>Ga0213821_1000867_pt1 | contig 16123 bp, 24 predicted proteins | sample MC6MC0909MG_FD_179894 | JGI IMG/M metagenome (GOLD analysis project Ga0213821, IMG submission 179894) | Enriched soil aggregate microbial communities from Iowa State University, Ames, United States - MC6-MC0909-MG | ecosystem: Environmental > Terrestrial > Soil > Unclassified | place: USA: Iowa...
CGCGACGGCAAGGGGAAGGGCATCAAGGCGCACGACTGGGCCATTGCGTTCGGCTGCGGCCCTTGCCACTGGTTCATAGACCAATCGCCAGCACCGCTGGCACAGAAGCTCACCTATTTCATCCCCGGCTTGCGCCTTACGCGCTTGCGAATCATCGCCATGGGCAAATGGCCCGAAGAGGCGGAGCGCGGGTATCAACTTTCGTATGGAGAACAGTCATGAGCGTTCAGGGCATGACATGGGCGCTTGCGCAGAGGATCGTGAAAGATCCCACGGCGCGGCACGTATTGCTGTGCCTGGCGAACTACGCCGGGCCTAAAGGTGAGGGCGCATTTCCCTCTGTGGCTACGCTGGCCGAGGATACCGGGCTGTCGAGTCGCACGGTGCAGAACAAGCTGCGCGAGCTGGAGGCCTTGCAGATCATCCAGCGCGGCAATCAGGATCTGGTGGCGGCCTACATCCGACGCGCGGATCAACGGCCGGTTTGCTACGACATGGATCTGTCACGGGGTGCACCTGCTTCGCCCCGCGTGGAACATTCCGCAGATCAACGACGGGGCGAACGTCCTTCGCCCCGTAACGAACGGAGTGAATCTGACGACGCAACGGGGTGCAGCTCACGACACGACGGGGTGAATCTGACGACGCCACGGGGTGAACCTGCTGCACCCGAACCGTCATTGAACCATCAAGGAACCATCAATAAACCCAAAGGCGCGCGCAAGCGCTCGCCGGGGTTCGACCCGCTGACCGTGGAACTTCCGGTGTGGCTGGATGCGGAACTGTGGGGGCGCTGGGTGCGGCACCGTGTGCAACTCCGCAAGCCGTTGACCGAGGAAGCCGCCCGGCAGCAGGTCAGGGACTTGGCGAACTTCCGCGAGCAGGGCCACAAGCCGGAGGCTGTCATCGAACAGGCCATCGGCAAAAGCTGGCAAGGCCTGTTCGCCCCGAGTGGCACCGCAGCTGGGGGCGCGCAGCGTCCCGGCAAGTTCAACCCGACCGACTACGTGAACCGCAATCGCACCCATGGAGGCCCCGACTATGACGACGGTCGCACAATCGACGAGTGAGCGAACCGGCTGGGCCGTGCCGCTGGCGAAGCTGGAAGGCATTTCCCTCATCGACCACCTGTGGAATCGGCTCTCAGGCACGTACGGGGGGCGCTGGCTGAAGGACTTCCCGGACATGCAGAGCATCGAGAACTGGAAGACGGCATGGGCCGAGGCGCTGGACGATGATCGCGTGACGCCGCAGGAGGTGGCCGAAGGGCTGCGCACATGCCGCCGCATGTTCCCCGACTGGCCGCCCGCAGTGGGCGAGTTCATCCGGGCATGCCGTCCGGGCCTGATTCCTGAGAACGCCTTTCACGACGCCGTTGCAGGGATGACCGCGCGCCGCCGTGGCGAAATGGGGCAATGGACCCATCCGGCCGTGTATTGGGCGGCCGTACGCGTCGGGTCGCATGACCTGCTGAACTGCGGCTATTCGGTCATGCAGTCCCGGTGGGAGCGCGCGCTGTCGGAGGAACTGAGCCGCAGCGAATGGGCTGCCATCCCCGCACCGGCCGTTCCGCTGCCTGCTCCGGGGGCCACGCAGGTCACTCCCGAAGAGGCGGCGAAGGCACTGAAGGCGTTGGGCGCGGGCGCGATCCTGAACGATTCTGGGCGAGATCCGCGCCGCTGGGCAAAGCGCATCCTAGCTGAAGCACAGCGGAAGGGTGGGCGTGTGCCATCCCTGGCGGTGCTGAGCCTGGCCCAGGGCGCACTGGGCGCGCCGATGGACGCCGGGGGCGCTGCATGAGTGCGATGCAACGGAACAAGGGCGCGGCCTTTGAGCGCAAGGTTGCCAACCTGCTGACCGAAGCGACCGGAACGACCTGGCGTCGTCGCGTGCGCAACCAGGCTGGTGACAGCGACGTGGTGGCCGATGAGCCAGCCTTTGCCGGGATCAGCATCGAATGCAAGCACGCGAATGTGCTGTGCCTGTCCGCTTGGTGGCGCCAGGCCGTGGAACAAGCGGGGGCGCGTGGCGTGCCGGTGTTGATCTACAGGCAGACGGGGGCGCGCGGCGAAACGGTGATGGTCGACGCGAACGACGTGAACCCGAAGATATTTCCCGTCCGGGGGCGGCACACCGTCACGCTCGGATGGGAAGCAGCTATGCAATGGATGCGGGAAATGCTGCCCGCGAAAGTGACTTATTCCCCGGGGATTATCTGATGACTATGACGACACTTGAACGCCCGGCGGTGGTGAGCCACACACCGATCATTAACGAGCCGCTCTTCCGCAGCGCCCACGCGGCTCTGGTCTTCGCATTCAACTTCACTATGCAGCAGTACGACCGGCCGCTCATGAACAAGGTTGCCAGCCGGGATGCGCAACATGAAGGCAAAGGACTGTCTGGCCAAGACGGAGCGGCACAGGCGGGCATGGTTCGCCGCCGCCTGTCGACTCTTCCGCCGTTGCAGCAGGCAATAATGGTGTCTCGGACTGCGCCGCCGACGTTGGTGTGCAGCTGCGGAGCGCCATGCTGCCAGGGGCGTCAAGCGAATCTCGAATGGAGCGCAGCTGTTCGCCTGGTTGCGGACTACGCAGAAAGGGAAGCCTTGGCAGACTGCACCATCAAGCGCGCGCTGACGCTGCAACTGCTTGCTCGTCTGTTTGGGCAGGCCAAGGGCAGGAAGATGAGCGAGATCGCAGAGGACGCTGGGGTTTCGGTCAACACTGCGACCAATCACCTTTCCAGGCTGAAGCTCTGGCTCCACGGGAACCGGGGGCAGGGGGGCGCGTTGGAAGGCCAAGAGGCAATCGCAGCCGGCGCGGCGCACTGGGCACTAACGAACGCGGGGATTGTGGGCGCGTCTGACGATAATCCTTGACCGTTGGGAATTTCTCTCGCAGAATACGGCCAACCCTGATACGGTCTATCAGTGCGTCCAGGAAAAGCCCGCTAGCGAAAGCAGCGGGCTTTTTGCATTGCCGCAAACCACAAGAAGGTCTTCTAATGCCGGATGTGTGAGGCCACCTCTTGAACGACAGTGCCGTCCGGAAGCTGGTATCGCCCAGACCCAAGCCAAGCGACAAGTTGACCGTCTGAGAGGCAGCAGTAGAAAAAAGACGGGTGCTCTTCCCCGTGGAAAAATTGGCAGCGCCTTTCGATTCGGTAGGTGGTCCCGTCGTCGGCGACCGCTATTACCTCAATGACTTGCTCGCTTTGGTCGCTCGTCATCTTGTGCCTCCTATCGGACGAATGCAGCACGTTTAGTGCGACTGGGGCATTCATAGGATGGGACGTCAATACGGCTTGACGCCACATTCGGAGTTACCTCGATTCAGAAAGCCCCCCATCCATTTCAGCCCTGTTCTTCATCTGAGAAAAAAAGGAAATGGGAGTGGCATTGACTGGAGAGTTAGATCATTCGTCGCGCCATCATTGACTTGATTTTTCCAATCGCGCCGGAGGGGTCCAGATTCTTCGGACATACGTCGGTGCAGTTCATGATCGTATGGCAGCGAAACAGACGATATGGATCGTTTAGATTGTCCAAGCGCTCGGATGTAGCTTGATCTCGTGAATCCACTAGGAAGCGATAGGCTTGCAGCAACCCTGCGGGTCCTACATATTTGTCTGGGTTCCACCAAAACGAGGGGCAAGCGGCCGAGCAGCAGGCACACAGGATGCACTCATACAAGCCGTCAAGTTCCTCACGCTCCTTAGGCGACTGCAATCTCTCTCGTTCAGGAGGCGGATCGCTGTTGATAAGGTAGGGCTTCACGGACAGGTATTGAGTAAAAAATTCCGACATGTCCACGATTAGATCGCGAATTACGGGCAGGCCAGGGAGTGGCCTCAAGACGATGCGGCCGGGGAGTTCATTCAAATTCGTAATGCACGCCAGGCCATTCCTCCCGTTGATGTTTATTGCATCCGATCCGCATACGCCCTCGCGGCACGATCGACGGAAACTTATCGAATCATCGACCGTTTTGAGTCGGTTCAGCAGATCAAGGAGCATCTTGTCGTGGGAGGTGATTTGCAGCTCGAATCGTTGCATGTGCGGAGCTGCATCTTTGTCCGGGTCGTATCGATAGATTTCCACGGTTCGAAGATTGCTCACAAGGCACCTCTTAGGTCTGAAGGTAGGCCACTGACGTTAAGAACAGTGAAGGACTACGTGTGGCGGTGCCGAAAAGCCAGCACGATAACGTTAATGGTCAGTTCGAGGAACGGCGGAATCGAATCTCCCCAGTGCATCTGCCAATTGTCTTCCGACTGCAAGGCTGACAGCGCGGGCGAGGATGGCGGCCGGTTTTTTCTTCACGATTCATCTCCACAGAGCCCCCCCCACGGGTACCCACCCTAGCACCCTGGACCTGCGCAAGGAATAGTGCGCCCGCGCCGGCACACTTAGCCCAGCCAAAGAACAAGCAGTGAATCTTCCAGCTTTTACGCGTCTAAGTGTCCGGGAGGTGCAGTGCCGCCGCTACTTCTTTGGCAGACGGCATTCGATTGCGAGTAGTGCGGTTCCGTCGGGCAATTGATAATGTTCTGCGCCGAGCCACGTCACAGGCCTGCCATCCCGCAAGCAGAGGTAGTAATTGGCCCAGGCCCCGTCATGCCAGGAAGCGGACCTGTAGCGTCTCTCAATGACGTACGTGACGCCGTTTGCGTCCACCGCAACAAGCTCAGAAGTTTGATTTGTATAGTTTTGTCGCATGAGCTAGCTCCAATGGGTGGGCGTAGCCCACATCTCCCCTCATTCCCGCACTATCCGTTTCTGCGGTCAATACAGACTTAGCCCACATCCGCAACGCAAAGAGCGGCATATAGCGGGTTCTAGGGACGCATCCGCGATCTTTAGGCGAGCCGCCGACCTTCCACGCACGGAGGCTTCAATTCGCTCTTCCGGCCTCACTCAAAGTCAATTGGGGTGAAGGCTGGAAGTTGCACGTTACAAATCCAAAGCGGGCAAGAGGGGTGACGGGGCCATGGTCAGCTGAATCGAATGGCGCTGGCCCCGGTCCTAGTTAGCATCCGAATTACGAAATACGCATTCAAATACAGCTGCAAGGTGTGCGGGCTTGGTTAGCCACGCATCGACCCCGGTGGGTAAATTCCCCGTGATTGACTCGTTGGTGGTGCCGCTGAATATGATGATGCGCATCGGAATGGCGCGGCTCATCGCCTTCAACTGCGCGGCCAGGTCAAGCCCAGAGATGTCTGATAGTTTGACATCCAAGAGAACGACATCGGGGGCGAATTCGCGCGCGATGCGTAGGGCGCCCGCGCCATCGCAGGCAATCTGGACGGTAACTTCCGAATCCATCTTCAAACACTCAGCCGTCAACTGGGCAGAAGCGCTGTCGTCGTCAACGATAAGGATGCGCATTGCCTAGTCTCCTTGCCTGCGCGCCGCGGTCAAAAGGCTGACAGCCCCGAACGCCGAGCTGCTCGGGGGGCTCCTTATCGTACTACTCCACCCTCTCGCTATCGAGGGTCCGCGCGCTGGGCATAGCGTGCGGGGATAGGAGCATCGCAGCCGGGCGGTATGCAGTGGATAGCGCCCGGCACCAATCAACTACAGGTGACGTGCAATGAATATCAAAACCACGACGCTGGATCGGGACATTCACCAGACGACGGTTGATCAGGACGTCGCGCTGCGCATCATCGCGGAACGCGTGGCGGAAAAGCTTGGGCTGAGCCTTGACTCTCCCGGCGTTTCGTTCCATGCCCGCGTGGATACGCGCGACACCAGCACGGGATTTCGGAAGGACGTGTTTGTCGAGATTGTCGATGACCGCGCGGCCAAAGTGACGGCGGCATAGGAATGGCAAAGCTCAAGACACTCAAGCCCCGCATTGCGATGGCTGGAATAAGGTTGGCCGCTGCGCCCACGCCCAGCGCCAAGCGCATGGCGGGCCGCAAGCTGCAAGACCGCCGGTTACGTATCTGGTCTGCCGATCCGCATTGCGCCCACTGCGGCGAGCTGACCGTGTACCCCGATGGGTTCGAGCTGGACCACAAGGTCAGCCTGAACGATGGTGGCGCAGACGCGGACGAGAACACGCAGGTGCTGTGCGTTTCGCGCGATGCGCACGGTCGCAAGGTCGGATGCCACGACGCCAAGACACGCCAGGACATGGGGTACAGGAGCCGCACGTAATGGCCCAGATCACGGTCAAGCTTTCCCTTCGCGTCGCGTGGTGGGTGCGCTGGTACCTGGCGGGCGTCGCCATCGCGGCACGCCTGACCGGCGCAACCCCGGACATGACGAAGGTGGAACGGTGGATCAGGCGCGGCCTGTCCGTCCACGCCAGCCGGACGCCGTTGAGCGCCGCGGCATAGAGGCCAGGTCTGAGGCTCGCCCGGCTATCGTCGCGCCCCGGCAGGGCCTCTGCGCGGCTCCCTGCGCCATCGGCAGAGGGGAGGCGGACGGCGGTCAGGCGGCAGGCAGGGGGGGCGGGTCGAAAGTCTAGGGTGGCTCGACACCGGAAACCACCTGTTCCCTCACGCACGGAAAATTTCGCCCTTTTGGAAAATTGTTAACCCTCTTTTGTTAACCACAAGCTATGGCATTAACCGACAAAAAGCGCCGTTTCGTCGACGCGCTGCTGTCGGGTCTATCCGGTGCGAAAGCCGCTATCCATGCGGGTTACAGCGAAAACGGGGCGGCCCAAGCAGCTGCCCGATTGATGCGCGACAAGCATGTTCTGGCCGCCCTGGGTCGCATCGCCGAAGTTAACAAACCGGTTAACAAAAAGGCGGTTAACAAAAAGGCCGAGGAAGAAGCACCGGCCAAACGGATAGCTCCTACGGAAGAGACGCCGCCGACAGCCGCCAGCGAAATCCCGCTGGGTGGAATCGGCCTGAAGGCTCTCGGGCTCACCTCGGATCCGCGGACGGTGTTGGTGGCCATCATGAACGATGCGAACGAGGAGCCGAAGCTGCGACTGGAAGCGGCCAAGGCCCTCATGCCGTTCACTCATGGGAAGATTGCCGATCAGGGCAAAAAGGACGCGCAAAAAGCCGCAGCCAACAAGGTTGCTGCCGGCGGTCGCTTCAATCCGCCGCCGCCGCCCACGCACCTGCGAGTGGTTGGGAAAGGGTAAGCCATGACCTGGACAACCGCATGCCCGGACTGGGCGGACCGCCTGCGGGCGGGCAAGTCGATCATTCCGCCGCCGATCTTCCCCGACCAGGCCGAGTACGCGTTGGGAATCTTCAAGCAGTTGAAGGTGGTGGACCTGCCGCAGGTGTATGACGAAGCCATCGGCGGATATCGTCACCAGACATTCGGGGAATGCTCCGAAGAATGGGTGTTCGACTTCGTGCGGGCCATCTTTGGCGGCTATAAGGCCGACTCGGGAAAGCAGCTGATCCGTGAATACGGGTTGCTCATTAGCAAGAAGAATACGAAATCGACTATCGCCGCCGGCATCATGCTGACGGCAGTCATCATCTGCTGGCGCCAGGAAGAGGAACACTTGATCCTGGCGCCTACGAAGGAGGTGGCCGACAACAGCTTCAAGCCGGCTGCGGCGATGGTGCGGGCGGACGAAGAACTGTCGGAGATGTTTCATGTTCAAGATCACGTCCGGACGATCACGCACCGAGTTACGCGCAACAGCCTGAAGGTGGTGGCCGCTGATACCGACACAGTTTCGGGGAAGAAGTCTGGCCGAATCCTGGTTGATGAGCTTTGGCTGTTCGGCAAGCGTGCAAACGCCGTGGCGATGTTCCTTGAAGCGCTGGGAGGCCAGATATCGCGGGATGAAGGTTGGGTCATCTACCTGACCACGCAAAGCGATGAGCCGCCGGCGGGTGTCTTCAAAGAAAAGCTCTCCTACTGGCGCGACGTGCGAGACGGGCGGGTGGTCGATCCGAAGACGCTGGGCATCCTGTACGAGTTTCCGGAAGAAATGGTCGAGGCAAAAGCCTATCTCGACCCGTCGAACTTCTACATCACCAATCCCAACCTCGGCCGGTCGGTCAGCGCTGAGTGGTTAGGAGATCAGCTCAGGCTACTGCAGGCCAGAACGGACGGAGCATTCCAGCAGTTCCTGGCCAAGCACCTGAATGTCGAAATCGGGCTCAACCTTCGTTCCGACCGTTGGGCAGGTGCTGACCACTGGCAGGCTCAAGCCGACGCATCTCTGCGCCGGCTGGAGGACTTCTTACGGCGGGTGGAAGTGGTGACCGGCGGCATCGACGGCGGCGGCCTGGACGACCTGTTGGGGCTGGGCCTGGTTGGCAGGGAAGTTGGGACCGGGCGGTGGCTTCACTGGGGGCGGGCGTGGGCGCACCCTTCTGTGCTGGAGCGTCGGAAAGAAATTGCGCCTCGCCTACGCGACTTCGAGCAAGAAGGTGACCTAGTCATCGTCCGAAAGATTGGGGACGACGTAGCCGACCTGGCGCGAATTGTCCGGCGAGTTTTCGATGCGGGGTTGTTTCCTGAAAAGGAGGGAGTCGGCACTGACCCTAGCGGCATCACATTTGCCGAGGCATTTGCTGAGGCTGAAATCCCCGAGGAGTTGCTTGTCGGCGTATCGCAGGGTTGGCGGCTTGGCGGCACGATCAAGACCGTGGAGAGAAAGCTCGCCGAAGGCACCTTTTTGCATGGGGGGCGGCCAATGATGGCGTGGTCGGTGGGCAATGCGCGCATCGAGCAGCGCGCGAATTCGATCCTCATCACCAAGCAGGCCAGCGGTTCCGCAAAGATAGACCCGCTTATGGCCCTGCTCGACGCAGCGCAACTTATGGCGCTCAACCCGTTGGCCGGGCCGAAGAAAATTCAACAAGGATTCGTGGTGATGTGATGGGACTACTTTCCAGATTTTTCGGCACGGACGGCCAGCCGGCGCAGCCCGCCGGCCGACAAGAGCCAGCAATTGGCAACCTGGTGGACGGTGAGACAGTCTCATCGTCTGATATCCGCATGTTCGAGATCTTCGGCGATCCACGGACCGCGGCGGGTGCGGTGGTCAATGAACAGACCGCTATGCGGGTGTCGGCGGTCTACGCCTGCGTGTCGCTGATCGCGGGTTCCATCGCCCAGTTGCCGCTTCCCGTATTTGAGCGCGTGGGCGGCGCCCGGCAGCAGGTGGATCACGCCTATTGGTGGACGCTCAATGAGCAGTGTTGCCCCACTTGGGTGGCTTCTGCAGCGTGGGAGTTCCTGGTTACGCAGATGCTGTTGAGGGGCGATGGAATTGCATACATCGTTCGAAACCGCGCCGGCATGATGACCAACCTGATCCCCTGGCCGCGTTCCCGGGTGGATATCCGCGAACAGGAGCGCGATAGTGCGCGAGAGCTTCGGCGGCTGCAATACACGTTCTACGACGACAAGGGATTTTTCACTGTCGATCAGGACGACGTGATCCACATTCCGGGCTTCGGCTTCAACGGCATCAGTGCGATGTCGGTGATTCAGTGGGGGGCGCGCAACGGCATTGGCATCGCCATCCAGGGCGACGAGCATGCCGGGAAGTTCTTCAGCGAAGGCGGCAAGCCGGAGGTGGCGATCAAGGCGCCCGCCGCCATGTCTCCGGACATGCAAGAGGATTTTCGCGCCGCTTGGATTGCGAAGTATGGCGGCATTCAGGGTAACCGCCGCATTCCTCTGATTCTGACCGAAGGGTTGGATGTCAAGGAACTGACCATGTCGGCGGTGGACCAGCAATTGCTGGAATCCCGCCAATGGCAGGTGATCGACATTGCGCGAGCTTTCGGCGTCCCGCCGCACATGATCGGCGAAATGACGAAGTCCAGCAGCTGGGGAAGCGGCATCGAGCAGATGGGTATCGGCTTTGTGAAATACACGTTGGCCCCTCACTTGAAGCGGATCAAGGGCGAGTTGAATCGAAAGCTATTCCGCACCGCGCGCTATTTCACCGAGCACAACACAGATGGGCTCATGGCGGGTGATTCCAAAGCCCAAGCGGAATACTTCGCCAAGGCGCTGGGCGGCCCAGGTACACAGGGCTGGATGAGCGTGGATGAGGTCCGACGCGTGAAGAATCTCCAGCCCTTGGGCGGCGATTTTGACCGTCCGGCGCGGGCGGGCGCACAAGCGCAACCCGCGCGCGAGGGCGATAACGATCAAGACAGGGAAACCGAGAATGAAAATTCCGAAACTGCTTCAGCTAGCGCGTGATAACGCCTCTGGCTCGAAGCCGCTACGTGCTGAGGCGAACAACGGCGAGCAGACGATCTACCTGCACGGGGTCATTGGGGGCTGGTGGGGCGATATCGACGCCACCGAGTTCGCCAAAGCCCTATCCGCCATCACGGCTGACACGATCCATCTGCGTATCAACTCGCCGGGCGGCGACGTGTTCGACGCCCGCGCGATGATGACCGCTATCCGCCAGCATTCGGCGAAGGTGGTTGCTCACGTGGACGGCTTGGCGGCTTCCGCCGCGACGGACGTCTGCATGGCCTGCGATGAGGTGGAAATCTCGCAGGGGGCTTTCTTCATGATCCATAACGCCTGGACGGTTGCCATCGGCAATAAGGCCGACATGCGCGAAACGGCTGATCTACTTGAAAAGGTCGACGGCGCGATAACGGCCGACTACGTGGCTCGCTCCGGCCAGTCGGCAGATCAGGTCAAAAACTGGATGGACGCGGAAACCTGGTTCAGCGCCGACGAGGCGCTGGAGCATGGATTTGTCGATCGCATTGTTGACGCCGCTGCGAAGAAGCCGACCACCTCCAACGCATGGAATTTGGCGGCCTACCAGAACGCGCCCAAGGCCCTGACCGAACCGAAATCTCCCGTTGTGGATGATGCCCAGGTCAAAGCTCTGCGAAACGATCTTGAGCGGCGGTTTTCGCTGATCGAGGCCACCCCTGCCTAAGCGGCTCCCGCACGCAGGACAACCCACCGCCTTCGGGCGGTTTTTTTTCGACTGAAGGAACCTAGATTATGGCTTTCAATCTTCAAGCCGAGCGGGAGCGCCGCAACGCGCTGGCCAAGGAAACCCGCGCCCTGCTGGACAACAACCCCGGCGCCAACTGGAACGCCGAGCATCAGAAGAAGTACGACGAAAACACCGCGGAGATCGAGCGTATCGATGCTGCCATCGCGCGCCATCAGAAGATGATGGACCTGACCGCAGACAATGATCTGCGCGACGCGGGCGTGCGTGAAGTCGAAGCCAGCGGCCGTGGCGCCGGTATGTCGTCGGAACTGCAACTGTTCGACCGCTGGGCCCGCCGCGGCGACAGCGCGTTGTCCGCCGAAGATTGGCGCCAGGTGCGCGGTGCCATGTCGGGCAATCCGGCCGTCAATCCGGAGCAGGGCGGCTACACCGTCCCCACGACGCTCGCGACCCAAATTCTGGACGCGCTCAAGGAGTTCGGCGGCATGCGCCAGGTTGCGGACATCATCCGCACGTCTGGCGGCGAGCCCATGCAGTACCCCACCAGCGACGGCACCAACGAGGAAGGGGAGATCGTCGCCGAAAACCAGTCCGCCTCCGACGAGGATGTGACTTTCGGCACTAAGGGTCTGCCGGTTTACAAATACAGCTCCAAGGTGGTGACTGTCCCCTGGGAACTGCTGCAAGACTCCTCCTCCGACATCGCCGGGTTCATCAACAAGCGGCTGAACACCCGCCTGGGCCGTGTCACGAATCGCCACTACACCGTCGGCAGTGGCGTCGGCCAGCCGATGGGTGCCGCGACGGCTGCGGCGGTAGGAAAGATCGGCGCTGTGTCGGCGATCCCCATCATCACCTACGACGACCTGGTCGACCTGGAGCACAGCGTGGATCCCGCATATCGGCTCAGCGCCAAGTGGATGTTCCACGATGACATGCTGAAGCTGGTTCGCAAGGTGAAAGACCAACAGGGGCGTCCGATCTTCGTGCCGGGATACGACCAGGGCAACCCTGGGGGCGCCCCGGACCGGCTGTTGAATCGTGCAATCCAGATCAACCAGCATTTGGCGGTGCCGGCTGCTGGCGCTAAGTCCATCCTGTTCGGCGACTTCAGCCTGTACAAGATCCGGGACGTGATGGCTATCACGCTGTTCCGCTTCAATGACTCGGCGTATGTCAAGAAGGGCCAAGTGGGCTTCTTGGCATGGATGCGGTCGGGCGGGAACCTGGTGGACGTCGGGGGCGCTGTGAAGGCGTTCCAGCAAGGCGCGACCGCATAAACCGCCTCCGGGTGATCGCAGGCCAGCGGGATTTGCCCGCTGGCCTTCTCATTCAAGGAAAAATCATGGCACGAAAAACGACAGCCCAGGCCGCGCCGAGTGCCGGCCCTCAAGTCACGCCCTCTCTGCCGGACCAGGCGAGCGCACCCGTTGCTGCCGCCGGTGAAGTCGGTACGACCGCCCCGCCGACGGCAACGCTGGGCGTGGCCGATCCGCAGGCCACTGAACCGACCGCGCCGAGTGGCGAATCCCAATTCCCTCCGGCTCTGCCAGACCAGGCGAGCGCGGCGGACGCGGCTGCTGGTGAGATGGGCACGACCGCCCAAGTGCCGACTGCGGCGGGCGCGGCCGATTTGCCGCCACTGGCGCACGAACAGGACACTCGCCAATGGGTGAGGGCTCTGGTGCTGCACGACAGCATCTATGGCAAGTGCGGCGAAGTACGCGAGTTCGCCGCTGAACATGTCCCGGCTCTGAAGGGGGCCGGATACATCGATCCTCACCCGAAAGCGGTGGAATCGGCTGGAGGTTGACGATGCTGCGCCTGATCACTGCCGCGACTGCCGAGCCCGTGAGCGTGGAGCAGGCAAAGCGGCTTTTGCACATTGACCACGACTCGCTGGACGAGGACATCCCGGGGCTTATCACAGCGGCCCGCGAACTGGTCGAGCGCCGGACGGGGTTTGCGTTGGCCGAGGCGTCCTACGAGTGGACACCAGTAGGGGGGCGTGAAGCCCCGCTGCCCATCTGGCCGGGTGAGACGACCAGCGAGGCGGGGGATTATCCAGTTCTGTTCACGAGCAAGCCAGGACCTGCTCCGGAGCCCCTAAAGCTCGCCATTGTCATGCTGGTCGGGGACATGATCGAGAACCCCGAGGCAGCGGGTGACAAGGTGCTTCATCAAAACCCCGGATTCGCGCGCCTCGTCTTCCCTTACACACGGGTGCTGCCATGACGGCCCGAGCGCGGAATCGTCGCATCCTGGTTCAGCGTCGCTCCGGCATGGTGGATGATGCGGGTCAACCGGTGGATGAATGGGTGGATGCCGGTTCCCTTTGGGCGGGCATTGCGAACGAGACGGGCTTGGGGGCGATTCGGTCAAGCCTACAGGGCAATGTGTCCGCGTCCATTGCTCGTTACAGCTTCCTCGTGAGCTTCGAGGCCGCCAGGGCGCTGGGTCTTGACCCGGGAATGCGAATCCTCCATGACGGCGAGGTATTCGAGGTCAAAGGCATTACCCGCGACTTCAAGGATCGCAGGAACGCGTTCCTGATTTGCGAGCAGGGAGGGAACGATGGCTAAAGGGCTCCAGGCGACTTTCGACACCTCGGGCTGGTCGGCGGGGCTGGATCGGCTGTTGGGCCCCGCACGGGTCAGCCTGGCGCGCTCAATGGCCGTTGCTGGTGGCGAAGTGTTGCGAGATGAGGCCAAGGCTCGGGTGAACACGCACAACGGCGTTCTGGGCGCCGCCATCTACCTTGCCTTCCGGGAGCGGTACTCGACAGAGCAGGAGGTCCAGTACACCGTTACCTGGAACAAGCGCAAGGCACCGCACGGCCATCTGGTGGAGTTCGGACACTGGCAGATCTATGCCGTGGTCCGCAAGCCGGACGGCAGCTTTGTCACGGACAAGCGTCGCAGGCTGGCAAGGCCAAAGTGGGTGCCCGCCTATCCGTTCCTGCGGCCGGCGTATGAAGCCGCCTCGGAACGTGCGCAAGCGGCAATGATCCAGCGCGGACGGCAGCGGCTGCCTGAGCTTCTGGCGGGGCAGGAGGTGAACGATGACCCTTGAGTCCAAGTTGAAATCGCTCCTGGGGCCGTTGGTCGGCGGGCGCGCATATCCGGACGTCACACCGGACAAGCCGGAGTTCCCGCTGATCGTTTACCAGGGCGCGGGCGGGCAAGAGCGCTGGTACGTCGAGGGCAAGCGGCGCGAGATGAGGAACCAGCGCTTGCAGCTGTTTGTCTGGGCTGCCACGCGGGCGCAGGCAAGCGAGATTGCTGACCAGATCGGCACCGCCTTGTGCGAAAGCGACTTTCCTGCTGTTGAGCCGTATGGCTCGCCCACCAGCCTCTACGAAGAGGCGATCAAGAAGTACGGCACCCGCCAGGACTTCGGTATCTGGTTTCTTCCCTCCTGAATTTTCCCTGCTTCTACATCGAACCCGGCCTCGCGCCGGGTTTTTCAATTGAGGAACACAAATGGCTTCCATCTTCATCAACGGGTCGCAATTCCGGGTTTCGAAAACGATTGCCCTGGCAGTGGCGATTTCTTCGATTGCGAACGGCGTCGATCCGCTCGCGTCTACCGTCACCCCGCCGGAGGACGGCGACATTCTGGTCATCGATTCCGGCTGGGCCGCCTTGACCGAGGCTGTGTACCGCGCCACTGGCGCCACCGCGGACGGCTTCAAGCTGGAGGGGGCGGACACAACGGACCTGCGGTTGCATCCCGCAGGTAGCGGGGCGGGCGCTTACCAGCCGGTCACCGATTGGTTCAGCCTGGATCAGATCACGGACGTGCAGATCACCGGTGGTGAGCAGCAATACCACCAGTTCCAGTACGTCGAGGATCCGAGCGCAAAGCAACGGCAGAAACCGACGGTCAAGAGCCCGACGGTGCTGACCTACACGCTCGACTACGACCTGAACAAGGCGTGGTATGCGGCGCTGGTCAAGGCGGACCGCCTGCGTATCCCGGTCGTCCTGGAAACGAAGTATCCGGATGGCGCTATCACGTACTACTACGGCTATCCGTCCTTCAACAAGAATCCGACCGGCGGCCAAAACGTGAACTTGCAGAACACGTTCACTTTGTCGCTCATCGCGGATCCCGTGACCTACGAGGGCGCGTAATGACGTTCCAGATCAAAGCCAACCCGACCATCCCGGCGACGATCACCATCGTCGGCCAGGGCCGCGAGCAGGCGCTGAACGTGGTCTTTCGCCACACGACCAGCTCGGAATACGAAGCGCTGATGAAGCAGCTTCACAACGGTGAGATCACCATCGCAGACGTGCTGGTGGCCTTGCTGGATTCCTGGGAGGCGGATCAGCCCGTCAGCAAGGAAGCGATTGAGCTTTTGCGCGAGCACCAGCCGGGTGCGGATCTGGCTATCGCCAGCGCCTACAACGAAGCCCTCAACGTCGAACGAAAAAAAGCCTGACGCGGGCGGTGGCGGCCTTCCTTTGGGAGCCGCCATCGGCCGCGACATTGGCAAAGGCCGGGTTGAAGCTTCGGTACTTCGCCCGGCCCTCAGTCGAGCTATGGGCCGAGCATGTGCCGGCGTTCAGCCTGTTCACCCGGAACTACACGCAGTGGCGTGTAGGGGCTGGAGGGCCGATAGGTCTGGATTACGGGGTGCTGTACCACGACCTGGACCGCCGAGAAACTCCGAGGGCGGAGCAGCAGGAAATCATGGCCGTTCTCCGGATCATTGAGCGGGCTGCCCTGGAAATATTCCATAAGAGTTGAAAATGGCACAGGAAAGCATTGGCACCGCGCGGCTAGATATCGTCGTCGATACCTCGCAGTTTGACGCCGCGATTGCTTCGGCCAAGCGTGGAACCAGCGACATGTCTCAGTCCGCGCAGGCGGACTATACGAAGCTGGCAGCCGCTGAGCGCCGCCGTGTTGACGCCCTGGTGAACCAGGCAAACACCATCGGCATGACGCGGAAGGAGCAGATCCTTTACAACGCTGCCCTGCGCGGTGTGCCCACGTCGATTCTGGACGAGATCAAGACCAAGCTGTCGGCGACGGGGGCCGCCGCAGCCGGCGCCACCAAGCAGATGAATCAGTACGGGGTGAGCGCCGCACAGCAGGCGGCGGCGCTCCGCGGCGTGCCGGCGCAGCTCACGGACATCGTGGTTTCGTTGCAGGGCGGCCAGCAGCCCCTCACGGTGTTTCTGCAGCAGGGCGGTCAGTTGAAAGATATGTTCGGCGGCATT
>Ga0213821_1000869_pt1 | contig 16096 bp, 13 predicted proteins | sample MC6MC0909MG_FD_179894 | JGI IMG/M metagenome (GOLD analysis project Ga0213821, IMG submission 179894) | Enriched soil aggregate microbial communities from Iowa State University, Ames, United States - MC6-MC0909-MG | ecosystem: Environmental > Terrestrial > Soil > Unclassified | place: USA: Iowa...
TCCTTTATAAAAGCATCAAGTATACTTGCTCCTCCAATCATCCATATTTTAGAACCCTGTTGTTTCTTTAATTTTCTTGTAAACTCTATTACATTTTCATTGACAAATTCCACATATTCATTTGAACCTTTTTCAGAATTGCTGAAGACATAGCATTTTTTTTCAGGATACGGAAATGATTCTGAGTTTTTCATTACATAATCATATGTCTTTTTCCCCATAATTGTTGTATCTATTGAATGATACATATCTTCGTATCCTGCATCACCCTCTCCTTCTGTCTCAATTAACCATTGTAAGTCATTATCTTCCTTTGCAATAAATCCATCTAAGCTTGTAGCAATGTATAAAACTACTTCACGTGACATTGTATAATCTCTCCTTTTTTATCTTTTATACTTTCCTAAGTATGAAGGAACAATACTATAGTAACCATAAAACATGACAAGTAATGGCATGTTTAAATAAGAAATTTCATAAAAGGAGATTCCAGTGTTGTAAATATGGATATATACAACCATGTACATGACGGAAAACTGTCTGCTATAGCATTGGCTACCTTACTTCAACTTAATTATTCAACAATTTCTATAGATTCCACAACATTCATTTTTGCAATCTTTATTAACGGAATATAAGTTGCTATTAGGCAAGCAATTAAGGATAGAATAATCACTTCCATCAATGATAGAAAAGGAATAGGAATGAGTTGTATCTCATTCCTAGCAGCTGCGTTTACAAAAATACTACAGATGTACCCTAAAACACTACCGATTATTGAAGCAAAGATACCATAGTAAGCTCCTTCCCATAAAAAGGTTTTATACAAGCTTTTTGAACTCATACCTATCGCTCTTTGTACCTCAATTTCAATCACTCTAGTATGAATATTCGTATACATCGTATTAATAATATTTAGAAGACCAATAAAACCAACGAATAAAATTAATCCCCATGCAAGTAGGCGAATTTGTTCGTAACTTTCTCTTAGTTGCTTATCTGTATTGGCATAAGAGAGCCATGTCCCCCCTCTTCGACTGCAAAGCTCTTGTATTGATTGTTCCACTGAAGAACGGCTTGCGTCCTCCGTAAGTGTTGGATAAAGCTCTGAGTATTGACTTTTCCCTGTGAGTTGGTTATATATAGAATCCGGCACCACAACTTGAACGCCATTGATAAATCCCTTGTTTCCCAGTGTAATAGGAGAATCTAGCAGACCAATTACTTTTAAAGAAGCACCATTTATAGAAATACTATCGCCAATCGACAGGACCGTATTTTTCATTTTTACATTGCCAAAAGAAACTGGAATTGGATTTTGTATCAAAGCCGCTGTACCGTTCATAAGCTCTTGCAAATCGAATTCTGGAAGCGTAGATGCTAGAGAAATTAAACGTTGTTTGTCGATACCGATTATTTGCAAGCTTTCACTAGGCTGTAGGGTGATAGACGTTTCTATATCTTTAAGTTCCCCATTCTCATTTTGCTGATATAAGCTATATTTCAAAGTAGATACTGCTTGAATGCCTGGAACATTCCTTAATGTGGTTACATCTTCTGGTAAGAATCCAACAGTTTCACTAGTCATAGAATAATCTCCAAGATGCATCTTCTGAATATCTTTGGAAGCGTCTAAAAGTTCAGAAAAACTTTCTAATGCTATAAATACAGTGATACTCATAACGAGGGAGAGTATAGTAATGGCTGTCCTGCCACGATTGCGTTTCATGTTCATACGTGCATAAAATGCTTCAAAATTGCGGATGTGTTTAACTTTCCTATTTCGACGTTTAATGCTGGTTTTTTGACCCATTATTGCAATTGTAGGTGATACTTTGGCTGCATAATGCGCTGCAGGTAAAGCCGAGAGAAAGGAAGACAAAATAGTAATAGCTACACTAAAGACCAATGGAATCAATTTACTTCCCTCATTCTCATCAATCATTGCTATAACCTCTGTTTTGGAACTCGCCATAAACAATTCGGGATTGAAAAAACTGCTTGTTGCAATCGTAATACTCTTAGTAGAAAATATTCCAAGTACTATACCAATGGGAATCCCAATCCCGCACAAAATAGCAAGCTGTAAAGAAACTAACAGATAAAGCTTGCTTTTTTCTGCACCAATTGCTCTTAGAATACCGTAGTCCTTTATGCGTTTTGTAACGGCGATTTTCAAAATATTGTAGACAACCAGTCCAGCAGCAAATAGCACAAGCACACCAATTAATATACCAGCCAAAGTCATATAGGAAACACCTAAATCAGCATCAATTGTTGACTCTGTTCGATATTGGATTCCAGCAGCAGATAGCATCGTATCATTAAACTGAATACAATACTCCGGTATAGCATATTGTACAGCTAATTTATCTATTACATTTTGAAAAGATCTTTTATTTTTTGTACGAATGTCAACAGAATATAATAAATACTTATCTGGTAGTACCTTTTCCGCTGTCCCCTCTCCAACAATACCAAGAACAGTACCGCTTACATAACTGATATAATTTGATTTAAGAATCCCTGTTAGAATAAAGTCGTGGGAATATTCATATCCAGACTCAGTGTCCCTTAAGAGGGAAATATGAAGGTCAAGGGGAATGGTATCGCCAAGTGTTCCTTGAAAGCCAAGTGAGTCCAAAACATCTTGTGGTAAAGCAACTTCTCCTGCTTTTTCCGGAAGTCGTCCATTTTCTAATTGCGATTCAGAGGGATCGGCTGAAAGAGCATTGCCTACATATTCTCTCAGTAAAATAGACACTTTACTGTCTGCAATAGCAGCAGTTCCAATTGAAATGGTGCTCTCTGCGTAAGAAAGGTGATCATCCTCTGATAGTATATTTGCCTGTTCTTTAGTCATTTGATGAAATGTTGCATATCGATTTCCATTTAGGTTGATTGCCTGACTTTGATGCATTGCATTTACTATTCCAATGGATTGACCAATTACGGTTGTCATCGTGGTAGAAAGAATAATTGCAATTAAAATAAGGCTGGCAGTTATTTTTTGTGTTCGTAACTCTTTCCAGGCTAGGGTACGAAAAGATTTCATTTTGCCATCACCTTAGAAAGAATGCCATCCACAATGACAAATCGTCTTTCTGCCATCGAAGCAATATCGTTATCGTGCGTGATCAGTACAAGTGTCCTTCCCATTTTACGCTGTATATTTTTAAGCATTTTCATTACTTGGCTACCACTTTTACTGTCAAGGTTTCCGGTTGGCTCATCGGCAAAGATAATGTCTGGCTGTGCAATAAGAGCACGTGCAATGGCAACACGTTGCTGTTGACCACCTGACAACTCATGAGGTAAGTGGGTCAATCTATCGCTGATTCCGAGTAGATCAGAAATTTCCCTTAGATAATTTTCATCCGTCTTTTTTTTATCAAGTAGTAATGGCATTTCGATATTTTCTTTTGCAGTCAGAACAGGAAGCAAATTAAATTGCTGAAAGATAAAACCTATACTTTGTCTGCGAAAAGCAGAAAGCTCTTTGTCACTAAAGCTGTAGATCTCTTTACCATCATAGGTAAGGGAGCCTGCTGTGGGCTTATCTAATCCAGAGAGCAGATGCAGCAATGTACTTTTTCCACTACCGGACGGTCCCATAATAGATATAAAATCACCTGCTGCAATTTCTAAGTTAACCTTATTCAAAGCAACAACCTTGTTTTCACCACTGCCATAAATCTTTGAAATTTGATTGGCTTTAATAATCATAAAAAAACACTCTCCTTATTTTTGATTAAAGAAGAGTGTAAAATATAAATCTCAAAAATTCCTCAAGATGATAAAATATGAAAACAAGCTGTCACTTTTGCTCCGATGTCTAAATTTTCTATTTTAAGATTTCCTCCATGTTTTTTGCAAAGCATAGAGCATATATAAAGTCCCATTCCAAAATGATCTTTCTCGTCCTGTTTCTCATCTCTCAAAAATGGGCTTATTCCTTTTCGAAGAATAATAGGTGAAAAGCCCGCGCCATCATCTGAAACGCATATGATTACCTGCCCATTATCATAAGTAAATTTTACGGAGACCATTGTTTTGGTATAACGCAGCGCATTGTTTACGAGGTTTTCTGAAACATTTTGAATAATAGCTTTGTCAACAAATATCTCTTCATTTTTTCCATAGCTGGAAAACTTAATTTCCTTCCCTGTGTTATCGGCTAGAAACAATAAGCTTTGCTCCAGTTCCCTTGAAAATGCTGACCAACAGGTGTTTTTAGGATAAAATTTCCAATTTTCCAATTTTTGAGCCATTGTCATAGCTTCTACGTAGTTTTCTATTCGGACTGTATACTGTGCAATCAAAGCGAGCGATTCATTTACACTATCACAATCAAATTTTTCATGAATTAAACGCTTTTGCAGTAAGTTGGCACATCCTTTTAAAACAGTTACAGGATTCCTTAAATCGTGGGAAAATGCAGCGTTCAAACGTTTTCGTGCTTCCATCTGTCCCCAAAGTTCTTGATTATTTTGTTGGAGTTCCATACGCATTGTTTCAAAAGCTGAGCAAAGCATTCCAAGTTCATCATTTGCACACTTTTCAACACTGAAATTCAAATCTTGATGCTGTATCCGTTCTGCGCTACTTTGTAAAATAGAAAGTGGCCTTTTCAGTTTGATACGATAAAATGTAATATCAGCTAATGCCAAGGATAATACAACAAAAAAAATAGGAAGAGCAAATTGTAATATGTTCAACAAAAGATTTGTTTTGTCTTCCTTTTCACCTATAACATCATCGTGATAGGAAGAAATCACCTTGCCATTTTCGTCTAAAGACATTTCATATTTCTGATATCCTTCGACTTTATCTCGAAGCTCAGCACATACCAAAAATGAAATAGCAGCCAACAATAGACCAACACATAGGAACAGTGTGCTAATTATAAAAAAAGATTGTTTCAAACTACGATTCTTTAGCCATTCCATTTATACCCCACCCCCCAAATGGTTTCAATATAGCTGTGAAGTGAGAGTGCGGAAAATTTTGCCCTTATATTGCGAATATGTTCCATAATTGTATCACTAGTTCCATCACCCTCAAGCCCCCATACTAAATCGTATATTCGTTCTCGATTAAACACCTGTCCTGAATTTGTGGATAAAAGTTCCACAATATCAAACTCTTTTTTTGACAGTGTAGCAATGGAATCCTTTATTGTGATTTGCCGCTTTGAGTAGTCTATTACCATATCACCAAAGAAACGAACTATAGAATGCTCCCGCCTTCTGTCTTCACGTCTTAAGTGGGCTTCTACCCTTGCACCTAATTCATTAAGATCAAAGGGCTTTACTACATAATCGTCTGCCCCTGCCCGAAAGCCATTTATTTTATCACTGATTTCAATACGAGCCGTCAAGAACAGAATAGGGCAAGAAATATGTTCCCGAATACGTTGGCAAACCGTAAGACCATCTATATCTGGCATATTTATATCTAGCAGTATAATATCAGGCTGGTATTCAATTTGTTGTAATGCTTCCGTACCATTGTAAGCTATATAAACTAAGTAACCTGACATTTCAAAATAATTTTTCATTATGGTAATAATACCCTTTTCATCATCTACCAATAAGATTTTTTTTCTCATATCAGCATAACTCCTTTTTTATACCCCTCAAACTTATTTACAATCAATAATAAAGACATAATGTTGAATCCCAAATTTGTATAGTCTTATAAAGAGGATGTTATAGCATGGTTAACGCTACTTTCAATATAGTTTGTAATAAAACTTAATTATAGCAAAAATCAACAGCATCTTTTTGTATGAGGGTAGTACTTCAAATTTCGGTAGTTTTGCTATACTTCATTTTTCAAATGAAAAACTATGGGATATGAGTGAGGTAGAAGTGAAAATAAAACCATTGAAATGAGATTAGTGGGGATTCTATAAAAGAGGGATCGTATATTCGTAACGTTCTATCTAACCCGTATCAGGAAACTGTCAAAGAAAAAAGAATAACCATTTGCATATCTTGTAAAGGAACGTCCGCAGGTATTTCGCCAATTGAAACTTTTCACTCCTCCTCACTAAAGTCTGAAACGTTCTCATATTTATCGCACAACAAATACGTATGTAATGACAATTGTCGAAAAATACATTTACTATTACAATATTCCGTTAAATACCAGTTGCCGGTTCAATATCGTCGATCGTTTCAAAATAGATAGGGTGTTACCTTCAATCCTTGGATTAGGTTTGTAAAAAACACGCCAGTATCTCGTTTTGTGACAACTGGCGAAAGTTTGAACATATTTAAATACTGAAAAATTATAGATGTATAATAGTTATATCATCAACCCTATCCTACAAAACTGGCAGTCTAATAGAGGGGCTTTCCCTTAATGCTAGCCTCAGTCATATAGACGTTCTAGCAATCCCATCTCATAGCCCTTTGCTACCGCCCCAACCCTTGTCTTTACATCGAGCTTTTGGTTAATAGCTGCCATATGGTATTCTACTGTTCGCTGGCTCATCGCTAATTCCCTAGCAATTTCCTTATTGGTCTTCTCTAGTGCGATTTGCTTTAGTACTTCCTTCTCTGTTGGTGTCAATTGGTCAGCTCTTGGTAAAGTAGTCATTTTCTCTGGTACGATCCGCAGCCCAAGCATACTCTGCCGAATAGCGTTTATAATTTGTGGGTAGGTTGCCTGTTTAGATAAATAAGCGTGAATTCCTATCTCATAAGCCTTATGCACATATTCATCGTAGACGTAACCTGACAACACAATCAACTTGATTGCCGTATCGTATGTTCTCTTTATTTTTATCGCCAAGTCGAATCCCGTCATACCTGGCATTGAAATATCAATAACGGCAACATCCGGCTTTAGTGCACTGATACGTTTAAGCACCTCGTGAGGTTCATTAAACGTTCCTACAACCAACATATCCTGCTCACGCTCAAGTCGATTCTTTAAACCCTCCATGACAAGCGGATGATCATCGAGTAGCAGCACCTTGATTGGCTGTTTCATAGTTTACTTCACCTCCCTGTTTCGGAAGCCTAATGCGGACAATCGTTCCACGTTCAGCTCCTGAGTCAATCTTGATATCGCCTCCAAATTGGACAATTTGACTGTTGATCGTGACAAGTCCGAATCCTTGGGAATCGGACCGAATACCACTCACATTCGTTGGATCGAATCCAATGCCGTCATCGCTAATTTGTCCGTAGAACGCATCGTCCATTTCCCATAATTGAATCTCTAGCTTCTGTGCCCTCGCATGCTTGACCGTATTATTAGCAAGTTCACGCACAATGCGGAACAGCGTCATTTTGTATAGTGAAGGCAACGTAACTGGTAGCTTGTTCTCTAACTTAATAGTTGGCCCTCCATTCTCCTTAACTGTTCGTGCGAGCCAGAGCAGCGCTGCATCTAGCCCTGCCTGATCAATGATGTGAGGGTATAAATCATCGCACAACATTCGAATATCGCGTTGCGTATCGTACAAACATTTCAACCATATAGCAGTCAACTGCTTATCACTTTGTTCAGTATCGTGTAATTCTTCTAAATCGCGTGCAAGAAAGATTAGATTCTGCAAAACATGATCGTGCAAGTAATATGACATTCGCACCCGTTCTGCCTGCTGTGCCTCTAGCAGTTTATATTCCGTGGTTTCCTTTGGTAGCCCACTTTTGGCTTCCCGTAGTTCGTCAAGTAGGGCAGCACCCATAAGTAAACGGACCGTTTCCATCCTTACTTTGTCGATTAAGCCGAGCTCTTCTGGTGTAAAGGACGTATTATTTTTTTTTGAACCAAGTCCTAAATAACCAATGACCATTCCATCGGGTTGGAGAAGATCCATCACTTGTGCAAAAACACTCAGGTCGGGTTGCTGGAATTGGTTTAACTCCCGCATCTCGACAAATGGCCCAGTTCCATACATAATGGCTTCACTTCCCCGTTTCCAAAAGAAGCAGAGTCCCTCGATGTCTGTCACACTATGGATAAGCTCTGCAGGCATTCGCAATAGATCACGGCTATTGCGATGCTCGGCAAATCTTATCGACATCTCCAACCGCAGTCGATCCAAACGATTTTCCCGTTTCTCCCGCTGCCGTTTGAAGTTATCAAGGCCGAGTCGATGCAATAATGTCAGGACAATGAACGTGCCACACAATGAAAGTGTTACTATAGATGCATTTGAACGGATAAGTGCCGCAACCACGATTGTCGAAAGCCCAACATACAAACCATGAATAACTAAACTAGGAAGATAAAAGCGGATATCGAGCAGCCTTTGTCTAGCCCACAGCCATAGTATGGAAGCAGGAAGAATAATGAGACCTGCCAATGTCATATCAGGCAACGCTATGTATTCCCCCCATAGCAAATCGGGGAGCGCATACAGAAACAGGTAAGGCATCAGGCCAAATGTCAACGCAGTAACAAATGTCAGCAACCGGTTTTTTTCAGCCCGGTCCATTCCGCGCCAATACACGATAGCAATGACGAAAATGGCGAGTAATGTCCCGATCAGAATGGTATGAAGAGCGCTCCGAGTCCACCCAGGTATGGCTCCCAGTGAGAAGACGAGTAAAGCATACACGGCGAATAAGGCAGCCAGTCCCCGATAGGTAGCCATCGCAAAAGCAATCCATCCTGGAACCGTGCGGAACACGAAGGCAACGAAGAAGGCAAACAACAGGTATGGCAACCAACTTGCAACGACAGGCAACATCAACCCAGTAAGTACCGTCTCTGTGGAATAGACCGATAGTAGTGTAGCTGCCAAAAATACGTTCAACGCATAAAAGCGGCGCACCATATAGGATTCGGGCTTGTTCCGATAAGCAACTAGTCCGATAACAAGCAGAGCCAGTTCCGCACATGCTGCAAATAAAGTCTTATACATTTCGTGCTTCCCCGAATTACTGCTCAATTCAAAGCGCCCTAAGCCCTCACGTTCAAACTGAAGCGCTCCCAATCGCTTCAGATAAGCACGGTCACCAAGCTTCATTACTTCTGGCTTTTTGCCATCAACAGTTAGGAGTCTGTCACCGAGGCGGACGTCCCATTCGCTCACCTTGCCAGCAGGATCAACAGATGCTACGACCCAAGTTCCTTCATCTTCGCGGAACATCAAACCAGTATATGGGTTTTTTAATGTAATCGCATGAATATAAATCGCAACAATCAGGAATAACAAGGCAGAGCAATATACAACCAAATTGTATTTGCGTGCAATTTCCGGCAATTTGCATCACCTCACTACAAATGAATACTCTACAAAATCAATAATTATTGGAGCATAAAATCTCGTACAGGACACACTAGAGCTTATCGTACGCCAACTAAATACATATTAATCATTCCCCATAAAAAATTCACGAACAGATGCAGCAAGATAGCCCCATAAATATTTTTTCGCAACTTAACTAATATTTCTTCAGGGATAATTACGGCTAACGGAACATACGCCCAGTTGATTGGTATTTGCCACATGTGATAGAACTGAAAAAGGATTGCAATCCATAGCCAGTCAAGTTTAAGGCGTCCAACTTTACGTAGTAAATAACCTCGAAAATAAATTTCCTCCCCAATAAAGTTACCAATTAGACCAAGTAAAAATAGCGGCAAAGGAAAATTTGGGTCGTAATACCCTTGATAAAAAACATGCCATTCTCCCATATGGAAGGCTTGGAATCCATTCAGCCATTCAAACAACGGTGGATAGACATATTTTACATAAGGCAACGCTAAAAACGTAAATAGAATTGTTAAAATTGGGAAGACGAGTAGCAGCCCTTTCAAATCAAGTCTGGTAAAACCTAAGTATACGAGCGATTCTTTAAATGAAAGTCCATCCTTGTACCTCAGCATCAAGAAAGGAACACACATATGCCAGCCAGCGCTCATTAGGACGAGCACATATAACTGCACATAGTGAGCAGATAATCCAGTCCATTCCATCATCAACTCTCGAAGCGGATAGATGAATATATATGCAATCAGACCAGGAAGCAGGCCAAGAAACAAGTAAAAGGCGATTTCTTTTTTTGTCTTGGCTTCAAACTTACGAACGAAACAAACATATTTTTGATCGGACAAGTTGAAAAAATCAACAAATTTACGGTAAATCGCAGACATGACATAATCCCTCCATTTACTCTCAAAATGAGCGTTAATTCTGTAACTCACTTCTTGATCATAGCGGACTTCACTGTCAACAGAATCCGTATTTTCCGTCAAAATTTAGTTCACACACGCATTATTTTTTGCGTGTTCACGCAAAGAACAAGTATTAACACCATGTTCACAAAATTTCTAGCATGGTAAATACTAGTCACTCTCCATAATTATATTGAATCTAAATAAATGCTCCAAGTAAATATTAGATGATTCAATTTATTTGTTGAAAAACAGAGTCATAAAAGTTTTGGGATTTATACGAAGCTGGGACATTTCTATATAGTCAAAGCAATATCAATCGAAAACCCGAACCTATTACAAAATACTAAATTAGAGTTTTGTAAATAGCTCGGGTTTTTCATGGGCTATAGCTTCATATTTAAAATATGTTTACATTCACTACTGAAAGCTTCAGTTTCCACTAGAAAAGCTAAATTTGGCTAACATTTCACCCCATGGAGCTATTCCTACTTCTTCAAAACCTACACTTGCATATAGTCTTCTTCCCTTTTCATTTTCCGGCTGATACCCAAGCCATATAACGTCCGTGCAATCATTACTATTTGCTATATCCTGAATAATTAATTTCATTGCACTCTTTCCATATCCACGTCCTTGAAAACGTTCATCAATCATAAATCTATAAATCCAGTAGTTTTCATCATCTGAATCTATTCCATACATTGCAAAACCAACTAGCTCTTCACTGAAATAAATTGATTTTATCTTTAAATGCGGAAATATTTTACTCTCTGCAATTGAATACAAATTTGAAGCTATAAAATCTTGCTGTTCCTGTTTTAACTTTAGTTTAATGCACTCTTCCCAATTATTTTGATCAATTAATCTTAAACAAATCAAATTTTAGATTCCTCCTAGTATAGTGTATTATGTCCCGACTAATATATGTTTTTAAATGCATAACACATCACTCCTTATAAAATGAATAGTCTATTTGAAAACGCTATAGCATCGATGATAATAATTTATTCGATGCTCACAAAGTATTATATAACAAAATCCATTTTATATAATACTCTCCACCCTTTCCAAATACTGAACTTTAACCAATTTGTGTGCTTTTTTTGCGCAAAGACAATATGATACTTACAATTTCATGTTGTCTGTGCTAAACTTTTATTATCCATTTTGATCCCCTTTCGTACGAAGTCGGTTGACCAGACCTGAATTCATTGTACGACTGGGGGTTTTTTCTTGCCATAGCTAGAAGCTTCACATAGCAAGGGGGTTTCAAAAGGATACAATAAAAGATCCCTCCAAAAATTTGGAAGGATCGATTAATTTCAAATGAAATTATAGATAGGTTTCAATTGACGCTGCTTTTTTCAATTCAAGAATAAAGTTTTTATATTGCTCTTCTCGCTTTTCATATTCAAGGATAACACGAATATATTCCTTTTGCATTTCTCCTTTTTCAGGTGAATTTTGGTATTCGTGTTCAATCTCTTCCTTGGATACACTATTGTCTCCTAACTGATTATCAATAAATTGTTGTATACGCAATTCCTGCAATACCAATTCTTCAATCTCCTGTTTAGAATATTCTTCTGATATATCAATTCCAAACTCGTCAAATAATTCTTGCATACATTCAGTAACTTGTTCTTTATCAGGTTCCCATCTAGAAATGCTGCTATCCTCATTCATTTTTTGTACAATAAGCTCATGTTCAATGACTGATTCAAGAGCATAATAATAACTCTCAAGAAGGTCTGATGAAGACATTTCAGAAGGTATGATACCCAATTTCATGTCATTAATCAGCTCAATATTTAAATAGTTTAAACTTATTTCATAGCCATTAACTTTTGCCACAATGGACGGTAGTTGAATTTTATCATTGTCAGTCAACATCAAAAAATCTGAAATGACTACAGGATCTCTACAAATATTTTTGCTATTATTCTTTTTGTTTATCACTAATTATCACCATTTTTCGTTCAATTTTTTTATGGCAGTTTCTATTATTACAAACGACTTTTTAGCTCCGGGAATATTTCCTTTAATTAATAACAAATTACGTTCACTATCAACCTTTATAATTGTAAGATTTTGAATAGTTGTCTGTTTTCCACCCATACGTCCGGGCATTTTTTTTCCTTTGAACACTTTCATGCCATCATTTTTAGCGATTACACCAATGGAACCAGGAGCCCGGTGGAATCTTGAACCGTGAGATGCAGGACCTCCACTTAATCCATGTCTTTTAATGACACCCTGAAATCCTTTTCCTTTAGATATACCAGTAACATCTACAATGTCGCCTTCTTGGAATATATCTGCCCTTATTCGTTTGCCAACTTCTAATGATGCTCCACGAATCTCTTTAACATATCTTTTAGGTTTGGTATTTGCTTTTTGACTTCTACCGACTTCTGACTTATTTGGATTCTTCTTATCAGAAAAACCAATTTGAATAGCATTGTATCCATCACTTTCCAACGTTTTCTTCTGTAACACCACATTTTCTTCCACTTCAACAACTGTCACAACTATGGGATCACCACTATCACTGAACACTTGAGACATGCCTATTTTTCTTCCTAAGATTCCTTTTATCATAAATACCCTCCTAAAATTTTAATAGATAGCTAGCAAAAATATCTCTTAGGGTACTTCCCACGTTCTAAACATTATTCTCACCTTTGTTTCATATTTTTTTGATAGTTTCCATACAACTGCCCGCAAGCAGCATCTATATCAATGCCAAATTGACTTCTAATGGTAACGTTAATTCCTGCTGACTTTAATTCGTTGTAGAAGTTTACAACTTGATTTTCATTTACTCCCTCAAACCTCATAGGTGAACTAACAGTTGGGTTATACCTGATGATGTTCACGTGGAATAAATTCCCTCTCTTAAATCTACTTCTTAAAAGGTTTACTACTTCTTTTGCATGTTCAATAGAATCATTCACACCTGGCAATATAATATAAGCAATGTAAACTTTTCTTGAGGTCATACGTATATGCTCATCTAATGAATCCATGACATCCAATAATGGGTAGCGTTCATTAATTGGCATTAGCTTGCTTCGCTGCTCATTAAAAGGTGAATGTAATGAAAAAGTTAGATTGACCTGTGGATAGTTTTGGGTCATTTTTTTAATGCCTGGAATAATGCCAATAGTCGAAATTGATAATCTACGAGGACTTAAAGCAAACAACTCAGGATTTGTCAGTACTTTTAAAGCATCAAAAACTTGTACATTAGCTAATGCTTCTCCCATTCCCATAAAAGAAATACTATCAATTGAATGTCCTTTTAAGTGAAAATACAAAATTTGGTCAGTAATTTCATCTGATGTTAAGTTTCGTTTTAAACCTATATCTCCAGTTGCACAAAATTTACAACCAAAGTTACAACCGCACTGCGAGGATATACAAAATGACTCCCAACCAGCTTTATATTTCATATTTACCGTTTCTATTTTTTCGTCTCCTGCAATTCCAAATAAGACTTTTGAAACTTGCTCAGAATGTTGTTCCTTTAGAGGAGTAACATCTAAAATTGACTCTCCAAATTCTTTAACTAAATCCTCTCTCAACGATTTAGGCAGTACATTCATTTCATTGAACTTATCTATTCTTTCTTTAAAAATGGCATTCAGTATTTGCTTCATTCTAAAATTAGGGTAATTATGTTCCATTAAGAAATCGTTTATTCTTATATACTTATTGCTTTGTTTTAATTGCATCTTTCTCATCCTTCCCTATGACTCTCTAGTTTTATAGGAGTAAATAGAAAGGAGCTGTCTATCCCTTTGGTTAAAAATAAACACAAAAAAGGCACCAATAAAATTATCGGTGCCAAACTTAATATAAAAATATGCTCAAATAAACAGGGACACTAAGTCATTACTTTGTATTTTACTTGGCATAGAGGCGAAAGCTCCGATAACTGTTTTTATATGGTTGTATAGCATAAAAAAGGACAGACTACTCCCTTTGTCCGCTAAACCATTTCCAAGTTTTACATTTTTACCAAAAAGAATTCTAAAAACAGTTAACATTGCTTACACCTCCCCTAGTCAAATTTATTATCGAGTAATTTAACATAAAATAGAGTATATGTAAAGTGCTTCTTATAAAAGTGTACGTAAGGGTATATTCTATTTTTCGATATGATAAAGTCCCTAAATTGCTCATTTAGGGACTTTATTGATATAAATATAGTAAAAGGCAACTTACCTCAATCTGGATAGTTGTATAAAAAAGAGTTTCGTTATCTATTTCTACACACAAACAATATCAATCAATTCTTAATGTTGTGTGAATTTGAGAAAAAATGAAATGTGTTACGGTGGATGCATACGGATTCACAGCATCAATAAACTTTTCTGCTTTTGCAATAGTTTCAAATTGCAATTTAAGCATATAACAAGCATTACCAGCTATACGGTAACAAAACTCTACATTTGGAAGTCCCTCTATAAAATTTTTAAATGATTTATAATCTCCGTTTTTAACAGTTGCTTCAATTATACATTGAATGGGAAATCCTAATTTTTCATAATCAATTTCCAACGTATATTTTTTTATTATACCAAATGACTCCATCTGTCTTACCCTTTCGGTCACTGAGGGGGAAGAAAGGTTGATTCTTCTCCCAAGCTCACTCATTGACAGACGACTATTCTTGCTTAATTCCTCTATAATTTTATGATCAATTTCATCGATTTTCATTTTTAACGAATTCTCCTATTTTTCATTAATTATTTAATTTATTTTATAAAAATTAATTTTTTATTTAATGCAAATTAATCTTTCAATATTTTATATTTAATATAACAAGGAGGGGTTATGATGGCAAGAATTAATGAATCAGCTTTTGGGAATACGCCTTTTCAGAGGCTATTAGGACACAATAAAGAAGTTATGGAAGCATGGTCACATTTAGGAAAGATAGTAGAAAGAGATGGACTTTTAGCATCACAGTTAAAAGAACAGGTTAGAAGAACATTAGCGCAAAAAAATGGTTGTGAGTATTGTAAAGCAAAAGGGAAACCAGAGCCAAATATGTTTAATGAAAAAATATCTGTTGCTGTAGGCTTTGCAGAGGTTTTTTTACAGCAAAAAGGAGATATCTCAAATTCTTCTTTTGAAATATTGCAGGAATTTTTTTCGGAAGCAGAAATAAGTGAGCTTTGTGCGTTTATTACTTTTACTACAGCTCAACAGTATTTTGGGGCAATTTTATCTTTAGAGCCAAGCTTGGAGGGAGGGGAAGAATGAAGAAGGACACTAGAAGTTGGAAGGTTTATTTTTATGAAATAGTTAGGGCTATAATATTATATAAATGAAGATATCATCAGGAAAACTTTTTTAAAAACTTATTATCTCAAACGCCCCCTTAGACTTTCATCGCAAAGGGGGACTTTTTGCTACTTGTAAAATATTAGAACAAAGGTGAAGTTTATAGATGTTTGTCTCATTGCCATTATTGATTTTTGATGGTGAACCAATTACTTCGAGCTTATTCAGGTTCCATAAATATCGACAATCATAATTTTTTCATGACATAAAAATAGACCATACAATAAGGCGGTTGTAATAAGACCATTTTAAATGCCTTGATTTATAAAAAGAACTTGGACATTAAGATGCTGCTTGCTTTGATATAGTTGCAAATGTTTTAAAATACATACTCAACTGCTACGACTAAGCAGACATCCTATTCACCCCTAATATAAAGTTTTAAAAAAGCAATGTCCGCAAAATATATTTGGGACATTGCCTAAAAATTCATTTATTGAATCTTACAATGCGATCAATTGGAAGACGAGAAGAACCATAAGCTGGTGCTGCTGCTTCACCAATTGCTAATAATAATATAGGTATTTCATTTGCAGGTAATTCCATGTACTCAGCAAACTTAGTTTTATCAAAACCACCCATCGGAACTGTATCA
>Ga0213821_1000871_pt1 | contig 16056 bp, 14 predicted proteins | sample MC6MC0909MG_FD_179894 | JGI IMG/M metagenome (GOLD analysis project Ga0213821, IMG submission 179894) | Enriched soil aggregate microbial communities from Iowa State University, Ames, United States - MC6-MC0909-MG | ecosystem: Environmental > Terrestrial > Soil > Unclassified | place: USA: Iowa...
GTTGTACTTACAGCCGCGTTGTTCCAGCGCAGACCACTGGCACTACGCTGACCTCAAGAGCAGTACTGAACCCTGTGGGAGCGGGCTTGCCCGCTCCTATAGGGATCAGCGTTGTACTTACAGCCGCGTTGTTCAGCGCAGACCACTGGCACCACGCTGAACTCAAGAGCAGTACTGAACCCTGTGGGAGCGGGCTTGCCCGCGAAGAAGACGACACCGCAGTAACTGACACACCGCCACTGGAGCCGCCATGCAACACAACGTCATCCTGGTCCTGCTCGACGGCCTCAACCACCAGGTGGCCCATCACGCTATGGGCCACCTGCACGCCTACGTCGAGGCCGACCGCGCCGCCCTGTATCGAGTCGAATGCGAACTGCCGTCACTGTCGCGGCCACTATACGAATGCATCCTCACCGGTGTGCCGCCGATCGACAGCGGCATCGTGCACAACAATGTCAATCGCCTGTCCAACCAGCGCAGCGTGTTCCACTACGCCCGCGAAGCCGGCCTGGGCACCGCGGCGGCGGCCTATCACTGGATGAGCGAGCTGTACAACCGCTCGCCGTTCGACCCGCAACGCGACCGCCATACCCACGCGCCCAAACTGCCGATCCAGCACGGTCTGTTCTACTGGGACGACCGTTACCCCGATTCGCACCTGCTGGCCGATGCCGAATATCTGCGCCGGCGCCACGCACCGAATTTCCTCCTGGTGCATCCGATGAGCATCGATGACACCGGCCACCGCCATGGCCTGGACAGCAGCCAGTACCGCAACGCGGCGCGCAGCGCCGACATCCTGCTGGCCGACTACCTGCCGCGCTGGCTCGAAGAGGGCTACCAGATCCTGGTCACCGCCGACCACGGCATGAACAACGACCGCTCGCACAACGGCCTGCTGGCCGAAGAGCGCGAGGTACCGCTGTTCGTCTTCGGCGACGCGTTCAGCCTCGACCCTGCGGCCAAGCCCTTGCAAACCGAGCTATGCGGGACGATCTGCGAACTGCTCGGGGTGACCCACGACAAAACGGTTTGCCGGGAGCTGCTCAAGTGACCTCCAGCCACCGCGGCCGTTTCCTGGCCCTGCTTTGCCTGCTGCCATTCGCGGTGTTCTTCTGCATCTTCCAGATCGCCCCGCTGGGCTGGGTCGCGGTGCACAGCCTGCACGCCGAAGGCGGCTGGGGGCTGGACAACTTCAGCAAGATATTCGCCTCCAAGTTCTACCTGCAGGCGCTGCAACGCAGCCTGGAGATCAGCTTCTATTCGAGCCTGTTCGGCATCCTGATTGCCACCCTCGGCGCCTATTCGCTGCGCCAGGTCGACTCGCGGCTGCGCGATTTCGTCAGCGCCTTCGCCAACATGACCAGTAACTTCTCAGGCGTACCACTGGCCTTCGCCTTCATCATCCTGCTCGGGTTCAACGGCGCGCTGACCCTGCTGCTCAAGCAGATCGGCCTGCTCGAAGACTTCAGCATCTATTCCAAGAGCGGCTTGATCCTGGTCTACACCTATTTCCAGATCCCACTGGGGGTACTGCTGCTCTACCCGGCCTTCGACGCCCTGCGCGAAGACTGGCGGGAGTCGGCCGCGCTGCTGGGCGCCAGCCACTGGCAATACTGGCGACACATTGGCCTGCCCGTGCTGATGCCAGCCCTGCTGGGCACCTTCGTCATCCTGCTGGCCAACGCCCTGGGCGCCTACGCCACCGTCTACGCGCTGACCACCGGCAATTTCAACGTGCTGCCGATCCGCATCGCGGCGCTGGTGGCGGGCGACATCAGCCTCGACCCGAACCTGGCCAGCGCCCTGGCGATGGTGCTGGTTGGCTTGATGACGCTGGTGACCGTGGTCCATCAATGGCTGTTGAAGAGGAGCTACCATGCGCGCTGAACCTGGCAAGGGCGGCGTGTACCACCGCGTGGTGGTGTACTTGCTGTTCCTTATATTGCTGCTGCCCCTGGCCGGCACCCTGCTCTACTCGCTGGCCACCAGTTGGTCGGCAAGCCTGCTCCCCAGCGGGCTGACCTTGAAGTGGTACGTGGCACTGTGGAGCGAGCCGCGCTTTCTCGCCGCATTCGGCCAATCGCTGCTGGTTTGCGTTGGCGCCCTGCTGTTGTCGGTGGTGCTGATCCTGCCGTTGTTGTTCGTGGTGCATTACCACTTCCCGCGGTTGGACGCCCTGATGAACATCCTCATCCTGTTGCCGTTCGCGGTGCCGCCGGTGGTGTCTTCGGTGGGCTTGCTGCAACTGTATGGCAGCGGGCCGATGGCGATGGTGGGTACGCCGTGGATCCTGATCGGTTGCTACTTCACCGTCGCCCTGCCGTTCATGTACCGGGCGATCACCAACAACCTGCAGGCGATCAATCTGCGCGACCTGATGGACGCCGCCCAATTGCTCGGCGCCAGCACCTGGCAGGCGGCGTTGCTGGTGGTGCTGCCCAACCTGCGCAAGGGCTTGATGGTCGCCTTGCTGCTGTCGTTCTCGTTCCTGTTCGGCGAGTTCGTATTCGCCAACCTGTTGGTCGGCACCCGCTACGAGACCCTCCAGGTGTACCTGAACAACATGCGCAACAGCAGTGGCCACTTCAACAGCGCACTGGTGATTTCCTACTTCGCCTTCGTCCTGCTGCTGACCTGGGTCGCCAACCGCCTGAACAAGGACAAATCCTGACATGAGCTTCGTCAGCGTAGAAAAACTGCACAAAAGCTATGCCGGCACCCCGGTGTTCCAGGACATCGACTGCCAGATCCAACGCGGCGAGTTCGTCACCCTGCTCGGCCCCTCCGGCTGCGGCAAGTCCACCCTGTTGCGCTGCATCGCCGGGCTGACCCCGGTGGACAGCGGGCAGATCCTGCTGGACGGCCAGGACATCGTTCCGCTCAGCCCGCAGAAGCGCGGGATCGGCATGGTGTTCCAGAGCTATGCGCTGTTCCCCAACATGACCGTGGAGCAGAACGTTGCCTTTGGCCTGCGCATGCAGAAGACCAAAGCCGAAGAAAGCCAGGCGCGGGTGCGTGAGGTGCTGGAGTTGGTCGAGCTGGGCAGCTTCGCCGGGCGTTACCCGCACCAGCTGTCGGGCGGCCAGTGCCAGCGGGTGGCCTTGGCCCGCTCGCTGGTCACTCGCCCACGCCTGCTGCTGCTCGATGAGCCGCTGTCGGCGCTGGATGCGCGCATCCGTAAGCACCTGCGTGAGCAGATCCGCGCGATCCAGCGCGAGTTGGGCCTGACCACTATTTTCGTCACCCACGACCAGGAAGAGGCGCTGACCATGTCTGATCGCATCTTCCTGATGAACCAGGGCCGCATCGTCCAGAGCGGCGATGCCGAGACCCTCTACACAGCGCCGGTGGACCTGTTTGCCGCAGGTTTTATCGGCAACTACAACCTGCTCGATGCCGACAGCGCCAGCCGCGTCCTGCAACGGCCAATCGCCAGCCGCCTGGCGATCCGCCCCGAGTCGATCAGCCTCGGCCTCAATGGCGATCTGGACGGCCTGGTCCGCAGTCATAGCTTGCTGGGTAATGTCATCCGTTACCGGGTCGAGGTGCGCGGGGTGGAACTGGTGGTGGATGTGCTCAACCGCTCATCGGCCGATCTGCATCCGGACGGCCAGCGGGTATCCTTGGCAATCGACCCCACCGCGCTACGAGAAGTGGCTTAGGAGATTTGCGCAATGGCTTTGGCAATTTTCGATCTGGATGAAACCCTCATTCACGGTGACTGCGCGTCACTGTGGAGTGAGCAGATGGCGCGGCTTGGCTGGGTCGACGGCAAGGAGTTTTTGCGCCGAGACCATGAACTGATGGAGGCTTACGGCAAGGGTCACCTGCGCATGGAAGAGTACATGGCCTTCAGCCTGGAGCCGATCGCCGGGCGCACCCTGGAAGAGGTCGAGCATTTGGTCGAGCCGTGGGTCGAGGAGGTGATCGAGCCGATCATCTATGGCGATGCCTGCCGCTGTATCGCCGAGCATCGCAAGCTGGGCGACCGGATTCTGATCATCTCGGCCTCCGGCACTCACCTGGTAGGGCCGATCGCTGCGCGGTTGGGGGTCGATGAGTACCTGGCGATCGAGCTGGAGGCGGTCAACGGGGTTTATACCGGCAAGACCCATGGCGTGCTGACCTACCGCGAAGGCAAGATCACCCGCTTGCTGGAGTGGTTGGATCAGGAGCAGGAAAATCTGGAGGGGGCGAGTTTCTATTCGGACTCGCGCAATGACTTGCCGTTGTTGCTGAAGGTGGATCATCCGAGGGTGGTCAATCCTGATGCGGTGTTGCGTGAGCATGCCCAGATCAATGGCTGGCCGATTCTGAGTTGGTCTTGAGCTCGCATTCGCGGGGCAAGCCCGCTCCCACGCCAGTAAATCGCTCTGGCGTGGGAGCGGGCTTGCCCCGCGATGGGGTCAGCAGGGACTACACAAGGCTCTGGTCGATCACCAACACCAACTTGCCCGACACCTGGTTGCTGTCCAGCTCCGCATAAGCCGCCTCGGCAAACGCCACCGGGTAGGTATCGACCAACTGCGCCTTCAGGCGGCCTTCAGTAAACAGCGGCCACACCTGCTGCGCCAACTCCTGCAGCAACTCAGCCTTGAAGCCATCATCGCGATTGCGCAGGGTCGAGCCCGTCACTTGCAGGCGCTTGCCCAGTACCACCGCCAGGTCCAACTCGACCTTGCGCCCGCCCATCAAGCCAATGATCACCCAGCGCCCATCGCGCGCCAGCAGCTCAAGGTTAAGCGGCCCATAACCAGCGCCCACCGGGTCGAGGATCACGTCAAACGGCGCCAGCCCCTTCAAATCATCCAGGTTCTCATTGCGCACCACGCCACCGGCCGCGCCCAGGTCCTGGCAATAGCTCAGCCGCTCGGCCGAGCCAACACTGACCCACACCGGGTTGCCAAACGCCTTGCACAGCTGGATCGCCGCCGAACCGACGCCGCTGGCCCCGGCATGCACCAGCACCTTCTCGCCGGCCTTCAGGCCGCCGAGCTGGAAGATGTTCAACCAGGCCGTGGCATACACCTCGGGAATCGCCGCCGCTTCGTGCAGGCTCAGGCCCTCGGGCACCGGCAGCACATGGCGGGCATCGACCACCACTTCTTCGGCCATGCCGCCACCGGCGAGCAGTGCGCACACCCGATCACCCACACGCCAGTCGGCACCAGCGCCAACCTCCTCGATCACCCCCGAGCATTCCAGGCCCAGGTAAGGGCTGGCCCCCGGCGGCGGTGGGTAGAGCCCGGCGCGCTGCAACAGGTCAGCGCGGTTCAGCCCAGCGGCGGCCACACGAATGCGCACCTGGCCCGCGTCACAGGTCGGGCGCTCGGCCTCGACCCACTCCACATGTCCGTCAACGCCTTGCAATGCCTTCACAGTGCCTCCATAGTTGAGTCATGACTGAGCCCGAGGATGCTTACCTCGGGCTTTTCGCAGTATTTGGCCGGCTCCATGGAACCGGCGAACGGAATAGACGGCCTACTATGCGTGATCAATTGCCTTTACGTCGAATCAGCATGAAGCATTTCCTGCCCAGCACCGCCCTCGCCCTGCTCATCGGCGTCGGCAGTCTGACGCTCGGCGGCAATGCGGCGGCCGCCAACAAGTGGGAAAGCCTGCAGCCAGATCGAGACGAGGTTGTTGCCAGCCTCAACGTGGTGGAGCTGCTCAAGCGCCATCATTACAGCAAGCCGCCGCTCGATGATGCCCGCTCGGTGATCATCTACGACAGCTACATCAAGCTGCTCGACCCTTCGCGCAGCTACTTCACCGCGTCCGACATCGCCGAATTCGACAAGTGGAAGACCCAGTTCGACGACTTCCTCAAGGCCGGCAATCTCGACCCGGGTTTCACCATCTACAAGCGCTACCTCAATCGGGTCAAATCGCGCCTGGACTTCGCCCTGGCGGAGCTGAACAAAGGCGTCGACAAGATCGACTTCACTGCCAAGGAATCCTTGCTGGTCGACCGCAAGGACGCCCCGTGGCTGAAGAATGAGGCCGAGCTCGACGACCTGTGGCGCAAACGCGTCAAGGACGAAGTACTACGCCAGAAGATCGCCGGCAAGGATCCCAAGCAGATCCAGGAAACCCTGACCAAGCGCTACAAGAACCAACTGGCGCGCTTGAACCAGACCCGTGCCGAAGACATCTTCCAGGCCTATATCAACACCTTTGCCCAGTCCTACGATCCGCACACCAACTACCTGTCGCCAGACAACGCGGAAAACTTCGATATCAACATGAGCCTGTCGCTCGAAGGTATCGGTGCGGTGCTGCAAAGCGACAACGACCAGGTCAAGATCGTGCGCCTGGTGCCGGCAGGCCCAGCAGCCAAGACCAAGCAGGTTGCCCCGGCTGACAAGATCATCGGCGTCGCCCAGGGCAACAAGGAAATGGTCGACGTGGTCGGCTGGCGCCTGGATGAAGTGGTCAAGCTGATCCGTGGCCCGAAAGGCTCGGTGGTGCGCCTGGAGGTCATCCCGGCCAGCAATGCGCCGAACGACCAGACCAGCAAAGTGGTCTCGATTACCCGCGAAGCGGTCAAGCTTGAAGAGCAGGCAGCGAAAAAATCGGTGCTCAAGCTCAAGCAGGACGGGCGTGACTACAAGCTGGGGATCATCGAGATCCCGGCCTTCTACCTGGACTTCAAGGCCTACCGTGCCGGCGATCCGGAGTACAAGAGCACCACCCGCGACGTCAAGAAGCTGCTCACCGAGTTGCAGAAAGAGAAAGTCGATGGCGTGGTCATCGACCTGCGCAACAACGGCGGCGGCTCGCTGCAGGAAGCCACAGAGCTGACCAGCCTGTTCATCGACAAAGGCCCGACCGTGCTGGTGCGCAATGCCGATGGCCGCGTCGATGTGCTGGAAGATGAGAACACCGGCGCCTTCTACAAAGGCCCGCTGGCGCTGCTGGTCAACCGCCTGTCGGCCTCGGCCTCGGAGATTTTCGCCGGCGCCATGCAGGACTACCACCGCGCGCTGATCATCGGTGGCCAGACCTTCGGCAAAGGCACCGTGCAAACCATCCAGCCGCTCAACCATGGCGAACTGAAGCTGACCCTGGCCAAGTTCTACCGGGTCTCCGGGCAGAGCACCCAGCACCAGGGCGTACTGCCGGACATCGACTACCCGTCGATCATCGACACCAAGGAAATTGGCGAGAGCGCCCTGCCCGAGGCGATGCCTTGGGACACCATTCGCCCGGTGATCAGACCGGCGGCCGACCCGTTCAAGCCGTTCCTGGCTGAGCTCAAGGCACGCCATGACGCGCGCAGCGCCAAGGACGCCGAGTTCGCCTACATCCGAGACCGCCTGGCCCTGACCCAGAAGCTGATGAACGAAAAGACCGTCAGCCTCAATGAGCAGGAACGCCGCGCTCGCCACGATGAGATCGAAGCCAAGCAACTGGCCCTGGAGAACATTCGTCGCAAGGCCAAGGGCGAAGAGCCGCTCAAGGAGCTGAAGAAGGAAGACGAAGACGCCCTGCCGGTCGAGGATGAAGACACCAAGCCGGAAGACGACGCCTACCTGTCCGAGACTGGGCGCATCCTGCTCGATTACCTGAGCCTGAACTCGCAGGTGGCCAAGCACTGAGTGCCGAGCAGCCGTTCAAACGTGTGACATAAACCAGAAGGGCCGAACGTGTGAACGTTCGGCCCTTCTGGTTTATGTACGGGTGTATCAGCGCCTGGCTCAGGCCTCTTCGGGATAGCGGTACTCGAAGACCCGCACCACTTCCGATGCGTGCCAGGACGCCGCCTCCATGCCATCCACCGGCCCGGAAAACCGTCCAAGGCGCTCGACACATTCGAAAAAGCCGGTGCGCGGCAGGCGGCTGGCGCCCTGGCTGATCACCAGGGAGCTGCGCAGCGGCTGCTCGGCCTGGGCGTCGATACGCGCCAGGTATTCCAGGGCAGCGGTCAGCGTCTGCATCGCCGGGGTGGGCAATTGCAGACGCTCAAGCAGGGCGCGGTAGGTAAGCAGATGACGCTGGCGTCGGGCTAGATCAAGTTCATCGAGCAGGCTTTGCCACTGCTGACGGCTGATCCTCACCTGGCTCATGACCGCTCGCTCCAGCCAGCGATACCCAGGTGCCAGGCCAGACTGCGCAAGATCGCCGCATCAGGCCGACGCTCGCCTGCTTCGATCATGGCCAGGTACGCCGGGCTGATGCCCACCGTACGCGCCAGTTGTTCGGGAGCCAGGCCCTTGGCCTGGCGTAACTGCGCCAGCTCACCCAGGTCGAGCAAGGTTGCGCTTGGCGCAAGAGCATCTGCCTGGCCTGCTTCGGCCTTGGCGGTGGCAGGCGCTTGACCAGCCGCCTTGAGCAGAGCCTGGTAGTGCTCCCAGGGAACAACGGCATATTCGGGCTGACCGTCCCGGCTGATGACCTGAATTTCCATCACAATCCCCTTACGTAGGATTACTCCATGTAATCCGTAGGCATAATCCTTATGCCAATTATATTACCAAGCGCGGGAGTCTGTGCAGTTCAGGTGCAAATCAGGGCGTGCGGCGCTCTAGGCGTAGCGCTTCAGGGGTGTCTGGCAGGCGCTCGACCACACGCAGACGCTCCGGGGCCTGGCTGTCACGCCAGGCTTTGAAGCGGCCCAGCTCATCGGCCACCGTCTTGAGCACCCAACCCAGCACGGCTATGTCATCGAGAAACCCGACACCCAGCAGCCAGTCGGGAATCGCGTCCAATGGGCTGACGAAATACAACAGGCCGGCCACCACGGTGACCAGCGCCTTGGGGCTGACCGCGCGGTACTCACCCCGCCACCACGCCAGGCACAGCGCCTGCATCAGCCGCACATCTTCGCGCAGCTGGCCAAGCCTGGGCCCTTTACGGGCAACGGCGAACAGCAAAGCCGGCAACCGACCACGGCTGAGCAAGCGCTCGGCCAGGGGCAGGAAACGGGTGAAATTCCAGGGTGCGCTCATGAGGCCTCCAGATCGGCAGAAGGTTATCCACATTTATTGTGGATAACCTTGTGAACAGGGCACAGTTTCCGACGCCGGGCGCCCAGTGGGCAAGGGTCTGGCTCAGATCGGGCGTTTTTTACACAGTTGTTTCATCTTCGCAAACGTTTTGCGGCAACCGCAACGCCAGTCCTTTTTCCGACAGCCCGATGCCCGCAAGGTTCGTCTTGCCTGCCGCGCTGAAACGACAACGCCCCGGCAGGCGGGGCGTTGTGCGGTCAGCCGAGGCTTACTTGGCCGGCGCTTCGGCAGCGTCCGGCGCTTCGCCTTCAAGCTTGCTCGGGTCTTTGATGGCGATCAGTTCCAGATCGAACACCAGTACCGAGTTAGCCGGGATCAGCGGGCTTGGGCTCTGCGCGCCGTAGGCCAGTTCAGCCGGGATGTACAGTTTGTATTTCTCACCGACGTGCATCAGTTGCAGGCCTTCGACCCAACCTGGGATCACGCCGCTGACAGGCAGGTCGATCGGGCTGCCGCGCTCGACCGAGCTGTCGAACACCTTGCCATCGATCAGCTTGCCTTCGTAGTGGACGGTAACCACATCGGTCGGCTTAGGCTGCGGGCCATCGGCCTTTTTCACCACTTCGTACTGCAGGCCGGAGGCAGTGGTAACCACGCCTTGCTTCTTGGCGTTTTCTTCCAGGAACTTCTTGCCAGCGGAAGCGGCTTCTTCGCTGGCCTTGGTCAGGCGCTCTTCAGCACGCTTTTGCAGGGCGGTGAAGGCCTCGACCAGCTCTTCGTCCTTGATGCGTTGTTCTTTCTTGCTGACCGCATCCTCGATACCGAGGGCTACTGCTTTGGAATCAAGGTCTTCCATGCCTTCCTGAGCCAGGCTCTTGCCCATGTTCAGGCCGATACCGTAGGAGGCTTTCTGTGCCGGGGTCTTCAGCTCTACGCTGCTGGTCTGGGCATCGCAGCCCGCCAGAACCAGGCTTACCAGGGCAACCGCAGCCGCCAAACGATGTTGTTTCATGCTAGTTCCTTGTTCATGCGCCATAAGGGCAATCAGGGTAAAGCCGCGAGCTTATCAGGCGGCCGTTACCAATGGCTACCGGCATAAGAGCGGGTTGCGGGCTGGAAGTTCAGTGGGTGAAAGGTTGTTCATCCCAGGGTTGCAGCCAATGGCCAGTATTGACGGGATAGGCTCGGTTTGCCGGGTTTTTGTGGCTATTTATTTCGAAGTGCAGGTGACAGGGCACTTGAGAAGCCGCTGACATGCCCAGCAACCCTCAAGGATAAACCCCATCCCGATACTGCCCGGCCACCTCGCGCAACACCTCGCACATCCACTGCGCGGGCAGACTCTGTGGCAACGCGGCATTGCGACAGATCCCCACCGAGCCACCCGGCTCTTGCACGCCGAGGTCCAGCTCAACCAGTTCGCCACTGCCCAGGTCGATCAGCACTGCATCGCGTGGCGCGACCCACACCGCATCGCTGCCCAACAGATAGCGCCGGCTCAACGCCAGCGACAGCGTCTCCAGGCGCTGCGCCGGCAGTTGGATGCCACATTGCACGAACAGGCTGTCTGCATGCTGGCGAATGGTCGTGCCCGCCGGCGGCAGCACCAACGGATAGTCCCCTACCCGCCCGCGCTCCACTGGCTGACGCGCCAGCAGCGGATGCCCAGGGCGCACCACCAGGCTCATCGACTCGCTATACAAATGCTCGAATGACAACCCCTGGATCTGCGGGCTGTCCGTCATGCGCCCGACCACCAGTTCCAGCTCACCCAAATGCAACTGGCCCAGCAACTGCGCACTGACGCCTGTGACCACGCTGATCACCAGATCCTGATGACGCTGGTGCAAGCGACACAGCACCTCCGGCATCAACAGCCCTTCGACGGTCGAAAGCACACCAATGCGCACCTGCGAAGGCGCTCGCGCATCGCCGCGCAGCGTGCTCACCCCGTCGCGCAACGCCTGCACGCTGGGCCCGGCGTAGCGCATGAAACGGGTCCCGGCCGGGGTCAGCTCGACGCCCTGGCGGGTGCGCTCGAACAGGCGCGCTTCAAGCAGCTCTTCAAGCTCCTTGAGGGTCTTGGAAATAGCTGGCTGGCTGATCGCCAACACCCCAGCCGCCCTGGCCAGACTGCCCTGGCGGGCAATCTCCAGGAAGCACAGAAGATGGCGATACTTGATACGCGTGTCGAGATTCATGCCTTGGGGGGCGGCCGCTGCCGCGATAGCGTCGATGCGCCATCTTATAGCATCGCCAGCTCCACAGCGTCGCCGCGCATCCTCACTGGCCACACCCGCAGCGCCTGCTGCGGATCCTCAAGGCAGCGCCCGCTGTGCAGGCTGAAGTGCTGCTTGTACAACGGCGCGGCGACCATCAGCTCGCCGCCGATGCTGCCGATCAAGCCGCGGCCGATGATGTTCGCCCCGGAGCGCGGGTCGCGATTGTCGACGGCGTACAACGCCTGCTCTTGATTGGGCAGGTAGAACAGCGCGACCTGCTCGCCTTCGAGCCACACCACTACGCCAGAATCGGCGACCAGGTCGTGCACCTGGCACACCGCCCGCCAGTGGGCGTGTTGCGCAACAGCAGCATTGGACAGGTTCATCAGACAGCCTCCTCGACAGTGGGGATCAGGTGCAGCGCGCTAGCAGGTCGGCGTTGTTCGCGTTCGCGGACGAAGTGCACGTCCGGGTCGGCGCGCCGGTCATTGACGAAGGTACGGAAGCGCTTGAGTTTCTCGGGATCGTTGAGGGCGTTGGCCCACTCGCACTCATACTGGTCGACCACATGCTGCATCTGCGCTTCGAGCTCGGCGCCCAGTTGCAGACTGTCGTCGAGGATCACCGCCTTGAGGTAATCCAGGCCGCCTTCCAGGCTCTCGCGCCAGACCGAGGTGCGCTGCAGCTTGTCGGCGGTGCGAATGTAGAACATCAGCACGCGGTCGATGGTGCGGATCAGCGCGTCGTCGTCCAGGTCGGTGGCGAACAGTTCGGCGTGGCGCGGGCGCATGCCGCCGTTGCCGCACACATAGAGGTTCCAGCCCTTGTCGGTGGCGATCACGCCAATGTCCTTGCTCTGCGCTTCGGCGCATTCGCGGGTGCAGCCGGACACCGCGAACTTGAGCTTGTGCGGCGAACGCAGGCCTTTGTAGCGATCTTCCAGGCGCAGGGCCATGCCGACGCTGTCCTGTACGCCGTAGCGGCACCAGGTGCTGCCGACGCAGGATTTCACCGTGCGAGTCGACTTGCCGTAGGCATGCCCGGTCTCGAAGCCGGCCTCGATCAGCTCGCCCCAGATCAGCGGCAGCTCGTGCAACTGGGCGCCGAACAGGTCGATGCGCTGGCCGCCGGTGATCTTGGTGTAGAGGTCGTATTTCTTCGCCACCTGGCCTATCACGATCAGTTTGTCCGGGGTGATCTCACCACCGGGGATGCGCGGCACCACCGAGTAGGTGCCGTTTTTCTGCATGTTGGCCATGAAGGTGTCGTTGGTGTCCTGCAGCGGCACCAGTGCGGGGTCCATGATCGGCTGGTTCCAGCATGAGGCGAGGATCGAGCCCACCGCTGGCTTGCAGATGTCGCAACCGACATGACCCTTGCCGTGGCGTTCGAGCAACTCATTGAACGTGCGGATACCTTCGACCCGAACCAGGCTATAGAGCTCCTGGCGGGTGTAGGCAAAGTGCTCGCAAAGGCTCTTGTCGACAGTGACGCCGCGGGCGCTGAGTTCGTGTTCGAACACCTGCTTGAGCAATGCCGCGCAGCCACCGCAGCCGCTGGCGGCCTTGGTGCAACTCTTGACTGCGGCAAGGTCCGCGCAGCCGCTGTCGATGGCGGCGCAGACCGCGCCTTTGCTGACGTTGTGGCACGAGCAGATGGTCGCGCTGTCGGGCAGCGCATCGGCGCCCAAGGCGGGTGCGCCAGCGCCTTGCGGCAGGATCAGCGCGGCCGGGTCGGCAGGTAGGGCGATGCCGTTCTGGCAGTACTGCAGCAGGGTGTCGTAGTAGCTGTTGTCGCCGACCAGTACCGCACCAAGCACATGCTTGCCGCTGGCATCGACCACCAGGCGGCGGTAGGCCGCATTGGCTTCGTCGATGAAGCGATAGCTGCGCGAGCCGGGCGTGGCACCGTGGGCATCGCCGATCGAGCCGACATCGACGCCGAGCAACTTGAGCTTGGTCGACATGTCGGCGCCGGTGAACGGGCTGCTGGCCTCCCCGAGTAGCCGCGCAGCCAGGTTGCGCGCCATGCTGTAGCCCGGCGCGACCAGGCCGAACACGCAGCCATTCCACGAGGCGCATTCACCGATGGCGAAGATCTGCGAGTCGCTGGTGCGGCAGTCGTTGTCGATCACCACCCCGCCGCGCGGGGCGATTTCCAGGCCGCAGCTGCGGCCCAGGGCATCTTGCGGGCGAATACCGGCGGAGAACACGATCAGGTCGGTTTCAAGGAACTCGCCACCGTCGAAATTCATCCGGTAGCGGTAGGCTTCGCCGGCACTGATCGACTGGGTGGCACGCGACAGGTGCACGCCAACACCGAGGGCTTCGATCTGCGCCTTGAGCGCCGCGCCGCCCTCGCCGTCCAGTTGCACCGGCATCAGGCGCGGGGCGAACTCCACCACGTGCGCTTCCAAGCCAAGGGATTTCAGCGCGTTGGCCGCTTCCAGGCCGAGCAAGCCGCCACCGACCACCACCCCGCGACGGGCATCAGCGGCTGCCGTGCGGATGGCGTCGAGGTCATCCAAAGTGCGGTAGACCAGTCGCGCAGTGCCGGTGGATCCCTCGATGGGTGGCACGAACGGGTAGGAGCCGGTAGCCAGGATCAGTTGGTCATAGCCATAACGGCCCTCGGCGGTGACCACCTCGCAGCGCTCGCGGTCGATCTCGACGACCGCTTCGCCCAGGTGCAGGTGCACGCCGTGGCCCCTGTAGAAATCACTGGGGCACAGGGCCAAGGTTTCAGCATCGCTGCCGGCGAAGTACTCCGACAGGTGTACCCGGTCGTAAGCGCGCTGGCGCTCTTCGCCAAACACCCGCACCTCGAAACGGGCCAGGGCGCCACGCTCGACCAGTTGCTCGACGCAGTGGTGACCGACCATGCCGTTGCCGACGATGACCAGTCGCTGTAGATGTTCGCCGCTCGCTGTTGCCTTCATAGCCGATCCTCGATCACGGTTGGCGGGGTTGGCCGCCGTAAAGACAAAAAAAAACGCCTGGAGCCGAAGCTCCAGGCGCCTTTGCCTGTTCTCATCAGTGTGAGGCCCCTGAGTGATCGCCGTTGATCAGTGGGGCGTGTTGTACAAGAGTAAAAGCAGGGAGTGTGCCAATTTGATGTGCTGACTGTGCAGGGAGCATTTTTCATGCGTTGCACCTGCTCGCCTCTTCGCGGGCAAGCCCGCTCCCACATGGCCCTGCAAGCCTCAGTCCCTGTAATCGACCCGGCCCCTGTGTATGGGCTTGTCGGGGCGACGAACTGCCGCGAAGAGGCCGGTACGGGCAACCTCGATCTGCGAAAAATCGCACAGCCAAAGTGCATCACTCCCCATCATGGGGCATTCAGTACACATCGCGGCGGTAGCGCTTGTCCTTGCTCAACGCCTCGACATAGGCAGCCGCCGCCTCGGCGCTCATGTCGCCCTGCTCGGCCACGATCTGGCGCAACGCCGCATCGACATCCTTGGCCATGTGCTGGGCATCGCCACAGACATAGAAATAGGCCCCCTGCTGTAGCCAGCGCCAGAGCTCTACGCCTTGTTCGCGCATGCGCTGTTGAACGTAGATCTTCTCTGCCTGATCACGGGAAAACGCCGTGTCCAAACGCAAGTGGCCACTGGCTTGCCAAGCCAGCAGCTCGTCGCGGTAATAGAAGTCGCAGGCCTGGTGCTGTTCACCAAAGAACAACCAATTCCCCCCGTTTGCGCCCCTGGCCTGGCGCTCTTGCAGAAAAGCCCGGAACGGCGCAATACCGGTGCCCGGACCGACCATGATGATCGGCACGGCGTCATCCTCAGGCAGGCGAAAATGCCTGGAGACCTGGGGGAAGATTGCCACCTTGAGCGCTTCGGCGCGATCGGCAAGAAACGCCGAGCACACACCCTTGCGCTGGCCATAGCGCACCGTCGACACGGTCAGGTGAACTTGCTCAGGGTGAGCCCTGGGGCTTGAGCTGATCGAATACAGGCGCGGTTGCAATGGCTTGAGCAGCTCAAGCCAGGTGGCCAACGGCAATTGCTGGGGAAACTCGCGCAGCACATCGACCAACTGCCGCCCCCACAACCAGTCCCTGAGCTCGGCGCTGTGTTCAGGCTGTAGCAAACGACGCAAATCAGCGGCGGTTTCGCTGAACACGTGTAGCTGCTGGGAGGTGACCCGAGCGATCTCCAGATGCTGTTCCAGAGCGCTCGCCAATGACATGGCGGGGTGCCCCTGCAACTCGACCGTGGTGCTGGCGTCGAGCTTGATCAAGGCCAGCAGCTCTTCGACCAACTGCGGACAATTGCGCGGCCACACGCCAAGGGCGTCTCCGGCCTGATAGGTAAAGCCGCTGCCTGCCAGATCAAATACCAGCTGCCGGGTTTCCTTGCTCGCACCAGGGCCATTGAGCAGGCGGTTCTCCAGCAACTGCGCCGACCAAGGCTGGCGCTTGCCATAGGCGGCCAGTGGCTCAGGCTCGATGGCCGCTGGCAGCGGCGCGACACGGCCCAGCTCGGCCAGCAGCGCGTCGAGCCAAGCGGCAAAGGCCTGGTCGAAATCCGGTTCGCAATCGACCCGCGCCAGCAGCCGGCGCCCACCCAGTTGCGCCAGGCGCTCATCGAGCTTGCGCCCGAAGCCACAGAATTGGCCATAGCTCGAATCGCCCAAGGCCAGCACCGCGTAGGGCAGTTCAGCGCAATCAATGGCAGGCTCGCCCTGCAACGCTTGCCAGAACGCCGCGCCGCTATCGGGTGCCTCGCCGTCGCCAAAGGTGCTGGCGATCAACAGCACACTGGCGGCGCCTTGCAGTTGGCTGGGCGTGACCGCTTCCATGCAACTGAGCTCCACGGCCAGCCCGGCGGCACGCAAACGCTGCGCGCAACGATCGGCCAGGGCCTCGCC
>Ga0213821_1000872_pt1 | contig 16047 bp, 14 predicted proteins | sample MC6MC0909MG_FD_179894 | JGI IMG/M metagenome (GOLD analysis project Ga0213821, IMG submission 179894) | Enriched soil aggregate microbial communities from Iowa State University, Ames, United States - MC6-MC0909-MG | ecosystem: Environmental > Terrestrial > Soil > Unclassified | place: USA: Iowa...
CAGGTCTATCGCGAGATGTACGACCAGGCCCGTGAGCGCGGTCGTCAGCGCGAGCCGAACCTGTTCCGCAGCCTGGTCGGGACCAGTCGCGCCATCCAGCATGTGCGCCAGATGATGCAGCAGGTCGCCGATACCGATGCCAGCGTGCTGATCCTGGGCGAGTCAGGTACCGGCAAGGAAGTGGTGGCGCGCAACCTGCACTATCACTCCAAGCGCCGCGAAGCGCCGTTCGTGCCGGTCAACTGCGGGGCGATCCCGGCCGAGTTGCTCGAAAGCGAGCTGTTTGGTCACGAGAAGGGCGCCTTCACCGGGGCGATCACCAGCCGTGCCGGGCGTTTCGAGCTGGCCAACGGCGGCACCTTGTTCCTTGACGAGATCGGCGACATGCCGCTGCCGATGCAGGTCAAGCTGCTGCGCGTGCTGCAGGAACGTACCTTCGAGCGGGTGGGCAGCAACAAGACCCAAAGCATCGATGTGCGCATCATTGCCGCGACGCACAAGAACCTCGAGACCATGATCGAGGACGGCACCTTCCGCGAAGACCTGTACTACCGCTTGAATGTCTTCCCCATCGAGATGGCCCCGCTGCGCGAGCGCGTCGAGGATATCCCGCTGCTGATGAACGAGCTGATCTCGCGCATGGAGCACGAAAAGCGTGGCTCGATCCGCTTCAACTCGGCATCGATCATGTCGCTGTGCCGGCATGGCTGGCCGGGCAACGTGCGTGAGCTGGCCAACCTGGTCGAGCGCATGGCGATCATGCACCCCTATGGGGTGATCGGGGTGTCGGAGCTGCCGAAGAAATTCCGCTACGTCGATGACGAAGACGAGCAGTTGGTCGATAGCTTGCGCAGCGACCTCGAAGAGCGGGTGGCGATCAATGGCCACGCGCCGGACTTCTCCAGCCACGCCATGTTGCCGCCGGAAGGCCTCGACTTGAAGGACTACCTGGGTAGCCTTGAGCAAGGCTTGATCCAGCAGGCGCTGGACGACGCCAATGGCATTGTTGCTCGGGCCGCCGAGCGCCTGCGTATTCGTCGCACCACGCTGGTGGAGAAGATGCGCAAGTACGGTATGAGCCGCCGTGATGGCGAGGAGCAGGCGGAGGATTGACGCCTGTTCGCTTCGGTCCGGGCAAGGGATGGCCCGCCGAAGCTAATGTCCACACCATTTGCAGGGGCGCAAGGCCCCGTATTCAAGGGGCTCCACGCCCACTTGTGGTTTTCTTCGCAACGCCCTCTCGAATCTCCGGCACGGCTATTGCTATATCGCAGGCAACACACCGTTTTTGACGGTCAGTCACGCGAGAGAGCACGATGCCCCAAGTCGCCACGATTTCCCGAGCCCCCGATCCGCAGGGGCGTACCCCGGTCGAGCAGGAAAGTCGACTGGGCCTTGAGCAGGCCTTCGCACTGTTCAGCCAGGTCTCCAGCCAGCTCAGCGAGTCGTACGGCATGCTTGAGGCGCGCGTCAGCGAGCTCAAGGGCGAGCTGGCGGTGGTCAGTGCCCAGCGTATGGCGGAGCTGGACGAGAAGGAACGCCTGGCCAATCGTTTGCAAAACCTGCTCGACCTGCTGCCAGGCGGGGTCATCGTGATCGATGCCCAGGGCTTTGTGCGCGAGGCCAATCCAGCCGCATGCGAGCTGCTCGGTGAGCCGCTGATTGGTCAGCTGTGGCGGCAGGTCATCGCCCGCAGCTTTGCCCCGCGCAAGGACGATGGGCATGAGGTGTCGCTGCGTGATGGTCGGCGCTTGTCGATCGCCACCCGTTCGCTGGATGCCGAGCCGGGCCAGTTGGTGCTGCTCAATGATTTGACTGAAACTCGTCGCCTGCAAGATCAATTGGCCCGTCATGAACGGCTGTCGTCGTTGGGGCGGATGGTCGCTTCACTGGCCCATCAGATCCGTACGCCGTTGTCGGCGGCCATGCTCTATGCCAGTCACCTGGCCGATGCCGAGCAAGAGCTCCCGCGCGATACGCGCCAGCGCTTTGCCGGCAATTTGAAAGAGCGCCTGCATGAGCTGGAGCATCAGGTTCGCGACATGCTGGTATTCGCCCGCGGCGAGCTGCCGGTGTCTGATCGGATCAGCCCAAAGGCCTTGTTCCAGGCGCTGCAGCAAGCGGCGCAATCACATGTGCAGGGGCATGCGGTGCGCTGGCAGTGCGATATTCACCTGGGTGAATTGCTGTGCAATCGCGACACCTTGGTGGGTGCCTTGCTCAATCTGATCGAGAACGCGTTGCAGGCCTGCCAAGGCCCGGCGCGGGTCAAGGTTCACCTGTTCCGCCGTGGGCAGTCATTGCACCTGTGCGTGAGTGACGCAGGTTCTGGCATTGATGCGCAGCTGTTAGCGCGCCTGGGCGAGCCATTTTTGACCACCAAGGCTACCGGTACCGGTCTGGGGCTGGCGGTAGTTCAGGCAGTGGTGCGGGCCCACCAAGGCGCGCTGAAGGTGCGCTCGAAAGTGGGGCGTGGTACCTGTGTGCAGGTTGTTCTGCCGCTGATCGGCGAGCTGCCTGCGGGGAGCGTGTGATGGGTATCAAGGTGCTGCTGGTCGAAGATGATCGAGTCTTGCGTCAAGCCCTGGCTGACACCCTTGAGCTGGGTGGATTTGCCTATCACGCCGTAGGTTCTGCTGAAGAAGCGCTCGAAGCCGTGGCAGGCGAAGCGTTCAGCCTGGTGGTCAGTGATGTCAACATGCCCGGCATGGATGGCCACCAGTTGCTGGCCCAGTTGCGCTGTCATCATCCGCAGTTGCCGGTGCTGTTGATGACCGCTCACGCTGCCGTCGAGCGTGCGGTCGAGGCCATGCGCCAGGGCGCTGCCGATTATCTGGTCAAGCCTTTCGAGCCCAAAGCGCTGCTCAGCCTGGTCGAGCGCCATGCCGGTGGGCGGGTGGGCGGCGTCGACGAAGAAGGGCCGGTAGCCTGCGAGCCTGCCAGTCGCCAGCTGCTGGAGCTGGCCGCGCGGGTTGCGCGCAGCGATTCGACCGTGCTGATTTCTGGTGAGTCGGGCACTGGCAAGGAAGTCTTGGCGCGTTACATTCATCAGCAATCGTCGCGCGCGACCCAGGCGTTTGTCGCAATCAACTGCGCGGCGATCCCCGACAACATGCTCGAAGCCACCTTGTTCGGTCATGAGAAGGGTGCATTTACCGGCGCCATCGCCGCCCAGCCGGGCAAGTTCGAACAGGCTGACGGCGGCACCTTGTTGCTCGACGAGATCTCTGAAATGCCGCTGGGCTTGCAGGCCAAGCTGCTGCGCGTGCTGCAGGAACGGGAGGTGGAGCGGGTGGGTGGGCGCAAGCCGATCGCCCTGGATATTCGCGTGCTGGCCACGACCAACCGTGATTTGGCGGGCGAGGTGGCGGCAGGGCGCTTCCGTGAAGACCTCTACTACCGTTTGTCGGTGTTTCCCTTGGCCTGGAGTCCGCTGCGCCAGCGCAGTGCCGACATCTTGCCGTTGGCCGAGCGTCTGCTGGCGCGTCACGTGGCGAAGATGAAGCACGCCCCGGTGCGCCTGTCTGCGGATGCCCGTGCCTGCCTGCAGGGGCACCAGTGGCCGGGCAACGTGCGCGAGCTGGACAATGCGTTGCAGCGCGCGTTGATCCTGCAGCAGGGTGGCGTGATCGAGGCGGCGGATTTCTGTCTGAGTGGCGCCATTGCCTTGTCGGCACCCGTTGCGGTCAGTAGCGAGCCGGCACCGCCTGAAGCCGCTGGGCAAGGCAGTGGCCTGGGCGACGACATGCGCCGTCATGAATACCAGATGATCATCGACACCCTGCGCGCCGAACGTGGTCGCCGCAAAGAAGCGGCCGATCGCTTGGGTATCAGCCCGCGCACGTTGCGCTACAAGCTGGCGCAGATGCGTGATGCCGGGCTGGATGTGGAAGCCAGCCTGTTCGGCTGATCGAGGATTTTTAAAACGATTGTGGATTGGGCTGGCACTCTTGTTGCTAGCTCCAGCCTATCCGCTGCATGAGTGTCAAAAAAATGCGGCCGCCGGAGAGAGAAGTTCATGAGCCAAGGTGTTGAATTCAATCGTCTGATGTTGGACATGCGTGCCATGCAGGCCGATGCCATGTCGCTGCCCAAGGTCGCTGCTGCGCCTGAGCTGGCGCCGGGGCAGAGCAGCTTTGCCGATCTGTTCGGCAGTGCCATTGGTGCTGTGCACAATACCCAGCAGGCCTCGTCGCAGATCGCCAATGCCTTCGAAATCGGCAAGAGCGGCGTCGACCTGACCGATGTGATGATCGCTTCGCAAAAAGCCACCGTGTCCTTCCAGGCGCTGACCCAGGTACGCAACAAAGTTGTTCAGTCGTACCAGGACATCATGCAGATGCCGGTTTGAGGACAGATTGAGTCATGGCCGAAGCAGTCGTCGATAACGCCCCCGCCAAAAGTGGCCCGCCAGCGGCAAAGCCGCCGCTGTTTGGCATGGCGTTCCTGGAAAACATCTCGCAGATGCCCATGCTGCGTCAGGTTGGCCTGTTGGTCGGCCTGTCTGCCAGCGTGGCGATCGGCTTTGCCGTGGTGCTCTGGTCGCAGCAGCCTGACTACCGGCCGCTGTACGGCAGCCTGGCGGGCATGGATACCAAGCAAGTCATGGAAGTGCTCGGCGCGGCTGACATTCCGTATAACGTGGAACCCAACTCCGGCGCGTTGCTGGTCAAGGCCGACGACCTCTCCCGTGCGCGCCTGAAACTGGCTGCCGCCGGTGTGGCGCCAAGCGATGGCAATGTTGGCTTCGAGCTGCTCGACAAAGAGCAGGGCCTGGGCACCAGCCAATTCATGGAGGCGACCCGCTACCGTCGCAGCCTCGAAGGCGAACTGGCCCGCACCGTCTCCAGCCTGAACAACGTCAAGGCCGCTCGCGTGCACCTGGCGATCCCGAAGAGCTCGGTGTTCGTGCGTGACGAGCGCAAGCCGAGCGCCTCGGTGCTGGTCGAGTTGTATCCGGGCCGTGCCCTGGAATCGGGCCAAGTGATGGCGATCGTCAACCTGGTCGCTACCAGTGTGCCTGAGCTGGACAAGTCGCAGGTCACCGTGGTCGACCAGAAGGGCAACCTGCTCTCCGATCAGTTGCAAGACACTGCCCTGACCATGGCCGGCAAGCAGTTCGACTACAGCCGCCGCATGGAAGGCATGCTCACCCAGCGCGTGCACAACATCCTGCAGCCGGTACTGGGCAACGACCGCTACAAGGCAGAAGTTTCGGCAGACGTCGACTTCAGTGCTACCGAATCGACCTCCGAGCAGTTCAACCCTGATCAGCCGGCGCTGCGCAGCGAGCAGTCGGTCGATGAGCAACGCACCAGCAGCCAAGGCCCGCAAGGTGTGCCTGGCGCCCTGAGCAACCAGCCGCCGGCTGGCGCTGCCGCGCCGGAAAACGCGACTGCCGCCGCGCCGCCTGCCGGGGCAGTCCAACCTGGCCAGCCGCTGCTCGATGCCAACGGCGCGCAGATCATGGACCCGGTCACCGGCCAGCCGATGCTCGCGCCGTACCCGGCCGACAAGCGCAAGCAGTCGACCAAGAACTTCGAGTTGGATCGCTCGATCAGCCACACCCGTCAGCAGCAAGGGCGTCTGAGCCGCCTGTCGGTGGCCGTGGTAGTCGATGACCAGGCCAAGCTCGATGCCGCCACGGGTGAAATGACCCGTGCGCCATGGGGCGCCGAAGATCTGGCGCGCTTCACCCGCCTGGTACAGGACGCCGTTGGCTTCGATGCCAGCCGTGGCGACAGCGTGACGGTGATCAACGTGCCGTTCGCCGCCGACCGTGGCACTGAAATCGCTGACATTCCGTTCTACTCGCAGCCATGGTTCTGGGACATCGTCAAGCAAGTGCTCGGCGTGCTGTTCATCCTGGTGCTGGTGTTCGGTGTGCTGCGTCCTGTGCTCAACAACATCACCGGTGGCGGCAAGCAGGCTGCCAGCGACAGCGACATGGAACTGGGCGGGATGATCGGTCTGGATGGCGAACTGGCCAACGACCGCGTCAGCCTCGGTGGCCCGCAAAGCATTCTGTTGCCGAGCCCAAGCGAGGGTTACGAGGCACAGCTGAACGCAATCAAAGGCCTGGTGGCCGAAGACCCGGGTCGCGTGGCCCAGGTCGTGAAAGAGTGGATCAACGCCGATGAGTGATAACCGAGCCGTTACCGCCAAGCTGAGCCGCACCGACAAAGCGGCGATCCTCCTGCTCTCGCTGGGCGAGACCGATGCCGCCCAGGTGCTGCGGCACATGGGCCCCAAGGAAGTGCAGCGGGTCGGTGTGGCCATGGCGCAGATGGGCAACGTCCATCGCGAACAGGTTCAGCAGGTGATGAGCGAGTTCGTCGAGATCGTCGGCGACCAGACCAGCCTGGGCGTGGGCTCCGACGGCTACATCCGCAAGATGCTCAACCAGGCGCTGGGTGAGGACAAGGCCAACGGCCTGATCGATCGCATCCTGCTGGGTGGTAACACCAGCGGCCTGGACAGCCTGAAGTGGATGGAGCCGCGTGCCGTGGCCGACGTCATCCGCTACGAGCACCCGCAGATCCAGGCGATCGTGGTGGCCTACCTTGACCCTGACCAGGCCGGTGAGGTGCTGGGCAACTTCGACCACAAGGTGCGTCTGGACATCATCTTGCGCGTGTCCTCACTCAACACCGTGCAACCGGCGGCGCTCAAGGAGCTGAACCAGATCCTCGAGAAGCAGTTCTCCGGCAACTCCAACGCCGCGCGCACCACCTTGGGTGGTATCAAGCGCGCTGCCGACATCATGAACTTCCTCGACAGCTCCGTCGAAGGCCAGTTGATGGATTCGATCCGCGAGATCGACAACGACCTGTCGGAGCAGATCGAAGACTTGATGTTCGTCTTCAACAACCTGGCCGACGTCGACGACCGCGGCATCCAGGCGCTGCTGCGCGAAGTGTCCTCGGACGTGCTGGTGGTGTCGCTCAAAGGCGCCGACGAGCGGGTCAAGGACAAGATCTTCAAGAACATGTCCAAGCGGGCCTCGGAGCTGCTGCGCGACGATCTGGAAGCCAAGGGGCCGGTGCGGGTCAGCGACGTGGAAACGGCGCAGAAAGAAATCCTCACCATCGCCCGGCGTATGGCCGATGCCGGCGAGATCGTGCTTGGCGGCAAGGGCGCCGAAGAGATGATCTAACGAATTCACCGGGTGGTGGCGTTGGCGCGGGCTTGCCCCGCGATAGCATCAGAACAGGCGGCAAGGTTGTCACTGCTATCGCTATCGCGGGGCAAGCCCGCACCTACGCTGCTCTGGTTGAAATTGGTTTCGGGAACATCAAGCATGTCTACTACTGAACACCCCAGCGACCTGATCCGTGCCCGCGACCTCGAGGGCGTCGATGTGTGGGCGCTGCCTAGCTTCGATCCGGCACCTGAGCCGGAGCCGGAACCTGAGCCAGAAGTCATCGAGGAAGAGGTCGAGGAAGTGCCGCTGGAGGAAGTCCAGCCGCTGACCCTCGAAGAGCTCGAAGCGATCCGCCAGGAGGCCTACAACGAAGGCTTCGCCACTGGCGAGCGCGAGGGCTTTCACAGCACTCAGTTGAAGGTGCGCCAGGAGGCCGAAGTGGCCCTGGCGGCCAAGCTGCAAAGCCTGGAACAGCTGATGGGGCATTTGCTCGAGCCGATCGCCGAGCAGGATACCCAGATCGAGAAATCCCTGGTGCATCTGGTCGCCCATGTGACCCGTCAGGTGATCGGTCGCGAACTGCGCAACGACTCCAGCCATATCACCCACGTGTTGCGCGAGGCGCTCAAGCTGCTGCCCATGGGCGCCGACAACATTCGCATCCATCTCAACCCGCAAGACTTCGAGCTGGCCAAGGCTCTGCGCGAACGGCATGAGGAGCGTTGGAAGTTGCTTGAAGACGAGGCGCTGCTGCCAGGTGGTTGCCGCATCGAGACCGCCCACAGCCGCATCGACGCAACTGTGGAAACCCGTATGGAGAAGGCCGTGGCGCAACTGTTCGACCAGTTGCATGACCAGGCCCTGCACCCGGCGGCGGCAGATCTGTCGATCGAACTGGATGCCCCTTCTGGAGCTGCTGATGCGCCTTGATCGCACCAGTTTCGGCAAGCGCCTGGGCGGTTACGCCGAGGCGATCAAGTTGCCTGAGCAGCCCGTGGTGGAGGGTCGTCTGCTGCGCATGGTCGGCCTGACCCTAGAAGCCGAAGGCCTGCGCGGCGCCGTCGGTAGCCGCTGCATGGTGATCAATGACGACAGTTATCACCCGGTCCAGGTCGAGGCCGAGGTGATGGGCTTTTCCGGCAGTAAAGTGTTCCTCATGCCAGTCGGCAGTATCGCCGGCATCGCCCCGGGCGCGCGCGTGGTGCCACTGGATGACAGCGGGCGCCTGCCAATGGGCATGAGCATGCTCGGGCGGGTGCTCGACGGCGCTGGCCGTGCGCTGGACGGCAAGGGCGGGATGAAGGCCGAAGATTGGGTGCCGATGGACGGCCCGGTGATCAACCCGCTCAACCGCGACCCGATCAGCCAGCCGTTGGATGTCGGTATTCGCAGCATCAACGGTTTGTTGACGGTGGGTCGCGGCCAGCGCCTGGGCCTGTTTGCCGGTACCGGTGTGGGTAAGTCGGTGCTGCTGGGCATGATGACCCGCTTCACCGAAGCCGAAATCATCGTGGTCGGGTTGATCGGCGAGCGGGGTCGTGAGGTCAAGGAGTTCATCGAGCACATCCTTGGCGAAGAGGGCCTCAAGCGTTCGGTGGTGGTGGCTTCGCCCGCCGACGATGCGCCGCTGATGCGCTTGCGCGCAGCCATGTACTGCACGCGGATCGCCGAATATTTCCGCGACAAAGGCAAGAATGTCCTGCTGTTGATGGATTCGCTCACCCGTTTCGCCCAGGCCCAGCGGGAAATCGCCCTGGCCATTGGCGAGCCGCCGGCGACTCGTGGCTATCCGCCGTCAGTGTTCGCCAAGCTGCCCAAGTTGGTGGAGCGCGCCGGTAATGGCGAGGCAGGGGGCGGTTCGATCACCGCCTTCTACACCGTGCTCTCGGAAGGTGACGACCAGCAGGATCCGATCGCCGACTCGGCGCGGGGTGTGCTCGATGGTCATTTCGTGTTGTCGCGGCGCCTGGCTGAAGAAGGGCATTATCCGGCGATCGATATCGAAGCGTCGATCAGCCGGGTCATGCCCCAAGTGGTCGATGCCGATCACTTGCGCCAGGCGCAGAAATTCAAGCAATTGTGGTCGCGCCTGTCGCAAAGCCGCGACCTGATCAGCGTGGGTGCCTACGTGGCCGGTGGCGATCCGGAGACGGACCTGGCCATCGCGCTGCAGGCCAAGCTGGTCGGCTTCCTGCGCCAAGGCCTGGACGAAAACGTCAGCATGGCGCAGAGCCGCGAACAGCTGGGTGCGGTGTTCGCTGCGCCGGCGGGCGGTTGATAGGCCATGGCCATGCCCAGTCGAGCCGCGCGCCTGGCGCCGGTGGTGGAGATGGCCGAGGAGGCCGAGCGCAAGGCCGTGCAACGGCTTGGCCATTTTCAGCAGCAGGTGGCTCAGGCGCAGGCCAAGTTGGCTGAGCTTGAGCGCTTTCGCGAAGACTACCAAGCGCAGTGGATCAACCGCGGTGGGCAGGGGGTCAACGGCAGCTGGTTGCTCAACTACCAGCGCTTCCTTGCGCAACTTGAAACGGCCATGACCCAGCAGCGCCAGAGCCTGACCTGGCACCAGACCAACCTGAACAATGCGCGCAATACCTGGCAGCAGGCCTATGCGCGGGTCGAGGGCTTGCGCAAGCTGGTTCAGCGTTACTTGGATGAGGCGCGCCGGGCTGAGGACAAGCGCGAGCAGAAGCTGCTGGATGAGTTGTCGCAGCGCTTGCCCCGGCAGAACTACATGTAGTACGCGGCGCCCTTTTCGCGGGCAAGCCCGCTCCCACAGGGTTTTGCGCTGAAGCAGTGGTCTTGTTGTGTCAGTGCCATTTTGTCTGCGGGCGGGCGCGTTAGTGCGAGGCCTAGTCAGTGACATTGTGACTGCGGGCAGGCGCGTTAATGCCAGGCCTACGCTGAACCTTGTGGGAGCGGGCTTGCCCGCGAAAAGGGCGCCGCAGATTGCCTGCCGCACCCCCCGCTTGCGGCATGGCCGCTGGCCTGCTAAACCTTCTGAAGTTGCATTCGCCATCATCGAAGGAATCGCTAGCATGGCAGTCGAAACTGATTTTTCACGGGACGAGAAAAAGCTGACGATCAAGGTCAAGGGTCGCTTCGATTTCGGCAGGCACCAGGAGTTTCGAAGCGCCTATGAGCGCCAACCTGAACGCCCCGATACTGTCGTAGTCGACCTCAAGGAGGCCACCTACCTGGACAGTTCCGCACTCGGCATGCTGTTGTTGTTGCGCGATCACGAAGGCGGTGATGACTCGTGCATCAGCGTGATCAACACCAGCTCCGATGTGCGCAAGATCCTGGCCATTTCCAATTTCGATAAGCTTTTCGACATCAGCTGACAGCCCGATGCCAGCCAACCAAGCGCTGCGCGTATTGATTGCCGAGGACGGAGCGGCCGACCGGCTATTGCTCGCGCAAATCGTCCGTCGCCAAGGTCATGAAGTGTTCACCGCCGAAAACGGCGAACAGGCCGTTACCCTGTTCGCCGAAAAACGCCCGCAGCTGGTTCTGCTCGATGCGCTGATGCCGGTGATGGACGGTTTCGAGGCTGCCCGCCAGATCAAAGCGCTGGCCGGCCAGGCGCTGGTGCCGATCATCTTTCTCACCTCGCTCAGCGAAGACGACGACCTGGTGCGTTGCCTTGAAGCAGGCGGCGATGACTTCGTGGCCAAGCCCTACAGTGCGGTGATTCTCGGCGCCAAGATCCACGCCATGGACCGTTTGCGCAGGTTGCAAGCAACGGTGCTGGAGCAGCGCGACCAGATAGCCCGTCACCACCATCACTTGCTCAACGAGCAGCGGGTAGCCAAGGCTGTGTTCGACAAGGTGGCCCACAGCGGTTGCCTGCGCTCACCGAATATCCGCTACTTGCAGTCGCCGTATGCGCTGTTCAACGGCGATCTGTTGTTGGCGGCCTTTACCCCTAGCGGTGATATGCATGTGCTGCTGGGAGACTTCACCGGTCATGGCCTGCCAGCGGCGGTCGGCGCCATGCCCCTGGCAGAAGTGTTCTACGGCATGACGGCCAAGGGCTATGGCCTGGCCGAAACCCTGCGCGAGATGAACGCCAAGCTCAAGCGTATCCTGCCGGTGGACATGTTCTGCTGTGCACTGTTGCTGAACCTGAGCTTCCAGCGAGCCAGCGTGGAAGTCTGGAATGGTGGCATGCCCGACGGCTATCGTTTGTCGGCCAGTGGCGAACTGCTGGCTACCTTGGCCTCCAGGCATTTGCCGCTGGGCATCCTGGCGCCAGAGCGGTTCGATGACAGCACCGAGGTAATGCCGCTGGGCGTGGGCGAACGGCTGTTGTTGCTATCGGACGGGGTGCTCGATACCAGCGATGATCAAGAGCGCTTGTTTGGTGTCGAGCGCTTGCAGGCGGTGATGGCCGAGAACCTTGAACCAGAGCGTTTGTTCGATGACGTGTTGCAGGCGCTGGAGCGTTTTGGCGGGCGTGCTCGCGACGATATCAGTCTGTGTGACATCCGCATGGTTGCGCCAGGGTTCGAGCCGCCTGCGGCAATGCTCTACTCTGACAGTGGTCGATCCAGCCCGCTGGATTGGTCGCTGGGGTTCACGCTGCGGGGCGATAGCTTGAAGCGCTTCAACCCCGTGCCCTATCTGTTGCAGTTGCTGCAAGAGGTCCATGGGCTGCGGCCAAGCAGCGGAGTCTTGCACAGTGTGCTCAGTGAGCTGTATTCCAACGCCTTGGAGCATGGCGTGCTGGGCTTGGATTCGGGCCTCAAGCGTGATGCCAGTGGGTTTGCCGACTACTATCGGCAGCGCGCAGAGCGCCTGGTGCGACAGGTCGATGGCTATGTGCGCTTTGATTTACGGGTTGAACCGCTTGGCCAAGGTGGGCATCTGAGCATTGAGGTGCGAGACAGTGGCGCAGGCTTTGATGTCGAACAGGTTTTAGCTCGACCTGCGCATGAGCAAGGCTTCAGTGGTCGTGGAGTGAATCTGGTGCGACGCTTGAGCCAGCAGGCGCAATGGCTGGAAGGCGGGCGCTGCGCGCGGATACAAATCCGTTGGTGAGGGCTGACCCCGGTTGGCCGCCAATACGTCATACTGGACTTGATCAAGGAGTGAGCAAGTGGTGGACATGCATATCGATCACCAAGTCCTGAGCGACTTGCAAGACGTCATGGAGGGCGGCTATCAACAGCTGCTGGAGACCTTTTTGGAGGACTCCGAACGCCGCCTGAGCCAACTGCACGGTGCCAAGAATGCGGCCGAGCTCGGCCTGGCTGCCCATAGCTTCAAGGGCAGCAGTAGCAACATGGGCGCTGTTGGCTTGGCGGCGCTGTGTCAGCAGCTGGAAGAGCGAGTCCGCCAGTCGCCGTTGTATGGCATCGAGGATCTGATCAACCGCATCGACCAGGAGTACCGTGAAGTTCAGTGCTTCTACCGCGGTGAATGCGCGCGGGTTTCTAGCAGCTGATCAAAACTTGGCGCGACTTTTGCGTGTTTCTGCCCAGACGATTTTTACGCCATCTGGCGCGGAGACTTTTCAATGCCTGTCGCACCCAATCCTTTGTTGCAAGCCAGCGCTATCGCCAAGCAGTCGCGCACGGCCGACAAGCCCCAGTCGGCGGTGGCCGAGCAGGGTAAAGGGTTCGATCAGGTCATGGCCAAGCAGGGGCGTGATAACAGCCCTGTGCGTGACGACAAGGTTGCCCAGGCCAAGCCCAAAGACAAACCGGATGCTGCAGCTAGCGGCAAGAAAGACGCTGGCGATAAGGCATCGGTTGCCGATGACGGCAAGAATTTGCCAGCTGCCGATGCAGCCCTTGCAGCAGGCGAAATCGCTAAGGATGACGCTGCCAGTTCACTGGATGCCAGCCTGGTTGCTGGGCAGGTGACCGATGCGCAGCCCGGCGCCCAATTGATCCAGGCGCAAGCCGAGGCAGTGGCGCCAGTGCTTCAGGCCGTGGTCCAACAGCCCGTGCCTGCAGCACCGTTGGCGCCAACCGTGGGCGACGAAGCCGCCAATGAAGCATTCGATCCTGAGGCGGATCCGCTGGCGGGCTTGCCCACCCTGCGCTTGGCCCTCGAGCAGAGCGCTCAGTCCAAAGGCACCACCTCGGCACACGCCACTAGTGCTGATAGCGCCCAGCCGCAGCCTGACGACGGCCAGCCAACCGTCAATACCTTGGCGAACCTGATCAGCAAATCGCAAACCGAGGGTGAGCAGTCCGAGCCGGGCGATAAAGCCTTTGGTAGTTTGCTTGAAGATGGCCTGAAAGACATCAAGAGTGCCAGCAGTGACACTCGGGTCGACGACTTCGCCGATCGCCTGGCCAGTCTGACCCAGGCAGCTACGGCGAAAACTGCCAATGCGCTGCCGGTCAACCCGGCGCCATTGCATCAGCCGCTGTCGATGAATCAGAACGCCTGGACCGAGGGCTTGGTGAACCGGGTGATGTACCTTTCCAGTCAGAACCTCAAGTCTGCCGAGATTCAACTGGAGCCGGCTGAGTTGGGGCGTCTGGATATTCGCGTCAATGTAGCGGCGGATCAGGCGACCCAAATCACCTTCATCAGCGGCCATGCTGGCGTGCGCGACAGCCTCGACAGTCAGCTGCATCGCCTGCGCGAGCTGTTTGCCCAGCAGGGCCTGGCCCAGCCTGATGTCAACGTTGCCGATCAGTCGCGCGGTCAGCAACAGCAGGCGCAACAAGATAACTCGCAGCTTTCTGGAGTGGCCGCACGGCGTGCACAAGCCGCCTCTGGCGAGCCAGGCGAGCTGGCGGATACCGCTGCCCAGCCACTCGAGCAGCAAGTAGTGATCGGCGATAGTGCGGTCGACTACTACGCCTGATCGGGGCTTCGCCCTGGTTCGCGGGCAAGCTCGCTCCTACAGGGTTCGTGCCGGCCACGCGTTAGAAAGACGACGCTAACACTGTGGGAACGGGCTTACCCGCGAACCAGGGCGCAGCACTGGCCATGCACACAGCGGTTTATCGTTCACCTGGCCCGGCAATGGCCCCTCCCGGCGATTCTGGCATAACACTTGCTCAAGCCACGTCATCCTCCTTTGAAACCCCGATGGACGACGGATTATTGGCATGGCGAAGAGCGACGCAGTGAAAGACCCCGCCACGAAAGGCAAACTCAAGCTGATCCTGCTGCTGGTAGTAGCCCTGCTACTGGCCGTCGGCCTGTCGGTGGGCGCCACCTGGTTCATCATGCACAAGAGCGAGTCGGCTCCGGCAGCGGACCCAGCCCTGGCCAACATCAAGCCGGCAGCGATCTACGAGCCCCTGGCCCCCGCCTTCGTGGTCAACTTCAACCAGAACGGCCGCCAGCGCTACATGCAGGTGAGCATCACCATGCAGGGCCGCAACCAGGCTGACCTGGACGCGCTGAAAGTGCATATGCCGGTCATTCGCAACAACCTGGTGATGATGTTCTCCGGTCAAGGTTTCGACACCTTGGCCAGTAGCTCGGTCGGCCAGGAAATGCTGCGCCAGAAGGCCACTGCGGTGGTTCAGGAAGTGGCGCAGAAGGAAGTCGGCAAGCCGGTCGTCGACCAGCTGCTGTTCACCAATTTCGTATTGCAGTAGGAGTCCGCAATGGCCGTACAGGACCTGCTGTCCCAGGATGAGATCGATGCCCTGTTGCACGGCGTCGATGATGGGCTGGTACAGACCGAAAGCGCAGCCGAGCCGGGCAGCGTCAAAAGTTATGACCTGACCAGCCAGGACCGAATCGTGCGTGGGCGCATGCCGACTCTGGAGATGATCAACGAGCGCTTTGCCCGTTACACCCGGATCAGCATGTTCAACCTGCTGCGCCGCTCCGCCGATGTCGCGGTCGGTGGCGTGCAGGTGATGAAGTTCGGTGAGTACGTGCACTCGCTGTACGTGCCGACCAGCCTCAACTTGGTCAAGATCAAGCCGCTGCGCGGCACCTCGCTGTTCATCCTCGATGCCAAGCTGGTGTTCAAGCTGGTCGACAACTTCTTTGGTGGCGACGGGCGTCACGCCAAGATCGAAGGGCGTGAGTTCACCCCGACCGAGTTGCGGGTTGTGCGCATGGTCCTGGACCAGTGCTTCGTTGATCTCAAGGAAGCCTGGCAGGCGATCATGCCGGTCAACTTCGAGTACATCAACTCCGAGGTCAACCCGGCCATGGCCAACATCGTTGGCCCAAGCGAGGCAGTGGTGGTGTCGACCTTCCACATCGAACTCGATGGCGGTGGCGGCGACCTGCACGTGACCATGCCGTACTCGATGATCGAGCCGGTGCGCGAAATGCTTGACGCGGGCTTCCAGTCCGACCTGGACGATCAGGACGAGCGTTGGGTCAAGGCCCTGCGCGAGGACGTGCTGGACGTCAGCGTGCCGCTCTCGGCCACCGTGGCGCGGCGTCAGCTCAAGCTGCGCGACATCCTGCACATGCAGCCTGGCGATGTGATTCCCGTGGAGCTGCCCGAGCATCTGGTACTGCGCGCCAACGGCGTGCCGTCGTTCAAGGCGCGGCTGGGTTCGCACAAGGGCACCCTGTCGCTGCAGATCATCGATCCGATCGAGCGCCGCTGAAGGCGTGCCGCTCGCAACCCCCGAATTGAATGCTTGTCGAGGACATTATGGCTAACGAAAACGAGATCAGCTCCCCCGAGGAGCAGGCTTTGGCAGATGAGTGGGCAGCAGCCCTGGAAGAGACCGGCGATGCCGGCCAGTCCGACATCGATGCGCTGCTGGCGGCGGACGCGGGCAACTCCGGTGCCGGCCGACTGCCAATGGAAGAGTTCGCCAGCTCGCCCAAGCCGAACGAAAACGTCAGCCTCGAAGGCCCCAACCTGGATGTGATCCTGGATATTCCGGTGAGCATCTCGATGGAAGTGGGCAGCACCGAAATCAACATCCGCAACCTGCTGCAGCTCAACCAGGGCT
>Ga0213821_1000873_pt1 | contig 16045 bp, 9 predicted proteins | sample MC6MC0909MG_FD_179894 | JGI IMG/M metagenome (GOLD analysis project Ga0213821, IMG submission 179894) | Enriched soil aggregate microbial communities from Iowa State University, Ames, United States - MC6-MC0909-MG | ecosystem: Environmental > Terrestrial > Soil > Unclassified | place: USA: Iowa...
CTTCATAAAGACTGCTGCCTTTACTACGAAAAAGAAACTCCGGGAGTGTAATTCATGCTTACGTTTGTACTGATTCGCACCAACCATCAGCTCTCTGTAGACAAAATGCTAAGCACTACTGTATTCCCTTCCATGCTTGTATCTTATGAAATTTTTAAACTAAATAAAAAGTCCCTACTGGAAAAACCAGTAGGGACGAATAGATTTCGCGGTACCACCCTAGTTGCGAGCATACGCTCACCACTTCATTCTGATAACGGCTTTGTTGCCGTCTTCCCCTTCATAAAGACTGCTGCCTTTACTACGAAAAAGAAACTCCGGGAGTGTAATTCATGCTTACGTTTGTACTGATTCGCACCAACCATCAGCTCTCTGTAGACAAAATGCTAAGCACTACTGTATTCCGTTCAACGCTCTACAATATATAACATTTTTTTAGTATAACGAATTATAAAGGGAGATCAGATAAATTGTCAAGGATAAAATATTAATAGATATATAATCGTGCACAGGCTTTTGAATTTTATAATTCCCTTTGACACCTAAATATGTTGTAATTTATCCGGGTTCCGTACAAAGTAAAGGCTGCCGATTGCATTGTTCTCTACATGTATAAGCAATACGGTCTCCAACATGCCATCCGTCCGAACCACCAACCCGGTTTGGCCGTTTAGAGGTGTCAGCTCGATTTGAACGTTTTCTCCGAGATTGGATACCAAATTGAACAGCCCAAGTAGGAATCTAGCCACATGTTCAGGTGTTTGGATTGGATGAGTTGCAGTAGACTTTTTACCACCGCCGTCCGCAATCAGGACAACGTCTTCAGCAAGCAAAGCCAATACCGAATTAATGTTATTTTGTTCGAGGGCCGCAATAAACCGCTGTACCCATTCCTCTCCCGCCAATTCGTTACTAATTGACTCCTCTTCGGAAATCCCCATTTTCCCTCTGGCACGGCTCATCAGCTTACGGCAATTTGCCTCGGTTTTATCGACAATTTCGGCAATGGCAGGGTAGTCAAAACAAAGTGCTTCGCGAAGGACGAATATCGTTCTCTCTACTGGAGATAATCGCTCAAGCAGGACGAGCATAGCATATGACAACAAATCACTGCGGACGACCGATTCAAACGTATCGTCATCTGGCGTCGATATTGGTTCAGGAAGCCACGGGCCGAAATACTGTTCCCGCCGCCAACGGGCCGATTTGAGCAGATCGTAGCAGTAGTTGGTCATCATTTTGCACAAATATGCTTTCGGCTCTTGGAGATGGTCATGATTCAACTGGTAAAACTTCACAAATACATCTTGAACCGCATCTTCTGCATCGGCAACCGAACCGGTCAACTGATATGCTAGCGTAAATAACAGTTTTTTATATTTCTCGTAAAGTTCTGTCATTTCCATCATTCAATTCTCTCCTGTACGATTCTTCTTACCTTTTATTTTACTAGACTTGCAGAATCCCAAGTGAATTTTCGTATTTTCCAACCAAGTTTTCCTGTGAACAGGAAATCTAGTCCCCATTGATGAATCCATACCATTCCTCGTTCTGGCCCCAAGCTGATACAGAAGAGATCCATATACGCCTGGTGGGAAGGGGCAGGGCGATTGTTTATATCTGCTGCGATAACTTTTGCCAGCCGTACTGCTTGAGGAATGGCTTCCTTACATGTCATTCTGTCCGTTCGCCCGCTTACCGGATCGGCAATATGTGCACAATCCCCTATACTGTAGACTCCCGGTGCCCCTTTGACACGATAACTAGCATCCACAATGACCTGGCCATCGAGCGTAAGTGGAAATCCAAAGCTACTGAGTGCCGGACTCGGCAATAAACCAAGTGTCCAGACACATAAGCCGACGGGTAGCGGCTTGCCACCAGTCATTTTCAGCAGACCATCCTTCTCCTGTATTGCCTTACACTGGTGAAGAACGGTTACTCCATTCTCTTTAAGAGCTCGTTCTAGTTTTCTTCCCACCTTAGCAGGGCCTTCTGGAAAAAGTCTATCCCGTGCATTAATAAGGAAAATTCGGATGTCTGCAGGATCAAGTCCTAGAGCACCAGCTTCCTTCCTCATAATGTAGGCTAGCTCTGCTGAAGTTTCAATTCCGCTAATACCCGCGCCTGCCACCGCGACGGTCAGCAGCCGCTTACGTTCAACTTTGTCTGTCTCCTTAGTGGCCTTCAGTAAATTCGCCTTCCATTGCTGTCGAATGCTAGCCGCAGCATTCAAGTCTGTTAAGGCGATACCACCTTGTTCAGGGGCTGGCTTTCGTATAACACTACCGACTGCAACGACCAGAATATCGTAGTTAATATCATGTATATTCCCTTTTGGGTCTTCATATTGCAGTCGTTTTTCCTGGTTTTTAATCCCCGTTACCATACCTTGAAGGAAAGAGATATCTTCAGAAAATATTTCTGACCAAGGAATGGTAATACTTTCACCTTCAGCAGCTGGCTTAAATAGCAGCACCTTTCTGAGGTGATGAGGCTGTTTATCAATCAGAATAATACGCAATGGTGTCCCAATCATGGTTTTTTTAATGGCTTTTATGGCATTAATTCCGGCGTATCCGCCGCCAATTATAATGCATGTTCGTTCTTTCATACAAATCCACTCCTCCTAGCTGGTTTGCACATATAACGAAATATAAGCTCATTTTGTGACATGAAAATAAAAAATTTTAATATCTTATAGGATTGGTGGCAGGGTAGCGGGGGCTTATAGAAACCTAAGCTTATTGGTGGTGGGGACAAACACAAAAATCCCTCTCCGTTACCGGGTTCCTCTTATTCTATGGGGTTCGGGCGCACCTACCCTACTTAAGTTAATCCTATAAATATTCATACCTTCTTCCATCATGTCGATGTTTGACCAGAGGATTGATCATTTCTAAACTGCCTTGGGGTTAAACCTGTGTATTTTTTAAAGATTTTTATAAAATAACTTTGATCGGTGAAATTTAGCCACGTACTGATATCTGAAATCGAATAATTTGTTAAAACTAACAGCTTTTTGGCTTCTTCTACTCGTTGCCGTTGAATATATTCACTTATTGGTATACCAACTTCTTTTTTAAATAGGGATGATAAGTAATTGGGACTTAAACAGCACACTTCAGAAAGGTGATCAAGTGTGATGTCTCCATAAAGATGGTTATAAATATAATGTTGACAAGCGGTTATGGCTGCAGAATATTTTTCTTTATTTAATCGGTGCACACGATTGGTAAAATCGCTTATGGCTTCTTCCGTTAATTTCAATATTGCTTTAATGTTTCCTAAATCCTCGAGTTGTTGAATATAAAAATCACTTAAAGTAAAGGCTGTTTCCTCATTTAAGCCACCTTCAATGGCAGCTCTGCAAACAAGGGCAATTCCAGTTATCATTAAATTTTTTTCACTTCTTAAGCGATTCCGTTTCGACAATAATCCTAATTCTGCCTCACCGACAATGGAGTAGTCGAAGATATCCTTTAATTTATCTATTCGTCCGTTTTTTACATAATCAAGCAACACCCGTTCATATGAAAGATTGGAATGAAAAATGAAATTCCTTCTCCCTTTTGAAAGTTCAAGATCCGGATTCTCTGATTCAAATATGACGAGGTCTAATGCTTTGTTATTTTGTATAACAAACTGTTTATCTAACGTTTTATTATAAATCAAATAATAAACCATTAAACTAATCTTTAGGAGTTGTTGACGATCAACAATGGGGATGGATTGATAGTATTCTATAAGATTCCTTTTATTGACGTTTCCTTTAAAAGCATCCATGATCTTAGTAATATTTTCATCAGATATTTCTGACTCAAGGGAAGGTCCCACAATAATGGTGCCTAAAAAAAGATCTGTTTTTTTAAGATTAACAAAGAAAAAGTTCAAATTTGAATTCGAAAAGAAGATAGGAAAATCATTTGGATCCTCTTCATAGGTATATACACTTATCTGCTCTTTGAACGGAACATAATATGGATTTTTCCGTAGGTCATTTCTCGAAAATTCATATTCGAACTCACCAAATTGATTGACATAATAAACAGGTATTTGATGAACTTCAGAAATAAGCTGACAAATATATTGTAAATCTTCTTTGAATATTTCCATCTATTTCATATACTCCATTCATTTTTTGAAATCGGTTACACTATTTATTATTGACATTAAAAAAATACTATTATCCGTATGATAATACAATAAATAATTTTTTATCAGCAATAAAATAGTTGATGTAAGAAATCTAAAGCAAAGGGGAAATGAACATGGAATTAACAAATAAAATTGCCGTAATAACTGGGGCAGGAAGTGGAATTGGTAGAGCAAGCAGCTTGAAACTTGCTAGTAACGGGGCCACAGTTGTATTGGTCGATTTCAACAAGGTAACAGGGGAAGAAACATTAAAACTTGTGAAAGAGCAAGGCGGAGAAGGCATCTTCGTTCAGGCCGATGTATCAAAAAGTGAAGATGTCCAAAACTATGTTAATAAAGCAGTAGAAACATATGGACGCATTGATATATTTTTCAATAATGCAGGTGTTATCCAAAAGTTCGCACCTTTCACTGCAGTAGAAGAATCCGAATTTGACCGGATTATGTCCATCAATGTAAAAGGAGTATTCCTTGGATTGAAATATGTGCTAAAAGTTATGGACGAGCAAGGAAGCGGATCGATTATTAACACTGCTTCGACTGCAGGTATTCGTCCTGAACATAGTGTAGCCGTATATTCTGCAAGCAAACATGCGGTTATAGGTTTAACAAAAGGTGCTGCATTAGAATATGCTAAAAAAGGAATCCGTATTAATGCTCTTTGCCCAGGCGGTGTTCAAACAGCTTTAACCGCTAGTGTTGCTGATCAGTTTGCAAAAGGCGGCTACATCCCAGAAGAGTTTTCAAATATGAGAATGGGCCGTTATGCTGATCCGAACGAACTTGCTGAAATGGTTGCTTTCTTAGCATCAGATAAAGCAAGCTATATGACCGGTTCAGTTGTCCTTGTAGACGGTGGTTTAACTTTATAAGCTTAAGAAACATCGAGTAGGGTCGAACATTCTTGTGATACTATGATAGTATTATGTTAAAGAAGGTGCTTTCCATGAAGTTTAAAATATTTATTAGAAAACTTAGCTCCGCGCAAATGTATACGATGAAGCATTGCACGGAGCTTAATCAGGAAGTATCGCTTCCTATATTCATCGGCTAATAGCTCGTTAAAAAGTGTAGTTTTACTATGCTTATTTTCGTTCGACTATTTTCCGATGAATAAAAGATTAAAGGGCCATAGACAATGCTTTGTCAATGGCCCTTTGTTTTGGATATTTCAATATTGAAATAGTATTTGTTGTATCTTTCTATACAGCAAAACCGCCAAAGCAAAGAGCTAGCGTCTAAATAACGCTGTCTCTTTGCTTTTTTTATTTTTAGGAAAAGAGGAAAAAAGATGAGTTTACTTGAAGTCAAAAATTTAACACACAACTTTATAGACAAACCCCTATATAATAAAGCAAATTTTGATTTATACAAAGGTGAACATATGGGAATTGTAGGGCAAAATGGTGCAGGAAAAAGTACGCTTATAAAAATATTGATGGGAGAAATCATTCCCGATAACGGAATGATTAAATGGCAAAGGGATATTAGGATTGGACATCTTGATCAATATGCCGAAATCAATGGAACCAAAACAATTATTGACTATTTGAATACAGCATTTGGCAATTTATTTGAACTCGAAAAAAAACTGAATGATCTCTATCAAGAAATAGCAATTAAAGGTAATTACGATCTGATGGAGCAAGCGGCAAAATACCAGGAGAAGCTTGAAACGAGTGGTTTTTATTTAATAGAAAGTCACATCGATAAAGTGGTTTATGGCTTAGGGATTGATGCAATTGGCATCGATCGCCCCATTCAGGAGTTAAGCGGCGGCCAAAGAGCAAAAGTGATTCTAGCAAAGCTATTGCTTGAAAAGCCCCATGTACTATTGTTAGATGAACCAACGAATTTTCTAGATAAGGAACATGTAGACTGGCTTGCAAACTATTTAACAGGATTCGATGGTGCTTATATCGTTGTTTCCCATAATTTTAATTTTTTAGAAAAAATATCTTCTTGTATATGTGATATCGAGTTTGGAACGATCAAAAAGTACACGGGGAGATACTCGGATTTTCTGCGTCAAAAAGAACATTTGCGAGAAGATTATACCCGACAATACGTCGCTCAACAAAAAAAGATAGAAAAAACGGAAGAATTTATTCGAAAAAATATTGCTGGAGTTAATAGCAAGATAGCTCAAGGACGTCGGAAGCAGCTTGAAAGAATGGAACGAATGGCTCCACCAGTTTTTACTCATAAACCTACCTTTAGCTTTAAGGAAATCCCACTTTCCTCACAGACGGCTCTACATGTAAATGACCTTGAGGTTGGTTATAATATACCCCTTTTGCCCAAATTGAATTTTTCTGTTTCAGGCGGGGAAAATCTTGTGATTACAGGTTTTAATGGAATTGGAAAGTCAACATTACTAAAAACACTCGTTCAACGTATATCAGCTGTCGCAGGTAGTTTCCAGTTTGCGGAATCCGTAAAGATTGGTTATTTCGAACAAGATTTAACATGGGAAGATGGGGCAAAAACACCTCTCCAAATTATCTCAGATTTTTATCCTAAATTTGGCATAAAGGAAATTCGAAGTCGATTGGCTCAATGTGGTTTGAAGAATACTCATACTTCACAGGCCATAGAGACACTAAGTGGCGGAGAACAGTCAAAGGTAAAATTATGCCTTCTTCTTCTTTCATCTTGTAATTTTCTAGTCCTGGATGAACCAACCAATCATTTAGATGCAGAAACAAAAGAAGCTTTACAAAAAGCATTAATTCAGTTTAAAGGCAGTGTATTACTTGTTTCTCATGAAGAAAAATTTTATCAAAAGTGGGCGGATCGTTTTCTAAATATAGAGGATTGCATATAGTGAAGCTCGATTAATAAAAGGATAAATGAGGATTATTGTCAAAAATTCACAATAAAACGAAGTTAAAAACTCGTAATTCACATAAAAAAGGAGAAATTTTTCGGAAATAAAGATTATTCGACAAACTTCTCTTTTTTCTGCTAGAATATTCTGATAATATATTCATAAAAGATTTTTAACATCAGAAATGACCATGATTTAAATAAGCAGCTTGTTTAGAGAAAGGGAAGGTGGTTCTATATGAATGTGGGGAAAATTATTAAATTTTTTCGTGAAAAGACAAATTTAACACAAGAGCAACTTGGCAGTGGTATTTGCTCAGTTACTCATATTAGCAAAATTGAACGTGGGATTACGGAATATTCCTCCGAAATCACTACCCTTTTAGCAACTAGGCTTGGAATTAATATCCAGGAAGAGATAGATCGGCTTAAAGGTATTGAAAAACAACTTCATAGGCTGCATAATGCGATCATTATGCAAAAACTAGAGGAGGCTGAAACTACCTTAAATGATCTAGAGGAAATATCAATCCTCTATGTATCTGATTATCGAGAACAATTTAATCTCATAAAAGCAAGATTTTATCTTTTACAAGGAAATGTAACCAAAGCAAAAAAGGTAATTTTTCAAATTGAGAAAAAAAAGGCAAAATTACCCCAATATGAAAGCAACTTATTAAAGCATGTTTTAGGAATCTATTACATTGCAGAAAAAGAATTTTTCAAGGCAATTGATATCCTAAAATCGATTAATGCCGACTACTATAAAAACCTTGAATTTTACTACAATTTAGCCTATTCCTATCATTCCATTGACTCTAAAATATTGGCGTATTATTATGCAGAGAAAGCACTAGAATATTTTAAAATCATGAATAATTTTGTTCGGATCATCGATACAGAAACATTGATGCTTGTCCAAATAGGCGACAATGAGTATCTCAATTTCCAAGAGACTGTTGCTAGATACGAGTACTTAATTCAAACATGTGAAACTTGTAAATTTGATGACAAGAAATCAAAATTGCTTCATAACTGGGCATATAATCATTATCGTCGAAAGGAATTAATCGACGCTCAACAATTATATTTTGAAGCCATGCAATCCTGCGAAAAATACTCATCCCTCTTTTTATTATCCTACGAGGGTTATATTCGGAGTAGTTTTGAGGCAAGTCTATTAGAAAAAGATGAACTTATAAGACTTGCTGAAGAAGGAATCGCGATTGCAAAAGAATTGAATGAACTTCTTTTTAAGATTTTATTTACGATGCTTATCTATGAAATTGAGAATAATAACAATCTTTATCCCTTCATTTATGAAACAGCAATTCCATATTTCAAAGAAAATCGACTGTTTTGGTTGTCCGAACAATATGAAAAACGGTTGTTTTCCCATTACTCCGATACTCAGCAAATCGAAAAAGCTTTTGGAATCGCTCAATCCTTAATTAAAATCTGATTGTTTTTTCCGCTATCTTCTGCTTGAGATGGGAATTTATAATAATCATAACCTATGTTTCCCTATATTGTAAATTGGGGTAATTTCGCCAATTTTATTAAAAAATCCTTGGATTCTACCTATTGGTAAAATCCAAGGGTTTTCCCTTATCAAAAGACAAAAACGTATAAAATTTTTGCTTTGAAGGTGGTTTTAGGTTAATTTCTATTCGTTAAGGCTTAATGCCCAATTCTGCTAAGATCATTTCCAGTGTCTTGCCGTTATAACTCGTCTTTGACTTTGGAGCATTTTCCACGCTCTTGTTTTGCTTGAGGTAGTTTTGTTGCACAAATTTCATATCTTTATCATCGACTGCCCCATCAAAGTTGATGTCAGCGGCCCGATTATTCGTTTTCCATGCTTTTTGAATTTCAAGCGCATCAAGGACATCAATTGCGTTATCCTGGTTAACATCGCCTGCAATAATATCAAGGGATGGGATCGATTGATAATGTCCATATAATATGCCATTGTGCTCAAAACCAATTGTTACTTTTTTCTTTGTCAAGAAGTGACCTGGAACCTTCATTTCTACATAGTATGGATCCTTGCTTATCGGCAGTTTTGCAATCTCATATTGTGCATATTCATTTATGGAAGTTGTTGCATCAAACACCTTTCCGTTCGAATCGATCAGCTTAACGGACGCTCCAACCTTTGACCAATCTTTCTTTGTGTAGGTTCCGCCGCCAGTACCCTCTACATAAAATCCTTTTGGTGTTACGTAGCCCTGAACCCAAGAAAATTGCGGGTTAATTTTAATTTGGTACCCTGCGTTTAATACCTTGATGGTTTTATTGCTTGCGTCCGTTACGCTCACAGTCGGGTTGATATTTGCCACTGTGAAAAATTGATCGTCTAGCACCTTTAATGTCACTTCAATTGTTTCTGTATGATTCAATGCTCCACTCGTCTCTTTAAACTGAACAGTTACTTTATCACCTTGGACATTGATTGTTGCTTTATCTTCAAACGTCTTAGAAAGTTTGGCGTCTACTAGCTGTAGTGTCTTCCTACCCCAATCGTCTCCGAAGGTCCATTCTGCTTTGGATACATCCTTTAGGTTATTTAAGGCTAATTTTACCTTCACCGTTTCACCAGGTTTTGCCGCTGTAGCTTCACTCGTTGGGTACGTAAAAGGTGTCCCTTCTTTTACAAAGTAGTATTGCTTTGGAAACGGTTTGTTGCCTGCCATATTATATCCATCCATCCTAAACTGAAGGGCATCAACGGATTCGTCCATGGCAATTTCTTCGACAAATTTCCCTTCTTTATCCATATTAATAGGTGAGGAAGGGAATCCCCATTGACCCCAGTAATAGACCATAAAGTTTGAGGATTGATCGACATTTACTCCGGCTTTCTTCATTTCATCCACCAATGGGTCGGTGATTTGAATGTCAAATGGGTACGTTTCTTGACCTGGTTTATATTCAATAAATGGCGATTTTCCATCCAGTGAACTTTTAAAGCTAGGTGGATCAAGATAAACCCATAAATCTCTTGTTTCCGTTTTTACCTTTCCGGATAGGCCTGTTCCAATGAATTTTAGTTTGTAATGACCTTCTGGAGCATAGCTTTCTTCTTGTGAAACAGGTTGTTTGGAGTCACCCGTAAATTTATAGTAAATTCCATTAAATGTAAATAACCCATAATCTACGTTGTCGGATCTACCATTCAGATTAACGGTTCCAATAAGTCCAAGGTCGTTCCCTGTTTTCGCATCTTGAAGGACGATATCCATTTTTTCCATTGGTGCACTTATGTTAAACTGTGAAAATACAAAGAAATCACGAAATGGATCCCATGCAGTTTCGCTTAAATAACCTGGTGAAAAGGCCGGATTAAGTATCTCCACCTTGTTAAACCCTTCTTCCATTGTACGGAAGCTAAACGGAATTCGGTATTGCTCGGATGGTTTTGCATTATTTGTCAGCGTAATATAGCCAGCATAAATTCCAGCCTTTGCCTCCTTGTCAACGAGAAGGCTTGCGGACACTTTTTTCTCTTCGTTGCCCTTTATTTCAAGCTTATTTGAAATGTTTAATACCACTCCATTTTCCTTCATGCTGTTGGAACCCTTTGCTTCACTGATCGATACGTCAAATGATTTCTTCACATTTTCACTGTTTTTCATTGTAATTGACTTTTTAATATGGACGTTTTTACCAACCAGTTCATACTCAAAGCTTAGTCCGCCCGTTAATGCTTTGACTTTCACTAAATCCTCTGCGCCAGGAATAAACGTCTTGTCGATAATTTGGAAGCTTACGCCATTATGAATCGCTTGATATGGATTGACTCTTCCTGCACCGACTTCAAAGACACTATAATCGCCGTTAAGGGGATCAGCGGTATTCATGAGTACGGTCTTAATATCTTCCGGCTTTAATTTGGGATTTGCCTGCAGCATGAGTGCTGCGACCCCTGCTGTAAATGGTGTTGCCATCGATGTTCCGGAATAGCGAGAGTAGGCGTACTTGTAGTCACTTTGGTTTTTAGGATCAACCATATAAGAAGGGACAGTAGAGAGTACACTGACTCCAGGTGCCGTTACTTCCGGTTTCATACCGTATGTTTGTCTTACTGGACCGCGTGAACTAAAGTCCGCTAAGCGGTCGCCTTTTGTTTCCGTAACTGCATAATTAGAGAACGTAAAGTTTGTTTCACCGGCTTGAAGCTGGGCTTTGATCTTTTCTCCCGCCTCTTTCGTTAGGGAAAAGGCTGGTACAAAGTTAGTCGCTTCACCAAGATTCGCATCGATTTGTCCTGCGGCATTGTTATAGAGAAGAACCGCTACAGCACCTTTTTGTTTCGCTATGCTGACTTTGTCTGCTAAGGCGAAATCTCCGCGGGCCACAAGAGCTATTTTCCCTTGTACGTCCTTACCAGTGTAATCATTGCTAGCTCCTAAGCCGACATCGACTACTTGATAGGATTTTCCGTCCCAATCTTTTAATTGATCGGCATAGTGGCGAGCCATACCAATAAGATCCACGGTATTTTCATTGCCGATTTTCCCTTTAAAGGTTGAAATTGTCATCGGTACATCACTTGCTCCAACCGTTAACGCGAGTGCAGCTGTACCAGGGGAACCTAATGTATAGTCACCAGGGCCATCATTACCGGCTGCGACCACCGCTGTAACCCCGCTTAGGACTGCATAATTGATCGCCGTACTTGTTGGATAATACGGGTCATTGATTCCTGCTCCAAGCGAAAGATTAATAACATCCATGCCATCATCTACCGATTTTTCAATAGCGGCAATGACATTCTCGGAAGTACCGCTGCCATATGGACCAAGAACGCGGTAGGCATATAGATCCACATCCGGCGCGACGCCTTTGACAGAAATATCTTTATTAGTCGCCTGACCGGCAATGGTTCCGGCTACATGTGTTCCATGTGAAGTATAGTAGGCTGAGCCTGCATAAATTTCCGGATATCCTCCAGAGTTCTGCCAGTCTGCGTAAGTCGTCTCCATTGGGTCATTATCATTGTCAACGAAGTCGTATCCGCCCTTATAGACTTTTTTCAAATCTGGGTGGTTGTAATCAATACCTGTATCAATTACCCCAACTTTAATGCCTTTTCCGGTAATTCCTTCTTCATGAAGCTTGTCCACTTTTAAATATGGAAGACTTTCAACCGATGTACCAGGACTATTGTTTGATGCCTTTTCTTCACCTAATGTAATCGGATCGACCTTAAATTCGACATTTTTGTAAACGGATTTGACAACTTCAGATTTTAAGAGCGTTTCTACTTGATTGGCTGGTAGTTTCATCGCTACCCCATTGTAAGTAGTCTTAAAGGTTGAAGTGATTTTATGATCTAACTTCCTACTTTTAAGATTACTAGATGGCAGAATCGATTGAATATCTTTTTCAAATTGCTCATGTTCCTTTGCCACTTGTTCATCGGCCTGTTGTTTCGAAAGCTTTTTTCCCTTTACTTCCGCGTCCAAAACGGCCACCTTACCAGGCTTCGCACGGAATTGTACGATAACGTTGATCTCTTTCTCGCTTTTTAACTCCTCTTTGCTAAATCCTTGCAGGCCGTAGTTATCTGTCATTTCTAATTGATTTAAGGCTTGTCTTTGCTCTGGTGTAAGTGAGGCAAGAATGTCCTCTGCATTGAAGCTAGTAGCCGTTGCCTTCGGTGTGATGTACGGATTAAATGGTGATAACAACAAACCAGCAGTCAAAGTGATCGCTGCCGAACGTTTAAAAAATGATTTCTTTTTCATCTGCTCCCTACTTTCTATTTCTTAATAAAACTAGTTAAGAAAGACTCCTTTCGTGAAGGTTATAATATTATGAATATTATAATAATATTATAAAATTTTATTTTCATATAGCAATTGGGGTTATTTGATAGGCATTCCCGCCTATAGAAAAAGTACTAAACTTTTAATTTGGGGTAATTTATCTCCATTTATAAAACAATCGAAAAGGGCACCATTATCGGTGCCCTTTTTGATTGTTTTATATTATTGATAAAGAAAACTCGCCGATTGGCGAGCCCCTAAGGGCGAAGACAGAGGGGTAGTTGTCCTTATGCCTGATAGGAAAGTTATACTTTCCTATCGGCAAATAAGAAAGCGGACGATTATGCCCGCTATTAGTACATTATTTAATTTTTGGCGGTGGAATTAGCTTGATTTCCCTATTTGCATAAATAGCAGCAATTTCGTTAGATTGTAACAATCTTTTAATTTCCTTTCCTGGAAGCTTCATCGACACCCCGTTAAACGCCATTTTATAGGTATGCTTTATCGAATAAGGAATTTGGTTTTGGCCTAAATATCGTTCTACATCCTTCTTAAAGCGTGAATGACTTTCTTCTACGTCCTGTTTTGCTTGTTCCAATGTTAATGGTACTCCACTCATTTCTGCAATGGCGACTGCAACCTTTGCTGGCTGCGTTTTAAAGTGAATGATGATTTCAACCATCTTTTCACTAATCATATCGACTTCTGGGTCAATGTGTATAGCTGAAGTCATTGCTTCTTCCCCCCTGTTTTCTCCCCGTTCTCTTATGTCATTATGATCATCAAATCCAGCTAGACATAAAAGACAACTGAGCAATAAAATTGGATACCATCTCACCATTGCCATATCAACCTTCCTTCAATAGAATAATTCAAGGCTTCCCTTTTTGACCTATTTTTATCAAATCTCTAGAAGGAAAAAATGTATAGGCGGCAAAATGATTGACTCTATGTATTCTTTAGTTTCATTTCAACTTAAAATTAAGAATATTTCAATGATTATTATAATAACTTTACCCCCTATCATCTATTGGGGTATTTTTGTAGGCCTTTTTTACTGAATGTTTAAAATTGGGTTAGCCTGATCATGCAAAATATCAATTAAACATGAAAATCCGCTGCCAAAGAACTCGGCAGCGGATTTATACTTGTCTATTTAATTAGGAAAAGATCAAAGAAACGGATTATAGAAACGATTGCCATCATGAAAAGTCACATAAAGCGAGATCAATAAGATTAGAACAAATAGGATGATGGTAAACACATCGATCTTTTGAAATGGGCGTGCCCGGTACCAAGAACGCTTTTTGTTTTTTCCAAACCCGCGGAGCTCCATTGCATTGCTAATGATTTCAATTTTATCGAGACTAGATAAGATGAGCGGGATGATGATCGATGCAGCATTCTTTATCCGCTTCGGCAGCTTTTCTTTGCGCGACATATCAATCCCGCGGGCTTGCTGGGAAAGCGAGATACTACGAAAATCTCGTTGAATGTCGGGAATATACCGTAATGCAAGTGCAACAGCATAAGAAATTCTGTAGCTGACACCGATACGGTTTAATGATGCGGCAAATTCACTCGGATTGGTCGTTACGATAAATAGAATTGCAGCAGGAATTACGGTGAAATATTTAAGCGTAACATTCAATTGATAAAACAACTGCTCTAGCGTGATCGAATAGCGTCCGCCGATTTCAAACAGCACATGGCTTGTCCCATAGATTTTTACCCCTTCTTGCGGCGAAAATACATAGATTGCAAGATTATTAATCATTAGAAATAATAATATAAATAGGAGGACAAAGGCCACTTCCTCTAGTTTCACCTTAGAAACGATAAAGACACAGATACTAAATAAGAAGAGGAAGACCAAAACTCGCGTATCATAGGTGAGCATCGCAATCGATGACCAGATCATAAAGCAAATCAGCTTGGTTACGCCTGTCAGCTGATGGATCGGCGATTGCCGCTCAATGTATGAAAGCATTTCTACTGCCATTTCTGTCTCACCTCGCGATCATAAGCGATAAACCGATCGACAAACTGCGTTGGCTCACTAATTCCCGCCCGGTGTGCCAATTCAAATAAGGACGTTTCCTTTAAGTTTGCCTTTTCAATTATAGTAGAATCCGCCAGCACATTGACAGCAGAGGCATCGGCTATTTTTCTTCCGTCTGCAATCACAATCGCCCGCGGCGTATATTCAAGCATGAGATGCATATCATGGGTAATCATGATGATTGTTACGCCTTGGCTGTTGAGTTTCGCCAAAAAGTCCATAATCTCGGTATAATGGCGGAAATCCTGCCCTGCGGTTGGCTCGTCAAGTATGATTACCTCTGGCTCCAATACTAAGATGGAGGCAATGGTTACCCGCTTTTTCTGGCCAAAGCTTAACGCCGAAATCGGCCAGTTACGGAATGGATACAATCCGCAAATTTTCAATGTCTTCATAACGCGCTCTTTTATTTCGGTTTCCGGTACACCGCGGATGACGAGACCAAGAGCCACTTCATCATAGATCATCTGCTTTGAAATCATCTGATTCGGGTTTTGCATCACCATGCCAATCCTTGATGCCCTCTCTTTAATCGTATCTTCAGTAATATCCTGCCCGCGATAATAAATTCTTCCCGAGCTAGGCTTTTCAAAGCCGCAAATTAATTTGGACAGCGTCGACTTTCCAGCACCATTTTTTCCTACAATACTGACCATTTCACCTTTTTCAATCGAAAAAGAAACACCGTGGATCGTTCTATTTCCCGGTGCATAGCCAAAATTGATATCCTTTAATTCCAAAACAGATTCTGTTTTCTCTCTAGGCTGTGGGCTATCAACTTTTGTAAACCAGTCTATTAACTGACCTTTGCAGCTTTCGACTTGAAAGGAATCGAGATGAGCGGGCTTCATTTCTGGCGTAATATCACAGGCGGCATATTTCACTGCTTTCACATATAAGGGCTCACGGATGGAACATTGCTCCAAAACGGGGGAGGCTAATAGTTCATCTGGAGTCATGTCACTGATAATCCTGCCATCATCAACGACAATGATGCGGTCAACAGGGCAATGCAAGACATCCTCTAAGCGGTGCTCGATAATCACGACTGTTTTGTTTGTTTCTTGTTGGATCCTATCAATGAGTTCAATTGCATATTTTCCTGTTGCCGGATCAAGGTTGGCCAGTGGTTCATCAAATAATAGAATCTCTACATCATCGACCATTACCCCAGCAAGAGAGACCCTTTGCTTTTGTCCTCCGGAAAGATGGTGCAGCG
>Ga0213821_1000874_pt1 | contig 16036 bp, 18 predicted proteins | sample MC6MC0909MG_FD_179894 | JGI IMG/M metagenome (GOLD analysis project Ga0213821, IMG submission 179894) | Enriched soil aggregate microbial communities from Iowa State University, Ames, United States - MC6-MC0909-MG | ecosystem: Environmental > Terrestrial > Soil > Unclassified | place: USA: Iowa...
GAGATTCACTATGAAGCAACATGTCCATCAAAACATCGATCTTGGTTCAGCGAGCGTACTGATACGATGAAGCATTTAAAAACAGAAGTAGAGTTAAAACACTTAATTGCAGCAGATCGTTGGATGATGGAAATCCTAGCTACTGTGGAGAGGTTAGAGCTACCAGATTCCTGGATTTGTGCTGGATTTATTCGTTCAAAGGTGTGGGATTATCTTCATCATTATGAAAGTAGAACACCTTTAGGTGATATTGATGTGATATATTTTGATAAAGCGAATCTTTCAGAAAAAGATGAGAAAAAGTATGAACAAAAACTAAGGGAATATTTACAGAATGAGCCGTGGTCTGTGAAAAATCAGGCAAGAATGCATGTAGTGAATAATACTAAACCCTATCAGTCTTCAATAGATGGAGTTGCTCATTTTCCTGAAACGCCAACAGCTATTGGGATAAGGCTTAATAATGGAATTCTTCAAATTGCTGCTCCCTATGGAATTCAGCATTTAATTTCTGGGATTGTCGCTCCTACACCATATTTTCAAAAAGACACGCCAATGCATGAAATTTATAAGCGCAGAATTCAGCAGAAAAATTGGACATCCATTTGGCCAAAGCTGCAGATTGCTTACGATTAGGAAGGGGATATAGTGTTTGTATTACGATAAAAATCAAATACTCATTCATTATGAAAAATCTCTACAATTTGTGGAAGATTTATTGCATCTGACGGAGGAACAATGGCGTTCACCTATTGAACCTGGAAAATGGACAGTAGCAGAAGTAATTGGACATCTTACTCCATGGGATGAATTCGTGTACCAGCAACGACTACCATATCTTTTGGCTGATGAAATTCTACCAAAGGGACCAAATGCTGAAGATATAAATACACATGCCGCAAAGGAAAGTCGATTAAAAAGCAAGGAGGAAACAATCGAACAATTTTTACAAAATAGAAATTTACTAATGGGTGCAATTCAACAAATAGAAGACCAGAAATGGCTGCAATCATTGAAAATAGGCGTTTCTGAATTAACATTATTAAGTTATTTTACGGGTTTAATAGATCATGATCTTCATCATTTTTCACAAATCCAAAATGTTTTAAAAAGTGTGGGAGCTGAAAAATGGATATCAAGCATTTAATTGACTACTATGCACATGTAAATGTGAAATTTACGGATATCTTTACAAATAAGATGAAGCCTGGTCAAATTGATAGAGGACGAACAACCGCCCCTGGGAAGTGTGGTCTAGTTGTTCCACTTTCAGGAAGTGCAAGCTTTAGTTTTAATGGTGCACCATACACAATGGCGCCAGGTATGGTTATACATGCAGGACCTCAAATGCCGATTGAAATTAAGGTTATTGGTGATCAAATATGGGAATATGCAGTGGTCCATTATTCTATCCCTTTAGAAGAAACAAATAAATATCCTTTAGCGAATCAGCATTTTTTTATCGATACAGGCTATCATACAAAAATTATAGATTATGTCCAACAATTAATAGAGAGTCAATCATTGCCAGGAAATATGGCACTATTGAAGTCTAAAACGTTATTTATGAATTTGCTAGAGACTATTCTTATTTCGGCAAAAGTGAAGATTCTTGATACAGCAAGTGACATTATGGAGCAAGCTATGCAGTATATAAATGAAAACTACGCTAAGCAAATATCAGTTTCAAAGATAGCCAAGGAATTCGGTGTAGAGCGTCGTAGATTTGCTTATTTATTTGAGCAACATACAGGTATGAATCCTAGCACATACTTAACTGAATACCGAATGCGGAGAGCGAAGGATTTATTGGAGTATCATGATACTATGATAGCGGAGGTAGCAGAATGTGTAGGCTATTTCGATTGCTTTTATTTTAGCCGAGTTTTCAAAAAATGTACGGGAATGTCCCCGACGGCCTATCGGAAAACAATAATGGAGGAAGCTAAATATGTATAGAAAGCTATTTCTTGAAAAAGAAATAGCTTTTTCTGTGAAATAAAAACGGCAAAAGTCCATGTGATTCATGAAATTTTCCATTCACATCTGTTTTTCTCTTTGTTAGGATAATATCCGTAAATGATAATCAGTATCAATTAAATGACTGATTTCTATTGACTTATAGATGAAAACGATTATCATTATCAATAGAGAGTTATAGGGAGAGAATATAAATGAATAAATATTTTAAAATATGTGCGCCTGCTTTATTAGCTTTATCCTTGGCAGCATGTGGATCAGATAAGGTAGAAGAGTCAAATGCATCTTCAAACAATGCAGCAGAAACAAGCGCGACAGAATCACAAACAAATAAGGCCAAAACTCAGACAATCTCTTATTTAGGAGAAAAATATGAACTTCCTGCTAAAGTGAATAACATTGTAGCAGCAAGCTTAGAGTCCATGGAGGATGCTGCAATGCTTGGTATTAAGCCAGTTGGGGTACTTGAAATTGGCGGGAAAGTTCCTTCATATCTTGCTTCTGAATTTGAGGGTGCTAAGCTAGTGGGGAACAAAATGGAACCGAATGTGGAAGCCATCCTTAATCTTGATCCAGATGTAATTATAGGTACTTCCAAGTTCCCTGAGGAAACTGCTGAAAAGCTTAACAAAATTCAGACGATGATTCCATATTCACATATCTCTACAAACTGGAAGGAAAACTTCACTTTACTTGCACAGCTTACTGGTAAAGAAGGTGATGCAAAAAAAATCATTGCCGATTATGATGCCAAGGTGGCTGATGCACAGGCTAAATCGAAAGAGCAACTTACGAACAAACAAGTATTAGTTATTCGAGTCCGTGGCGGAGTAATGTATATTTATCCAGCAGGCGTTTACTTAAATCCAGTTTTATATGAGGATTTAGGGGCACCAATTCCTGAAATTCTTAAAACAACAAAAGCTCAGGCTGAACTTTCACTTGAAACATTAGCGCAGGTAAATCCAGACGCAATTTTCCTTCAGTTTGAGGAATCAGAAAATGCAGATGCACCAAAAGCATTAGAGGATTTACAAAAGAATCCGATTTTTGAAAGCTTAAAGGCATCACAAAATCATCAAATTTTCGTGAATGCAATTGATCCGTTAGCTCAGGGTGGTACAGCTTGGTCTAAAGTGAAATTCCTAGATATTGCAGCAGAAAAATTACTTAAATAGTTTTAAAGAGGCTGGTAATAGATTTGGTGGCATCACCAGGCTATTTCCAGCCTTTTATAAGAGTATAAAAAAATAGAAAAAGGTGTGGAAGTTGAAAAAAACAAACATAATGGCATTTTCAATAGTAGCAGCTTCTCCATTTTTAATTGGGATAATAGCATTAGTCTCCGTTATGTACGGAACAAAGGACATTAGTGCCATCACAATATGGCAGGCGATTTCTGCATTTGATCCCTCGAATGTGGATCATCAAATTGTTAGAACTGGTCGTATTCCTAGGATCGCTGCAGTTTTATTAGTGGGCGCATTTTTAGCAGTAGCTGGCGCCGTTATGCAGGGGATTACACGAAATTATTTAGCATCACCTTCCTTGATGGGTGTAAATGATGGCTCAGCATTTGTAATTACGTTAGCTATTGTATTTTTCCCCGGTCTCCCTAACTACCAAATGATTCTGCTTTCTATGATTGGTTCGGCATTAGGAGCTGGGATAGTTTTTGGATTTGGTTCATTAATTCGTAATGGATTATCCCCTGTACGTCTTGCAATTATTGGTACAGTTATTGGTACATTTTTAAGTAGTATAGCCACAGCCATTGCAATGTATTTCCAAGTATCTCAAACCGTAAGCGTATGGTATAACACGAAGGTACATATGGTGGATATGGATATGCTGCTGCTAGCTATTCCATTTGGTTTAATCGGTTTAGTCCTGGCCTTATTATCAGCGAAGGCTATTACAATCACTTCTTTGGGTGAAGATATTGCCATTGGGCTTGGGCAAAAAACAACAGCGGTGAAAATCATTAGTATGCTAGCTGTCGTATGTTTAACAGGTACGGCAGTTGCACTTGTCGGAAAGATTGCCTTTGTTGGATTAGTTATCCCGCATATTACACGCTTCCTTGTTGGGGTAGATTATCGTTTTATTATTCCATGTGCGGCGGTAATAGGCTCGTTTTTCCTAGCACTTTGTGATGTGCTAAGTCGTTTTGTCAATTTCCCATTCGAAACGCCAATTGGTGTTTTAACAGCATTAGTTGGGGTTCCATTCTTCTTGTATTTAGTTCGTAAACACGGGGGTGAAAAGCGTGCGTAAAAAAGCCTCAAGTGTATTTGTTATGACCGCTTCAATACTTATTTTATGTATTTTGGGTGCCAGCTATCTTCATATTACAAATGGCGTATTTGATATGTCAGTGATGGATGTCATCAAAACATTACTACGTATTGAGCCTAATCCAAAATTCGATCTTGTTATTTTTGAATTTCGTTTACCGCGTATTGTCATAGCTGCCCTTGTTGGTGTTGGCTTAGGTATGGCAGGGGTTGTTTTACAAGGTATTACACGCAATGGTCTAGCAGATCCTGGCATTTTAGGAATCAATGCTGGAGCTGGAGCAGCTGTTGTTATATTTATGTTTTTCTTTCAATTACGTTTAGTGACTGCAGATATGAGTAGCTGGATATCTATATTAATGATGCCCCTATTTGGATTTGTCGGAGGGGCAATAGCTGCTATTCTAATTTTTTCCTTTGCCCTAAAAAATGGTCATTTAGATATGCAGCGTTTAATTTTAACTGGGATAGCTATTAATAGTGGATTTGGAGCTTTATCGTTATTTTTATCATTAAAAATGAGTGCCCAAGATTATGAATCAGCAGCAGTTTGGATGGCTGGCTCTATCTATAATGCTAACTGGATTTTCGTAGTAACGATGCTTCCATGGCTGATTCTATTAGGTATTTATGTGCATCGTAAATCGTATTTACTCGATTATTTTCAGCTGGAAGAGGATAGTATTACTAGTCTAGGGATAGCGGTTGAAAAAGAGAAGATGAAGCTACTTCTGGCAAGTGTTGGTCTAGTCAGTGCCTGTGTATCGGTGTCAGGTAGTATTGGCTTTATTGGATTGATGGCACCACATATTGCGAAACAGCTTGTTGGCATTCAGCATCGTTATGTTATGCCAGTAAGTGCATTAATTGGCGCTAGCTTATTAATTTTAGCTGATTTTATTGGAAAAACAGTATTTGCACCATCTGAGCTGGCCGTTGGTATTGTTGTTTCCATTATAGGAATTCCGTATTTCTTATATTTATTAGTGAAATCAAAGGCATAGGAGGGAAATAGTGATGCAAACTGCATTTAGAATGGAAAATTTATCTTCTGGCTATGAGCAGATTCGGGTATTTGAAGGTCTTAATTTAACAATTGAGGAGGGCAAGGTTACAACCATTATAGGACCAAATGGTTGTGGAAAATCCACACTGTTGAAAACAATCGGTCGAATTTTAAAAAAACAACAGGGTACGGTTTATTTGCAGGACCAAAATATGCAAAATCTATCTACAAAAGACATCGCAAAAAAGCTAGCAATACTTTCACAAACACCTATTGCTCCTGGGCAGCTAAAGGTAGAGGAGCTAATTGCCTACGGTCGCTATCCGCATCGGAATAATGTCAATCGCTTAACAAAAAAGGACGAGGAAATGATTGAGTGGGCCTTAACCGTTACCAATACAATAGAATTTCGCGATCGAGACCTTGCACAGCTTTCAGGAGGTCAGCGTCAGCGTGTATGGCTGGCAATGGCACTTGCACAGGAAACAAATATTTTATTGTTAGATGAGCCAACGACCTATTTGGATATGGCACACCAGTTAGAGGTGCTAGAAATTGTGAAAAGCTTGAATGAAGAGCATCGTTGTACAATTGTGATGGTCTTGCATGACATTAATCATGCAGCACGTTATTCTGACCATTTAATCGCAATGCGTCAGGGTGTTGTGATGAAAACAGGAACACCACAAGAGATATTGTGTGTGGATGTGATGCGTCAGGTATTTAATATTGATGCACGTATTATGGAAGATCCTGTGACAAAAACACCTGTATGCTATGGCTATGATGTGTTGAAGGAGGTTCATCAATGATGATTGAAAGACAATCGTCCGATTATTTAACAGAGCAAATGTCCTCCAAATTTACGAATTATATGTACACAATCAACATCTATGTACCTCAGTGTGAGGCGCCAGAAGGAGGCTTTCCTGTTTTATATGTATTAGATGGGTCGTCCTATTTCCAGCTTGTCAAGGAGGCAGTGCGTCTGCAAAGTCGGAATGCTCCTAAGACAGGTATATTACCAGCAATCGTTGTTGGCATTGGTCATGGAGCTGATATGCAGGAACGACGTTTTTATGATTTTACGGGACAAGCCGAAACCTATATTTATCCTGCAAGATTTAAAGGAAAAGGCTATGAAAGGCATGGTGGAGCCGAGAACTTTAGCAGATTTTTAGAAGAAGAATTAAAGCCAGAGATTCTCGCTAACTTCCCTATAAATAAGGAGCAGCAAACACTTTTTGGGCATTCACTGGCAGGCTATTTTGTGCTGTGGCAATTATTCCATCAATCGTCCAGTTATCAACGTTATATTGCTATTAGCCCTTCTATTTGGTGGAACGAGCATGAGCTATTACGCTATGCATCAGCATTTATTATGGATAATCAGGAAATAAAGGCAAAGCTGTTCATCGGAGTAGGTGAGCTTGAAACCTTTATGGTGGATGATGCACAGCGAATTGTTAATAAATTACAGGATGTTGTGGATACCTCCTTTTATGAGGGATTCGAGGAAAATCATGCTTCCATTGTTCCAACTATTATGAGTAGAGCAATACGTTTCGTGAATAAAAATAAATAACCAAACCGCATTATCTTTGATAATGCAGTTTCATAGTTTTTGAAAAACTAAATGGTCAAGGATACTTTTGTGAATATTTAGTCAAAATGGAGGTGATTTCCGTTCCAGGCTACTCGCTTTGTTGCTGTCGCTTCGCTTTCGCACAGAGCAAAGCTTCCTGTGGGCGAGCGACGAGCCGCTTCCTGCGCTGACGCTCCGTGCAGGGTCTCATCTGTCTCGCTATCCCACGGGAGTCGAGTAGCCTTGCACTCCAATCAGCAATAGTGTAGAACTTTAAATATTTTTTCCCTCAAAAGTAAAATAAAAACATGTTACTCACCGTCATTAAATGGATAGAATAGTGGTACAATTCTATAGCTGTTAACCTACATTCTATGCATAAAACTACTTTTTCACTTTACATAATTCCACTTATTACTGTCGCTCTGCACACATAGAAAAATGTTATCAAAGCTCCATTTTTGCACAATATAGTGATGGCTAAGACTTCAAATTTATCACTATACATTTGTGTGAAATGCCAGAAGAAAATACTATGAGCAATGGTTGATTGGAGTGTAGACTGAGTGACTCCTTGGGGATTCAGCGTCACAGATGAGACCCTGGAACGCGAGTGAAGCGGCTCATCGGACGCCCCCAGGAAAGCACTCAGTCGGAACGGAGATCAACCCCTCGTTTTGAAAAAGGACTATACTTTTAATTTGTCACCTTGATTTCATTGACATAATTTCAACAACATGAAACCGGATCATCTTTGATAATGTGATTTAAGTTTGTCTAAAAATTCATTAAAATGTATATTAAAACAAAAGAGGAGTGCAGGTAAAAATGGTGATTATGTTAGCACAATTAAAAGATGCACCTATTATTCATGATGTAATGCTACAGGCATTTAAAGAATATGAGCATGCAACACCGCCTTCAAGTGCACTTAATGAAACGGTTGAATCAATTAAAAAGGATATGGAAAGAGGAGAATATGCCTTTATTGCTTATCTCGATGAGCAGCCCGTTGCTATGGTAAGGTTTACATATAGTGATCACAGTGTTTATTTTTTTAGATTATCTGTCATCCCATCAAAACAAGGAAAAGGCTTGGCAAAAGCATTATTGAAAGAGCTTGAGCACCAAGCACTTGCTAATGGAAAAACGATTAGTAAATGTAAGGTTCGAATGTCTGTTCCTCGAAACATTGAGTTATATCGTTCATTAGGTTATGTTATTACAAAAGAGGGGAAGAGCGAGAATTTAAACGGCTTCTCTCTTTCTATAGTAACAATGGAGAAACAGCTTACTAAGTAGGGGGGACTACATTTGCGGAAAAGGCTTGGCTGCTTGCATGCACATTATTCGAACATAGCATATATTGAACAAACATTTTTTAACATTAATCACATAGAGCTTGTACATTTTGTAGATCCAGGTCTTATCCTACAAGCCTCAAATGGAAATAGCGGTTTAGCTTTTAAGGTGAAGGAACAGCTTGAATGGATGGAGAACTGTCAGATAGATGCCATTTTAATAACGTGTACAAATTATATTGCTCTGTTAGAGGAAGCACCCATTAAGCTTTCCATTCCAATTTTGAAAATAGACGAGCCTTTTTTTGAAGCTATTTGTAGGAATGAGCAGCCTCAGACAATCCTGTTTACGAATCCCGGGACTGTAGAAGGGACAATGAGCAGGCTTCAGCAATATGCTATACAACATAACAAAGAAATTGAAGTTGCAGCAAAGGTAATCGACAATACTTTTGAACTGATTATGCAGGGAAAGCAGGAAGCCTATAAGAAAACCATTCTTCAAGCTCTTAATCATTTAAAAGAAGCGCAACGGCAAATTTCTGTTGCACAGCTTTCAATGGTGGAGGCCGCACAGCTTTTCGAAAAAGAGTCAGGGTTAACAATTATTCATCCTCTAAAATCGTTAGCTGAATTTGTAATAAGATCAATAGAATTATATTCAGAATAATCTGTAACAATAAATGCAAAAAATTCGTTACATAGATAAAGCCATCTTAAAGGAGCGATGTAATGAAGCGATGTATCCTTTTGTTTACAGTATTATTATGTCTAGCAGGTTGTGTCATGAACGAAAAAGCAATTGTCCTACCAGATGATTTACCTGATTTTGTACAAGAAAGTGACTTTGCATCAATTAATTGGGACAAACAAGCTGAAGTATTTGGTGATAGAGGTAGTATAGTGGGGAATATCAATAAATCTGGCGTCATTGGTGCTGATGCGCCAAGTCTAAGCACCCAAAAATGGATGTGGCATCTTTGGGGAATAGAGCCTACCCTTGACACAGAGCTGACGATAGTCGGCTATCATAAAGATTCAAAAACAGTTCATCCAATTTTGATCAATGGCTGGTCAACGGGTCTTGGTGGACCAAATAATGGGGCAGATGCCCATACACCTTCAAGTGTAAAGATTCCAGAGCCAGGACTATGGGCAATATTACTTTATATCAACGGTAGTTATTTTGATACGTTAATTTATGATATAACTCAATAGTATTAGGTGTGTTATCATGAAATAAATACTTTAAAACCCTTGTTTTGTAAGGTTGGATTCTTACAAAATAAGGGTTTTATTTTTAGGCGAAAGAAATATTTCATTTAGGAGGGATTACTTAGAAATTAGCAGCCAGCTAAGTAAAAATTGAAGCTATGTATTTTGAAGCAAAGGTGAAAAAATGTACCTTTCATTATTAAGATTATTATAATGGTATTAACTAAGCTTAAATCATTATTAGTCCTTCTATTCATGGCAAAATCTCAATTTATTATGAAAAGATCTATGACAAATTTAAAGAAAATGGCATTGAATTTCTTTTCAATAAAGAATTTCCAAAATTAATTTCTATGATTGAAAGTACAATGAATATATAAGGTTCAAAATTAACTAATGAAAAAGAAACTAATCCTGAAAAAATAATGCAGGTAGCGCGTAAAATATTAAATTGGTAATATGAAAAGGAAGAAAATAGAGAACGGGGGAGAGTCTATATGACCGATTTACGCTATCCAATTGGGCAATTTCAATTTCCAGAAGTAGTGACAATACAGCAAGTAAAGGACTGGATTGAGGATATTCGTCTGCTACCTAGACAGCTAGCGGAGGAACTTAGTGGAGCAAGTGAGCAAGCATTAGCGAAAACTTATCGAGAAAATGGCTGGACTGTAACACAGCTAGTCCATCATATCGCTGATAGTCATATGAATAGCTATATTCGTTTTAAATTAGCACTTACAGAGGATGTACCGACGATTAAGCCGTACAACGAAGCGGAATGGGCTCAACTCCCAGATTCAGAACTTCCAGTAGCGACATCCCATAAACTTATCGAAAGCTTACATGAGCGCTGGGTTTATTTACTGTCCAGTCTAACAGAGGAGCAACTGCAAAGAGCGTTTAACCATCCTGATTCAGGGTTACTGACACTTGAAAAAGCCATAGCTTTATATGCTTGGCATGGAAAGCATCACCTTGCTCATATTCAAAATGCTTTAGCACAATAATCATTGCAATCTATTTAAATTGAAAAATAGGCGATTTCTCGGTTTTGAAGAAAATCGCCTATTTTTTTGCTTATTTTTACAATTGTTTTCAAGGTTATTGTATGGTAGCTTATATCTGACTTACGAGCATAATTTTTTATACAATATTGATTCCTGCACTTGCGTTACCCGTAACAGTTGCAACAATCCCTGAGGAAGTGATGGAGAACACCATTAATAAACGATCACCAGCAGCTACAGGCACTGGTACAACGTTTGCAGTTCCAAATGTAATAGTACCTACTGCTATTGTTGATAGAGCTGGTGCTAAATCAACAAATGCTGTTGTTGGGCTGAAAACATTACTTCCCGCAACCGCGCGGTAAATTTGTGCTCTGACTGTTGCTGTTCCAGTAAGGGTTACAGCAACTGTAGCAGACAATGATGCAGAAATAGATGTAATAGTACCAGCACGTGGAACTGAAAAGGCTTCTGTTCCTGTAGCAGCTGTTAAATCTATATTTGTACCAGTAAGAGTTACCCCTGGAATAGACGTACCGAATCCTACCATACTTACTGTACCGATTGCACCACCTAGAACTGCTGTTAAAATAACAGGAACAGTACCTGATGCGAATGGGATGATAGAGCCTGTTGCTGGTGGAGTAGTAATACATGCAGCTTCTATAGCTTCAAAAGGACCAAGTGCATTACACTGATTATTTTTATTTGCGCAGCCGCCGCACGTTGAATTCATACAATTCATACACATTTTTACACCCCCTTTCTTCATTATTCTATTCAGCTATGTTTGTGGAGTCAGGGCAAATATCTAATTTTAAGCCTTTATTGTTTAAACTTTAGGAGAGACTTTGTTCAATCTGCATGAATCATCTGATGTGCCTGTTAAACATAAAAAAGTCCAATATGTATTTTCATACTTATTGGACGATTTATCTTCATTCAGCAAATGTTTCTTGTATTGAAAGCAAAGCGGCAGCTGTTTTTTGCGCGAAAGCGTAGTGGCAGCGGCAGCTACAATTACGCCAAGGCTAAATTGATCTTCAGTTCTACTCTTAAATCATTTAAATTAACTCCATTTTCGGAAGAAATTGAAAAATAATGAGCCCTTTTCTTTTTTATGCTCTTCGTCCATAGTTTTTTCTTCCTGTTCAGGTTGCTTGTTTACCTCTTGATTGTTGCTATAGGTTTCAATTGTTTCTTCTGATGTAGCTTCAGATTCGTCACTTTTTAAAGTAGGTGGCTTTTGCTCATTTAACGCTTCAGAAGTAGTTAGAATGACAGGCTCATTTACAGCATCAGAGGAATCGAAAACAACAGGCTCCTTATTCACAGCATCCGAGGAATTGAAAACAACAGGCTCCTTATTCACAGCATCCGAGGAATTGAAAACAACAGGCTCCTTATTCACAGTTTCAGAGGAATCAAAAACAACAGGCTCCTTATTCACAGCATCCGAGGAATCGAGAACAACAGGCTCCTTATTCACAGCTTCGGAGGAGTCGAAAGCAACAGGCTCCTTATTCACAGCTTCAAAGGAATCGAGAACGACAGGCTCCTTATTCATAGCTTCAGAGGAATCGAGAACGACAGGTTTCTTATTCACTGTTTCAGAGGAATCAGGAATGACAGGCTTTTTATTCACAGCTTCAGAGGAATCAAGAACAACAGTCTCTTTATTCTCGGCTTTAGGTAAATCGAGAATAATAGGCTCATTTCCTGTTTGAAGTACATCAAGAATAACAGGTTCCTCAATTATAGCGTTAGGAGGATCAAAAATTTCTTCTTGCGGTTCTTCAAGAACACCAAATTCAGTTGCTACTTCAGGTGTTTTCAAGGCAGTAGAGTCGTTTATTATTTCAGGTTTTGTTTCCCCTATAATAGAAGAATTTATGGTAGTTGGATCATAAATGCTTACTGGAATTTGTTTTGCATCAGCAGCATTTTTAAAATGGAAGGTCGATTCTGTGTTGGTATTCCGATAAAGACCTTGGCTCGGATGCGTGTTTACTGATTGAAAATAGTGTTGATTAAAATGGCGTTCTTCGGGTATACTCTTTTGATGTTTAGTTTCAGAAGATAGGATGTTAGGGTTCAAATCGAATTGCTTATTGGTTGCTCTCCCTGCTAAATTTTGCAATAACCTATAAGAAGGTTGTTGAGAGGGAATTGTCGATTGATCCTGAGCCATTGTAATTCTAGGCTGTCTTTGTGCAGAATTAGCTATCAAAGGAGAGTGGCTTTCACTACTGGGTGTAGTGGTAGGTGCTGGAGCTTTATTAACTTCCATGGTAAGCAGCTTTTTTAAAATGACTAATATTTCTTGATTCATTTCTTCTATTGTTTGATTTAAAAGCTCAATTTGTGTGGAGAGTAGCTTTATTTGCTCCTCATAGCCTTTAATCTGCGAATTTTTCCTATCATCTAATGACTCTGTTTGTCCTTCAAAATGTGCAATCTGTGTTTTTAATCCATCAAATTCCTTTTTCATAAAGAGGTAATCCTCTATTGAAGTCCCCATTTTTAATGAAGTTAACGTTTCCCTATAGTTTTCAATCTTTTCCTTCAATTTTTCAATGTCTTGAGTGGCGTACAATTTTGAATCTTCCATGTATTTCACCCCTTTCAGTCCATTAATATTTTATTAAAAATATTTACTTTCTGTTACAAATATACCGGTCCTAAAAAACAAATTAATATCTCCCTGAAGTGTGGGGCATTAAACAAAAAATTTGTATGGATACGCAAGTTTTTGCTAAATATGAGCTCGAACTATTTATTTAGCCCATACACTTATAGCTGAAAAACATATGCTACAAACGAAAGATAAAAATTTTATGGAGGTGTCAAAAGGATGCTAGAGAATATGCCATCCCAGGCGCAGGAATTAATTTGTATAAACGTCGATAAGGTATTTGACTGGATTGTAAAGGAAATGTCATTTGATTTTTCCCCTACTGGACCAATTACTTTTCCAGGAGTAACGCCAACGACTGATTTAACAGGTGCGGTAGTTACATGTAAGGTAGTTCCATCAGCAACTAACCCTATTGTTATTTTGAACCGTGAGAATCGCCAATTCTCCATTGATGGTTCAACAGTATGTCTTCAACATTTAAATATTCAAAAGAATTTTGTTCTTACGTTAGTTGTTTGTTTACCGAACGGCACTATGTTCACAAGCAATAATATTCCACTTTCTCGCTGTGAACAAGTTACATTATGTGCGCCAAAAGGTACAGATGTAGAAATTTTATTTACAGATTTAGATTGTTTCGTGTGTACAACTGGAACATTAACAGCTGGTACAGGTACAATTACGTTTTCTGCATTAACTATTACAGTATCTGTTTGCCAAAGTATTCAATCTACATTCCCAGTTACTGTGGAATTCTTAGCGACTTTCTGCGAGCCAAGAGCAGAATTACCGTTTACATGTCCGGGTGTAGTTCGTCCACAGCAATGCCCTGTTGTTTTCCCAACAGGTGGGTAATAGTACTAATAAAAAAGAAAAACACATATCTTGAAGAGAGGGTAAACCTCTCTTTTTTTATGTTGGTTTGCTATCTGCTAAACCAATATAAAACGCTAGTTCGAAAAAACGGAATATCATTACGTCGAGGTGTAACATTGCTTATTACATATTTAACACAGGAGGATAAAAATTATGACTGGTACCAATCAGGTGGAGGAAAAAATAAATGAGCTCAAAGAACAGACGACTCATTATGTTCATGAAATTAGGAAAATGGTTGAGAAGCTTACAATTATTGAACCTGTCAATGTCATAAGTTATTTTACTTCTTCATTCAATATTTCTTATGATACTGAACAGGAAAGTCTATGTTTGGGCTCCTATCATATTCGTAATATAGGGAATCAGCCTATTACCAATCCTTATTTGTGTATAAAGCTACCTGAAGACTCGCCATTCTCCTTTTCTGGTAGGTATGTTTATGAACATTTTGCTCCCAATTTAAAAGGAAATAGCAGCTGGGAACGAATCAATGATGAAGCGAGCAAAGAAGAATTTTGGCTTAGACCTATAGGGAAAACAACATTAGAACCCAATGAAACATTATCTTTTACTAATTTTCAAATTAAATGGTCACATAATTTGTCTTATTCAGGAAGTATTATGGGTTTTACCTATTGCGATCAGTTACAAGATGGTGTGGTTGTTTTGAACCCTATTAATCTTAATGGAATAAGCCAAACACAGGAGGAGAATAATGAGTGAATTTGAAAAAATAGAGCATATCTCTCAACAGTTTATAAAGGAGCAACTTGCAAATCTATCTAACTATAATAGTGACAAAAATAATAGCTTTGCTTTTCTTGAAAAAGGAACGTTAAATCTACTTATTGCTTATTTAATATCTGGAGAAAAACCAAAAAAACAAGAAATTAATAATGATGAATTTGACAAACAATTGGTAAAACAGCTTGATGAGGTTATAAAAGAAAGTAAGAAGCAATTTGAGGAGGTTATGAGTATGCTTGGGAAATTTTCGTGAAAGGAGAGCTTACTATGGAAAATGATATTGTGAAAAACAATGATCCCATCCAGCTCCAGCAAATGATTGTTTTTTTAAGGGCTGAATTAGCGAAATATAAAAATGAGGTTAAAAGACTAAGAGATAGTGATTATTATTCATTAGTACTAAGATTTGAACGAGAAAATATCCAATTAACAAATCAAAAAAAGGAGCTTTCGATGGAGCTATTAAAGCTGAAGAGAGACTTTGAAAAAGCAACACAGAATTACTATGATCATGTCCAAACAATAGAAAAGCATAAGAAAAAACAAATATCCTCGATTGAAGCTTTATTAAAGGAAAAAAAGAAGCTACGTGCAGAAAATAAGTTATTAAAGGAAACAGTAAAAGTCACACAAGATGAATTACTGTCAGTTAATTCGGTGAATGGGCTAGAAAGTAAGCTGAGTGATTTTGCAATAGGCATCAGTCTACAAATAGAAAACCTCATGGAAGCAATTGAAAATTCACGTTTAGAGCAAGCTAATGCTGAAAATCTTAACCAGTATTTGATGAAAGAGATTGAGGAAAAATTATCAAAAAAACTAGAGGATATAAATAAACATAATTCGACTACTAATCTGCTAGAGGAAAGAACGAAGGTGAAGAATGATGCTCTTATAAATTTAGATACTCAAGTAAATAAGATATTGGCTCAATCTATTGATTTTGAAGAACAGGTGGAGCATAAATTACGCATTCTTGATGACCTAGAGCAGAAATTGAATGAGCTTGCTACAGAAATAAAAGCAAAAGAAATTACGAGAGGGGATTTAATTCATTAATAGGTGTTTGACTGTTTCAAAAGTAAGGAAATAACAACTTTTGAAACAGTCTTTTATATTTATTAGGGAATATTATTTTGTTTCTCGATGTAATGTCACTCTTTTTAATCGAGGTGAATATTTTCTAAGCTCCAATCTTTCAGGATTATTTCGTTTGTTTTTTGTAGTGATATAGTTTTTATCACCGGTTTCGGTACACGCTAATGTTATTTGTACACGCATAAAATTAACCTCCTTTTTAAATCGTAATAATTACGCTTTATACATTATTATTTTTTAGAAGATATGTCAATAATGAATTTTTTAGCATTGCAATTTT
>Ga0213821_1000875_pt1 | contig 16015 bp, 12 predicted proteins | sample MC6MC0909MG_FD_179894 | JGI IMG/M metagenome (GOLD analysis project Ga0213821, IMG submission 179894) | Enriched soil aggregate microbial communities from Iowa State University, Ames, United States - MC6-MC0909-MG | ecosystem: Environmental > Terrestrial > Soil > Unclassified | place: USA: Iowa...
CGGCCGATAGCAACCGTAATCGCACCAAGCGTCATAATATTCAGCGTGATATTCAGCCAGTTTAGCAGCAGTAATGCCATGAAAATTGAAACTGGAATCGATACGATTGAAATAATTGTAGATTTAAAGTCTCTTAGGAAAAGAAGAATGATTAATACGGCAATTAAACCGCCAAATACCGCTTTTTCAATCATCGTAGCCACTGAGTCTTGGATCGGTTTCCCTTGGTCAAGGGTGACATCGATGACAAGACCATCCACTTTTTTCTTTTCATCTTTGATTAATTTCTTCACTTTATTAACGACATCAACGGTGTTTGCCTGCTGACCTTTGACAATTTGAATCGCAATTGCGTCTTTCCCGTTTGTCCGGGAAATCGATTGTACTTTACCGACTGTATCAATCGTCGCGATGTCGCTAAGCTTCACGAATGGTGACGGGTTAGCGGCTGTCGGTGTGACAGGAATCAGCATATTCTTTAATTCATCAGCTGTCATGAACTTGCCGTCAATAGCAACTGCTTGTTCACCTGCTTTAAACTCGTAAAGACCTAATGAAACGGCCATGTTACTTGCTTGAATCATTTGCTTAACTTTATCTTCCGTTAAACCAAATTCAGCCATTTTGGCTTGGTTATACGTAAGGTCTACTTCTTCAATATGCTGGCCGGTAATCGTTGCCGACGCTACGCCTTCGATTTTCTCGATTTTTGGAAGTAAGCTTTCCTCAACGGTTGATGTCAATTCAACAATATCCTCTTTTGAACTGCTGACACTTAGGGCTACGACTGGCATCATATTCATGCTAATTGCTGTCGTAGTTGGCTCTTGCGCCCCTTCAGGCAACTTCAAGGAATCTAACGCCGATTTTAATTCACGTTTCGCCTCATCCATATCGATGCCGTATTCATATTCCACTTGAATACTGGACATGTTAGAATAGGAATTTGAATAGACGGCTTTCACGTGATCTAGACCTTCTACCGCTTTTTCAATCGGCATGGATACATCTTCCATTACCTTTTCAGGAGTGGCACCCGGATAAACGTCCATGACCATTAAGTATGGAATTGAGATATTCGGAATGGTCTCCATATTCATTCGTGTACCTGAATAAATACCAGATACCGTAATGATAATCGTAAGCAGCCAAACTGCTAATTTATTCTTTAGGACAAAATTAACTAAACCTTTCACTATTACACCTACCCTTAATTGACTTCATGCGCTCAATTACTTATAATAATGACCAATGAGTCATTTGTCAACGAAAAGGCCATAGGAGCGATACAATAAAATGGTTAAAAAACAATTAATTATGGAAAAATCGTTAGAGCTTTTTGCAAAGCAAGGGTTTGAAGCCACATCTGTCCAACAGATCACCGAGCATTGCGGGATTTCCAAAGGTGCTTTTTACTTATCCTTCAAGTCAAAGGACGAATTGATTACCGCATTAATTGACGACTTTATGATGCAAATCACCTCTGACATTGACTACTTAGTCAGAAATACAAAAAATGAGTATCTTTTATATGAATTTTATTATGCAATCTTTCATGCTTTTCATAAGCATTCTGATTTCGCTAACGTTCTCCTGAAAGAGCAGTCGCACACATTTAATAAAGAACTTATTTTAAAAATTCAATACTACGAAAAAGGAATCGAGAACGCGATCTTATTGATGATTGAACGATTATATGGCGATGGGGTCAAGGATACAAAATATGACTTAATTTATTGTATTAAAGGCTTTATGAATACGTATACACAGTTATTTGTATTCTATACTGTTCCGTTGGATTTGAAGTTACTGACGGAGTCGCTTGTGGAAAAAACAACGTTACTGGCGAAGCATACGACTGTTCCATTTGTTACACAAGAGCTTAGACAAATGTTTAAGCAGCCGATGAATGAAGACGTAACGAAGGAACAGATCCTCGAAATCATCACACAAAAAACCGGTGAAATGGAAGAGTCAATTGAAAAAGAATCGTTAATCTTACTAAAGCAGCAGCTACTCGAATCGACATTAAGCCCTGCCATCGTGAAAGGATTACTCGAAAATATTCGAAATCATCCTCATTGTAAGTGGATTTCTTATTTACTTCGGCGGTATTTTGAGTTTTAAAAAGGAAAAAAGGCAGAACGCTACTAATAGCATTCTGCCCTCTTTTTAATTCTCAGATATCTAGATGGTGCCTGAACATTTTGTTTCTCATAGAACCTGAATATAAAATCACTTCCAAGGCTTCAATCTCGATTTCTATCACGATTCATGTTACGACTCGTTCTACGAACCATATCTCGGTGTCTATTACGACTCGTTTCACGTACCATGGTTCGGGTTCTATTACGACTCGTTTTACGTTCCATGGCTCGGTCGCTATCATGTTCTTTTTCAAAAGGAGCTATTGCTAAACCACTAAAGGATATTGGCCCTACAACAGCAGCTTCTGTACCATTGGTAATATTTTCAGCAGTTACCTGATAAGTGTGGGTACCTTCTCCTACATTCGTATCAATTGCTTGAAATGTCACAATATAGTTTACTTCTGATGTAGGATCTGATTCTACTCCTTCTTGGGCTCTGAAAATTTCCTTTCCATCACGGAAAATCTTAAATAAAATTTGAGATGTTCCCATTACCCCACGCACTCCTACAGTTGCAACCAATTCTACATGATTATTATTAGCATTCACTCGAGGAATAGATATTCGTATGGTTGCTAACACAACTTTTCTCGGAGAATGAGGAATAGTAACAGGTCTAATTTGACCAACCTTACGAACTGGTTCTGTTGCTTGATAATCAATAATACGCTCCATTTTAGTCACCTCCCTAACTTCATACTCTAAAGTATTCAATTAAGAAGAAATAGCTTGGACAATCATTTAATAATAATGGGTTAAGTTGCCAAAAACCCAAAAAAGGCTAGTGTAAAGACATTTTTCTAGATTATTAAATGTGGGCGAAATGGGTGTATTGTATTCCGGTTTTTTTGATCGAAATGGAGTAAAGGTGAATAGCAGGGACTCTTCATTAGTAGATGGACAAAAGACTATGCACGGTAACCTTTATAGAAAGCTTTTAAGTCAATTCCTGTGTCAATTACCCCTTATTGAGTACACATTCCTCTGCTTCTGTCATTTTTTCCAAAAATTTATTACAATATTGTTGAAAGCTGTTTTAAAGATACCATTCACTTCACAAGTTGAATCATGATCCCAGCCTTATCATCTGAACGAAGGTTATTACTTCTTTCAAATTGTTCTAATTCAATAGAATACGAAGAAACATCAGATTTCTGGACCATTTTAAATGTTTCTTCAATGAAATAATCGGGATGAAATAAACCATCTGTTATCATTAATAGTGCTTTAATATCGCTGATATTTACTTGACCGTGCTGAATAAAATGCACAACTTCTTCCCTTCCATTCGCTACAGTGTATCCATGTGGTTTATTAGCTAATGAACGATTAAATATAAGCTGTTGAGTAATATCTTGATAAAAGTCCTCGTCTGGAATCGTAACTCCTTGTTTTCTTTGTTCCTCACGCCATGCCTTCGCCCGATCACTTATTCCTTTTACTGTGTCCTTTGTCAGAGCTTTTATCACTCCGTTTTGATATTCTGCAATGATCATACAATCACCAAGCTGAGCATAGGATATCTTTCCGTCATTTTCAAACTTTATTATGGCCACACATGTTGACCACAGGTTTTCATATTTCTCTTGATTAACCATTGATTTTTTCATGTGATCTCGCAGCATCCTATTAGCAGCTTGGATCCCTTCAACTAATGAAAGATTCTCTTGATAGAGTCTAGCAAAATAGTCTTTAAACATATTAGATGCTAAATAGGCACCATTCATACTGTTTTCATCTTTAAATGGTGTTAAAGGCGTTGCCCCATCAAACACCCCATAAACCTTTACCTTTTCATTTATTAAAATGGCATCCTCACTAACACTTTTATAAGGGGAAGCCTTTAAAAAAGAATCAACCTTCATTGTTGTTCACCTTCTTTTTATCACTATTAATTAAAAATATTTTTGAACTTTTGATGGCCCACAGAAGTGTAACCAAAAAGTAATAATGTTTTATTGACAAGCTGCTCTTGTGACATCGCAACGAGAAATGTTTATTAATCCTTTTATTCTTCTCATATGCATAATATTCTCCTAAAAAAAGATGGTTTCATGATAAAAGCCAACATTTCTGTTGGCTATACAAAAAATCAATATGGTTTAGGTTGATAAAAATAATTAGGCTTTAAAATTTCATTATTATATGATGCATGAAAAATATGAGTTGCAGCAGGTGACATTGGTGGAATGAGCCAAGTCCAATCACCAGTGACGGATCTTCCTATTTCCTTTTCTTTTTCTTCAAATTTTTTAAACTGTTGAGCAGCCGTATGATGGTCAACGATACTAACTCCATCTTCTTTAAAAGAATGTAAGACGGCTGTATTCAATTCTAACAATGCTCGATCTTTCCATAAAGATATACTACTTTTCGTATCTAACCCCATTAAAGCTCCGATCTGAGGGAGTAAATTATACCTCGATTCATCAGCCAAGTTTCGTGCTCCTATCTCAGTACCCATATACCAGCCATTAAAGGGAGCAGCAGTATAAGTAATGCCTCCGATTTCAAGCATCATCTCCGAAATAATGGGTACTCCATACCATTTCAATTCTAAATCTTCAAACCATTTGTACTGTGGATGCCGAAGTGGAACTTCAAGTGTAAGATGATCTGGAATATCAAACAATCTTGGACTATTATCATTTATTTGTATTACTAATGGTAAAATATCAAACTTCCCAAACTTCGGTTCCCACCCTAGTTTTATACACTCCTCGGTAAAAGCTAAGGAGCCAGGGTCCCCTAACACACCTTGCTCAGTACGATATCCTGCGTAGCGGATTAATTGATGATTCCATATACGTACCGTTCGGTTAGGAGTTTTCTGTGGAAAAATTGTGATAGTAGGCCTGATACGTCCCTTATTCGTTGCATACTCAATGTGCTCAAATAAAGCCCCAGCCATTTCCTCTTCTGTGTTTAAGTGTCTCTTATCGATAACGTTTAATTGATCCCAAAATAACCTTCCAATACAACGATTACTATTACGCCAAGCCACTTTTGCTCCATATTCTAATTCCACAGCAGTGTGTTCATAAAAACCTTGACTTAGTATCTGTTTATTAATTTCATGCAACCTATTTTCTATTTCCTGCTCCGTTTTATTTAATTCGCTATAACAGGAACGAATAAATTCCTTTGCTTCCTTAAATAAATCGTTATTCAAAGTAAAAACCTCCTCCTATGATAAGTGATATCCTGATAACTTAATAATATCATAGTGGAGTTAAATGACAGAGTAACACCTTAATGAGCTTCTCATTATTAGGAGTTTTTTATAAATAGGCTTTAGAATTCCTTAAAGTTTAATATAGTCCAAAATTCGATTAGAATGGTATATATCTAGTATTTTTGAGAGGTGAAAGAAATGGTTTGGAAGATACACAGTTCAATTCAGAAAAAAGTGGAGCGCTTTGGGATTACGATTGATGAGATTATTCTCCCAAATGGAGAGGAAAAGACCTTTTCCTATTTAGACTTTGCCAAAGGAGTTTGTATTCTCCCGATAACGAAGGACGGAGAAGTAATATGTTTAAAACAATACCGTCATTCTCTAAAAAGCTGGCAATGGGAGCTGCCTGCCGGGATGATAGACAAAACAGACCATTCTCCAATGGATACAGCGAAAAGAGAGCTTGAGGAAGAAACAGGCTATTCGGCCGAAAATTGGCTTGATTTAGGAAGCTTTTACCCTTCTCCTGGCTCAACATCGGAGGAGATTTTCTTGTTTGCAGCAGCTGGCTTAAATCCTTCCGAACAAAAATTAGAAAACAGCGAGCAAATTGAACTTCATAAACTGACAATGGAAGAATTAAAGACTTTGATTAAACAAGGCGACTTCAAGCATGGTGCAGGACTTGCAGCAACTTTAAAATACAAATTTATTACGGATTAATAAAAGAAGCGTAAAGGACCTCTATACTTATTCCTTTACGCTTCTTTTAATTAATCTTACGTTCGCCTGCTTCAATTTTAACTTTCATACATCAAACATGTGAAACAATAAATTCGGCTTGCCCTTCAATGGTATACTCATGAACTCCATGTGGTAACAGGAAATGGCTGCCCTTCTCTAAAGCAAAGGTCTTACCAGCAATCGTAATTTCGGCTTGCCCCTCGATCACACTCACTTGTAAAAAGTCTTTAGTTAATCCGCACGATGCTTTCCCGTTCAATTGCCAATGATAAACAGTAAAATACTGCTCCTTCACAAGTTTCTTTTCGACTAAATCACCAATAACCGTTTCAGTTTGCTCTACAGTAGCATCCTGATTTGGAACGGTTGTCACTTGTTTTGCACGCTCCAGGTGTAATTCACGTTTATCGCCTGCTGCATCTGTCCGGTCATAGTCATAGACACGATATGTTATATCTGAACTTTGTTGCGTTTCTAGGATAACGATTCCTTTTCCAATGGCATGAATCGTACCGCTCGGAACATAGACAAAGTCTCCCGTCTTCACTTTCACTCTTCTTAGTAGCTTGTCCCATTCACCTTGATCCACCATTTGCTCTAATTCTTCTTGTGATTTTGCATGATGGCCTAACACAAGTTCTGCATTTTCTTCAGCACTTAAGACATACCAGCATTCAGTTTTGCCATACGGGACGCCTTCCACTTCACGGGCAAATTGGTCATTCGGATGAACTTGAACAGACAGATCATCGGCTGCATCCAAGATTTTTATCAGTAATGGATATTCCCCTTGATGATCGGACTTTTTATTAAAAAGATCCCCATGTTCGTTCCATGCATCAGCTAATGTTTTCCCAGCAAGAGGACCATTTTTAATCATGCTTGGACCATGGGGATGCGCAGAGATTACCCATGCTTCTCCTGTTTCCTTGTAAGGAATTTCATAATGGAATTCTGTCTTTAATTTTTGTCCTCCCCAAATTCTTTCTTGAAAAACAGGCTGTAAAAAAATCGGTTCATTTTTGTACATGTTGACCTCCATATTCTAGATATATGAAAAGAGAGCACTTTTCGCTCTCTTCCAATTATATCTTTCATTATTAAATAACAGTAGCACTTATTCCATCTTAGTTAATAGTTTCAAGCAACTTAAAAGCTTCTTCTTTCGAAGTAACATGTAGCAATTGCTCTCTAAAATTGTCATCCATTAATTTTCGTGAAAGCATTTGTAAAATCTTCAGATGGGCATCTCCAGAAGCTTTTTCCGGTACAGCAATCATAAAGATCAATTTTGCATCAGTTCCGTCTAAACTTTTCCAGTCTACACCGTCACGTTTAATACCAAAGGCAACAGCAGGGCGTGTTACCGCACTTGATTTTCCATGTGGAATCGCAATGTTCATACCAAGTCCTGTTGAACTTTCACCTTCACGATTCATAATAGCTTGTTTAAATGCTTGTTTCGAGCTTAAAACTCCCGATGCATCAAATTTCGCAATCAATTCATCAATGACCTCATCACGAGTGGATCCAGTTAAATCTGTTTCTATTAATTCAAAACTTGTAATTTCCGTTAATTTATGAATTTCAGTGTTGTTAGTGGCTTCCACCTTCGCATTAGCAGCCTCTTTCCCTTCAGAGACAGCAACACCAGCTGCAACTGGAGCATCTTCAACATTTTTCTTCAAGGCAATAACCATAAAGGCCGTAACAACCACCCCAATAATGATTGCAACAAAGAACATAACGACATGATCGACAGCACCTAATGCGGCAACAATCGGACCACCATGGGCCACTCGGTCCCCAACACTTGAAAGCATGGCAATAACAGAACCAACCATTGAACCGACAACGATACTAGGAATTACTCGTAACGGATCTTGCGCTGCGAATGGGATTGCTCCTTCTGTAATACCGAATAATCCCATTGTAAATGAAGCTTTTCCTGCATCTCTTTCAGTTTGACTGAATTTGCGTTTGTTAATAAATGTTGCAAGTCCAAGTCCAATTGGCGGAATACAAATGGCAACCGCAATCGGTCCCATAATTTCATAGTTCCCTTCGGCAATCATTGCCGAACCGAATAAAAAGGCAACTTTGTTAAATGGACCACCCATATCAACTGCAATCATCGCACCAAGAATCATCGCTAATACAATCGAGCTTCCGCCTTGCATGCTAGCAAGCCATGCAGTTAAAGCTTCAAACACATGTGAAACCGGAGAGCCGATGACATAAATGAACAATAACCCAACAATTACAGATGAAAGGATTGGGATAAAGATAATTGGCATAACGGGCAGAATCGCTTTTGGCACTTTAATTTTCTTAATGGCAAGGGCCACATAACCTGCTAAGAAACCGGCAATAATCCCACCGATAAATCCTGCACCAGCTTCACTTCCATAAAAACTACCATTTGCTGCGATATAACCGCCGATCATACCTGGTACAAGTCCAGGACGGTCAGCAATACTTACCGCAATGAAACCAGCCAAGATTGGCACCATGAACATGAAAGACGTACCGCCAAGCTTTTCTACTTGCTTCCAAATTGAATCATCTGGTATCACGATTCCACCAGGGGTCTGATGGCCTCCAAGCGCTAACGCCAGGGCAATCAATAATCCCCCTACAACGATGAATGGAATCATATAGGATACACCATTCATTAAATGTTTATAAAATGGATTTTCTTTTGATTTAGTCTTCTTAGGTCCATTAGTAGATGCTAATTCTGATTTATAAACAGGAACGTTTCCGCTCTGAATCTGTTTAATGAGTTCCTCAGGTTTACGAATTCCGCCTTGGACACCGGTGACAATTAACTTTTTGCCAACGAAACGGTCTTTAGAAACCTCTTTGTCTGCAGCAATAATAATTCCATCTGCTGCCGCGATCTCTTCTTCTGTTAACGCATTTTCTACACCAATCGAACCTTGTGTTTCTACTTTAATATCAACGCCTAACGCTTCGCCTGCTTTTTGTAAATTTTCAGCAGCCATATACGTATGAGCAATTCCAACTGGACAAGCTGTAACAGCTAATATTTTTCCCATGATGTCCCCTCCTATTGATGATAAAAAAATAATAAGTAATCGCTTACCTATATAATAAATCCAACTTGTCCATTTAATTTTTTTTATTTTTACCAGAAGTTGCGGTAAAAAAATTTTATTTATAAAGAAAACTCGCTGATTTAGCGAGTCCCTAAGGAAAGGACAGAAGCGTAGTTGCCCTTATACTTCTCTTTAAGCAAAAAAAAGAGCAGATCATTCCATCCACTCTTTTCTGTCTTATTGATTCTCTTCTAATATCCGTAAAAACATCTCAGCACTCTCTGCTGCTGTTAACTCATGAACAATAAGTGGCGATTCACTAAGGGAAGCAATTTCTCCAATAACTCCGCGAATATCTCCATGATTTTCCTTTGAAAGGGATAGCATGAATGCCAGTGAAACCTTTTCATTACCCCACTCCAATGGTTCTTTCATGATAGCCGTTGCGACAGCAGACCTTTGAACCATGGAAGGATTTCCGTGCGGAATCGCAATTCCTCCGCCAATCGCTGTAGCAGATTTCCTCTCCCTATTCACAGCACTATGGATAAACTCTTTACTTACACAGCCTTTTTTAAAAAGTGCGGTTGCCAGCATTTCCACTACTTCATACCGGTGCTCTTGTTCTACATGAAAAAATAAGAGGTCTTCAGTCAAGAATTGGGAAAGGACATTTTGATTATGAAGTCCCGTATTTTTATGTTTCAGTTCCTCAACAAATTGGCTTAGTTTTTTCTTATCCTCCTGTCCAAATAGCGGAGAAATGACGATGTGCTCAATGTTTATTTTTTCAAGAGGAATGGTTGAAATAATAAAATCCGGTTGATGAAGTCTTACATACTCCCCAACTTCTGCTTTACCGATACAAGCTAAAATATCAATTTCCTGATATTGCTGCTCAATTTTCGCCTCTAACAGATGTGACATCCCAATTCCCATATGACAAACAATCAATGCTTTCTTCTTACTATCTCTCTTATTTTCCATCCGTTCAACCGAGGCCTGGAAATGAAGGACGATATAAGCAGCCTCATCTTCAGGTATTTCTAAATGATAGGCATGCTTAATTTCTTCCAGCGTCAACATCACCATATTGAACATATAGGGATACATTTTCTTAATAGTAGAAAGCAGCGGGTTGGTAATCGGAAAACCATATTTGATTCGATTAATGACAGAGTGCAAATGCACAGTGAGGCCATTTGTTAAAATCGAGTCGGCTTCAAAATGAAATAATGCCAGCTTTTCCATCTTACTAATGAATGCACTTACAATTTCTGCTGCATCTTCATCATATTTCAAAACTTGATCAGATCCCTCTTTTGTTCGCTTGCTGCTAATAAGGTGCCAAGTGAAATACACCCGCTCCGCTACAGGAAAGGTTAGCCGAAATGCTGATTCAAGCTGTTCAAAAAACCAATTGGCATATTGGTATTCCACCCGTTTCGATGCCGATTCTTTTTCGGACTCCTGTACAAATACAGGCGACCTTTGCCGTGTCCGTTTGACCATAATTAGAGCATGAACGAGCAAACTCTCTATCGCCCCATCCGTTAATGCAATCGAAAACTTATCCTGCATTTCCCCCAACACTTTTCGGACTGTCGTAATTTCATAAGGCAAAAATAAATCCAAAACATAATTTTTGACATGAGGAATTGATGAAGTGAGTTCGGGCAAGTGTGCCAATGCATTTCGTTTTTTCAACTCTAATCCTTGAATCACATTTCCAATTCTTTGCTTGCATACGAGTTCAAGCTCATAACGCTGAAGCCAGTTCGTAAAGGTCTCCATGTCTTTTTTAATCGTCGTTTTAGGCACAAAGTATTGATCAGCCAAATACTGAAATGTAATAGGTTTATTACTAGTTAAAAACCGATAAGCTATTTCAATCAGCCGCTCTTCATTTGTTTTTGGCTCGTTAGTAAGGAGACTGCGCAAAATCATTGACCGATCTTCTTCATCAATTTCAAGCGATATGCCAAAACCAGGCTTACGGGTCAGGTTAGCACTAGGGAAATCAAGAAGATACTCCTGCAGCCGGTCTAAATCATTCCGTACCGTTTTCTCCGCACAATCAAGCTTCTCCGACAAATCTTTAATGTGCAATGTCCCTTCTTCATTAACAAGCAATATTCTTAATAATTCCTTTTGTCTATTATTCATCCTTACACCTGCTCTAACTAACAATATTAAGAGTGTATCTTTATTTTGGCACCTATTCAACTGAATAATAATACAAAATGGTTTCGTTTCTCTAAAAAATTCAAAAAGCGTAAAAGTCCCAAACCTGCAATGAACCTTTACGCTTGTTTATTATACGCTAAGAAACAATTAATGATTATTCAATGAGAAAGCTTATTGACCGATAACTTCCTATATATTATCAGAGAAAAACTCCGACACTAACCTTACAGCAATTCCCTCACCACATCCACTATATCTTTTGCCGTTAACTTATAAAACCCTTTTAAGTAATCAACCTTTCCCACCTGACCAAATTGCTCCTTAACCCCAATCCGTCTCATAAGGGTTGGGCAATATTCGCTTAATACCTCTGCTACTGCACTGCCTAATCCTCCAATTACGTTATGATTTTCTACTGTTACAACTGCCTTTGTTTTTTCCGCGTATTGAACAATCAAGGCTTTATCAATAGGCTTAATTGAGTACATATCAATGACAGTTGCTTGAATTCCCAGATCTTGAAGAAGTTCTGCAGCTCTCAAGGATTCAGCTACCATAATTCCGCTGGCGATGATGGTAACGTCCCCTCCTTCACGGAGGACCTTTCCCTTACCAGATTCAAAAACTTCATTCTGATCATAAATTTGGATGGCATGTTTACGGATCGTACGAATGTAATGGATTCCGTACTCTTTTTCAATTTTCCGAAGCAGATAACCGAGCATCGTGGCGTCACTTACTTCAAATACATGCGCATTTGGAATTAGTCGAACAAGTCCTAGATCTTCAAATGCCATATGTGTACCGCCGTTATGCTCAGCTGTTATACCTGAATCAGACCCTAATATTTTGATATTTAATTTTGCATATGCACCTGAAACAAACAGTTGGTCAAAGGCACGCCGAGTGGCGAACTGAGCAAATGTATGCACGTAAGGAATTTTCCCCGTAAGAGCCAGCCCAGCTGCAATCCCCATCATATTTGCTTCCATAATCCCACAATTAATCATTTGCTTTGGAATGTGTTTGGTAATTTTATTAGTGGAAATGGCACTCATTAAATCCGCTTCTAATGCAACGACATTGGGATTATTCAGAGCCAATTCGAGAATGGTATTAGCATAAACTTGGCGCATTTCCAATTTATCAGGTTCATAAGATCGCGAGGGTGTCTGAATCATAACGTCACCTTTTTTCCTAGTTTCTTTTCCAATTGGGTAATGGTGGCTAAAATTGCTGCTTTATCAGCTTGATTTGGACGAATATGATGGTTATCAGCTTTTTCTTCTAAATACGGAACACCTTGACCTTTTACCGTATCTAAAATAATGGCAACTGGCTTATCAATTTGCTCCTTCCCATTTTCAATAGCTTCATATATTTGGGTTAACGAACTGCCATCCACTTTTAAGGTATAAAAACCAAAAGACCCCAATTTCACACCCAAATCAAGTGGATCAATAATATCCTTGGTGAGACCGTCGAGTTGTTTTTTATTATCATCCACTAACACAAACAGTCGATTCAATTTATGATGGGCCGCAAATTGGAAGGCTTCCCAACATTGGCCTTCATTTAATTCACCATCACCAACAATGCAATATGTAAAATTCTTCTTATTTGATAGCTTATGGGACAGCGCCACCCCAACTGCTGCTGAAATACCTTGTCCTAAAGACCCCGTAGTCATATCCACTCCAGGTGTTAAATTTCGATCAGGATGGGATGGAAGAGTGGTTCCATTTTGATTGAGGGTATAGATAATTTCTTCGGGGAAAAATCCTTTTAAGGACAAGGTTGCGTAATAAGAAGGGCCGCCATGTCCCTTTGATAAAATAAAATAATCCCGATCCTCCCACTCTGGATTTTTAGGATCAACCTTCATCACCTCACCATATAACACTGCCAACGCTTCAATAATCGATAAGCTGCCACCATAATGACCAAATCCTAAATGATACAGCTCCTTTAAAGTCAGTAGTCGGATTTCATCACGAAGTGCTTCAAGATACTGAAAATTGATACTCATCCATAATCCCCCTTCTGATTTAGGTTAGCACGCTAGAGGCTGTGCAGGTTCTCTTACTTACATCTTCCCCTTAGCGTGCTAATCTCCCGGCAAACTTTGGGTGGTGTCATCGTTTAAAACACCGGTGCCATGCACCATTTAATGCCTATCTATTTATTAAGCTTCAACCTTGACTGATTCATTTTTATCCTTTTTGAAAAAGCCGGGTATGACTGCAATCACTACTAATCCAACAACGGATACAGTTACGCCAGTTGCACCAAACGACTTAGCGATATTTCCAAGAATGATTCCTGCTGCTCCGAAATCACTGTCAGAGAAAGTTGTGTTTGCAAAGCCAAGATCACCAAGAACAGGCAGCAAAAATACGGGTAGGAAGGTAATTAACAAGCCATTTGCAAATGATCCAATCGTTGCACCGCGAATTCCACCTGTTGCATTACCGAAAACTCCAGCCGTTGCACCGGTAAAGAAATGAGGAACAACACCTGGTAAAATAATTACTGCCCCTGTGAATCCAAGAATCACCATACCAACTATTCCGCCAAGGAAACTGCAAAAGAAACCAATTAAGACCGCATTTGGTGCATATGGGAAAACAATTGGACAGTCAAGAGCCGGCTTCGAGTTAGGAACAAGCCTCGCTGAAATCCCTTTGAATGCTGGTACAATTTCAGCTAATACAAGTCGCACACCTGAAAGAATAATGAATACTCCTGCTGCAAACGTCACTGCTTGAATGATTGAAAAAACAAGATAATGAGTACCATTGCTAAGTTCTTTTTCAACATAAGACGGTCCAGCAAAGAGGGCAATCACAAGATATAGAATGGTCATGGTTAACGCAATCGTAACAGAGCTGTCACGTAAAAACCCTAGACCCTTTGGAAAATTAATCTTTTCAGTAGAACGGGACCCCTTTCCGACAACCTTTCCAACAAGACCTGAGAGAACATATCCTAAGCTTGAAAAATGCCCAAATCCTACTGAATCGGTACCAGTAATCTTTCTCATAAAAGGCTGGCAAATGGCAGGAAAAACGGCCATGATTAATCCCAAGGCAAGAGAACCAATAATAACAAGCGGAACCCCTTTTATGCCTGAAACAACTAAGATAACTGCTAGCATACAAGCCATATATAACGTATGGTGACCCGTTAAAAAGATATATTTCAGCCGAGTAAAACGGGCAATTAGGATATTCGCCAACATTCCAAAGAACATGATGAATGCAGTAGCGCTTCCGTATTTAGTTAGCGCCATAGCAACAATAGCCTCATTATTCGGAACAACTCCTGTTACATGAAAGGCCTCTTGGAATATTTTTCCGAATGGCTCAAGGGAACCAACAAGGATTCCGGCCCCCGCAGCAATAACGATAAAGCCTAAGAATGATTTAGTAGTCCCTTTAATGATATCGCTCATTGATTTTTTCTGAAGAACAAGTCCGATAAAGGAAATTAAGGCAACAAGGACAGCAGGCTGGCTTAAAATGTCCATCATCAATTTCAGGAATCTTTCACCCATGCAAAATACCTCCCTAAATTTTAAAAATTATAATAGTCCTTTCCGATAGAATGCTTCCTTCAGCTTTTCGCGGAGTCCATCCATATCAATGATGCTGTCAATAACAACAAGGTCTCCTAAATGTGATGCTCCTTCTGCAATATCCTTGGCTGCAACAAACAAATCTGCTTGATCGGCCGTTGCAGAGCTTAGATCTGAATGCTCTACTTCAACACCGCTTACCCCAAGCTCTCGTAAGATTTCTTGAATATTCATCTCCAGCATAAAGCTGCTTCCTAAACCTGAACCGCAAACCGCCATAATCTTCATAAAAATCCCTCCATTTGCTCTCTTTATCCTTTAACGACTTTCTATCGCATTATTAGGTGGAATCTACTTACTTCATAAATTAATTCAAAATGGAATATTGTTTAAATAGGGCAATGTAGTTTTCGATTGAATTTATTTCTTTTAAGATTTCAATGTTGTCTTTCTGACTGAGGAGTTTTGTTAACTGGGAAAGCGCCTTTAAATGTGTTTTATTATCAATGGCCGCAATACAAAATAGCAATCGGACAGGATGCTTTTTGTCGTTTGAAAAATATACTGGCTGATTTAATTTTAAAAAACTCATCCCAACTTGGTTTACACCCATTTCTGGACGTGCGTGCGGAATAGCTACTTCAGGGCCAATAACAACGTAAGGACCTAAAGTTTTTACATTATTAATCATCGCTTCGATATAGGAAGGTTCAATCACCCCTTTCACTAGTAATGGTTTAGCCGCAACTGTAATCGCCTCTTCCCAATCGGAAATCTGCTCGGCAATTTGTATGGTATCTTCTATTAATAAATCCCGTAACACTGGTCGTTTCCCCCTATTAACATCCTCTTTTTTGTGAAAAGTTATCTGACCTAAGGCTTTCTTCAAACCTTTTTCATCGTAAATATTTGCATATTGTTCAATGATTTGAACCAACTCCGTTGTGGATAGTCCCTGGTATTTTATCCCCAGAAAGTGCTGATAAACTTCATTGACCAAGTTATTTTTTTCAATAGGTGTCATAATTGGCTTTACATAATAACAAGGAATTTTTGTCTCTAGTTCTACTGTTGAAAAAACAAGATCATAATCGCCAAATTTCACCTCTTGAAATTC
>Ga0213821_1000878_pt1 | contig 15948 bp, 6 predicted proteins | sample MC6MC0909MG_FD_179894 | JGI IMG/M metagenome (GOLD analysis project Ga0213821, IMG submission 179894) | Enriched soil aggregate microbial communities from Iowa State University, Ames, United States - MC6-MC0909-MG | ecosystem: Environmental > Terrestrial > Soil > Unclassified | place: USA: Iowa...
AAAACTAGCGAGCGCGTCAATCTGTTTATTGATCTGGTGCAGCCTCTGCTCGCTGCCTTGGGTTACGAACTTGCGCCGCAGAACCTGACGTTGGCCGAAGGAGAATTGCCGGTGCTCGCGGTGTATCGCGATGTCAAACACCAGCCGCTGTTGGTCATCGCGGCAGCTATTGCCAATGTGGAGGACGACGACAGCAGCCCGCTGCAATTGCTTGCGCCAGCGGCCAGTGAGCAAAGCAAAGGTAAATATGCCCACAGCGACTGGGAGGAAATCCTCAGCAAGCACCTGTTTGCCGACGACCACCCTCCACGCTGGGTGTTGCTGCTGCACCATGAAGAGTGGTTGCTGATCGAACGTAGCAAATGGGGGCGCAAGGCACTGCTGCGCTTCAACCTGCCGGAACTGTTCGGCCCGCGTGATGACAAGCAGTTCCGCACTATGGCCGCACTGCTGGGCAGTCAGTCGGTGCTGCCGCTGGAAGGCGATGTGGCGCTGCTCGACAATCTTGACGACAGCTCGCACAAGCATGCTTTTGAGGTATCCACTGATCTCAAATACGCCCTACGTGAATGCATCGAACTGATTGCCAACGAGGCCATCTGGTACAAACGCACGGTTGCCAAGGAGAAGGTGTTTGACCGTAACGACACCGACCTGGCTGACCAGCTCAGCCGTGAAAGCCTGCGCTACATGTACCGCCTGCTGTTCATGTTTTATATCGAGGCGCGACCCGAGCTGGGCTATGCGCCCATCGATGCCGAGGCCTACCTCAAAGGCTACAGCATCGAGCACCTGCGCGAGCTGGAGCAAACCCCGCTGACCTCCAGCGAAGCCCAGGAAGGTTTCTATTTTTACGAAAGCCTCAAGCAACTCTTTGGCCTGATCTGGCAGGGTTACCCTCGACGGGATGCCATGGCGAATCAGCTCGACTTGGGTGGCAGCCACGATGGATTGCTCGACAACGGCTTCACCATTGCGCCGCTACAAGGCCACCTGTTTGACCCAGTGCGTACACCGCTGCTGGGTAGTGTCAAGTTGCGTAACTCGGTGCTTCAAAAGGTCATCGAGCTAATGTCACTGTCCCGGGGTGGTGGCAAAAACCGTCGTGGGCGTATCAGCTATGGCACCCTCGGTATCAACCAATTGGGTGCTGTATACGAATCTCTGCTGTCCTTCCGTGGCTTTTTCGCCGAAGAAGATCTTTACGAGGTACGCCCTGACCCCAAGGGTAAGAAGGTCTCTGCTGCTGATAGTGGCGGGGACGAGAGCGAAGCAGAGGATTCGAGCGAGAGCGATACGGATAACGAGGATAGCCTCAATACCCCCACCGCTGCCGACAAGAAAAAAGACGTCGAGGTCAATCCGCTGGATGCGGCCTACTTTGTACCTGCCAGCAGCATCAGCCAGTACACCGACGCCGAACGACTGTTTGGCGGCAATACCAAGATTCATCCCAAGGGTAGCTTTATCTATCGCCTTGCCGGTCGTGCCCGCGAGAAGTCGGCCAGCTACTACACCCCTGAAGTGCTGACCAAATGCCTGGTCGAGCATGCGCTAAAGGAAATCCTGCCCGGTAAAACGGCGGATGAAATTCTGAAACTCACCGTGTGCGAGCCGGCCATGGGCAGCGCGGCGTTCTTGAACGAGGCTGTCAGCCAATTGGCCGAAGCCTATCTGCAAGCCAAACAGAAAGAGCTGGGCCACACCATCCCGCACGAGCAGTACACCGAAGAAAAGCAGCGGGTGAAGATGTACATCGCCGACAGCAATGTTTTCGGTGTGGACCTTAACCCCATCGCGGTTGAGTTGGCCGAAGTCTCGCTGTGGCTTAACGCCATTTTCAAGGGCAGTCATGTACCGTGGTTTGGCCTGCAGCTGTACAACGGAAACTCCTTGGTCGGTGCACGCCGCGAACTGTTTAGCACTGCCCAACTCAGCCCAGGCAAAGGTGAAAACGGTCAGCCCGAACGTGACTGGCGTGCTGCCGCGCCACGTGCCTTACCTCTCACCCAAGTGCCGGCACCTACCGACGTATTCCACTTTTTGCTACCTGCTGAAGGCATGGGTATGGTCAGCGATAAGGTGGTCAAAGCGCTGGAGCCAGCCGCCTCCGAGCAATTCAAACAATGGCGCAAAGCGTTTGCTGCGCCGCTGAGTCGTGATGAAATCAAGCGGGTGCAGACGCTGAGTGTTGCTACCGAGCAACTATGGCAGCAGCACTCTCAGGAGCTTGCCCGTGTGCGCTCCGGCACCTGCGATGAATTACACGTATGGCCTGACCCGGCTGCCAACCGCGCTCCGACTAGCACCGCGCAAAAAGACGCAGCCTATCAGCGGGAAATGCTGAGCGAGGCGCAAAAAAACGCCAGCCCGTACCGTCGCCTCAAGCTGGTAATGGATGCTTGGTGCGCCCTGTGGTTCTGGCCGCTGGATAAAGCCAGCGAGTTGCCTAGCCGCGAACACTGGTGGTTTGTGCTGGAAACCGTACTGCTCGGAAATGCCAGTTTGAACAGTGCATCTGCCGATGATCTATTCCCGGAAACCCAACTGCAGCAGGGGCTGGACTTTGCTCCCGAACGTGACCGTTATGGCCACGTCGATATCGCCGCGCTGATCAACGCCTTGCCTCAACTGCAGGTGGCGCAACAAGTGGCCAGCCAGCAGCACTTTATGCATTGGGCGCTGGAGTTTGCCGACGTGTTCAAGGCCCGTGGTGGCTTTGATGTAGTCCTGGGTAACCCGCCTTGGATCAAGGTAGAGTGGAACGAACAGGCGTTGCTGTCGGACTTTGATCCGCGTTTTGCGATTCGCAGGCTCAGTGCCAAACAGACGTCGGATCAACGTGAGGCAGTTTTTGCTGCATTACCGCAGGCGCGGGCCGATTATCTAAGCGAGTGCGTGGCGACGGAGGGTATGGGTAAGTTCTTAAATGCCCGGCAGAACTATGTGTTGCTGGAAGGGCAGAAGGCCAATCTTTACAAGTGCTTCTTACCGCTGGTCTGGCAGATCGGCAGCGGTGTGCAGGCGCTGGTGCATCCAGAAGGAGTTTATGACGATCCTAAAGGGGGGCAACTGCGTGAAGCGCTTTATCCACGCTTGCGGGCTCATTATCAGTTTGAAAATCAGCTCACTCTGTTTTCTGAGGTGCATCACAACACCAAATACAGCATCAACATCTACAGCAGTCCCCTGCCGACGCTAGCCTTTCGTCATATAGCCAATCTTTTTGCTCCGTCCACTGTGGTCGCCTGTCTGCAACATGCTGGCGGCGGTGCCATTCCCGGCATCAAGCGCGACGAGGGTGGTTGGAATACGTTGGGCCATGCCAGCCGTTTGATTGAAGTAGGTGATGCCATGCTGGCCACCTTTGCCAAGCTTTATGACGTTCCTGGAACGCCCGTTTCGCAGGCTCGTTTGCCCGCTGTGCATAGCCGCGAGCTTGTTTCGGTGTTGGAGAAATTTGCTCATTGTCCGCGTCGACTGGACGATTTAGGGGAAGATATTTACTTTACCCAGCACTGGAACGAATCAATCGCTCAGTCAGAAGGAACCATCCGTCGTCGTAGTCGAAGCGAGCAGGGCTTTGTCAGTGATCCTGCCAATTTCATCCTTTCTGGACCGCATTTCTATGTAGGCAATCCGCTCAACAAGACGCCACGTGCAGTCTGCACCCAGAATAGTCACTACGATGTGATAGATCTCAATTGCATTTCCGATGACTATTTGCCACGTACTAACTTTCTTCCAGGCTGTATAGCTGCTGAATATAGAAAGCGGATACCTAACGTCTCTTGGCGTGAAGAGGGTGCAGATGCTCACCGCCCTGTTACTAATTATTTCAGGTTAAGCGCTCGAACGATGGTGAGTATTTTTAATGAGCGATCTCTCGTGCAAGTTATATCACCTCCTGACATCGCGCATATAGACCTCGTATTCTCGATTGCGCCGAGAGATCAGAAACTCATCCCGACATTAAATGCCCTACACAGCTCATTGCCTTTCGACTTTATAATCAGAACTGCTGGCAAGGGGCACTTCCGAAATGAGGTTGCCCAGCGGCTCCCGCTTCTGAGTGATCACAATTCTGAAATGGCTGTTCGGGCTCTCGTGCTTAATTGCTTGACTACACATTATGCCCCTCTGTGGGAAGCGTGTTGGCGTAGTGAATTTAAGGCAATTGAATGGGCTAACACCGACCCTCGCCTGCAGCAGAACTTCTTCAGCCAACTGACTCCCGAATGGCAGCGTAACTGCGCTCTGCGCAGCGACTACGCCCGCCGTCAGGCACTGGTGGAAATCGACGTACTCGCTGCCCAAGCCCTCGGCCTGACCCTGGACGAACTGCTGACCATCTACCGCGTGCAGTTTCCGGTGATGCGCCAGTACGAGCGCGACACTTGGTACGACGCCAATGGCCGTATTGTCTTTACCACCAGCAAAGGCCTGGTCGGCGTCGGCCTGCCACGCAAGGCCGGCAAGCGCGATGCCGACTGCACCATTCGATTACCCGATGGCAGCGCTAAAAAAGGTCGTTTCGGTTGGGAGGACGTGCAACCCAAAGACGGCCAACCCCAAGTCCCCAACGGCACTCTCATCGAGCGCACCATCCTCGATGACACCCAGCCCGGCAGCCCAACTCAGCGCATCATCCAATACACTGCCCCTTTCACCCTGGCCGATCGCGAAGCTGACTATCGCGTAGCGTGGTCGATTTTTGCCAAGGAGGCGAACCATGGCTAACCCTGTTGAGATACTCAGCAAGGCGGATTGTGCCTGGATACCTGCACACCGCTGAGCCACCCATAAGGAAACGGATTTTGGCTACCCAAACCATTGAACAGTTCTTCACCGGCAAAACCTTGGTAATTCCCGCGTACCAGCGTGACTACGCCTGGACGACCAGCAGTATCGATGACCTGTTTGAGGATATCGAGGAAGCAATGGAGGTGCTGGGGGGCCACTATCTGGGCACCTTTATTTTGTCGCAGACCGAAAAAATGGCATCGGTACGCGTGGTGGATGGTCAGCAGCGGCCTACCAAACTGGCCATGCTGCTCGACGCGTCGGTTGCCCACAGCATCGAGATTGCCAAGTACTCAGTGAAAAAATGGCCCCTCACTGAAGCAGATCTTGCCGAGTAAAAAAAGTATGCAGCCACTTATCGTTTCTCAGCAGGTCACTCAGGGCGTAGCAGACTTTCTGCGCACCGCATTCCCATCCACTACTTCTGGTTTTGAGGGCCTGCTGGAGCGCTTTTTGGCTGAGCGCAGCAATATCTTCAAAGGGCCGTATCTGACGTTGCCACTGCCATTTCGCAAGCAGCTGAATGGAGGCCTACCGGCTTTCCCTTGGTTACCCGGCAGCTTTGTGCCCCATGCACATCAGGCCAAGGCTTTTGCGCGGCTGGCAGGCTCAGAGGCTCAATCCACGTTGGTGGCGACGGGTACGGGATCGGGTAAGACCGAGTGCTTTCTGTATCCGATCCTGGAGCATTGTCGTGTAGCTCGTGCCGAGGGACGGCGTGGCATCAAGGCGATCATCCTTTATCCCATGAATGCCTTGGCTAGCGACCAATCTGGGCGCGTGGCCAAGGAAATCGTTAAGGCCGCTGGCCTTAGTGGGATTCGTGCAGGCTTGTATGTGGGCGATGCACCGGCTGTCGAGTCGCAAACAGTTGCCCAATTGAGTGACGGCAGCTATTCGGTGATTACCGACCGCAATGCTCTGCGTGAAAATCCGCCGGATATTTTGCTAACTAACTACAAGATGTTGGATTTTCTGCTGCTGCGTGCAGCTGATGCCCCTTTGTGGGCGCATCAGCTGCCGGATACGCTGCGTTATTTGGTGGTGGATGAGCTGCATACCTTTGATGGTGCGCAGGGTACCGATCTAGCTTGTCTGATTCGCCGCCTCAAGGGGCGGCTGAATGCGCCACCGGGCCAGTTGGTGTGCGTTGGCACTTCGGCAACGCTGGGCGATGATGGCGTTAGCGATTTGCTGGCTTTTGCTGGTGATGTGTTTGGTGAGGTGCTGGATGATAGTGCAGTTATCGCCGAGGACCGCGAATCGGTTGGGGATTATCTCGCTGAAGCCCTGGTTGAGTTCACCCAAAGCCCGCAGCCCAGTGATCTGGATACTTTGGCCCCCGAGAACTTTGACGACCTGCATGCCTATCTGGCGGCTCAAGCACCCTTGTGGTTCGGTGAACCTTGCTCGGGCACGCAGGCCCAGGATTTTGCTTGGCGCTGCGGCTTGGGTAAGGACCTGAAGAGCCACTTTGCTTTCCAGAATCTTTTGCGTGATTTGGAGCGTCTTGGGCCAAAGTCCGTGTTGCTGGATGACCTGTTGGTATTGCTCAAGCGCCGTTTGCCGAGCTGCGATGATGAGCGCTTTGCGCTGCTATGGTTGTCTAGCCTGCTCTCGTTGGTAGCGCATGCACGCCAGGATGCACATCAGAACTTTTTCTTGCAGGTGAAGGTGGAAATCTGGCTACGTGAGCTACGCCGCATGGTGGCTGTGCTGGATGCTGAACCGCAGCTTCGGCATCACGATGACTTGCGTAAAGCCGATATGGACCGGCTGCATCTGCCGGTGATCCATTGTCGCGAGTGCCACGCCACCGGCTGGGGTTCTACGCAACAAAAGATCAGTCCCAATCAACTGACCCATGACCTGCAGGCGTTTTACAGCGCGTTCTTCGCTGAGGATGTGAGCACTCGTTTTATTTTTCCTTCCAGCGCGGGGGCGAACCCTGCAGTGTTCCAGCGCAAGCAGGTATGTCCTGCGTGCGGCACCTTGCATCAGGCATCGCAAACCGAATGCTCACACTGTGAGGATCAGCTTTTGCTCGCCGTGGATATTGCCAACAACCTGCGTGAAGGTACGCGCAATGGCGCGAAGTACACCAAGTCCCACCATGATTGTCCTTTCTGTGCCGGTTTTAGAACGCTGTCGATTGTTGGTTCGCAAGCGGCCAGTCTGGCGGCAGTGATGGTGGGGCAGTTGTTTGCAACGCGCTTCAATCCGGATAAGAAGCTGATTGCTTTCTCTGACTCGGTACAGGATGCGGCGCATCGTGCAGGGTTCCTTGCCGCACGAACCTGGCGAATGAACTTACGCGCGGCGGTGGCGCAGATAATTGCTGATGCATATGCAGCTGGGCAACTTATGACACTGGGAAATCTGCCGACAGCATTCGCGCAACGTTGGCGCACGGAGCTAGGCGATGGTCATTACATTGCTAACTTCCTGCCGCCGCAAATGCAGTGGCTACGTGATTACGAGACACTGATGGAAGAGGGGGTGTTGCCTGAAAGCAGCAACCTACCAGGCGAGTTTGCGAGGGTTTTGCCTTGGGTGCTCAATGCAGAATTTGGCCAGGATGCTCATATTGGTCGCACGCTGGTAGCGACGGGAACTGCGTGCGTGGTGCCACTTGCAGGCAAGTTAGACGAAGCTGCTCGATGGTTGTTGCCACGTCTACGTGACACGCTTGAACCGTTAGCCGCCGCGCAGTTGGACGAAGTTGTTGTTTTTCTGCGCGGACTACTCGAAAACATGCAACGCATCGGGGCTTGGCGTGATCAAGAGCTAGGATTTTATGCGCGAATGGGTAGCAGCCCTTGGGGGTATAAGAAGAATCAAAGCCAGTTCAAGCTTCTCACCAGCCCGCGGTCTCCGAGGTTTTTGACACTGGCAGAGTTTGGCCGCTGCGTCAGTATAACTAAGAGTCATGCCCGTTTGTTTGGCGACTGGGCGTTCAAGGCATTGCCTGCTTTGGATGATCTGGCGCTGGGCGCGGCTGCCTTGATTGCACCGCTTTATCGGCTTGCTCTTGAGGCATTGGAAAGCGTTGGCTTAGCAGGTTTTGAGGAGGCCACTGAGAAGCCGGATATTCGTGTGTGGGGGCTGGAACCCTCTGCTTTCCAGGTTATCTTAGGGGGTAAGGTGTGGAAGTGTGCCAGCTGCCACAGCACTACACTCTCAGGCCCAGAAGATGATTATTCTGAGCAAGCGTGTCGCCGCCTCGATTGCCGGGGCGAGTTGCAGGCAGTAGATGTGCCTGGTGATTTTTATCGCAAGCTCTACCTGAGTGCGGACATTCAGCGGGTAGTGGCGCGCGAGCATACTGGTTTGCTTCCGCGCGAAACACGCGAGGCAGTAGAACGAAACTTTAAATCCAACAGTGATCGCCCCGGGGGCATTAATGTGCTTTCCGCGACACCCACTCTTGAGATGGGTATCGATATCGGCGACTTGTCCAGCGTGCTGCAATGTTCCGTTCCTCCAAAGCAGGCAAACTACATTCAGCGAGCCGGTCGGGCAGGGCGTAGCACGGGTAATGCGTTGTTGATGAGCATGGCGACCAGCAAGCCGCATGACCTGTATTTTTGGGATGACCCTAAAACCATGCTTGCAGGTTCCGTGCAGGCACCTGGGGTTTTCCTTAACGCCTCGGCGGTACTTGAGCGTCAACTTACAGCGTTCACTCTAGATTGCTGGGTGCATGAGAACGGGCGGGCGGCGCAGATCCCTCCGGAAATTCGTGGGGTGTTCACTGCGATCAATAATCAAACCATCAGCAAATTTCCCTACCCTTGGTTGAGCTATGTGGAACAGCACCAGGCATTGCTACTAGAGCGGTTCCTGCACTTGTTCAATCAGGGGGAGTTGTGCCCTTTGAGCGACGGTACGTGCCAATGGCTGGCTAATTTCATTCACGGCAGCAACGGTGATAGCAGCCCGTTGGCGTACAAGATCGTCAACCGTTTGCAGGGCATTGCAAGTGATGTTGAAAGCATCAAGCGCAAGCGTGAGGCCGCAGTGAAGGAGATCGATAAGCTGCAGGCATTGACGGTACGTGGTGAGGATCAGGATCTGGAGTTGGCACGACTGCTTCAGGATCGAACTGCACTTTCGCGTTTGATTGGCAGCATTGAGGGTAAGGCTACGCTCAATGTACTAACCGATGAGGGCTTGCTACCCAACTATGCATTCCCAGAGCAAGGCGTGCTGTTGCGCTCGATCATTGTGCGCGATTCAAAGCCGGGAACATCCGCTCCTGATCCGCTGACCTTCGAATATGAGCGCCCTGGATCAACGGCCATCACGGAGTTGGCACCGAACAACACCTTTTATGCCGAAGGCCGGCGGGTGGTGATCAACCAGATCGACGTATCGAAGATCAAGCCGGAGTACTGGCGTTTCTGTAGGCAGTGCTCCTATACCGAGCCGCTGTCATCAGGTGATCAACACCCTAACTGCCCACGATGTGGCGACACACTGTGGCGCGACAGTGGGCGCGTGCACGAGATGCTGCGCTTGACCACGGTATTTGCCCGCACGCTGGATCGCGATAGCCGTATTGCTGACGACTCAGACGAGCGTCAGCGTGGCTTTTATGTGCGCCAGGCTTTGGTGGATAGCCCGCCTGACTCGGTACGTCAGGCTTTTGAGATTGACGAGCAGACATTTCCTTTCGGCTTCGAGTTTCTCGATCGGGTGACTTTTCGCGAGGTGAACTTTGGCGAGCAATCGGCGGAAGGGCTGCCGATGGAGATCGGTGGGAAGGAACTCAGCCGCCCTGGTTTCAGCATCTGCCCCGAGTGCGGCACCTTGCAGCGCAAGCGTAAGGCCGAGGAGCTGTATCGCAACCATTCGTCCTGGTGCGCGAAGCGCAAGAACCCCGAGGCGAGTACGCAGCAATGCGTGTTCCTCTACCGCGAGTTCACTAGCGAGGGTATTCGTCTGTTTTTGCCGGAGGTGGGTTTTGCCGATACCAACGAGGCCTTGCTCAGCTTTGTGTCGGCTCTTGAGTTGGGGTTGGCGCGGCGTTTTAGGGGGGCAGTGGACCATCTGCGTATTGCCCTAGATATGCGGATGGCTGCGGGCTCAGATACGCCGCGATGCTATCTGGTGATCTACGATAGCGTGCCTGGTGGCACCGGCTATCTCAAGGAGTTGATGCGCGCGCCAGAACCGCTGTTTGAAGTATTCAACATTGCTCTGCAAGCGCTCAATACCTGTACTTGCAACCAGAATGCGGACACTGATGGCTGTTATCGCTGCGTGTACCGCTATCACAATAGTCATGATCGTAAGTCTATCTCGCGACGTACAGCACAGAAGTTGTTGGGCGAGGTGATGCAATACAAGGGAGCATTGAAGCCTGTTACCCATCTGGCCGACGTCCAGCCAGCTAACCAGTTACTGGACAGCATGCTGGAGAAGCGGTTTGTCGAAGCGCTGCGCCGTGAGCATGAAGGTGTGAAGTTCAAGCTGACCGAGCTGTTGTTCAAGGGCAAGGCGGGCTATCAGATACAGGCTGGTTCGCGTCGCTGGCGGATGGAGTTGCAGGTCAATCTGGGAGCCAGCGATGGTGTGTCGATTCCGTGCAAGCCTGACTTCGTGTTCTGGCCGGACGATGCTGCCGACGACCTGCCCGTGGCAGTCTTTGTTGATGGTTGGCAGCACCACAAAGACATCATTATTACCGATATGGCCAAACGTATGGCGGTGGCCAAAAGCGGAAAGTTCTCAGTCTGGACGCTCACCTGGGATGATGTCGATTGCGCTTTGCAACACCAGGTATTACCCCCGCCATCGCCTTGGGCGACCTTGCTTAATGATGATCCGCAGCAAGTAGTGCAGAAGCTGTGCGCGGCACAGGGCATCGCAACACTCTCCAATTTCAAATCGTTGCCGTCCTTTAGCCAGCTGCATCAGCGTTTAGCCCATGGGCAACACCAAGCGCTCGGCAAATTGGCCGTCTCACTGGCTACGGGAATGTTGATGCCCGCGGGGGACACTACTGCGCTTCAAGGCCTGCGCGGAGGGGCTTTCTGGCAGCGTTTGGATGAGCTGAATCTGCTACCGGACCTGCAAATGCATAGGTTGAGCCAGCGTCAGCTCGGTACAGCCTGGATGCTGGCCATTGCCATGCACCCGGAGCATCTGAAGCAAGTGATGAGAGGCAATGGCTCTGCAGACTCTGAACCTGTTCTGGTTGGTGAGTGGAAAGAAGATGGTCTGCCCGAAAGCGAGCTTCAGTTACGCTGGCAGCAACTTTGGCAGGCACTTAACCTATTGTTGCCGCTGAGTCAGATTTGGGTTGGCAACGCTGAAATGCCAGGGTTACCTGCGCTGCAGGATTGTTCTGCGCTCAACGCAAAATCTGGCGGGCTGTCTGAGGCCTGGCAGGAAGCGCTGAGTCTAGCTGCACATGAAGTACAGTCTTGGGGCTTGGCTCTGGCTGGTTTCGACGTGACCGCTCCAGAGGTGGGCTATGAGTTGATGGATGAAAAAGGCCGCGTAGTAGCAGAAGCTGAGTTGGCTTGGCCAGATGTTCGTACCGCGGCACTACTGCCAGACTCTAGAGCAGAGGCGGGGCTTTTTGCTGGCCAAGGTTGGCATACTTTTATCGCTGACGGCAGTGAGTTGCCTGATGAGCTGAGAACCCTTTTGATGGAGACACTGGCATGACGCTGGCACTCAAGATTGCAATGTCCGATGACTTCCTAAAGTCGTTTTCAGCAGTTCCTCGCTCTCACCAGCAGGCGGTGCTGACCTTCGTTGCAAAATTTCGTCAGAACCCAATGGCAACCGGTATCAATTATGAGCGCATTCACGATGCCGCCGATCCGAACATGCGTTCAGTTCGAATCAACGACAACATGCGTGGCATTGTTCTCAAGCCGGATGTGGGAAATGTGTATTGCCTGTTATGGGTTGATCAGCATGACGATGCGTATCACTGGGCACGTCGCCATCGAGTCGCGATCCACCCGGATGTTGGCAGTATTCAGGTTTATGCAGTTCAGGAGACTGCTGAAACGACTGCATCTGACACACCGGCTGAGGTGCGAGTAGCAGGGTTGTTCGATGCACTCAAAGACCGTGAAATTCGCCGCCTAGGTGTACCTGACGACCGGCTGGAAGCGGTGCGCTCCGTTACTGATGAACGCGAGCTTGAGGGGTTGGAAGCACAATTGCCCGATGAGGCATACGAAGCATTGTATCTGTTTGCTGCAGGCGAGCCTTTCGACAAGATTATCAGTGATCAATCCGCACCGGCAGCGGTCGACCCTGCGGACTTTGGGGCTGCGCTGGAGCGCGACAGCTCACGCCGTCATTTCGTGGTGCTGACTGACGACAGTGATCTTGAAGCTTTACTGGCCGCGCCACTAGAGCACTGGAGGGTCTTCCTGCACCCAAGCCAGCGTAAGTTGGTGGAGCGCGACTGGAATGGTCCGGTGAAGGTAACCGGTGGCGCAGGTACTGGTAAAACTGTTGTAGCCATGCATCGCGCTGCAAGACTTGCACGACAATACTCGGACTTGCCTGGTCGTCCGGTGTTGTTTACCACTTTCACCAAAACCCTAGCTGAGGACATCCGTCAGCATTTGGCTCTGCTGTGCACACCGCAGGAACTGGAGAAAATTCAGGTAGTGAACCTGGATCAGTGGGCTTCCAGCCTTCTCCGTCGTTTTGGTTATCCACATAACCTGTTGTACAACGAAATCGACCGTCGCCGTTTCTGGCAAGCAGCCATGTCGGCGATGCCAGCGTCGGTTGATCTCAGCTTGCCGTTCATGCGTGCCGAATATGAGCGGGTGGTGCTTCCTCAAGCCTGCGAAACTGCTGAGGACTATATGCGTGCCAGTCGACTAGGCCGCGGCGGTCAGCTTGGCCGTGCGATACGTAAATCTATCTGGCCGGTGTTTTCCGAATACCGCGCCCACCTGCAAGCTGCCAATTTGCGAGAGCCAGAAGAAGCCTTCCATGAAGCCTGCCAGTTGTTAAAGAAAGAACAGCCCGCACTGGGCATTCGTTCTATGGTGGTGGACGAAGCTCAGGACATCAGCAACGCAGGCTTTTTACTTATACGTACGGCAGTAGCGGAAGCCGAAAACGACCTGTTTATCGTTGGCGACGCCCATCAGCGTATCTACCGGCACAAAGTCGTGCTTAGCCGGGTGGGTATCGAAGTTCGCGGGCGCAGCCGTAACCTAAAGGTAAATTACCGAACCACCGACGAAATCCGTCAATGGGCGTGCGCTCAGCTCGAAGGATGCACTGTTGATGACCTGGACGGGAATGCGGATTCTCTGCGCGGTTACCGTTCGCTCACCCATGGTGATGTGCCGGATATTATCGAGTCGTCTTCCGTTAATGAGGATATGCCGCATATACAAGCCATCCTGAAACAACTGCAGGACGATGGCATGGAACCTCGGCAGATTTGCATCACAGCACGTACTAACGAGGATCTGGAGAGCATTGCTCGAGCTCTGCAGCAAGCCAATATTGTTCACTTGAAGCTGGATAACGCAACCTCGGATGATTCGGCACTATTGGGCGTCCGCCTAGCCACTATGCACCGCATCAAGGGGCTTGAATTTAGCGTGGTGATTGTTGCCGCCTACAGGGGGGCCACCACTTATGCAGGGCAATTTAGCCGTGATGAAGATGCCGGGGTAACCGAAGACACAGAAACCTCTGAAAGATGTCTGCTGCACGTTGCTGCTACTCGAGCAAAGAGAAATTTGTTCCTTCTGGTGCGGCCTTCTGTTGGCTAAAACCTCAGACGTATACAGCTATAATTTAGCTGTATACGTCGGTTAGATGCGGACTCTGGCAGCGCAAAGGCACGCGCTGTTTCTGCATGGGTGGCGGACAAGCCAGTAAGCTAGGACATAAGTGAGCCTAGAACGCTGTCTGCTGATGACTACTTAAGCGACCGACGAGCAGTTCTCGTTCATTTCCTAATCGCGCCCAGATCAACAGGGCGGTGAGCAAATAGTAATAACGCGTAGCGTTGGCACGTTCTTTCAGGTACTCAGTGAGAAACCAGCGCATGTGCTTAAGCTGCCAGGTCCAGGGATTATCTCGCTGCCATCTTTGGTGAATGGCAGCCTGCATGATTCGAGCTTGGCGTAGGTGACGCTGCTGAGTGGTTTTCGAGCCGGTCAGCACACCGCTCAAGAACAACGTCATATCGAACGGCTTACTCATGATCGGCCACCAATGTAGGCCGAAACCACATCGATCCGGATATGCCCAAGCTCGCGGCTGATCTGTTGACGCGCCTGTAGGTCAAGGTTGTGGGCGAGGTGATAGCAGTGACCACCATTGATCGGTGCGGCATAGCTAGTGAGTTGCTCGTAACGCTCACTGGCGTAGGCCGCTCGAAGTTCATGAAAACCCTTCAGTCCCAGGTCACGGAGCACCTGGCGAGCGGGAAGCACAGTCTGCTGCAGGAACTCAGCATAGCTCTCGGCCTGGGCCAGCAAATTGCGGCTACCGGACGGTGACGCGTCACACGCCGACTGGAGTGCTGCGTTCACCTGTTCATTCGCGATGATCCAACGCGGCGCTGATGACCCCGAGCGGCCACCTTTGGTACCGTCCTGGATATTGATACGGCCTAGGTGCTTGGCTTCGCGGTGCAAGCGAAGTAGGTCAGCCAGTATCGCCTCGCGTAGACGCATTCCGGTTGCTCGGGCCAATAGGACAATTGCGGCCACGCGCTCGAGTCGCTGTTTACCAAGTTCCTCTATCACTCGCCGCACCTGTTGGTAGTCTTGTCCATCCAGCGCGCGGGTGCGTACGTTAGAGCGCTGCTGTCCCAGCGCCTGGCTCGGGCTGATGACTCTCACGTCCTGATCACCGCGCAGCGCGGCGAGGGTACGGTTAACGCTGCTCAGGCGGTTTTGCGCGGTGGCGATACACAACTCGCCTTGCTGGATCTGCTGGCGCAGGTATGCGACGTAATCCTCCAGCGTCTGTCTATCAATCTGCCGTGCATCGTTGTAACCGGGGCCGTCTTCTGACCGGCACCAGCGCACGAAGGCTTGCCAGCGATCGCTGTGTGCTTTGACGGTGGCGAAGTGACCGCCGGTAAATAGATCTTCCAGAGCCTGCCGACCGGCGTAGCTCAGTTGGCGACCGTAGCCAAAGTTGCGACCGTCACGCCGTCCGACCAGCGCCATTGTCTTCACCTTGATCGTTGGTTTGTAGGAGCAGCAGCAGGGCTTTCCAGTGGGGGCCGATGGTATCCAATTGTCCCCAGTGGGCTGGGCGGATGAGGAGGGCGCTTTCGCTGTGTTGCAGCAAAGCCCCTTCTTCTTGCAACTGCTTGATGAGCTGAGCGAGGTCGATGGACTCCGATGTTGGACTGGCGACAGCGGCGACACTGGCGACAACCCCCGCCGCATCTGGAGTGGCAAGTGGCGACAAAGTGATGACGGTGGTGGCGACACACCGTATCTCGATCGGTAAGCGATGTTGCGCCCGGTAGCGGCGCACGGCGTCATTGAGGCGGAACATGGCGCACCTCGAATATGTCCCCGGTATTGTTCAGCCAGTTATGGGCGATTAGCTGCAGCAACAAATCGAAGGTGTGCCGCGTGTTTTTACGAGCAAAGCGAGGGCCGTTTCGCGTGAGATCGCGCAGGCGAAACGGTGGCCAGTTCTTCTTTATCAACCAGCGCAGCAGACAATCGGCCTCTGCGCGAAGCTTATTCAATGGTTCCTGTTCGGTCAGTCGCTGGTTCTCGGCCAGATAGTAGTCCATAAGCGTAGAGGTGCGTTGAATATGCACGTCTTCCAAGACAGCTGATTCCTCAACCACCGCCATCACACCAGCCATGCGGAGAACATTCGCGGCGGCCTTTCCCGCGGCAGCTTGCACGTTGACCAGTTCGCCGAATTCCCCAGACTCGCATTCAATGGTGTCGTGAATGGCAATCCATGCTTCACGGGCGCGGGGGCTTAACTCTAGGGTTGCAGGGTTGAGGCCGCCGTCTTTATGGCGTGACCAAGGCTTCTGCATGAGCGCGGCAATGCGCTGCTGGTACAGGTGCACCTTTGGATCTCGGGTCAGGTCGATGGCTTTGTACAGTCGTTGTCCAACCAGACGCTCTGGCCAACTGATCAGGCAGCGCCCCA
>Ga0213821_1000880_pt1 | contig 15919 bp, 13 predicted proteins | sample MC6MC0909MG_FD_179894 | JGI IMG/M metagenome (GOLD analysis project Ga0213821, IMG submission 179894) | Enriched soil aggregate microbial communities from Iowa State University, Ames, United States - MC6-MC0909-MG | ecosystem: Environmental > Terrestrial > Soil > Unclassified | place: USA: Iowa...
TTCGCGCACTTCTGCAAGCCGCCGCGGCGCGTGCAGCACGTGCGAGCGCACGAACGAGTCCATGAATGCCGTCAGGGGCGTGCGGTCGATGTCGGCCAGCACTTCGTACAGCGAGTCACGCAGACCCATGCGCTCGGCCGCCACCAGGCATTCGACGGCCAGGCTTTCCATGCCCTTGGTCATGATGCTGCGCAAGAGCTTCAAGCGCACCGCGTCGCCGGGCTTGCCTTCGATGATCCGGACCGTGGCGCCCGCGCTTTCGCCCAGCGCCGTCACCACGGCTGCGCCTTCGCCGGCGCATAGCAGGGGAGTCTTCTCGGCCAGCAGCGCGATGGCGCCCATGATGGCCACGTCCATGAAAGGGATGGCGCTCGCGGCGGCAGCCGCGGCGGCTTTCTGCATGTCGGGCGCGCTGGCGGTGGTGAAATCCGCGTAGACGGCGCCGGCGCGCATGTGGGGCAAGGCCTGCGCGGCAACTTCCGCCGCGCTGTAGCCGTACACGGCCGAGACCACGACGTCGGCCTCGGCCAGCCAGGCGCCCGGTTCGGCATGCAAGGCCGCGTCTGCGGCTTTGGCGCGATCCGCCATTTCCGCGTCCGAGCGCAGGTCGCAGATGCCGACGATGCGATGTCCTGCGGCGATCCAGGCCCGTGTGTAGCAATGGCCGACCTCGCCGCATCCAATCAGTGCGATTTTCATCTTAAAAACACATAAAAAAAACAATACGTGTTTATAGATCCGCGAGTTACGCCGGAAAAGAAGGTGTTTACCCTATGTTTTCACGTGCAAAGTACATTAAAAAAACATATGGCATTGGGTGGGAAAAACACAGCCGGCGTCCGTCGCAAGTATCTGGGGTACTTGGATGGTGAACTCGACAGCATCGGATGAGGCGCCCAATCATCGAATTCATCGATTAATAAGCCCGAATTCTTCATTGGACCCTCATTTGCCCGCTCTCTAAGATGACACCAATCTTTCAGCAGGAGCAATTGGTCGTGGCCAACTGGGCAATAGGTATTGATATTGGCGGTACGTTCACCGATGTGGTGTCTCTGAACTACCAAACGGGTGCGTTGCGCACTCTCAAAGTGCTTACCACATACGGCGATCCTACCGATGGAGTCATTGACGGCGTCGCAAAGTTGATCGGCCTGGCTGGCATTTCGGCAGGGGACGTCGCGCGCGTGGTGCATGCGACGACGTTGTTCACCAATGCCTTGATCGAACGCCGCGGGGCCAGAACCGGGCTGATTTCCACGGCGGGGTTCAGCGACATTGTCCAGATTGGAAACGAGCGTAAGTTCGATCTGTACGACCTTGCAATCGAACCTGCGTCCGCCTTGGTGCCGCGCAACCTTCGCGTAGAGATCGCTGCGCGGATGGACGCGAGCGGCAAGGAACTGGTGGCGGTCGACCCAGCAGAAGTCGCCCAGGCGGTCGCAAGGCTGGTGGGGCAAGGAGTTCAGTCCATCGCCGTGTGCTTGTTGCATTCCTATGCGAACAGCGGACATGAGCAGCAAGTGCTTTCGGTGATAACGAAGCAGTTTCCCGAACTGGACGTGACGCTTTCCAGCGACGTCGCGCCTGTGATTCGTGAATTCGAACGCATGTCCACCGCCAGTGCCAACGCGTACATCAAGCCGCTGGCGACAGGCTATCTGGACACGCTGCGCCGCAGATTGGTCGAGTTGGGATTGCCCAAGGATGTGTTGATGATGCTCTCCAATGGCGGCCTGTCACACATCGCCGAGGCAAAGAAGGCGCCTATCGATTTGTTGGAATCCGGTCCGGCGGCAGGCGCTATTTCGGCCGCGTATCACAGCATGCGTGATGACCATGCCAACCTGCTCGCCTTCGATATGGGTGGCACGACGGCCAAGCTTTGCCTTGTTGAGAACTCCCGCCCCGCGATTTCGTATACCTTCGAAGCTGCCCGACAGAAGCGCTTTGCTGAGGGATCCGGCCTGCCGATCCGCATCACGACGATCGACCTAATCGAAATTGGTGCGGGCGGGGGCAGCATTGCCTACCAGGACGCGCTGGGTCTGATGAAGGTCGGCCCGCAAAGCGCGGGTTCGGAGCCCGGCCCGGCTTGCTACGGGCGCGGTGGCGAAGACGCGACCGTGACGGACGCAAATCTGGTGCTTGGGTACCTGAATCCTGAGTACTTCGCCGGCGGCACGATGAAGATCGATCTGGACCGCGCGAAATCCGCCTTGGCGGAACTGGGCGAGGGACTCGGGCGTGATGCACAAGAGGTCGCGTGGGGCATCCACGATGTGGTGGCCGAGAACATGGCGGGCGCGGCACGTGTGCACGTTGCCGAACGGGGGCGTGATCCGCGCGACTTCGTGCTGCTCAGCACGGGCGGTGGCGGACCGCTCCACTCTTACTACGTTGCCCAGAAGATCGGGGTCCGGAAGATTATTTGTCCGCCTGCAGCCGGCGTGGCATCTGCATATGGACTGCTCGTGGCGCCTGCGCGTGCGGATCGTTCCAAGACTGCCAGCTTCCGCCCGCACGCGGATTCGCTTGCCTCGCTCGAGGAGTCATTCTCGCAGCTCGGGGCACAGGTATCGGAGGCGCTGGCGCCGCTTGATGCCACGTTCGGCCCCATTCACTTGACACGATACGCCGACGGCCGGTTTGCGGGCCAGGGATTCACGCTGACCGTGAAGCTGCCAGCGGGCCCTTATTTCCCCGCGGACGAGCAAGAAGCGCGTCGTGGTCTGGTTGCCGCCTTCGAGGCAGGGTATCGCGAGAAGTTTGGTCGTACTCCTCCCAATGTCGCGATTGAACTGGTCAACCTGCGGGTCAGTGGAGAGGCGCCGCCGCGTCAGCAACCGCTCGATGTGTCCCTGGAGGCAACGTCGTCGGGTGAGCCTCGAGCCTGGCGCGCCGTGTACTTCCGCGAGATTGGCGGCTATCAAGACACGCCGATTTTTGAACGTGCCACGTTGCGGGCAGGTTTCAGTCGGCAGGGTCCCTTGCTCGTCGAGGATGAGGGCTCAACGCTGGTTGTCGGTCCGCGTGGCCACGTGCGCCAGTTGGCGACTGGCAACTTGATCATTGAAATTGGTGAGTAAGATGAACGAAGTCAAATTGTCCGAAGCGGCCGCTGATCCGATTTTTCTTGAAGTCTTTTGGACGCGTGTGCGATCCGTCGTCAACGAAGCTGCGAAGTTGATTATTCGCACCTCATTCTCGACCTTGTCCACCGAGGCCAATGACTTTGCGGTCGTGTTGACCGATTCCCACGGTCGGTCAATCACCGAAAACAGCGGCAGCATCCCATCGTTCATCGGCACGTTGCCTCGCACCGTCCAGGCGGCTATCGCCAAATTTGGCCACGCGGACATGAAGCCCGGCGACGTCTTCGTGACGAACAATCCGTGGATCGGCACCGGCCACCTGAATGATGTGTGCCTGGTCAAGCCTATCTTCCACGGCGGTAAGCTGGTTGCGTTCTCCGCTTCTACGGCACACGTTCCCGATATTGGCGGAAAGATTCGTTCGGTCGACAGTCGCGAGCTGTTCGAAGAGGGCTTTCATATCCCGCTCATGCGGCTGCTATCCGAAGGCAAGCCCGACGAGCCGCTGTTGACGCTGCTGCGCACGAACGTTCGCACACCTGACCAGACGGTGGGCGATATCTGGTCGCAGGTTGGGGCCGTCGAGTTGATCGCCTCGCGGCTGGAAAGCATTCTTGCCGAATACGGGCTGCCGGGTGTGGATCCGCTGGCGCATGCGCTGTTCGAGCGCAGCGAGGCCGCAATGCGTCAGGCGATCGCCGCGCTGCCGGACGGCGACTATCCCTATCACATGCAGACCGACGGTTTCGACCTGCCGTTTGACTATCGCGTGAATGTTCGAATCCAGGGTGACGAGATTTCCTGCGACTTCACGGGGTCGTCGCCGCAGCAGCCACGCGGCATCAATTGTGTGCTCGCCTATACGTCGGCGATGTCGGTTTACGCCATCAAGGCCTTGCTCCTGCCGGATCTGCCGAACAACGATGGGTTGTTCCGGCCGATCAAGGTGCATGCACCCGTGGGCTCCATCCTGAACCCGCGCGAACCTGCTCCCGTAGGCGGCCGCGCATGCACGGGCCATTACGTGCCGACAGTCGTATTCGGCGCGCTGCAAACCGTGTTGCCGAACCGCGTCATCGGCGGGGCGGGCTCGCCTTTGTGGATCGCCAACTTCTCGGGCGTGCGCGAGGACGGCAAGCCGTTCGCCACCGTGTTGTTCTTCAACGGGGGCATGGGGGCTTCATCGACGAAGGATGGCGCGCCCGCGATGGCCTGGCCGAGCAATATTTCGCCCACTCCGATTGAAATCGCGGAGAAAGAGTCGCCTGTCTTCTTTAAAACAAAGGCCCTTCGCACAAACTCCGGCGGTGCCGGTGCATTCCGCGGCGGTCTGGGTCAGGAGATCACATTCGTCAACCAGCATTCCGGGCCGCTGTCGATCATCTTCCTGACGGAAAGAATCAAGTTTCCGGCGCCGGGCATCCGAGGTGGAAAAGATGGCGCGTGTGGCGAAGTCATGATCAACGGCCTGGCGATCGACAGCCGCAAGCCGCAGGTGCTCCAGCCGGGCGATGAAGTGACATTGCGCACCCCGGGGGGCGGCGGCTACGGCCGTGCCGATCAACGCGCTGGCGCGCTCGCAAGCCTGGACGGTGAACTTGGCTATGTAGCCTGATCGGGCAAGCACAACTCAAAACCAAAAGCGGGGCTACGCAAGTGGCCTCGCGTCAACAAGCAAGAGGGAAAAAAATGTTTTTGACCAAGTTTGTGCGACTTCACGTGGCTGCCGCGGCGTTGACCGGCGCGGTTGCCGGTTTTGCGGCGCCAGCCAGCGCGGCTGACTACCCTGAGCAACCGGTTCGGATCGTCGTTCCTTTCCCCGCAGGCGGATCGGTCGATGCTCTGGCCCGGGTCATGGGGCAGAAGATGGGCGATCTGCTGAAGCAACCCTTCATTGTGGAAAACCGGCCGGGGGCTGGCTCCAACATTGGCGCCGGTTTTGTGGCCCATGCCAAGGCCGACGGCTACACCTTACTGCTTGGCACGTCAGCTGCGCTGGCTGTCAACACGAGCCTCTACGGCAAACTCAATTACGATCCCATCAAGGATTTCAAGCCGGTCGTTCTCGGCGCAAAGCTACCCAGCTTTGTGTTGGTCAGCGCCAAGCAGGACGTCAAGACGCTCAAAGAACTGAATGACTCGCTTAAGAAGCAGGGGGACGGCGCGTTCTACGCGAGTTCCGGTAATGGAACTCCCTCGCATCTCGCTGCGGAGTTGTACAAGCGCGATCTGGGCCTGAAGGCGGTCCATGTGCCGTATAAGGGGGGCGCACCGGCCCTGACGGACATGGTGGCGAACCGCGCGAACTTCATGGTGGCGATCGTTCCGGAATCTGCGCCCATGGTGCAGCAAGGACAGTTGCGAGCGCTCGCAGTGACAAGCAAGGAGCGTTTGAGCGGCTACCCCGATTTGCCGACCGTCGCCGAGAGCGGCGTGCCTGGGTACGAGGTGGAGGCATGGTACGCGCTGGTCGCGCCGGCTGGTACGCCTGACGCGGTCGTTGCAACCTTGAACAAAGCGTTCAATGAGGCGCTGAAGGATCAGCAGGTCGCCGACAAGCTCAAGACGATGGGCTTCCAGATTGCGGGCGGAAGCTCCAAAGAGCTGGGCGACCTGATGGCCAGCGAGAAGGCGAAGTGGCGCAAGGTCATCCAGGAAGCGAACATCAAGGTCGATTGATCTTCATGCCGCGGGCAGCGTCACGCCTAAGGGCAGGGCGCTGCAGTTCAAGGTTTTGCGCATGCTTTGTGCGAACGCGGTAGCGGCTGGAGAGAAGGAACTCAGGTGTCGCGACACCATGCACAACTCTCTGTGCGTCGCCGGAGACTCCAAAAGGCGAAACACAAGCCCTTGGGTCGTGCCGATTGCCGCGGTCAACGCGGGAACTATTGAATACTTGCCCGGAATTTTCAGGATTGGAAATAGTGTCGTCGTGCTCGAGACCTTTTCGTGATCCTTGGCCGCTTGGATGAACGCCGGCGCGTGTTTCCTCAAATGCACGGCAATGCTGGTGTCGTCGGTCAGTCCGATGAAACGGCTGGGATCCAGGTCATCCCATGTCAGGATGTCCCTATCTATTTGCGCCATTGGATCTGTCCGTTCGAAGATGACGCCATAGGCGTCGTTGAGCAGCGGTGTATAGATCAGGTCGTGCTTGTTCTCGAACCGCCCAGCGATCGCCAGGTCGATGTCGCCGCGTATCACCATCTTTTCCACCAAGGCGGCTCCCGCATCGCGGATGGAAATCTTGATGTCGGGGTACTGGGTCTTGAAGTCCTGAATGATGTCGACCATGAACAACTCGATGAACGAAATCGCGCTGGCAATTCGGATTTCGCCACGCTGCAATTGCGCGGTTGCGCGAAGATCGGAAATCGATGTGTCAAAGAGTCGGATCAGGCGTTGGGCTTCCTCGAGATATCTTTCGCCCTCGACGGTAAGCGTGACGCGGCGCGTGCTGCGGTCAAAGAGCTTCATGCCGATACCTTCCTCAAACTGCTGCATGGTGTAGGTGATCGACGATTGCGTCATGTGCAGGCGTGAAGCTGCAGCCGTGAAAGACCCGGTTTGAGCAATTTCCAGAAAGCAGCGCAGATGTCGGAGCGATATGTGACGGGACACGTTGGATATCTTTCAGGGCGATGCCGGACGGGCGGCGAGGATGGCGGGATGCTTCGTTGCCGTCTATGGCGCGGCGAAAGCGCGAGGGTGTCGGGCGAAATCACAGGTTTCGACGGCAATGCGCGCAATCGCTTCTTTGCGCGGGTCCTCCGTGTCCTGCCGGTAGACGGCGTTGTAGCTCATTGGCGGAGGCATCGGGTCACTTTGCACGATTCGCAACAGGCCACGTTCCAGCTCTGGCCGGAAGTACTCGGGCGACAGCTGGCTGATGCCCAGTCCATTGATCGTGAGTTCTCCAAGGACGGAGAGGCTGTTGGTGCAGAAGACCTGATTGACTTTGAACCCGTGTTGGTTGAGCCACGCTTCGTAATACAGGTTCTTGCTGGATCCCTGGGATTGCATGAGTACAGGATAGTCGGCGAATTCGGCGGGCAAGAGGGGACGGCTGGGAAGCGAAAGCGTAGGACTGGCCATCCAGACATTGTTCACAGTGCCGACCTCGGTCGATCGGAATGTCTCTCCCCAGTCATTGCCTGGGAGAATCACCATGTCCAGTTCGTGGTTGCGCAATGCTTCGAGCATTTCCAGCCCTGCATCGACGCGGGGTTCCAACTGCAGTGCCGGATGTTGGGAGTGAAGTGAACGCACCAGTGCGCCCAACCATGTCAAAGCGATGAGCTCGGTCACACCCAGGCGAAAACGGCCTTCCCATTGAATGGGCTGCCCAGCAGCTTCAGCGAGTCTTTGGCGTAGTTTCAAGGCCTCCTCGGCAAGGGGAAGCATTCGTTGGCCGACCACCGTGACGCTCAAACCGGTTGAGCTGCGGTGTAAGAGCCGCTGGCCGGCTTCTTGCTCGAGATCGCTTATCCGTTTGCTGATTGCGGACTGTGTGGAGTGGAGCGCGCTAGCCGCCGCACTGAAACTGCCCAGGGTCGCGCTGAAATAGAGCGCTTCCAACTGCTTGAATGTAGGGTTCATCTTGGGAAATGGAAGCCGAGGTCGCGAGGCGAGCACGGTGCATCGGACTAATTGGAATACCCGTGCATGCCGATAACTCGCTACCTATCCAACTGCAGGCGACATCATAATCCTGGGACTCCTTCCGACGATATTAGTGAAATCATCATGCAGCTTTCATCTCGACTTCAACGTATCAAGCCGTCTCCCAGTTCCATGGCCGGACAACGCGCACGGGCACTGCGGGCGCAGGGACGGGACATCGTAGGGCTGACGTCTGGCGAGCCGGACTTCGACACGCCGGAACACATCCGCGAGGCGGCGTATCGCGCAATGAATGAGGGCCAGACCCGCTATACCGACGTAGGAGGCACTGCCGCGTTGCGAGAAGCCGTCCGGCAAAAATTCTCGCGTGAGAACGGCCTGGATTACACCGTTGATGAGATCATCGTCAGCACCGGTGCCAAACAGATCATTTTCAATGCGATCCTGTCCACGGTCGATAAGGGCGACGAAGTGATCGTTCCCACGCCGTATTGGGTGTCCTATCCGGATATCGCCTTGCTGGCAGACGGGACGCCGGTCATTGTGACCACGCGTGCGGACAAGGGGTTTAAGCTTCAGCCCGAAGAGTTGGAGGAGGCGATCACGCCCCGTACGAAGTGGCTGATCCTGAACGGCCCGAACAATCCCAGCGGTGCCAATTACACCCGGGACGAACTGAGCGCGCTTGGCGAAGTCCTGTTGCGTCATCCGCATGTGTTGATTCTGACGGACGACATTTATGAACACTTGCTGTACGACGGTCGTACTTTTCACACCATCGCGCAGGTTGTTCCCGAGCTCAAGGATCGGACGCTGACCTTGAATGGCGTTTCCAAGGCCTATGCAATGACCGGCTGGCGCATCGGTTATGCCGGCGCGCCGGTCGCCCTGATCAAGGCAATGACCAAACTGCAGTCGCAAAGCACGTCGAACCCGTCTTCGGTGAGCCAAGCCGCGGCGCTGGCAGCCCTGACCGGCCCTCAGGACTTCATCGCCTTCAGTCGCGACCGCTTCCAGGCTCGCCGAGACCTGGTGGTCGAGGCGTTGAATTCCATCGACGGAATCTCCTGCGCCAGTCCTGAAGGCGCCTTTTATGTGTTCCCGTCGTGCAGTGAACTGGTTGGCGCCAAGCTGCCGGACGGCAATACGCTGCAGACGAGCGACCAGTGGGTGATGCATTTGCTGGATGCTCAGAATCTGGCGGTGCTTCAGGGGACCGCCTATGGCGTCGATGGTCACTTCCGCATCTCCTTTGCCGCTAGCGATGAAAAGCTGCGTGAAGGATGCCGCCGGATCTCGGCGGCGCGAGATCAATTGCGTTGAAACGGGGAGGGTAACCATGCAAATTTCGAAACCTCAGCGTGAATGGCCCACAGGCTATCGAATCAATCCCCGTGTTGAACTCGTGGCGCCGCGGCTCGTGGAGGCGTTCCGGTCGTTGCCTGTGGCAGCGATTGGCGATGCCATGAGCAGAAACGTCGGCGCCATCGGGCTGAAGCGGTATCACGCAAGGCTGGACACCGTGCTGTGCGGCCCGGCGTTGACCGTGCGTGTGCGCCCGGGTGACAACCTCATGATTCACAAGGCGCTTGCGATGGCCAGTCCTGGCGACGTGCTGGTCATCGATGGCGGCGGGGATGTCACGCAGGCGCTGATGGGTGGGTTGATGCGGACGACATGTTTGACGCGACAACTTGGAGGACTTGTCATCGACGGCGCCGTTCGTGACCTCGTCGAGTGGGCGGAAGAAGGAATGCCGATTTTTGCCAAGGGACACACGCACCGCGGTCCGAGCAAAGATGGTCCCGGGGAAATCAATGTGCCCGTCGCTTGCGCGGGATTGGCCGTGCAGCCGGGCGATTTGATCGTCGGCGACGCGGATGGCGTGATTGCCGTGCCGTCGGCTGACGTTGAGCGCGTTCTGGGCCTGACCCGGACTCACCTCGAGAAAGAAGAGAAAATCCGGGAAGGAAATCGGTCCGGTACGACCGATCCTGAGCGGTTTGACGCCGTGCTCAGAGCTAAAGGGTTACCGGTCTGAACCATGTCTTGTGGCGGGCCGATGTCTTCATCGGCGCCGCGAGATAGGTTCCTTTGCATGAACACCGGAGGCTTGCAAACCCGTGACGGTCTGTCGGCGGGCCCGCAAGGCGGCCGAGGTGCTGCGAATGTGATCATTCATCAAGGCCCGGGCCAGCTCCCCATTGCCGCGTCTGATAGCCCTGGCGATGGCGATGTGGTCCTCGATGCTGTTTCCGAAGTCATCGTCTTCGTAGTGAAAAAAAGCACCGGTTATGCGGCGCACCTTCATCAGCCCAGCCGCCATCTGCGCGAGTCGCGGCGAGCGAGCCGCCCGGAGAATGGCCTCGTGAAACTGTCGGTTGATCTGCTCCAACTCGGTGCGGAAGTCCTCTGGGCGGTGTTGAACCAGCGCTTCCATTTTTGCATTCAGGGCGAGCATTTCGGCTAGATCCGCTTCGTCATGCCTATTGGCGGCCAATGCCGCGGCATGCGATTCGAGATGCGCGCGCAGGTCGAAGACTTCGTCGTTGTCATGATCGGTCCAGGGGGCAACGGTTACGCCGCGCGCGGGTTCGGAAACTAGCAGGCCGTCCTGCTCCAGGCGTTGAAAAGCGGTTCGGATGGGCGTGCGACTGATGCCCAGTTCACGCGAAAGCGTCAGTTCCTTTAGGCGGAATCCGGGTCCATACTCGCCCAACGTAATGCGCTTACGCAGCAATGCGTAGACTTCATCGGTGGCTCCGCCCCGTCCCGTTGTTGGAAGGTCTGACATTATGGAATTCCTGCTCCAGTGGCTTGAGGGTGACCGGCCAGACGGCTCCATTCGCTCCAGCTGCCTGCATACAGACTTGATGGCCCCAATCCTGCGACTTCCATGGCGAGGACGTTGGGGGTCGCGCTGACTCCGCTCCCGCAGTAGTGAATCACGGTCCCGGGCACGGCGCCCAGCAGCGCTGAAAACTCCGCACGTAACGCATCTGCCGATTTGAAAGTCCCGTCCTCGTTCAGATTTGCAGAGAACGGGCGGTTGTACGCGCCGGGAATATGCCCAGCAGCGGCATCGAGCGGTTCGACCTTTCCAAGGTAGCGCTCGGTAGCTCGAGCATCGACCAGCTTACGGTTTGGTGCAGTCAGTCCGTGCAGCACGAAAGACGCGTCGACCAGTTCGACTAGAGCAGAACCCAGTCGGAAATCTCCGGCTGCGTGCTGTGGTGACATGCCCGTTTCGACGGGGCCTCCTGATGCCTTCCAGGCTTGAAACCCGCCGTCGAGCACTGCGACGTGAGCATGTCCCACCCACCGCAGCATCCACCACAGTCGCCCTGCGAAATTCAGGCGATTGCGATCATAAACGACGGCGAGCGTGTTGGTCGAAAGCCCGGCTTGCGCGACCCACGCTGCGAACCCCTCCCGGCGCACTAGCGGATGTCGTCCGCCGGATGCACCCTGGCCGGCCGGCGCGCTGAGATCCCGGTGGAGATCGGCGTGCACAGCGCCGGGGATATGTTCGTCCTCGAAGGCAAGGCGGCCATTTTCCGGCGCACTCAGATCGAAGCTGCAATCGAATATGAGTAGAGGGGCGCCACTGGATTGGAGCGAGCGCAATGAACTGGGCGAGATGAGTGGGTGTGTCGTCATGGTGAAAAGGTGAGCCTGTGGTGAAGATTGTTCTTATATTGTTTTTATGGTTGGTCATGATAGCGGGTTTCTAAGAGCGGATATCGCATACCAATATGCGGAATCGTTCGTTCAAAAAAACAATAATAAGTACAAAAATATGAGCTTCCTTGTCCTTTCCCATCTCTGTCTTACCTGAGGAATCTCATGTCCCAACAACCTGGCTGGCGCATTCGCACCGACTTCGAGCGTGTGCCCGCGGCACTTGTTCAGACCGCCCGCGACATTCCCGTTGCTGTCATCGGCGACGTGTCGCACCGTTTGTTCAGCTTTCCGGGCGGCTTTCAAAACTACTCCAACGCGGCGCCGACGCTGGCCGGTCCAGCGCTGACCGTCAAGGTGCGACCGGGCGACAACCTTTTTCTGCACAAGGCCCTGGACATCGCGCAACCCGGTGACGTCGTGGTCGTGGACGCCGCTGGCGCCCTTGAGAACGCCATTCTGGGAGAAATGATGGGGCGCTACGCCGCGTCTCGGGGAATTGCCGGCATCGTGATCGATGGCGCCATTCGCGATCGTGCTGGGCTGCTCGATCTGCCGATTCCGGTCTACGCCAGGGGCGTCACGCCTAACGGCCCATGGAAATCGGGGCCGGGCGAGATTGGCTATGCGATCGCCGCGGGCGGCGTGGTGACGGCTGCCGGCGATCTGGTCGTCGCCGACCAGGATGGCCTGATCGTGCTGCCGCGCGCGGATGCGCAGTTCGTCGTGGCCAAGGCACAGGCGCATGTGCTGGTGGAAGCGCAATGGGCGGGCCAAATCGCGCAGAAGGCGTGGCCCCGTGGCTGGGTGGACGAGGCAATAGCCAAAGGCGGATGAGCCATCCACCCGCGCTGCTGGACGGCGGCGCGCGATTGACCGCTCTTCATCATTTACTTCCGTCGGAACTTCTATGAATACATCCTCGCGCCTGCTCGGCCGCATACTTGCCAGCCTGCTGATCTTCGGCGTTCCTGCCAGCAATGCACTTGCGGACAACTCGGCACAGTATCCCAACAAGCCCGTGCGGTTGGTGGTCCCTCAGTCGCCTGGCTCCGTTGCTGACATCATGGCGCGCGTGCTTAGCAAGCCGCTCGGCGAGGCATTGGGGCAGACCATCGTGGTCGAGAACCGTCCTGGCGCCAGTGGTGCGCTGGCGGCACAGGCTGTGGCCCGTGCCACGCCGGACGGCTACACCATACTGGTCGGCTCCATAAGCACCAATGGCGGACTGCTGTCCGCGATCGACAAATCGCTGCCCTACGACGACATCAAGGACTTCGAGCCGGTCACGCAGATCAACGACGCGCCGCTGGTGTTGATCACGGCGGCCGACAGCGGCATCGATTCGCTGGCGGCGCTGGTGGACCGGGCAAAAGCACAGCCTGGGAAACTGACCTTTGCCTCCGGGGGAAACTCCAGCGGATCGCGCTTCGTCGTCGAACTTCTGCGCCAAGAGGCGGGGCTCGATATGCGGCACATCCCCTACAAAGCGCCGGCAGAGGCAGTGCGCGCCGTGGTGGCTGGCGAAGCCACGCTGGGTGCGCCAGCGCTGCCCGGCGCCCAGGCTTTGGTCAACGCGGGCCGCCTCAAAGCCCTGGCGGTTACGGGCGAACAGCGCTCGCACCTGTTCCCCCAACTTCCCACGACGGTAGAACTGGGCTATCCCTCAGCCGTGCTCTACAACTGGACCGGCCTGTTCGCGCCCGCCGGAACGCCGCAGGCCGTCGTCGAAAAGCTAGCGGATGCGACCCGTCAAGCTCTTAAGAACGAAGATGTCATTCGCGTGATCCGCGAGTCTGGCGCAAACGTGATTGGACAGAGCCCACAGGAGTTCCGCACGTTTGTCGAAGCCGAAGTCAGGAAATGGCACAAGGCAGTCGCCGACACCGGCATCAATTGAGCAAAAGATACCAAGATGAGTCAGCGTTCCACCCGGCAACTTCGGCTTAATGCCTTTTTGTTGCATACCGGACACCACATTGCCGCATGGCGGCACGCCGAGGTGCCTGCGCACCAGGCGCTCGATTTCGATTACTACCGCCAGCTGGCGCAGATCGCCGAAGCCGGCAAGTTCGATGCCCTGTTTCTTGCCGACCACATCGGCATCAACCAGGCCAGCGGCGAGGATATCGAAGTGCAGCAGCGTTCGGCGCGTGCCGTGTTCTTCGAACCGCTCACGTTGCTGTCTGCGTTGGCGGTTGCGACTCGTCATATCGGCCTGATCGCGACGACTTCGACCAGCTACCATGAGCCTTACAACGTAGCGCGCAAATTCGCGTCGCTTGACCATCTGAGCGGGGGGCGCGCCGGATGGAACGTCGTGACGTCGGCCTCCAACACCGAGGCGCACAATTTTGGCCTTGCCAGACAGACCCCGCACGCGCTGCGCTACGAGAAGGCGGCCGAGTTCGTCGACGTGGTTCAAGGCCTCTGGGATAGCTGGGATGACGATGCTTTCCCGATCGACAAGTCGAGCGCGCAATATTTCGATCCCGGCAAGCTTCATCGTCTTGATCACAAAGGACCGCATTTCGAAGTCGCTGGCCCGTTAAATATCGCGCGATCGCCGCAAGGTCACCCCGTCATCGTTCAGGCGGGTTCCTCGGAGCCCGGTCAGGAGCTTGCGGCGCGCACTGCCGAGGTGGTCTTTACCGCTCAGCAGAACCTGCAGACGGCTCAAGCCTTCTACCGCAGCCTGAAGGCGCGCCTGCCACGCTACGGGCGTTCTCCAGAGGACTTGAAGATCATGCCAGGCATGTTCTTCGTGGTCGGCGAAAGCGAAAGCCACGCCAAGGAGAAGCTGGAGTCGCTACAGGCGCTGCTTCCGCCTCAGGTGGGTCTTGGGTTGTTGTCATCGCAGATGGGCAGCGTGGATCTGACGCCTTATCCGCTGGATGGCCCGTTTCCCGAAAATCTGCCGGAACCCGATGGGCATAAGGCCAGGTTCCAGCTTTTGGTGCAGACCGCGCTTCGCGAAAAATTGAGCATCCGCCAGCTTTACGAACGGGCGGCACCCGCGCGCGGGCATTGGACGCTGTACGGGACTGCTGAGCAGATCGTGGATCAGATGCAGGAATGGTTCGACAACGAGGCGGCTGACGGATTCAACGTCATGGCGCCCACATTTCCTGGCGGCCTGCAGGACTTCGTGGAGCACGTCGTACCTGAACTACAGCGTCGCGGTCTCTTTCGCAAAGAATATGAAGGCAGGACGTTGCGTGATCGCTTGGCGCTGCCGCGGCCGATATCGAGGTATGCCGCATCATGACCTGGCGGATCCTTCGAATCGCGGGCTTCGCGCCATGCAAATCGGGCCGGGGCTGACGCATGCCACCGTATCGGCAACGCATTTATGCCGGAATGCTCTTCATCGCTGTTGCCCTGGCGTTCGGAATAGCGGCGGCAACCCAGTATTCCCTCGGCACTGCGGCAAGCATTGGGCCTGGCTACTTTCCTCTGCTGCTCAGTATTGTTCTCGCGCTACTGGGCACGGCAATTCTGTTGCAGGGAATACGCCAGCGGGCGCATGCGCCAAAACCTCGTGCCGTCGTGGCTGTGGATCGGAGAGCGTGCCGCGCGCTTGCGTTTGTGCTGCTCGCCAATGTGGCGTTCGGCGTCCTGATCGGCGGCATCCCTGCGTTAGGTCTACCGCCGCAAGGCCTAATTGTCAGCGTCTATGCCGTGGTGTTCCTGGCCAGCCTGGCTAGCGGGGAGCATCGAACCAAAGCGGCGTTGCTGTTGGCCACCGTTCTGGCGCTCGGCAGTTGCGCGGTCTTTATCGTCGCCATGGGATTGCCTGTTCCCGCATGGCCTAGCTACGCGCCATTCTGAGTATTGAAAAGCCATGGATTTTCTGAATCATATTGCGATGGGATTCAGCGTCGCGCTGACCTTTGACAACGTGCTCTATGCGTTCGCGGGATGCCTCCTTGGTACGCTGATAGGTGTCCTGCCGGGCATTGGGCCGGTCCCGACAATCGCCATGCTGCTGCCGGTGACCTATGGCCTGGAGCCGGTGTCGGCGCTGATCATGCTGGCCGGGATCTACTACGGTGCACAGTACGGCGGTTCCACCACGGCCATCTTGGTAAATTTGCCAGGTGAATCGACATCCGTCGTCACCATGCTCGACGGCCATCAGATGGCACGCAATGGACGTGCGGGACCGGCATTGGCTGCAGCCGCTATCGGTTCATTCTTTGCCGGGTGCGTCGGCACATTGGTGCTGGCGATCTTTGCGCAACCGTTGACTGAGCTGGCATTCCGCTTCGGTACGCCGGAATACTTTTCATTGATGGTTCTCGGTCTTGTCAGCGCTGTGGCTTTGTCTTCAGGCGCGTTGCTGCCGGCCCTGGGCATGATGGTCATCGGTATGCTGCTCGGAACCGTCGGGATGGACGTGACGTCGGGCCTGTCTCGATTTTCGCTAGGCCAGCAGGAACTGGCGGATGGGATCGACTTCGTCGTGGTTGCCATGGGGGTATTTGGATTTGGCGAGATCGTCAGCAACCTCGCCAACC
>Ga0213821_1000884_pt1 | contig 15878 bp, 13 predicted proteins | sample MC6MC0909MG_FD_179894 | JGI IMG/M metagenome (GOLD analysis project Ga0213821, IMG submission 179894) | Enriched soil aggregate microbial communities from Iowa State University, Ames, United States - MC6-MC0909-MG | ecosystem: Environmental > Terrestrial > Soil > Unclassified | place: USA: Iowa...
CGTGTCGCCGGCGGCCAGCAGCACGCTGGCGCCCTGACGCTGGAACGTATGCGCCAGCTTGCCGATGGACGTGGTCTTGCCCGCGCCGTTCACGCCGGCAATCATGACGACCAGCGGTTTCGTGCGCGTCAGGTCGAAGGCGCGTTCCAGCGGACGCAGATGATCGGCCAGGAGTTCGCGCAGGGCCGTCTTGACCTTGGCCGGGTCTTCGATGCGTTCCTTCTTGACGCGCGCGCGCAGCGCGGTCAGGAGCTTCTCGGTGGCCTCAAGGCCCGCATCGGCCATAATGAGGGCCGATTCGAGCTCCTCGAACAGGTTCTCGTCGACCTTCACGCCGACGAAGATGCCGCCAATGCTCTGCCCGGTGCGGGACAGGCCTTGCTTCAGGCGCGACAGCCAGGAGGCCTTCTTGGGGGCTTCGGCGGGTGCGGGTTCTGGCACGGCAGGGACGGCCGGCGCGGGTGCCGCGACAGGCGCTGGCGTCGATACTGGCGCAGGTGCCGGGACCACGGGTTCGGGCGCGGCGACGGGCGCGACGACGGGTGCAGGCGCCGGGACGGGCGGCTGCGGTGCGCGGAATGGCTCCACTGCTGGCGCGGCGGCAGCGGCTGTTGCGGGCGCCGCGACCGGTGCGGTACGCGTGAGAGACGGCGCGGCCGGTGTCGAGGACGGCGCGGGCTGCGGGGGCGTCGCTACTGGCGTAGGTGCCACCGAGACGGACGGCGCTGGCGTAAGCACCGCCGGGGCCGGCGGGGTCACTGGCGCCGTCACAGGCGCGGCGACCGGGGCAGAAACCGGCGCAATAGGTTCCTGGCGAAGCTCGGGTGCAGGCGGCGCAGGCGTCGTGCTGGATGGAGCCGAAGACGGCTCCGCGGGCGCGACTGGCGCGTCGGCAACCTCCGGCGGCGACGCAGGCTGAGCCGGCGTGGCGGGCGGAGGGGATTTTTTCTTGAAGAAGCGGCTAAACATGGGTAACAAGTATATTCGTATCGTCGGGGGCCAATACAGGCGCACCCCCATCGCCGTGCCCGACGTGGAGACGCTGCGTCCCACGCCCGACCGGGTCCGCGAAACGCTGTTCAACTGGCTTACGCACCTGTGGGGCGGCGACTTCGCCGACAAGCAGGTGCTGGATCTTTTCGCCGGCAGCGGCGCCCTGGGCTTCGAGGCGGCCTCGCGCGGCGTGGCGCATGTGCAGATGGTCGAGCGGGACAGGACCGCTGCGTCCGCGCTGCGGACACTGCGCGACAAGCTCAAAGCCGACATGATACGCATCCATGTGGGCGATGCGATGCAGGTCGCCGAACGGATGGATGCGTCCCGGTTTGACCTCATCCTGCTGGATCCGCCATTCGGACAGGGCTGGCTGCCGCGCCTGTGGCCGATCCTGCCGGGCATCCTGACCGATCATGGGCTAGTCTATGTCGAGGCGGAATCCGCCATCGAAGCACCCGAAGGATTCCAGATTCTGAGGCAGGACAAGGCCGGCGCCGTCCACTTCCATCTTCTGGAATTTGCTGCGTTGCGGAAATCGATCAATAATCCGGCTTCGGAGGATGGTGTACACCACTAATAACGGTACGGAGCTCGCATGATCATCGCTGTTTATCCCGGCACTTTCGACCCGCTGACCAGGGGCCACGAGGACCTGGTTCGCCGTGCAGCCACGCTTTTCGACAAAGTCGTGGTGGGGATCGCCACTAGCCGCAACAAGAAGCCGTTCTTCAGCATCGACGAACGCGTGGACATCGCGCGCGAAGTGCTGGGCCACTATCCCAACGTGGAAGTGCAAAGCTTTGGCGGCCTGCTCAAGGACTTCGTGCGCGAACAGAATGGCCGCGTCATCGTGCGCGGGCTGCGCGCCGTGTCCGACTTCGAATACGAATTCCAGATGGCCGGCATGAACCGCCACCTGCTGCCCGACGTCGAGACGCTGTTCATGACGCCGTCCGACCAGTACCAGTTCATCTCGGGCACCATCGTCCGGGAAATCGCCCAGTTGGGCGGCGACGTCAGCAAGTTCGTGTTCCCTTCCGTGGAGCGCTGGCTCCAGGAAAAAGCCAAGGAACGCCGCGAACAGTCCTGGCCGGGCTGAAGCCCCGTCCGCAACATCCCCGAAGGGGCGCGCACGCGCCCTTTTCGCGCTTTCCGGGCCTTGGCCGCCCGGCGCTACAATGGCCGGGCCAATCGCCTTTCCGCAGCCCATCATGGCCCTGACCATCACCGAAGAATGCATCAATTGCGACGTTTGCGAGCCCCAGTGCCCGAACGACGCGATCTCCATGGGCGAGGACTACTACGTCATCGACCCCGACCGGTGCACGGAATGCGTCGGCCATCACGACGAGCCCCAATGCAAGGTGGTCTGCCCGGTGGAATGCATTGAACTGCATCCGCAATGGAACGAAGGCCAGGAGCAGCTCATGGCCAAGTACCGACGCCTGACCGGTGCCGCATGAGCGACGCGGCGCCGCCCAGCATCAACCCTTCCCCCTCCCCGCACCACGCCCGCCGCGACATCTCCGCGTCCGCGATCGCTGCCGGGCTGGTCGCCGTCCTGGTCAGCTTTGGCGGCACCGCGGTGCTGATGGTGCAGGCCGGCCACGCCGCCGGCCTCGATGCCGCGCGCATTGGCTCCTGGATCGGCTCGCTGAGCCTGGTGCTGGGCCTGGGCGGCGCGTTCTACAGCCTGCGCACGGGCCTGCCCGTGGTCATGGCGTGGTCCACGCCCGGTGCGGCGCTGCTCGTCACCGCGTTGGCGGGCGTCCCCTTCAATGAAGCCGTCGGCGCCTTCGTGCTGGCTGCCGGCCTGACGCTGGCCTGCGGGCTGTTCGGCTGGATCGATCCCATCCTGCGCCGCATTCCCGGCGAAGTCGCCGCCGCCATGCTGGCCGGCGTGCTGCTCAACTTCGGCATGGGCATCTTCACCAACATCAACAAGCAGCCCGCGCTGGTGCTGGCCATGTGCGTCGCCTACCTGCTGTGCCGCCGCTGGGCGCCGCGCTACGCCGTGCTGGTGGTAATGGCCGTGGCGGTCGCCATGGCGGCGGGGATGGGCCTGATGCAGGTCGACCAGCTGGATTGGCGCCTGACCGAATTCGTCTGGACCACGCCCGCCTTCAGCGCGCAGGCGGCGGTCAGTCTGGGCATTCCTCTTTTTGTCGTCGCCATGGCCTCGCAGAACCTGCCCGGCCTGGCCATCCTGCAGGCCGCAGGCTATCGTCCGCCGGCCTCGCGACTGGTCGCCGCCACCGGCCTGCTGGGCCTCGTGGCCGCCCCCTTCGGCGCGCACAGCGTGACCATGGGCGCGATCAGCGCGGCCATCTGCACCGGACCCGAAGCGCATCCCGATCCGGGCAAGCGCTACATCGCCGCCGCCACCTACGGCGTCAGCTACGTCGCGCTCAGCATCGTCGCCGGCGCGGTTGCCGTCTTCTTCCAGGCGCTACCCGCCGCCCTGCTCGCGGCGCTGGCCGGGCTGGCGCTGCTGGGCACCATCATGGGCGGCATGGCCGCGGCCATGGCCAACCCGCAACGGCGCGAAGCCGCGCTCATCACGCTGCTGGCGACGGCGTCGGGATTCAGTTTCTGGGGAATTGGGTCGGCCTTCTGGGGCCTCGCGGCGGGCTTGCTGGCTCACACCGCTTTCGAATTCAAGCGCGCCCGAGCGGGCGCTTGAAAACCGCTAGTGCCCGCGTTCAGGCGGGCCAGGCGGACACGGGCGTGTCCGGGTGCACCTTCATGATGCGGCAAGGCACCTGCACGAAGTTCGAGATCCAGGCCGCGGCCAGCTCGCCTTCGTCGACGACGTCGATGGTTTGATCACCCACCAACATGCTGTAACGCACGCTGTCGTCGTCTTCGATCACGTCAAGCGGGATGTCCATGCGCAGCATGCCCGGCGCCTTCAACACCAGGTAGCCCAGTCGCAATTCCACCGTCACCTCGGCCAGCCGGGGGCATAGCTCGCGGTTCAACCACTGCCCCGAATCATTGGCCACCAGCCACTGGCGGTGGTAGCCGGCCGCTTGTGCCTGCGTCGTCACGCCGCATTCGGCGATCGGTTGGAATTGATCCGTGCTCATTTGCCCAGCAGTCCTTTCAAGGCCTTGTCCACCGCGGCGCCGCTCTTGCCCTTGCCGGAGACCGCTTCCTTGAGCTTGTTCTCCAGGCTGCGCTTCAGGATGCCGCCGATGGCGTCCTTCCAGAGCAGCGTGTACGAAGGATTGTCGAACGGGCCCTTGAAGTGGACGGGAATGGTCACGTCCTTCAGATCGATCAGTTCCTTGCCGTCGGGATTGGCCGCCGGATTGATGACCCGCGCACGCGCCACCAGATCCAGCTCGCTCTTGACGAAGTCGATGCTGGCCGGGTCGCCCTGCGTGACGCGCAGCAGCGGCGACACGAAGTTCAAGCGCTTCACCGTGGCAATGCCCTTGGCGATGGCAAAGTCCGCGTCCAGTTCCGAGAACTGCGTCTGCCTGGCCGTGTCGGCGGCCACCGTTTCGTTCTGCGCATCCGGCGAGAAGCGGGCCTTCAGGTCGCGCAGCGTCTGCGTCAGATCGATGCCCTTGACCGCGCCATCACGCAGCTTCAATTGCAACGTGCCGCCCAGGCCGCTCTTCATCGCATAGACATTGGCGCCGCCGGTCTTCAGGTCCAGCGTCAGATTGCCCGTGCCGCTCAGCACGTTGCGCTTGGCCAGGTCCACCAGCAGGGGGTCGATCGCGATGCCGGCCAGCGTCATCTTGGTGGCGATCTGGTTGCCCTGCGCCGCGTCCACCGACAACGCGCCCGAAAGCTTGCCGCCGTAGAGGCCTGCCGCGAGGTCGGAGATGTCGAGCTTGCCCTTGTCCAGCTTGACCGCGGCCGAGACTTCATCGGCCTTCAGGCCGCGGACCACCAGCTTGCCCACTTTCAGCGTGCCGTTGACGCTGGGGCCGACCAGCGCCGACAGGTTGATCGAGTCGTCGACGGGCGCGGCGGGCGCCGGGGCCGGCGCGGGCTTGCTGTCGTCCTTCTTGCCGTCCGCGGGCGGCTTGGGCGGCGCGGCCACCACGGGCGGGACCAGCTTGTCCAAGTCCAGCGTATCCACGACCAGCGCGAACTTCATCTGCGGCGTGTCGGTCAGTTTCGTGATGTCGGCGCTGAGGTCGAACTTGCCGCCTTCCAGCACGGCGTTGATCTTGCTGGTGGCCTGATCCTTGAGCAGGTCCACCGTCAGGCTGCCGATCACCGGAATCTGCAGGCTGCCCTTGGGCAGGCCGGGATCGGTGATGTTCACGTCGCCACGCAGCGCCGACATGGCGCCGCTGCGCATCAGCAAATTCAGGCTGAGCGGCGAGGCAAAGTTCAGCTTCACCACGCGTTCGCCCTTTTTGGACGTGCTGTCCAGCTTGGCTTCCTTGATGTCCAGTTCGCCGGCGTTGCCGCTGATGCCGTTCAGGCCGAAGCTGGCGTCCAGCCCGCTGATCCGCACCCGGCCGGTCAGGGCCTCGCCGGTGGCCGACGCGGGCGAGATATTGAGCGCCGGCGCATCGACAGCCAGTTCGAAGGGGCCATCGGCCACGCCGCCCTTGGCGCGCACGGCCAATTTTTCGATCTGGAGCTGGCTCTTGTGCGGGTCGATCGCCAGCTTGGGGATCGCCACGCTGGCTTCCACATTGGTCGCCTTGGCCGAGGGTTCGGTCACGTCGCCCTGGAACAGCAGTTCCAGGCCGCCCACGTCCAGCGCGGACTTTTGCCCGTTGAACGCCAGGTTGCCGCGCATCACCAGGCTCTTGGCCTCGGCGCCCGGCAGCTTGCCGTCCATACGCAGGTCCAGCCGCTGTGCGGCATAGCGCTTGGCGGAAGGGTCCAGCGTCAGCAATGCCTGGCCAGTCAGGTTGGCATCCACGCGCGGATAGCCGCCTTCGACGCGCGCGGTCATGCGCACATCGAACGGCTGATTGAACGTGACGCGGCCGGTGTTGGCGTTGATACGCGTCACCGCGACAGCCATGCCCGTTATCGCGTCCTGCATCTGCACTTCGCCGTCCTTCAGGTCCAGCCCGGCGATGTCGATCTGCATGTTGTTGCGCGACGGCGGCATGTTGCCGCTGGTGATCGCCTGCGCGGCGGTCTGGGCCGCGCCCACCAGGGCCTCGGCCGGATTGCTGGGCGCATCGGTGACCGGCTGCGTGCCGCCCACCAGATTGCTGAAATTGAACTGGCCCTGCTTGTCCCGCACCACGCGCGCTTTCAGCCCGCTGATGGCGACGTGGTCCACGACAAAGCTGTTGGACAGCAGCGGCCACACGGCCACGGCAAGCCGCGTGCTCTCGATGGAGGCAAACGTGTCCGTGCTATTGGGTTCGGACAGGGATACGCCCTGCACGTACAGGCCGATCCGCGGGAAGAGCGATAGCTCGATTTCGCCGTCGATCGTCAGCGTGCGCTGATAGCGTTCCTGGACAAGCTCTTCCAGCTTGTACTTGTACGCGTTGGGGTCGAATGTCAGCAAGAAGATGGCCAGGCCGACGACGGCCACGACAACCAACACTACCAGGCCTATCAAAATGCGCTTGAACCACGTTTTCATTGCTGCCCCGTCGGTACCTCGACTGGAAATCCTTGATACCGCCCACCGCGCGACGCGCGGGGAAGGTGCGTTGCCGGCGGAAGACCGCTGGCCTATTGAACTGTCTGCATTCCAGGGCTTGCCTTGCTGGCTTGCCTTTTCGGGCATGCCTTTGGGGCGTGTCCTCGCTCCTGCCGAGCCTGCGGCATTGGCGCCAAAGGAAGGTGCTACCGAGGAAGGCCTGCTGAGGACGCCGGTAATCCAGCGTGCAGATAACCGCTATCGTAACAAATCAGGCCGACAAGCGGGATCGGCCAAGCTGACGGCTTCCTGATCGATGGATTGTAGGGCTAGAATGATTGATCTATCAATTATTGATGCGTCCAACAATGTCCGCCCCCGCCCCCACTCCGCCACACTCGCCCGGCCAGATCCTGCCCTTTCGGCAAACCCTGCTGGCCATGCTGGGCATGTGCTTCGTGATGATGCTGGTCGCCATCGACCAGACCGTGGTGGGCACCGCGCTGCCGACCATCGTGGCGGAACTCCGGGGCTTCGAGCTTTACGCCTGGGTCGCCACGTCCTACCTGCTGACCTCGGTCATCACCGTGCCCATCTTCGGGCGGCTGGGCGATTACTACGGACGCAAACCCTTTGTCGTGGCCGCCATCGTGCTGTTCACCCTGGCCTCGGTCCTGTGCGGCGCGGCCGACACGATGCTCGAACTGGTGCTGGCGCGGGCGCTGCAAGGCATCGGCGGCGGCATGCTCGTCGGCACCGCTTTCGCCTGTATTCCCGATCTTTTCCCGGATCCCCACGTCCGGCTGCGCTGGCAGGTCATGCTCAGCGCCGCCTTCGGCATCGCCAACGCCGTGGGTCCCACCCTGGGCGGCGCCCTGACGGAACACTACGGCTGGCGCTCTGTCTTCTACGTCAACCTGCCCATCGGCATCCTGGGCCTCTGGTTCGTCGCCCGCTACCTGCCCCACCTGCGCAACCAGAGTCCCGGCAAGGTCCGGCTGGATTGGCAAGGCGCGATTTTGATCGCCGTGGCGCTGGGCACCATGCAACTGCTCGTGGAACTCCTGCCCAAGGACGGTTTCACGCCCTCCCTCGTGATGCTTGGCGCCGGCAGCATCGCCGCCTTCGCCGCTCTGATCTGGTGGGAGCGCCGCTGTCCCCATCCGCTGCTGCCGCTGGACATGTTCCGCAACCGCGGCCTGGCCATGCTCTTCACCCTGGCCCTGCTGGTCGGCGTGACGATGTATTCCCTGCTCTTCTACGCGCCCCTGCTCCTGCAAGGCGGCTTCGGGCTGTCGCCTCAGCAGGCGGGCCTGCTCATCACGCCCATGGTCGTCTTCATCACCGTCGGCAGCATCGTCAACGGCCGCATCATCACGCGCATCCGCAATCCCAACCGCATGCTGTACGCCGGCTTCCTCCTCATGGCGTTCTCGTGCCTGGGTATCGTCACTACCCACAGCTACACGTCGCACCTGCTGATCGGCGCCTACATGACGATGGCGGGCCTAGGGATGGGCTTCATCATGCCCAATCTCACCGTGTTCGCCCAACAGACCGCCGGCCGCAGCCACCTGGGCATCGCCACCGCGCTTCTGCAATCCTTGCGCATGATCGGCGGCATGCTGGGCACTGCCATCGTCGGCACCATGGTCAGCCACAGCTACTTCAGCGGCGTCGAGTCCACCCTGCGCGGCGCCTCCGCGCAGTGGCTGCCCAAGCTCAACGACCCGCAGATGCTGGTCAACCCGGCGGCCCAGACCGAGTTCCTGGCACAATTGGCCCATCAAGGCCAGGATGGAACGTCACTCATCGAGATCGCGCGCGTCGCGCTGGTGGGCGCCATTCACGAAGGGCAACTCATCGCCCTCGCCGTCGCCGTCTTCGCACTCTGGTGCGTGCGGCGCGTGCCCCTGGTGCAACTGGTCCGGCCATCCAAACCGGAGCCCGCCGGCGTCGGAGAGTAGCTTTTGCCCAAACAACAACAAGGCCTGCAAGTCATCCAGCACATGGGCCAGACGTACCGCGTCATGCAGAGCGCGTTCAGCAGCAAGGTTGGCCACGCGCTGCCGCGATGGCGCATTCTGCTGGCGCTGCATGAAAACGGGCAGTGCTCGCAGAAGCATCTGGCCGAGCGCTGCCGGCTGGATCCGGCGTCATTGACGCGGCAATTGCAGGCGATGCAGAAGCTGGGGTGGATTTCGCGAGCGGTGGATGCGGACGACAACCGGTTGACGAATGCCACGCTGACGGCGGCCGGACAGGCGGTGGTGAATGAGGCGTTGCCCAAGCGGGCTGAGTTTTTTGAGGAATCGCTGAAAGGGTTGTCAGCGGCGGATGTGGATACGCTGAATCGGGTGTTGAGCGTATTGGAGGAGAATTTCGTGCGGGCGGCGGCGGAAAGGAACTCCTGACGGACGGCCACCGCGCGGGCAGCACACTCGCCGTAAACGCTTTCCATTGGTTCTCAGGTCTTGACGATAGCTTGGTGTGTATCGCTGGCTCGCGGGCACTTCAGAGCAAAGCGTGCGCCGAACCATATTGAAATCAAAGCCAACGGAAGCTGAATCACGTGCACGATCGCGACCGTAGCCAGGGGGTGGTTCTCCTGAAAATCGGCGAGTGCCGGGAAATATCCCGCGTCAAAAACCGCCACGATGAATGGCTCCCAGCCGATCTCCATCGCGGCAATACGCAGCAGTTGAATTGCCGCAACCGTGGCGACTCCAAAAACGAATATTCGTCCGGGCCGGGAGTTCGGCACGTCGCGAGGGGCGACACAGCGCGCGATGATGAAGGTGGGCAACGCGGTCCAGAACAAGACAGACAAGCTTCCGTAAACAGGCTGCCACGAAAAATCGTAGGCTCGAATGAAGTTCGATGGAGTAAAGCCAGGAGCACTAGCTTCCACCAGAAGCGATACCACGACGACTACTCCCGTGAACATACCGATTGCGCGAAACCGTCGTGCGGTATCGCCCGTACCGCGCACTTCCTCTCTTTTGAAAACAACTGCACAGAAAAAAAATGCAGCCCCGATCATCAACACCAGGACTACCGGGGACAACGCGCGGACAATGGCTGCAACCGCCTGTGCCCGATCCCGTGCGTCTTCATAATCGCCACTCCCCCAGGCATACACCACATAGCCGGTGAAATCTCTTAAGTACCCATAAAGTGCCGACCCCGCGAACGCGCATAGAAACGCGAAAGCCCCCATGAACCACAGCACGAAGGCGCGTTTGCTCTCGTACCCCAAAATGCTTCGGCGCTCGATACGTGATTGTGCGCACATGAAGGCGGCGATTCCCGCCAACAGAAGGTAGGCGAAAAGCTGCGGGCCATCGCTAAAGAACCCGTACGACGAATGCGAGCCCACACCTCTCGGAATGGGATAACCCAGCCGGATGGCGGCCGCAAGGACGGCGATGGATGACAGGGCGACATACCAAGGAAACTTCTGGCTGGAACGGGGCGGCATGCAAATCCTGTGCGGCACTTGAAAAGGGACTCAACGGCGCAGCCATTTGCTCGCATCTTGCATGCCTGTCTGTGAGCAGTACATACGAAGAATCTGATTTTTGCCCGGACCTGATTCGTACTTTTGAGAATGTTTTGATTCTGATCTTCCTGCACCCTGGGCATCATGCTGCGCGGGGTTGCAAAGGACGGATACTGCGCTTCAGGCTAAGGACTCGAAGGCCGCGCAGACTCACCCTTTTTTAGTGAAGCCCCGGCGTGCTCTTCAAACAAGAAGGAGGTGATTGATGTGGACGCTTCTGGCGCTGGGTGGCGCGGGCTTGCTGCTGGCGGTGATGTATCTTGGCGCAAGGACACAACGTGCCACGAATCCCGATCGCACCGCGCAGTTGACCGGCAAGGCAATGACGCCGCTCGAGGTCCTCGCTGGTTCCAAAGAACCCACAACAGGCCAAGTATTGATAAGCCTGCTATCGCATGATGTTCTGGTCGTTCTGTTGCCGCCAGTGGGCTTCAGCCCGAAATCGTCAATGCGCGTGTTCCAGGACGACGAGGGTCCATTCGTGTTGGTCACCCCAAACCCCAATGTCTTGACCTCCCTGCAGCCCGCCAATTGGATGGAACAGCCCGGCGTCACCGCGGAACGCAATCCCGACGTTGATGGGATGCTCAAATATGTGGGCCGGATGCCGGGAGAGCAGTTATTGCTTGAATGCCCGCCCGATCTGGCAATCAGGCTGCTGCTCCGCACCGCAGACATAAATGTCATACGGGAACTCAACATTGATGCCGTCACCATAGCCGAAGTGCAGGCCTTGAAGCGTGACACGTCTATCGCAAGCCACGGATCGCCGTAGACGTGGCTTGCGGCTCAAGCGCCTGCGCTATCGAACATGACGCCATGTCACGTCCTGCCCGTTGATCTGCGGGAAAGGATGGTTGTAGGCAAAGGCCTGTTGACCTACGGGCAGTTCCAGGCATTCCCAAATGCCGGGCCACGGGCAGGGCTCGCCAGAGCGCTTCTTCCAACCCGGTGCATCGAGCCACGCCTGGTGGTCGGACTTGGCTTGGAGCTCCTGGAAGCGTCGTTCCGCTTCGTCCTTAGGCACGCTGAGGCTATGCCCTCGATGCGTAGAGACGATCTCGCCGTTTTCCCCGTTGCGCACGATGGAAACGAAGAAGCGTTCCCCGTCTAGCAATGCATAGAATTCGTAGTAGTCGAACGCGACTCCTGGAGGAGCGAATCCGGGACGAAAGCCACTATTTATATAGACGACTTGCGAGCGAGGGTCGTAGTCGGAACCCGGGCCCAAGATATCTACAGATTTGGGAACCGGCGGACTAAAACTAGCTCCGACTGGGTCCGTTAGTGCCATATATATCCTCAATCGTAGTGAACGAACCCCATCATCCATGAAGGCTTGTGGGACCGTGCGCATCATCACAATCTGCGAATACTTCATCCCGGGAAATAACTGATGATCGTCATTGAGAACACGCTGATACTTGCCGTCTGAGAACCAAGGGCTTGCATCAAAGAGGGGCTCGTCGAAAGACGCCCGCATAAGTATCTTCTCGTCCATGCCTTGCCCTCCACTCCACGTCCGCACGACCCCAACTGAAACGACCACCGCCGCAAACAAGAAGAGCCATCTGCGACGGCACGATTTTTTTGAGAACTTCATTCAGGATCCGTCGGACTGAACTTGATCAATCCCATAGGTAATCCTTCAGGAGTTTTTCCTGAGCTGACCGGCCGAACAGCACCATATTTATCGAGGGGAACATTGAATTTTTGCTTGTATAGCTCCCGTAACTCCATCTGACGTGCCAGCTTCTCGTCCTCGTTCGAATATGGTTTAACTGGCGGCTCGGGTGGAGGTTCATCACCTACAGACATGGCGCGAGCATTGTCCGTCGCATTGAGACGATGACGATAGTCATCGAGCCGACCGAGATATCGTTCTTGTTCGCGCTTGTACTGATCCATCCTGCGTTGCGTCTCGAGTGCCGCCTTTCGGTCTGAACTGGTGCCAAAGGTGTTTTCATAGGACGTTCGGCGCGGAAATGCGTCGACCCGAATGTCAGCCGCATCCGCCAACACTTGCGCCAGACTCTCGCGGTAGCCGGGATCTTCGCCTGGATCGAGTCTGTCGCCTATGTCATGCCCAAGACCCGTCCGGCATGCATAAGAGCTGATCCTCGCTTTCTCATCAAACGCCAATTCATTCATCATCCGCGCCTGAGCAAGTCCGAATCGAAGTTCAGCCTGAGTCTTGCTGCCTGTTTGGTAGCCGAACTCCACGCTGTGAACAACACCATGCGCATAGAAGTCCATCTGTTTGATGCGGCGCTTCTTCGTCAGCCTCGCGTTGGCAAAATCAACCAAATCGGATACCGAAGTCAGCTCGCGATAGCTGGCGCCATACATACCTGTCACGATGGACCTGACTTCGTCCAGAAGCGCTCTGGAGTACTGCTCCGTAAAGATGAGGAACACCCTCTGGATGGAGTAATCGGCAGTGCCAGCCGGGTACTGTTGCAATTGCCTGATCCCGTGATTGATGAACCAGACTTTATCGCCTGCTTGCCCATTCCAAACATTGCTCGCGATATCGCGAGCATTCCAGGAATCGAAAATCTGCGGCACGGAGCATCCCACGACCGTTACGTAGTCGACGTCAGCAATAGCTTCGACTTCCGTGGTGGGGTTTTCTGGGCCGGTACGGCTTTGTTTCTGCTCGTCCATTCCTGGCTCCTCAAGCGTCGATGCTCTGCTGGCGCAGGTGGCGCGAAGCGGTGCGCCCCCAGCGCAAGACGACAGCGCCTGGCTGGCCGGTGTAGATACGCGCCGTGAGTCCTTGAGAATCGGTACGACCAACGAAGCGCTGTCCCTCCGCTGTCTCTGCGCAGTACAAGACGTCCGCCAGAGCTGCGCCGGTTCTGGAATGCTTGATAAGGAATTGCTCGCTATGATCGGCCACCGGGTTGTTGACGGCACGAGCCAGCAAGTCCAGCAGGTTGCCGCGGCCACCCGGCATTTGTTGAATGGGCCCTTTTACTTTGATCGCAATGCCGTCGAGGGTGATGCCTGAATCGTCGATGGTGATATTGCCTCCCGGCCCCTCGATTACAGCGCGGTCTCCCGTCTGCAAGTGGTAGTGCATGGTCCTGCGCTCAATGCGCTGGCCTGTCTCCAGACGATGCGTGCCATGCACCATATTCTCGGAGTGACCACCGATATCCGCGCGCAGGTTGGCGGTGATGGTGTCGTGACGGTTGTTGCCCACCGTCTCCGCATGATTCATCCCAGTATGAATCGTGCGATGCCGCTCGATGGTGATCTCCTCATCCTGCCCTACGCGTTCGCGGCGATCTCGCCCTATGGCAAGGCGTTGATCGTTCCCGATTACGACACTTTCGTCGTGTCCGACCTGCTCGGTGCGGTTATGCCCAACGAAGGTGGTCTCGTTGTGATTGACGTGGATGTTCTGGTCTTTCTGCGCGTGAACGTAGATTTCCTCCTGGTCCTTCTCGTCTTCGAAACGCAGCTCGTTGGACCCTTCGCCCTTGTGGGTTTTGCTCTTGATGGTCATCCGCGTCTTGTGGCGCGGCAGCTCATAGGGAGGTAGTTGCAGGCGGTTATAAGCCCGGCCAATTACGATCGGCTGATCCATATCGCCGTCCAGGAAATTGACGATGACCTCCTGACCGATACGCGGGATGGCCATGTGCCCCCAAGTGGCGCCGGCGATGTTTTGCGTCACCCGGATCCAGCAGGAACTGAATTCGTCGTGTTTTCCCAGGCGGTCCCAGGGGAACTGGATCTTCACCCGGCCATATTCATCGGTATAGATTTCTTCGTTGGGCGGGCCGACCACGACGGCGTTCTGCGGACCATCCATGTGGGGCTTGGGCAGGGGTTCGGCGCGCCACTCGGCATCGTCCGGCACCAGTTCGGCCTCATAGCGGTAAAGGGTGCCAGACGAGGCGTTGGCACTTTCCTCGGCCTGGCTGGTGTGTTGCCTGCCTCGATGGACGATGCTGACTGGGCGCCAGCCGCGGTTAAGGTCTTCACGGGGATGTCCGGCAAGCGTGAAGGAGATTCCAGGCTGCAAGCGAGGATCGTCACCCTCGGCCAAAGCGACGCGCGCATCGCGCCGAAGCCCCCGCAAGCGGTTGTCGGCGAAGGGCCTGCCGGCCTCGTCGAACTTGGCGCGAGCGGGATAATCGTACCGTTCATAGCGGCGGCCCTGGTGGTCCAGATCCCGCCCATCGCGGCTGTGCTGATGAGCGTAGCGCGGATGGAGAAAGGTGTAGTCCCGCTGGGTCTGGCGCGCGGTGCGCACGTTCTCGGTGTACTCAAAACGGCGTAGCGCCGGCTGCGGCTGGTCGCCTCCGGGGATGGGGTTGTACTGCACCGGTTCGTCACCCAAGCTGCCGTGAATGAACAGGCGGTCGCTGTGGACCAACTGGTGCCCCTCGGCACTGTGGCGGAAGGAATAGAAAAAGCCTTCCTCGCGCATGATGCGCTCGATGAAGTGGTAGTCCGTGTCGCCGGCCTGCACGCAGTACTCGCGGGCCTGATGTTCGGTGGTGTTGCGCAGTTCGTAGTCGTGTGCAATGCCGTGGTCCTTAAGAACCACTTCGGCGATTTGCGGCACGGTGAGGGACTGGAAGATGCGCCAATCGGAACACAACTTCAAGCGCGCCAGCCTTGGTTCGACGACAGCGGAGTATCGCGTACGGCGAAAGCCGGTTTCGCGCTGGACGAAAGAGGAAATGGCGCCGTGGACGTAGCGGACGGGAATGTCGCCGTGCCACAGGGTGAGCCGGGCAGAGCGGTCGAGCACTTGGCCGAAGTCGACTGCGGAATTGGCGCAGGCCAACTCGACCGCCAGAAGGAAGGTTTCGGAAAGGGCTTCGCGAAACTCAAACTCGACGACCTCGAAGACGTCCTGTGCCTCGCTGCCGACGAGGTCGAACGTGAAGCGCAGATCGGATTGAGTGGGCATGGCGAGCTTCCAGTTCTGACAGCCTGGACTGGACTGTCCTCGGCGCAACGTGGCGAGCCCCTTTTTTAAAAGCCTCTCTATGCCTGGTAAATAATAAAAATCTTGTTCTAGCCGAGAGACCCATCTCAATCCGCCACGAGGCATCCGACCGGATGGCCTTAGCTACCTCTGAACGGAGAATTGCCAAATTCAAGGTCGTGAAACAGCAAATTTGACGCGGGCGACACCTGCCGCCCATGCAAAGAAAAAACCCTCGGCCATCAGGCTCGAGGGTTTTTGTTTGACGCGCTGGCCGGCAGGGCCGGGCTTCAGCGGTATGCCGATTGCTTCTGCATCAGACGTTGAACAAGAAATTCATCACATCGCCATCCTGCACGATGTACTCCTTGCCTTCCGCGCGCATCTTCCCGGCTTCCTTTGCGCCCTGCTCGCCCTTGTACGTGATGTAGTCCTCGTACGAGATGGTCTGCGCGCGGATGAAGCCGCGTTCGAAGTCGGTGTGGATGACGCCGGCGGCCTGGGGGCCGGTGGCGCCGATCGGCACGGTCCAGGCGCGGACTTCCTTCACGCCGGCGGTGAAGTAGGTTTGCAGGCCCAGCAGCTTGAAGGCGGCGCGGATCAGGCGGTTCAGGCCCGGTTCTTCCATGCCCATGTCCTTCAGGAAGGCTTCGCGGTCGGCGTCGTCAAGGTCGACGATTTCGGATTCGATGGCGGCGCAGATGGCCACGACGGGCGCGTTGCGGGCGGCGGCGAATTCGGTCAGGCGGTCGAGCAGCGGGTTGTTGGTGAAGCCGTCGTCGGCG
>Ga0213821_1000891_pt1 | contig 15702 bp, 19 predicted proteins | sample MC6MC0909MG_FD_179894 | JGI IMG/M metagenome (GOLD analysis project Ga0213821, IMG submission 179894) | Enriched soil aggregate microbial communities from Iowa State University, Ames, United States - MC6-MC0909-MG | ecosystem: Environmental > Terrestrial > Soil > Unclassified | place: USA: Iowa...
TACTCATCAAAGGATTGAGGCTCCCAGCTAGCTAAGATGTAAGGCTTTGTGATTTTATACATATCCTCATAGATTTTAGCAATCTCATCGTATTTCTTTTCTGCCGCTTCTATAGAGGTATCTTCAAGCACACTAGCTTCTTTTTCAAGTCTTTTAATCTCATTAAATAACTTTTCTAATTTTGCTAGTTCCTCAGCTGTCACTTCTTTTGGTAGATCTCTTTTATAAACTTCGAATGTGTAGAAATCAGAATAACTGTTAACAATGGATCCTTCCACAGAGATTTCCTGTCCCTCTGTTAAATTTAATTTTTCTAATTGTTCCTTAGAAAATTTATAGAAGCTAATAAAGTAATTTTTCCCGTCTTTTCCTTTAAGATTGATCCCATCTCCGTAATTATCTGTAATTGTCCCAGTAATTTGCTGTTCCATTTGAACTGTAGCATTGTTGGGTGTTTGCACGGAAGTAGCTCCTGCCTGAAGTGGTGTCAAAACAGCTAATCCTAATGTTAATGCTGAAGCCATCATCCAAGTTTTTTTAAACGGTTTTTTCATCTTTGGTTGTCTCCTTTATGACTGAAATTGTGTTTCCATTATCTATACGATTTACCAGTCAAAAGGTTCCGTTTTTTTCAAAAAGTTAACATAGTAGGGTGTGATTATTTAATCGTTGTATAATAGTAATAGTAGTAGTACAAAGGATAACTTACTTTTTTTAGGGGAAAATTTAGAGATGGTAGGTGAGGACATTATGGGAATTGCAGAAGTCTTAACAGTTGTTTTTATTGTATTAAAGCTTACAGATGTTATTTCATGGTCTTGGTGGCTAGTATTATTGCCGGCTATTATATCGTTTAGCATTTACATAATTATATTGGTGGTGAAGCTAATCATGGTTATTATTGCAGTAGTAGCTGTGAAAAATCGTAAAGAAGTATAGGATAAAGGATAGTAAATGAGTGATACGGGGAAAAACTTATGCTGACTTTTTGATAGGTGAACTGCATGGTAAAAAATAATACCATGCAGTGATAGTTTTATTTTGAAAGCTGGTATGTTTTAATTGCGGGTGGCACATAGGTAGCGCATTTATCTAAGAGTGCCGCAATATTTTCGTCAACTAGCAATGTATCACGATTATGTGCTTGTAAAAATTGCTCATTCTGCATATGGTCAAAGAATGAAATGAGTAAATCATAATAATGATTGATATTCAAAATGCCACATGGCTTTTGATGAAGACCAATTTGATTCCATGTATATACTTCGAATAACTCTTCCAATGTACCTGGGCCACCAGGTAATGCGATAAAGCCATCAGCTAGCTCCATCATTTTACTTTTTCGTTCGTGCATCGTATTGACCACGATCAGCTCTGTTAAATGCTGATGGGAGATTTCTCGCTCCTCCAGTAATGTAGGAATAACGCCAATGACCTTACCACCTTCCTGCAGAACTGTATCTGCAACTGTACCCATGATTCCAACACTAGCTCCTCCATAAATTAAGGTAATTTGACGCTTGGCTAATTCTTTGCCAAGTTGAATAGCCCCTTCACGATAGGCCTCTGAAGCTCCAATGCTTGATCCACAAAATACTGCAATACTATTCATATATAGCTCCTCCAAATCAAATCTGATTGTTTCCTCCGATTAACAGGGAATAACACAAATAAATGAAAATCTACCTGTCCCTCTCAATTCCACACACCAATCAGTGATAAAAATGTCCACTGATAGAAGTTTCATAGTATAGTATAATTTAATTTTGAGAGGAATGAAATGGAGGATTGAAAATTGAAAATAAATGAATTCCAGCAATGGATAAAGGAATACTATGATACGCGTGGATGGTCTGAATTGAATATTTTTACTCGTATTGGTTTTCTTGCTGAAGAAACAGGAGAAGTGGCAAGAGCTATTCGAGCTTTAGAAATTGGTAGAGACAGACCAGATGAAAAGGTTCAATCGTATGAAGAAAATAAGCAAGAGTTAATAGAGGAGCTTGGCGATGTTTTAGGGAATATTATTGTCATCGCTAATAAGTATGATATTTCCTTAGAAGAAATTTTCAAAGCTCATCAAGATAAGCTAATGAAGCGTTATCAGGATTGAAAGGAGAAATTAGATGGACTATCAAGTTGAAATTTTACAAGAGAAGCACGATGCTTTCACTAATTTTTTAAATGCTAAAATTCGTGACTATAATGATGAACATTCACTATACCATCAGGAAAGCAGACAAAAGGGTTCGATACGTCCCTTAAATCTCATCGTCACTGATAATGAGCAACAATGGATTGGCGGCATCACGGCAGAGGTTTATTGGGGATGGGTTGAAATTAATAAGTTTTGGTTTAGTAAAGATTACCGTGGAAAAGGCATCGGTGGACAGTTATTAGACACAGCAGAAAAAACAGCCAAGGAAATGGGTGCAACAAGAGCATTGTTAACTACATATGAGTTTCAAGCACGTACATTTTATGAGCAGAGAGGCTATCAGGTTGTTGGAGAAATAAAAGATTATCCGCCTGGTAGTAGTTATTATACAATGGTGAAATTACTTGATTAACAAAAATTGTTACTGATTCATAAGGTATATGAAGGGTACTTCAATATCGTATTAAAAGAATTAGATGAATAATAGATAATATTGAGTCAATGTGATTCTATATCGCATTGGCTTATTTTTTAATATCAGGATCAATTACAAATAGGAGGAATGTACAATGTCACTTTGTATTACTAAAGAATTAAATATTCAGGATAAGCAATATATTAACGACGAACTTTACAGGTTTAATTTAAAACATTTTCCACAAAATTTGCGAGGAAGGTATGAAGAAATCTGTCTATTTCTTAAGGATGATAAAGGACATGTTCGAGGTGGGATTCTTAGTGAGATATGTTGGAATTGGTTGGAAATTCATACTTTTATAATAGATAGTGGAGTAAGGAAATCGGGTTACGGTACTAAATTATTATTAGAGCTTGAAAACATTGCAATAGAAAAAGATTGTGATTTCATTAAAGTAGATACTTTAAGTTTTCAAGCCCTAGAGTTTTATAAAAAGAATGGTTATCAAGTGTATGGTTGTATAGATAATGTAGGTAGAGAATTTAAGCATTATTATTTGAAAAAAGATTTAAAGGAAATTTGAATGATTATAATGCTATATGTAACATTTTACTGAATTGGCATTGTAATACGCTTTAATACATAAGAGCTATAAAAAATATATAGCTGAAAAATGACTAAAAAACACTCCCAAATGTCAAACTTATAAAAAAGGGGAGATTTCGTGTGTATTCGATGTCGAATTTTAAATTACTTGTTGAAAAGCAAGCAGAGATTGATACTATTTATCAGAATTGTGATGACTTAATACAATCAACGGTAACGCCTAAAATGGACGAGGAAGTTAATAAATTATTAGATGCTATGGATAAAAAATTAACAGAACAAGGCTTTACCATTACTAAGACATCCACAGGATTTATTGCCAAGTATCAAGAGGCTGTTATCAATATTGATAAGCATTCGAAGAATTTGGAGGAATGCTTTTTTGTTAATTTAAATAATTATGCAGAAGATCAAGTTTCCATAGTTTTAGATATGACAGATTCGATGATACCGAAGATATCCAATAATCTTGATGGCTACTCAGAAATTATCGAGCAGATGACGGATAAATTAAAGAAAGCTAAAAGTCTTGAAAAAGCTTGTATGTCACCGAAATTTATTTATAAGACACAGAGCAATATGGTTTTTCATTCTGCTGAGGAAGTTGTTGATCACTATTTTCAATAACAGGAAAGCCACCCCGAAAAAATAGGGTGGCTTATAGTGGAATTTCTAATGCTTAAATATGCCCGCTACTATATTTAAACTATAAATTTCCTTCCGAAGATTAACATAATCATTGTTAAAATCATGAAATATAGAGGCATTGTGAGTAAGGAGCCATTATGCAAGAGGCTCATGCCAGAAGTTATAAGACTCACCAGCAGGTAATAGCCTAAGCTAAAAATAGCACCTGCTGTACCAATCACATCTTGAAAGCTGACAAGAGCTAAGCTTAAGCAATTGGGCAAAGCAATACCTGCCCCTAATAACATAATAAATATAGTACCTATTATGCTACAAAATAGTATATGACTAGATAATGGTAATATACTAACAATTAATTGTAATAAAGCGCCAACAATCATCACATAGCAGCCCAAATGGATTACTTTTTCAGGCTTAAAATTGATGACGAGTCTTTTAGAAATCATTGCTCCAATAATAGAGGCAAGTGCCACAAAGATGCCAAGAAATCCATAGAGACCTGGAGATATATGAAAGTGCTCAATAAAAATAAATGGTGCCTCAGCATAGTAACTGAATAACAAACCATTTATGCCACCAATCAACAAGCCAAAAACAAGGACTTTAGGAGATGAAAGAATGCGCTTTACAACTGGAATAATAGCGATTCTTTTTCTCGTTGATCTATCTGTTGTTTCAGGAAGCCTCAAATAGGTGTAGATAAAAAGCAACATACTCATTGCAACGAGAACAAAGAAAACGGCTCTAAAGCCAAGTGCTTGATCGACCCAGCCACCAATGAGTGGTCCCACTGCAGGGGTAAAGGCAATGACGGCAGAAATTTGTGCAAACATCGCATGTCTTCTACTACCAGAAACACTTTCCCGTAAAATTGTTTGCGTAATGATGGAGCCTGTTGCTGCTCCAAAAGCTTGAATAAATCGACTAACCAATAGAAAAGATATTGTTTCAGCGTAAAAACACATTAAACAGCCAATTCCATAAAAAAATAAACCGCCTAACATTGCAGGTCTACGTCCAATAAAATCAGAAAGCCATCCCCAACAAAATACACCTATGGCAAACCCTATAAAATAAATACTTAAAGTGAGCTGTACGGCACTATTTGAAGTATTCAATGCATGCGAAATATCAGGAAGAGACGGAGAATAGATTGTCTCACTAATCTGTGGAAATGCCACAAGTACAATCATTAATAGTAAAGATGGTGCTACATGTTTTTTCAACTTATTGCCCTCCTACAAGCAAAATCTACTTTTTAATGAAAGAGTAGATTAGAGTAGCTAGGGAAAAGGCGGGACCATTATTAGTATACGTTCATAGGATGTCATGTTATCACCTTAATATGCTTGAAGTAGGAGTGCATAGTCATATATAGTATAATTTAACTTTATATATATAGCAATAATTACTATGAATAGAATAGATTGAAGGAGGGGTTATATGTTTCCGATTTTAGAGACAGAAAGACTTATTTTACGTGAGCTGACACTGGAGGATACAAGAAGCATTTTTCATTGTTTTTCTCATAAGGAAGTGACACGATATTATGGGCAAGAACCATTTACAGAATTTAAGCAAGCAGAAAAATTAATAACGCTTTTTTCAAAAAACTTCACTGAAAAAAGGGGGATACGTTGGGGCATCGAACGAAAAGGAACAAAGGGAATTATCGGTACTGTTGGTTTCAATGTTTGGTCTCCAACACATAAACGAGCCGAAATTGGCTATGAAATTCATCCAGATTATTGGCGAAAGGGCTATACATTGGAAGCGATAACTAAAGTAATTTCTTATGGCTTTAATGACATGGGGCTAACGCGAATAGGAGCTGTTGTATTTTTAGAAAATGAGGCTTCTAATCAATTGCTTATGAAAATAGGGTTTCAACAGGAAGGAATTCTTAGAGACTATATGTACCAAAACGGTGAGGCATACGATACATTGATTTATTCCATTTTAAAGGCTGAAGCTCATCATCTTATTTGACTCCATTTATTGTTATTAAATAGTGATATTGTAGTAGTTTTGTAGATTCATTTTTCGGTTATATTGCTAATAAGAAGCTAGGTGTTAGGAAAGAAAAAATAGGAATAGGTTAGGGGCTTTATACCGATGGAATTACAATATAGTACAGCTTATTTTCAAAAGTTAGATTTGCTAGAAGGGTTATACTTAGGTCAGGCGTCATTAAGAGAAAAGATGCAGACCAAAAATGGAAGCGCTCGTTATGGGGAACGCTTTGAACAATTAGAAAAGGCTATTGTGAAACTAAATAAAGAAATAAGAATATTAGAACGTCACATCATTCAGTCTGTAGATTCGGTTATAGTTTGATCATTATAAAAACAACTCATGCTAATATTTTTGAATGGCATGAGTTGTTTATTGTGATTTTGATAAGTTTAGCTTATCGAAAATGATAATTAACATTAATTTTTTTTATGTTCAGAAGAGGTTTACAATAAGAATACAAGATTATCCATATAAATTTTGAAAAGAGTGATGAAGATGGGCATTGATTTCCACAATATGAACAATCAATCAACGTATACAACTCGGTATGCAGATTTCTCATGGATGGAAACGATTAAAAAGCTTGTTCCGTTAGTAAATATTTCTAGAGCTGCTGATATTGGATGTGGTGGAGGAATTTACTCTAAGGCATTAGTAGAATTGGGCGTAGCTTCTGTCATCGGTGTAGATTTTTCTAAGGCTATGTTGGTGGGAGCGAGGGAAAATTGTAAGGATTATCATCATATTACATTTAAGCAGGGAAATGCATTGGATACAGGCTTAGACAACAGTAGCTTTCAGGTAATTCTCGAACGAGCATTAATTCATCATATTCAAGATTTAAAGGCATGTTTTCAAGAGGCGTATCGAATATTGGAGGATGATGGAATCTATATTATCCAGGACCGTACACCAGAAGACTGTCTTTTAAAAGGCGATGCCAGTCATATACGAGGTTATTTCTTCGAGTATTTCCCTAAATTAAAGGAGCATGAAATAACGCGTAGACATAGTAGTGAAAAAGTAATGGAAACACTAAAGGAAATTGGATTTAAGGAGATACAGGAAGTCAAGCTGTGGGAAACAAGAAAAGTCTATGAGGAAAAAGCACAATTACTCCAAGATATTAGGAATAGAACAGGTAGAAGTATTTTACATGAATTAGAAGAGGAGGAGCTGCAACAATTAGTAAAGCATATAGATGATTCACTGGACACAGACAGTACGATAGTTGAAAAGGATAGATGGACCATTTGGAAAGCAGTGAAATAAAGATAGTTTTTAGGTTTTTTTATCATCGAGGGATAATCCAATCCGTATTTACGATTGATTAACCCTATAATTTTAAATTAGCTCTCGTTTTGCTTTTAAACGAGAGCTTTCACTATTAGTCACCAGCTAGAGTGAGGAGGTATTTATCTCGATCCTTTTCGTCCTGCATTTTATTATCAACGAGCATCGCACCGTACCATACCTTTGTTCTATCATTATCCACTAAAAATTGAATATTCACTTTCTTTTCTTTATGACTTATTGGACAATCTCCTTTAAACTCTACAACCTTTTGCCCTTTTTGCGTTTCAAAATATACCCAGTATGGATTTTTACAAGCACTTGCCAAACCAGATTCTAACGATTTTTGATTGTTTTCAAAGGAATAATTTTTAACGTATGTAATATATTCATTATCTGTAATGTCCTTTTGTGGACCGTAAAAGTACCAAAATACCCCTAAAATCCCAATTGGCACAATCCATAATATATTCCTCTTGCTTAATTTCCCCATGTTTGCATCCCCCTTTATTAAGCTATTTTATCACCTTTATACCGATTTTTGCTAGCTTACAATAATATTTTCTATTTTTTGTTTTATTGTCATAGCTAAGTGGATTGAGTCTAAGGGATGATGTGTTTCAGTTAATATAATACGAGGGTGATTGTTCTGCTTTTAGAAGGTATTTATGTAATCATTATAATTGCACATTCCGCTGTCGCTTGTTTAGAAATTGTTCAGAACGATATGTTATTTTATTAATGTAACATGATAAATGTTATTCATTGCGCAAAAAGATTGGACTCAAATGATGTGAGATTTGAGTCTAATTTTTTTGTTTTTGGAATTTTAACAAGAGCTTTCCATTCAATTTTGAGTAAAATTTATAAAGCTGTTTGAGGAAATTTAGCTATTTAACAACGTAATTCCAAGCATTCAATGGAGACTAAGCTGGTGGAGGGAACTAAAATGGCTATAATCTATCAATTTTCAAAAAGAACATTTCGAGATATAACAAATGAAGGAGTCGTTGACGTAGATAAAGTTACAGCTGATTTTATTGGAAGCGTTATAAAAGTCTACGAACGCAAAGGGACAATAATTGTACATATTAAAGATAAAAAGGTGAATCATGCGAGCATTTCTAATACTAATGGCCAAGTTAAGGAATGGGAAATTAAATATGCAATAGAACAGGTTTTAAAAAGTGAAATTAAAGATGTGCTTGTACATGTCAGTAGAACTGGAGTAATTCATGTATGTACAAAAGAGGACAATACTTTTATCAAATAGGTGCATTCATTTTGCTGTAATCAAAATCTTACATACATATTTGACTATTCTAAAAGATATCGAGAGTAGTTTCCTCGATGTTTGGAGATAGTCTAAAACAATTTAGAAGATCTTTTTATTTTTCTTATATTTTTTTGCTGATAGTAAATAATACATAAGAAATCTGATTATAAGGGGAATATTCTAAATGTTAAAAAAACCGAAGTCCATTACATCACCTAAAAAATTCATAGTGGGTCAAAATTTATTAGAAGTATTACCTAATTACACAAAAATTTATGGTGACCATGCTTATGTAATATGTGATGAGTTTATACTTGAACGAGCAAAGGAAGAAGCTGGTAGGTCTTTTGAAAATGAGGGATTTAAAAGTGAATTTGTGAAATTCAATTATGAAATTACACAAGAAGAAATTGATAAACACCGAGAGGCGGTAAGACAATCAGGTGCAAATATCATTGTGGGTATTGGAGGGGGAAAAACATTAGATACAGCTAAAGCTACTGCTTATTATGAGCAATTACCTGTTGTAATTTTTCCAACTATAGCTTCAACTGATGCACCATGTACAGCACTCGCTGTTATTTATCATTCTGATGGTTCATTTGATCGTTATTTGTTCTTACCCTCAAACCCAGATATTGTGTTAGCTGATACAAAGATATTAGCAGCTGCACCAACACGTTTTTTTGTAGCTGGTATTGGTGATGCTCTTGCTACTTATTTTGAAGCACGAGCATGCTACCGTAAAAATGGTGATAATTTGGTGAATTTAAAGCCAACACTATCGGGACTTGGAATTGCTAAAATGTGTTATGACACTATTTTAGAATATGGTCTACAAGCTAAAATTGCCGTGGATCAAGGAATTACTACGCTAGCAGTTGAAAATACAATTGAAGCGACCATATATTTAAGTGGTGTTGGTGCTGAAGCTGGTGGCTTAGCTGCTGCACATGCAATTCACAATGGAATGACCGCCGTTCCATCCCTTCACCGTGCACAACATGGTGAAAAAGTAGTATTTGGTTTATTAACACAGCTTGTTTTAGAAAGTGCACCGAAAGAGGAAATTGCAACTGTTATTCAATTTATTAAAGAAATTGGTTTACCATTAACCTTAAATGATCTTGGTATGGATGAATTCCGAGAAGATGAATGGAGAAATGTAGCAGAAACTGCATGTGCAAAAGAGGATACCATGAAGAATATGCCACATCCAGTTACTCCTGATGATGTGTATCAAGCAATTATTGCTGCAAATGCATTAGCAGAACATTATAAAAATGAAGTGAACTCCAAAAGTTGATTTTAATGGATATGAAATAGAAAAATAAACAAAAAGCATATCTTAGGATTTCTAAAATATGCCTTTTTGATTTATTTTTTATGCTCTAAAATTGGATTTAGATAAAATTCAAAGGAAAAAGTCCCGTTGAATATGTAGAGATTTTGAAAAAAGTCCAACAACAAAGTAAATATATGCTTATAATTCTCGATGAATACAAGAGAAGCTTTTTTTTTTTGGAAAGCAGACAATCAAAAAGGGAAACAAGGGGGCGCTTACTTTGCTTGAATGGACTAGCGATACATGGGGGAAGCTGATGGGACCTTATGGATCTGGAGAGAACGTACCAATGCTGCTACAGCAGTTGATGCAGGAGTATAACCAAGAAACGGCTGATGAGCTCTTTCAGGAATACTTGTTTCATCAGAACACGATTTATACGGTCACATATGCGGCTGTTCCTTATTTAGCAAAGATGGCTCGTTTGACGAAAGATCCTGAAGTGCAGCGCCATCTTTTTGTTACATGCGGCATCATAGAAGCAAGCCGTGACAAGAACGATTCAATGCCGTATCCTACAGCTTGGGCGGAACTCGCTGAGGATGTGGGAGCATCAATCTGTGAGGACATCTACAGTGGATATATTGAGGCCATACGTGATATAGCTTCTTTAAGTGAAGAGGTGGTTACCCACACTGCTCTTGCTCCAATTGATGATGTAGAGAAACGTTATATTCTTATCGCAGATTCAGCCTTTCGGGGATCAAACAAGGTGGCGAATATGCTGTTAACATTTACGGCAGGGGATGAGTACATTGCAGTGTGTCAAGAGTGCAACCAGGAAGTATATTTGTGGCCGAATGAAGAGGATGGGCACATACAGGCATTTCCGCAAGACCCAGTGTTTGAAGAAGAACAACAGGCTCAAATAGTTATACCTGCATCTCAGTATTTGGATGCAGATCAAGCAATGTTAGCGGATCAAGTGATGGCGATCGGCGAACAAGGTCTCGCTCGCCATTTGCCATATCTGGCTGGTGAGACAAACTGTCCTTCATGTGGAGTGAACATACCAATTTGGCAAGCACTGCTCTCGATATTTGACTAGTTAGTTAGTTTGCTAGTGTAATGGAAGCCTTGAATTTCTATGAGGAGTTAGATGAAATGGCAATCCAAGGAAATTTGTAATTTACCGTTTATAAAGTGTTACTGAAGCAGTAATAAGGTAGTATCATAGTTTCTAAAAATCAAATTTAAAAAGAGAAAGATGGAATAAATAGTTAATCTTTCTCTTTTAAAACTCTAGTAGAATAAACCCACTATGTGAATTATTTTGATTCATCTTTTTCAACAGGATCTATATACTTTGTCTGTTCCTGTAAATCTTTATCACTGTTTGTATTGTTAGTTCCTCTAGTTAAATCGTCAAATGGTGTATACATATTGATGATTTTCTTTTTCTTTATAACAATATTGAATACCCCGAAAATGATTAATCCGATGGACATAACTCCAATTACAACAACAATAGCAGTAATTATTTTCAAAACCTCCTTTGTTTTGAATTTATTATAACAACATATAAAAAATACGGGCGTTTTATTTTTTGAAATGACAAGAAATGGCTATCTGAATTTAAAATTGAAAACGACAGTAAAAAAGGGTTGAGCTTTATTGAGAAGTAAAGGCTATTTCATAGACAAATACAAGAATCAGATTTTTAACGATCAAGCATTAGTTTCAAGTAAACTTTACCCTGATACTCCTACGTTACAGGAACTTGAAGAAATGATTTTTAATAGCATAGTGGAACAGGTATTTATCTGTAACTATCAAACAGAACAGAAAGGCAAGTTAGAGCAATTATCGAAAAATGATGTTAGGTCTGAATGGTATTCGAAGTTTAAAAATAATATTTGCCTTGATGATGAAGCGTATTTAGATTATTTCCCTAATGGATACTGCTTTTTTGTTGAGCTTTGGGAAAGCGAAAAAGGTGCTCCCATTTTGGTGTTATTCCAATGTCATTAAGAGTCCAAAAAAGATTAATGAAATATGATTTTGAAATTAATATTCAAATCATTTAATTCCTTATTAGGGCAAAAAAATTAGAATTTGAGCTAGTTTATATCAACACCTAAAATTAAATTGTCAAAAAATGAAGGAGATTAAGCTTGTTTTTAGCAAAATCAACTCCTAATATATTAAATTTTAGCATTTTTTAGAAAATGAAGTTGAAAAATTGGATAATAAAAGTATAATATAGGTATAGATACATTTATGGATTATTAATCCATAATATTAGAAAATGTAACTATAAAAACTAATGAAATGAGGAGATTTTATGATTAACGTGATTCAGTATTTGGAAAAAAACCCGTCGCTACTTACATTGTTAAAAGAAAATAAGGCTTCTCTAGTTGGTGTTACAGAGCTTGAGCAGAAGGCAATCATAACATCCTTTGATGAGGATGAGACATGTTTAGAAACGGGCTTCTGGCACTAAACTTTTTAAAAAATAATTGGCTTTGGCTTGCTATAAGTACTTATCTTATATTAGGAAGCTATTTGATATATGTTACTTATAGCACGCCTTATTTGGGAATTAAACTGAAAGAAGAGAATGGACAATGGTTAATAATTGAGCCATATTATAAGGAATGGGCAAATAAGCAAAGGATTTCAGCAGGGGATATTATTTTAGAAATTGATGGTAACAACATTAATGATTTAAATATTATTAAATATGATCCTGTAATTAGAGTAGCTAAAGAGTTAAAGTTTGTGAACCAAGAGGATGAACAGTTAATTCATCTACAAATAGCACCATTAGACATTCCTGAACAACTTTTGTATATATTTTTTTTACCAGTATGTTATTTTTTATTAAGTTTAATTGTTTCTCTCTACTTATATAAGAAACAAAAGAATTCGAGTTTAATAAATTTACTTATTCTGTTTATTCTTACAGTATCGTTGGCTTATGTTAGTATTGGTGCATCAGGAATGTTAGATCGTGTTGGAACAGTTGTGAATCGAAGTAGTATGATACTTTGTCTTGTTCTTTTGATTCATTTTTTAAGAAATTATTTTTTATTTTTGAATTTAAAATGGTTATTTATTTACAACATTAAAATAATATATATACTCCCTTTATTTATTGTTTCTTCTTTTAGTATTTTTAGCATTATCTACCCATTTACAAATACTTTATTCTCTATTTTTACCTTGTGGTTATTTTTTATTTTATTAATCATAATTTTTGGTATTTTAGGGATAGGCTATTCAAAATATAAAACCCCTCAATTGAAAATTTTTTTATTAGGTATTATTAGCCCTTTTTTACCGTTCCTTTTTTTGTTTGCTTTACCGCAAATTATTTTTCATAAATATATACTTTCTGCCGATATATGCTCCTTATTTTTGTTGCTTATACCATATAGCTTCATATTTACACAGCTCACTGAACGTATATTTGATATGGAGTACTATATAACTCGCTTACGTCATTATTTTAATTTCTCATTTGCTTTTACAGTTTGGCTATTAATTGGTCTCTACTGGATAACTGATCTAGCTATTTCAAGAATGACAGAAATTTTTCTTTTTTCCTTCTTCTCTTTAATAGCTCTTTTCTATATTAAAGAAAAAATAGATTATCATAAGCGAAAAATCCTTTTTTCAACAAAAGGAGATTATATCCATAGAATGTATACGACCATTGATAGTATTGGAAGAGTCGTAAAAATTGAAGACTTATTGGAGAAATTTGTTCATGAAGTTGCTTTACATCTTGAGATTAATCATATAGACGTACTAACTTATGATTTACAAACACAACAAATTACTTTTTTAAGCAAATCAAAAGAATATACACAAAATCAAATTGATGAAGTATTACTAGACAAACTATGCTTGGGTGATATCAAGAAAACAGAGCATTTTTATATTGCTTTTATACACCAAGATGTAAATTATAAAAGAATATTAGTCGTAGATCATAATAAATCTATCTATCTAAAGGATGAGGAATTATTATGGCTTGAATTATTGCTTCTATATTTAAATAATTTTATAGAAAATACGAAAATGGTTGAAGATCTTTTAGAACAATTAAAGCATATGAAGGAAGCCGATAATAATCAGTTACCGTGGCTCAATAAGCTACTTTGGCTACGATTTGAAGAAGAAAAGTATCAATTGGCACAAGAGTTACACGATACGATTTTACAAGAACAGCTACATATTGCAAGGGAAATGGATGTAGTTATTCATGCAAAGAAAACAATAAATATACAAACGAAACTTTCAAAAGTTCATGACCATATGATTGCATCGTTAAATGATTTAAGAGGATATTGTGAAAATTTAAAACCGCCACTATTAGATACATTAGGTTTAAATGCAGCGCTTGAGAAACTTATTCAAAAAGTTCATAAACGTGCAGAATTTGTTTTAATTTACACCATTGATCGTCTTTATTTAGAGGATGAACGTTTAAACTTAATGATTTATCGTCTTTTCCAAGAGCTATTGAATAATGCCTTGAAACATTCGCATGCTAACATTGTTGAAATTCATCTCTTAGAAGCCAAAGAGGGTTTTGAAGTCAATTATTTTGACGATGGTATAGGATGTAAAATGGATGAAATCATTCTTGCCGATTCAATGGGGATTAGGGGGATGCAAGAGAGGGTACGGGCCTTTAATGGCAAGTTTTCTATCAATACCAATATAGGAGATGGAATGTCCATTCGAATTAAGGTAAATGAAAGAGAACAAACCAATTCCGATGGCTACAATACTTATCATAGATGGCCAACCCCTAGCAAACAGCTCAGTTGAGAACGCAATTATTGAAGTTCAGAAATATCAAACTTAATACTTCATAAAGAAAGAATCGAATTTGATTAATTTTTTCAAAAACAGATTCTTTTTTTATTGTAAAAAATGATTTTTTGAAGATCTTTTAGATAATTACTGCAAATAAGTTATCATTTATATAAGCTTCATAATGGAGCAGCCTATTTACCATTTTACAGTTTCATTAAAACCCACCTGCTATTCTAACTCCTTTTAACGACCATAAAATTACAATTTTTTTAAAATGTTCTTTTCCACTTTCTGTTTCCACTATAATTTCTGATCGCCTACTTTATTAGTTGATTATACACTAATATATCCATCCTTTATTTCTATCCATTCGTTTATAGACAGCATTCCAGTACGTATTATTGAGTTAAAATCAACGAATCTTTTATGATATTCCTGCTATCTATCAAAGGTATCTTAAGAAAATATTGTATTGTGAATATAAAGAATATTTTAAATATTAATTTACATTTAAAAAAATTATGATAAGATTGTAATAAATTACGGTTATACAGTAATTATTCTTCTTTTATGAGAAAGGAGTTAAGTTATGGAAGAAATTTTTCAAAAAATAAAGCAATTAAGATTTGAACAAGGTATGACTTTAAAGGAATTGAGTGAAAAGACAGAATTATCGGTTAGTTTCTTATCCCAAATTGAGAGAGGGACATCATCATTAGCTATTACCTCTTTAAAAAAAATTGCTGACGCATTTGGCGTGAAGATGATTCATTTCTTCGAGGAGACGGAAGACCTAAATTACGCAGTGAAAAAGCAAAATCAAAAACCTTTTAAAATAGAAAGTTCGGATTCTACTTACGTTAGATTAAGTAATAACTTTCCAGATAGAAAAATAGAGCCATTTCTTGTCACAATAAAGCCTTTACAAAAAGAAAATGAACCATTTAAGCATCCAGGTGAAGAGTTTTATTACGTTCTAAAGGGGGCTGTATTATTCACTGTTGATCAGACGGAATATTATTTGCGTGAAGGAGAAGCCATCCATTTTCCTTCAAATCTAACTCATATATGGGAAAATCCTTTAAACCAAGAAACTGTATTACTTTCCGTAATCACGCCAGTAATTTTTAATTAAACGAGTAAGGTTTCCCTGAACAAAAAGGGAATTT
>Ga0213821_1000905_pt1 | contig 15563 bp, 21 predicted proteins | sample MC6MC0909MG_FD_179894 | JGI IMG/M metagenome (GOLD analysis project Ga0213821, IMG submission 179894) | Enriched soil aggregate microbial communities from Iowa State University, Ames, United States - MC6-MC0909-MG | ecosystem: Environmental > Terrestrial > Soil > Unclassified | place: USA: Iowa...
ACGGGTTAATCACATCATATTCGCTTCTACAAATACGGCTCTTTTGATATTTTCACAAATAACTAAATGAACAGATTCGAACCAACAACCCAAAATTTAAGGAAGCTGGTTATACGATTGAGGAAAATAAGAAGCATTTGAGGAACTAATCAAGCAAGGGAAACATTCCAATACAGATTGTGAAACAGATAACAAACAAAGTTGTCTGTTTTTTTGTTGTTGACTTTAACGTCTCGTAAACCCTTATGGTTATTTGTATAAACCTAAAGGATGAAACGGAAATGCATGAATTTTATCAAATGCCTTTATTTGTAAAGTTAAAAGTGAAAAATATTGAAAAGTCGAAAGTCTGGTATAAAAGCGTATTAGATTTTCATTCAGTGTTTGATTTTCCTGACGATAAAGGAACAGTATCAATGACACATTTAAGAGGGGAAAAGTACCAAGATTTGATGTTAATCAAGGATGAAAAGGTCAACGCTTCTAGTTCAGTAATTATTAATTTATTCTCTCATAATATTCATAATATTTATCAATCTGCGCTGGAAAACAAAACAAGTATTATTCAAGAACCAACTGTTACACCATGGAATGCAAAAGAATTAACTATAAAAGATCCAGATGGATATATTTTCACAATAACAGAGAGTATCGATTCTAATAAAAGCTTTGATTGTGTAATTGAAAATGTTAAAGGAAAATTTGATAGAAAAGAATAGTTTGTATTGATATAACCTAGGAAAATAAAAAGCAACCGACTACAAAATGGACAGGTTTTGGTCGGTTGCTCTTATATATGCTGAAAACGTTGATATATCAATTACCCATGAGTAGCAGACTCAAACGCAACAACGATCTATCATTAAATTGCGACCGCTATTATTGAAAATCAAGAGCTATTAAAGTATTGATATAACGGTATTTATTATATTGAAATGTGTCGCAATTTTTCATTAAAAATCACATTCTATCACCAGTTAGGGACTATTTGGTCACCAAAAGTCACCTTTTTTAATACCCTAAGCCCCAGTTAGTTCAGTAAGAAGCAAGAATTTAATCTAATTTTTTTACAAATAAAACTCTGTCTTGATTTGGTCCATCATAGTCTGTATTTAATGATAGACCTTCAATAATTCTATCTCCATCTTCAATTTCAAAACCCATTTTGGTATGATAGGCAATCGAAACTTTATTGACAGGTGACGTTACACACCGAACGATACTTCGATTATTTTGCTTTACTACATTAAAAAATTTATTGTATAAATGTTTTCCAATATGATGCTTTCTGTATTCAGGATGAACTCCAACGAAATGAATATACGCCTCATTTGAATGAGTTTGAGAAAGGAATCCTATTAGAAAACCCACAAACTTACCATCCTTCTCTGCAATGAAACTTGTTTGTGTAAAATGGTCGAAGAATAATTTTGGTAACTTATCAGACATATTCCTGCCACCCCACCACTCGTTAATTAGAGGTGAAATTACATAGTAGTCTGAACCTTTAACTGAACGAATTTCCATTTTAATCCTCCTGTTTTATGTAAAAATTTATTTAAACTAATATTAACATTAAAACAATTTTATATTAGTTTAACAATACCTCATCTAAATATTACTTGGACAATTATTTCATTCACCATTCCAACTCTAATGTTGGTTCACCATGCACTATTGATTGTGGAAAATTTCTCTTTCACACAACCACCTATAGAATGGCACTGAACATTCTCTTTCGCGGTTCGCCCCTCCACAGATGATGATATTGGGAGTTAAATTTGAGGCAAATTTTGTATGAGAAGATGGTCGGAAATAAAACTGATCACTAACAAAGTTGTTTGTTTGTTTTTTTGTTCATTTAATCAGTCAATCCGTCTTAAGGCTGAGAAATAACACAGCCTATAGCATGTTCCTAATAATAGGTTTAATTGATATAATTAAACCATTAAAGGAAACAGCAAGCAAGAAGGAAGGAGATGTTCATTATGGGTATGAAAATATGGTGGGCCACAAATATTGTATGGATATTAATTTTCAGTGCTCTTGCAGTATTTGTTGGTGCAAGAAATATTGATGGAGCAGGTGTAGTTCAAACACCTGAAATTAAAATGATAACATTCGTTATTTTAGGTATTGCTGTTTTAGTTGTTTTACTATTGCAATTGATTTTTCTTTATTTTGTTAGAAAAAGTACAAATAAAAATTTAACAAATAGATTATCATGACTCAACGTTGTTCTTGTTTTTGTGTAAGCCGCTTAAATAAGTGGCTTTTTTGTATGTACTCTTGTCAGTATTCTTTACAAAATGAAATTCCAAAAATCTGTAAGGAGTTAGCTGGATTTTGGAAAGAAAAAGATGATGGCTAAACAAATTCAATTGGCAGCTAAAGAGCAACCTAAAATGTTCTTAAAGAGTGTGCTATTAGAGAAAAAGGATGAACTTGAATCACTTCGTAAAAAGTTTAGACCGTATGATGAATAAATACACAAAGACCAGGTACTCACATTTTTATGAGCGCCTGGTCTTTTACATTACCCACTAATTTAAACGATTTACTACTCACCTAACTCAACCTTCACTGACAAAGCTATATCTGCTGAAGGAGTTTCTTCTTGAACTACACATGATATTAAATAAGCCCCTTCTGGTAAATCATTAAATACCTGTTCATAGCTTTCATTCTCCTTCAAGAAACCAGTTGCAACCTTTCTTTTATCATCCGCATTTCGAATACTATACCAAAAACTTTTAGTGCCAGTATTCAATAAATATATCTTAACCTTCAAATCACCGTTAACCGTAAAATATGATTTACTTTCACCAATAGAAGAAACTATATGTTCATCAATTAAACTTTCATGAGTAACTTCAATTTGCCCTCCCTTTAATTCTTCCTCTTTCTCCTTTTGAGTAGTATCCAACACAACAGGTTCATTTTTGATTACTTTTGACTCTTTTTTGGAAGATGGTTCTTCTGTTTGAGATGAATACATACTACAACCTGATAAAATAATACAAATAGAACAAATACGTGCTAATTTATATATCTTCATATTTCTCTCCTAATTAATTATAGCAAAAATTATATTTTTTCTTATTCTGAATACTTGCTTCATTTGAAAAATACCATAAAACACCCAGTTCACCTTCGTTTAGGTAGTGCCCAATTTAGTATTTTTTATTTCGTAACTATAAAAGCCCAGGCTCAAAACTTTAATCGAGTACCAGGGCTTTTTTATATAACTGAAAATATTAAAATTTCGATTCTTAGTTTAATGATCTGACAGCGAAATCAAATGCTCCTGATCCACCATTAGTTGTAGTAATTGATATCTTATATTCACCCACAGGAATGTCATCTAAATCCCAAAATGCTGTATAAGTTTTAGATTCACCAGGGTATAAAGTTCCAGAGCTCCAAATGTAACCATTAGGTTTGTAAATTTTCCAATTAAAAGTATTTGAACCTCTATTTGCAATGTTATATCTTATGTCATATTTACTTGAACCAACTTGGAATGAATTTTTAAACTCTCCATTTACTAATGGTTGGTTAGTATAACTTGCTAGTAGCGTTCTTACCCATTTCCAAGAATCACTACCAAAATACTCTTCGTGATTCGAACCAATATTAACCTCTTCATTTTCCTGAATGTTTGTGTTAATTGTTTCTATTTCGGATGCCATTGCAGGTGCTATACTAGTTCCAGCTAAAGCTAAAGTTAAAGCAGATACTGTTGCCAATTTTGTAAATTTCACTAATATCACTCCAGTTTGTATTTTTATTTACGCAAATAATTTATGAAATATAATCTAGATTTCTTTTCCTCGAGTCAATTCAATCCTATCATTACTATTATACCAAATCAATGGAAAATCAACGCCAAATTTTGGCGGTTTTAATGAGATTTTTTGACGGTTTTTTCTATTTTATAACAATTCACGCCATATCAAGCCAAGGATACCGCCATTTTTTGGCGCTATTATAATCCTTTCATATAACATAAGTATTATTTTTGATGAAATTTTAACTGAAAGACTTGAAAATTTTTTTAGTTTTGTTTTTGCTTAAATATTTTTCTTCACTAAACTGTCAATTTTAGTATGATGATTACAAAAAAAGCCCAGTCTCAAATTAATTGAGTACCTGGGCTTTGGCGTTACGTAATAAATTTGTCGATAGTGACATTTAAGCAAGTCGTTTTTATGTACTTGGTTTTTAACTCCATATAAACTATACATAATAATACAAAAGGAGAATATTGATGGAATTTCGATTAGAATTATTCGTTGAAGATTTACAAAAGTCTATTAGTTTTTATGAGGAAATAATAGGTCTTACATTTCATAATAAGACCGAAGTTAGTGCAATTATTAAAATGAAGAATTTTGCTTTATTATTAACATCTGATAACGTTCTTAATGAAAATCATTATTTTAAAAAAGGCGGTTTAAGACCAAAAGGAAAAGGTGTTGAAGTAGTGATACTACTAGATAATATCGAACAAACATATCAACGTGTTCTAGATAAACATTATCCAGTTGAATCAAGTCTTGTTTTACAATCATGGGGAATGAAAGATTTTCGCATTATTGACCCTGATGGCTATTATCTGAGATTAACTTCGTATAAAGATTAGGGAAGAGTCCAAGACAGCAACTTTAAGCTTCTTGGTCTTTCAATATTTTTATTATTTACCACGTCTTTGCAGAATCGTAATGTACAGACCAATTAAACGGTCAGTGGTCATTGTACTATTCTGTAAATCCTTTAAGTGCCATTTCTGAATAATGCCGTCTTTAACAGCCTGTGGAATAAAGTTCTCCGTTTCAGTTTTCATAGCTGGTGAACCTGGATTCCATGTTTGAGTCATTTTGTTTTCCACAATTAATTTCCTTTACTATTGCTTGGAACAATTACTTGTCCTAATTTATAGCCTAATGGCATCTTCCAATTTGCTTTAACTTCGAAATGCGGTCTATCAACAGTCCCAGCCTTTACCCACGATTTATTTCCTGTGGTGTGAAGCCACAAATAATAGCCTTTAAGATGTATTGATCATAGTGTCGTGAATTAAAACCCACCAATGTATATTTTAAAATTATTCAAGAACAACTTGGACATGTTAACATTCAAGAGACGATTAATACCTATAGTCACTTAACTAAGAAAGATAAAGAAAAAGCAACCGACTACTTCAATTCCATTTTATAAAAAATGGTCGGTTTTTGGTCGGTTGCTTTTATTTGCAGTATTTTATATTTGCTGAAAACCCTGTTATATCAACTACTCTTGAATAGCAGCCTCTAACGCAACAACCATCATATCATTGAAAGTTGTTTGGCGCTCTTCTGAAGTCGTTACCTCACCTGTTAGGATATGGTCGCTTACTGTTAGAACAGAAAGTGCTTTACGGCCGAATTTTGCGGCTAATGTATAAAGTGCTGCAGATTCCATTTCAACTGCTAGTACGCCGTATTGTGCTAATTTTTCGTTTTGATGCTCATCAGAATAGAACAAATCAGCTGTGAAGATATTTCCTACTTGTAGGTTTAGCCCAGCCGCTTTACCTGCATTATAGGCTTTTAATAATAAGTCGAAGTCAGCGATTGGTGCGAAGTCGATAGCACCGCCCCAAATAATTTGGTTCATACGTGTGTCAGATGTTGCAGCTTGGGCTAAAATGACATCACGTACTTTTACATCTTTTTGAATTGCACCACAAGTACCTACGCGGATTAATTTTTGAACATCATATTCTTGCATTAATTCAGTTGCATAGATGGAAATTGATGGCACACCCATCCCAGTTCCTTGTACAGAGATACGTTTGCCTTTATATGTTCCCGTATAACCAAACATATTACGTACTTCGTTATAGCAAGTTACATCCTCTAAAAACGTCTCTGCGATGTATTTTGCACGAAGTGGATCTCCTGGAAGTAAAATTGTGTCAGCGATTTCGCCTTTTTTTGCATTAATATGAACACTCATACTGCAATCCCTCTTTTCTGTCAGTTATCACTTTAAATAATACTGTGTTTCTGCTATTTAATCAATGCTAGACGTCTAGCAACTTAAAATAAATTCATGCATTTCTTTCCTTGTCTCACCCTTGCTCGACATACAATGCCCACAATTCATCAAATGCTTCAGTAGTAAGGTTGTCTGTTGCAAACGATTCAATATACGTTGAAAGCTCTTCAAAATCTGTGCTTTGCTTTGGGAAATTATGCTCATGAAACATCTCCTCTGCAAATCGTACCTTCTGATCAGACCAATCTCCACCGCGGAAAGTTAATACATATAAATAAAAGCTCTTTTTCATGCTAGAAATTCCCCTTTTTATACTAATCTGTTTTCCGCTAGTTTATCAAAAAATTATGTTCTCGTCATAAAAATAACTATTAAGTATTTTTTCCTATTTAAGTTTATTGACTATTTTTTTCACATCTTTCGACTTGAGACGTAGAAGTTTAATAGGTTTTTTTATCTGAAAAATGAAAATTTTGCGAAATAATATCTAGAAAAATCTAGTAAAATAAGATAAAATTGAAATCGACTATTTGAAAATAGGAAGGTGATGGCGATGAAAAACTTACAAAAAACCAGTAACTCTGCGAAAAAACGCCCGTCTCTCTTTAAAACTAGCTTTTCTGCTAAAGAGAAAGCAACTGATTTAGAGGAAAGTAGGCATAATCTCCCTCCTATTAAGGAAAAACGACAACGTTTTTATCATTTAATACGGGGTAAAGTGCTTATTATATTTACACTTCTAATTATCATTAATGGAATAATGGGTATATTGTCTTATGTCGATATACGTAATCTTCAGCGACAAATGGATGATTTTACTGAGAAAAATGTCCAAGAGCAATTAACAGTTAATCAGCTTGCTTATGAAATTGCAAGGCTCACAAATTTAGAGCAAACCTATTTAATTACTGGTAACGGCACTTATTCTACTTCATACCATATGAAAATTGACTCGATAAATAAAAAAATTAAGGAATTAGAAGATCAGTTCTCAGATCGAGAGCTTGAGCTTGGACATATGCAGGCAATTGGTCAATATTATAAAAATTACCTCGATTACTCTGAAAAAGTCATGACGATGCGTGATGAGCTTGGACTGGAGCAAGCAAGAAAGCTGATGATGGGCGCTGTTGGCGAAACGATGAAAACACATATTGATAAAAATATCGAATCCATCAATACAGTGATGGATGAAGCAAATAAAACCAAATTAAATAAGTTGAACCAGCAAGTCAATGTCTCTATTATTTCTTTCTTTATCATTTCAGTAATCGGTTTTATTGCTATCATTATATTTGGCTATATGTTATTTAAATCATTAAAAAATAATACACAAGCAATTAACGAGTCGATTCTGGATATTGCACAGGCTGGTGGCGATTTGACAAGGCGCGTTAAAGTACGTAATCATGATGAATTTTCAACGATTGCCTCTTCCACCAACACTTTAATAGAATCCATATCTAATCTCATAAAACGTGTGAGTGAGCTTGCAGATCATGTTTCTAGTAGCAGTCAGGAATTAATGTCATTAGCGGATGAAAATGCTCGTACTATTCAGGATATTGCAGATGCTACAGCTGACATTGCAAGCGATAGTGACAATACCATTTCCAGCATGAATAGTGCCCAGCAAAAAATGAGTGACCTTGAGCATTCTATGCATCATTTAAATGAACAAGCCAATGCTGTCCAACGTGCATCCTTAGCAATGCAGCAAGCAGCTGATGATGGCAGTCGCTCAGTTGAACAATCTTCACTAGTGATGCAGGCAATTGAAGAAACAATGGCCACAACGACAACAACGGTGGAGGCACTAGGACGAAAATCAGCAGACATAACATCAATCATTGGGACAATCACCGCTATATCCGAACAGACGAATTTACTGGCACTAAATGCTGCGATTGAAGCTGCACGTGCAGGGGAGCACGGAAGAGGCTTTGCAGTTGTAGCTGATGAAGTTCGCAAATTAGCGGAGCAATCCCAAAGTGCTGCGAAGGAAGTCACAACAATTGTAACGTCCATTCAGGATGAAGTATCCTCTATTATTACACAAAACTACGAGGGGGTAACTTCGGTTATTCGCGGAGTAGAAGTGACAAATGAAACAAATCAATCATTAGCGAATATTTTATCGCATACACAGGAAACTACTTCCATTATTACGGCAATGGCTGAAAAAATTTCTTTAACCCTTGAGTATAGCAATGCTGTAGCAAGTGAGTTTGTCCACGTTAATGCCTATGCTGAACAATCCGCTGCTAATACAGTTACTTCCGCAGCAGCAGCAACACAAGGCTCCGCTTCCATGCAAGAAATTAATGCAGCCGCCGCAGAACTTGCCCAACAAGCAGATTTCCTTCGTAATTTAGTAAGTGAGTTTAAGGTTTAATTGACCCACTATAAGCACAAAAAAACTCCCAGCAAACTTCATGCTAGGAGTTTTCTTTATTTAAATAAGGAAAGATATTCAGTAAAGCCTTCCTTTTCTAAATCCTCTTTTGGTATAAAACGTAAAGCTGCTGAATTGATGCAATAGCGTAAGCCTCCAAGCTCGGTTGGTCCATCAGGGAAAACATGCCCTAAATGTGAATCAGCATCCTTACTGCGAACCTCCACTCGGCGCATTCCATGAGATGTATCAAAATGCTCGGTAACTTCCTCTTTTTCAATTGGCTTTGTAAATGCTGGCCAACCACATCCTGAATCGAATTTATCGAGGGAGCTAAATAACGGTTTCCCTGAAACGATATCAACATAAATGCCATCTTCAAAATGTTGATCATATTCATTACGGAACGGTGGTTCTGTTCCATTTTCTTGTGTTACATAGTATTGCATGTCAGTTAGTTCTTTTAAGCGTTGTTCTTTTTTCATTTTTCTCGCCCCCAGTGTTGCTCCTGAAATGCTTTGCGACCAGAACCAATCGAATAGCGCTCGTAGTGCATTGGATTTTTCTTATAATAATATTGATGATAATCCTCAGCTGGATAAAACGTATTAACTGGTAAGATTTTCACCGCAATCGGCTTATCAAATTTACCAGATGCCTCTAAATCCGCTTTAGAACGTTCCGCTAATTCACGTTGCTCCTCATTATGATAAAAAATTGCAGTTGTGTAGGATTCCCCACGATCATAAAATTGCCCACCGGCATCTGTTGGATCTATTAATGTCCAAAATGTCGCTAGTAATTGCTCATAGGAATAGAGCTCATCCTCAAAGGTAATTTGTACTGCTTCCATATGTCCTGTTGTTTCAGAGCATACTTGTTCATATGTCGGATTCACAACATGTCCACCCGTATAACCAGAAATCACCGATTCAATTCCAGGTGTTTCGTCAAAGGGCTTGACCATACACCAAAAACAACCACCTGCAAATGTTGCATATTGCTTTACCATTCATGTCACTCCTTATTCACCAGGAACAATAATTTCCAATAAAATTTTATCTTTTGGTAAATTTAACTCTTTTGCTCGAATACGAGACCCAGAAGCTATATTAATACGTGATAAATCAATATAAATTTCTGCCTTATTTGGATTTACTGTAATCCAAGAAGGAAATTCCACCGAGTCGCGCATAATTTTCATAGTCGTCTCAGGTGGAATATTCAACAGCCCTACATTCATACCTGTTTGCTTTAGGATAATATTCCCTTTGTCATCAACGATGGGATCAAAATTCATAGTGATTGGGATTTCTGTATAAAAAACGGTTAGCTTACTTCTTAGCTGAATATCATCACCAATCGTAAAATCCAATGGCAGAGGTGATCCTTTTGCGGCGTCCTTTAAATATTTCTTCGATATTGATTCTAACTCCTTCGTTGTTGTTTGAACAACGAGGACATTCCCTTTTACTTCACTTTCACCTTCCGAACTCTTTGCTACAATTACTCCATCAACAGGTTTTGTTGCTAAATACACGACGAGGAGGATTGCAAACAGCACTGTGCCTGCTAAGGCGAAAAATGCAATTTTCCATTTATTCATTTTGTCACTCCTCGAAGCCTATTTCCTTGTTAATTTTTTGTTCCATTCCACACTGCTCCATTGCTGCAAGTATTCGTTCCGTCATTTTTTCATAGCCTTTTGCGTTTGGATGAAAGAAATCCGTATGATATACGAGCTCTTTGTTTGAATCAAATAAATCCTCCACTGAGACATAGCAGGCATTCGTATCTTCACTTGCTATGTCTTTTATGACATTATTCCACTCCGTTATAATTGTATCAAATTCATTGGCCTCATTTGTCACGATAGAGAATGGATTATAAAAACCAATCAGCAATAAGGGTACCGTAGGATTTTTAGTACGAATGCCAGCAACGATTTTACTATAGCGTTCCTTATATGCCAGCAATTCTTTATCAAAAGCATCTCGTTTCAAATTAAACAAATCCTGTCTAACTACCTTCATAACATCATTTCCGCCCATGGTTAATGAAATAAGCTGTGCGTTTTGCAACTCTTCATCATAATGCCCTTTTTTCACTAATTTTAATAGCTGATCACTACGTCTTCCTCTTTTTCCTCTATTGTCGACCTCTACATCAGAGATAGAGGGCCAAGCTTGCAAAGAATCTGTTAATCTACCTACAAAACCGTCTTGACTATACTCATCACCGACACCATCTGTTAATGAATCTCCCAGTGCCAAATAATGTAGTTGTTTTGCGTTTTCATCATCAATTTTCCGTAAATCCTCTGGTGATGGCTCAAAAAAATGCTCAAAAATTTGCGTCAACATATTCTTAGAGGTTTTTTCCTCGTCTTCTGTTTGTTGCTCATCCTGTTTCATATCTTGCTCCGTCCCTGCTTGCTCACCTTCAGGCTCTGCTTGCGGATTCGGTTCATCTATTGATATAGCACAACCACTTAGTACTAAGACGGTCAAAATTGACAAAATTAATATTCGCCAAATGCTCATTTGACCACCTTCCATCATTCGCTGTTTCTTCTATTATAGAATAGTTCATACTGCAATGAAAAGGGACGATACCTAGCTATTCCATAAAAAAAGTGTTTTTTACTGTAATGCCTACTTTTCCCTGCATTATAAAAAATAAAAAGCCACTACAATACTTATGTAGTAGCTCCTGTCTATTATTCTGCAAAATAAATAAATCCAATCGCTCCAGGACCAGTATGTGTAGAGATAATAGGTGATGTGAAGGCAATCTCTACGTCATTAAAGCCTGTTTCTTCAATTAACGCTTTTAATGGTTCACCCATCGTAATTAGTCCATCAGCATGAGAGATTCCTACTGCTTTTACGGTTTTACCAGCAGTATCAGCTTGAAATTGTTTAAATAAGTAATTTACAACCTGTTTATGGCTTCTAACTTTAGAAACAGGGTTGTATACCCCACCCTCTAAATTTGCAATTACTTTGATATTGAGTAAAGATCCGATAAAGCCTGTACCTTTACCAATTCGTCCGCCCTTAATTAAGTTTTCCAACGTGTCAACAATAACATATAAATAAGTATTATCGCGCACTTTTTCTAGACGTGTCACGATTTCCTCGACAGTAGCACCTGTATCTCGCATTTTAATTGCCTCACGTAATTGAATGGCTAGTCCAATCGCAATAAAGCGTGAATCAATTACTGTGACATCTGCGTCTGTCATTTGTGCTGCCTGACGAGCGGATTCAACAGTTCCACTCATACCACCAGTCATGTGAATGGATATGATTTTATCCCCATTTTGACCCAGCTCATCGTACAATTCTTTAAACTTCCCTGGTGCAGGCTGGGAACTTTTTGGTAAATCTTTAGCGTTTTTCATTAAACCTAAAAAAGGCTGTGGTTCTAAATCAACACCATCTATATATGTTTGCCCATCAATTTGAATCGTTAAAGGCACGATATGTATACCATGCTGCGATACTTCTTCCTTAGTTAAATCACAAGTTGAGTCCGTTACAATATGAATTCGTCCCACTTCGACACATCCTTTTACTTCATTAAAATTTATTATATAGACTAATGAAACATTATGTAAACATGACATTTGTCATTAGGTATCATACAATGATATTTATTTTGAAAACGCTACCTTTGCTACTATAGCGCTTAGTCGAGCACTTGTCTAACAATGTCCTTCATGGATTTAGACATTTATATGACACTTTTGATACTGAAGATATGACAAATGTAAATAGCAGGATGAAAATTATTGGGGTATAGTAAAAATACAAACGAAAGGAGTGTTTAAAATGATGGATTCATTTGACTATAAAACATGGAGAGAAGAATTGTGGAATGCCATTACGCATGGTATTGGGTTTATCGCTAGTATTCCAGCATTAATTGTTCTTATTTTAGCGGCTGTACAAACAGGTGGAGCGCTTCAAATAACAACTTTTAGTATTTTCGGTGCCTCTGTCATCATTTTATTTTTAATGTCAACACTGCTACATAGCATGCCTGAAAAATATAAATACTTTTTCTCTATACTTGATCATTCGTCTATTTATATTTTGATTGCAGGAACCTATACACCTTTTCTGTTAATTGCGATTGGCGGCACTCTAGGCATTACCTTATTATGTATTATTTGGTCTCTTGCTCTATTAGGCGTTCTATTTAAATGCTTCTTTATTAATCGATTTGAAATACTTTCTTTAATTTTTTATATCGGTATGGGTTGGTTAATTATTTTTGCAATAAAGCCTATCTACCTTTACTTAGGATTTAATGGCTTTGCTTTACTGTTTGCAGGTGGGCTATTCTATACAATTGGTGCCATTTTTTATGCTTGGCGCTCACTTCCTTACAATCATACAATCTGGCATCTATTTGTATTAGCTGGCTGTGGATCAATGTATGCTTGTGTTTATTTTTACTTATAAATACAAAATGAAAATCGCTCTTTTTTGATAAAGGAGCGATTTTTCGTTCATCCATTGATATTGGAGCACCAGCCGTATGATACTTTAATATCAATATTTAGGTTTTTACAATTTTATATATTCATGATGTATTGTAAGATTTGTTTTTCTCTTTCCTTTTGACCAGCTATACCAGTTTTAAGAAGTTTCTGATGGTTCTGTGTATCTTCTAATGATTTTAACAATTGATTGGCTAATTTTTGCGTAATCATATCTTTTATGTCGCCAGAAGCCTCTTCTTTTTCTTCCTTCTTGGTTAATTTCACTTCTCTAATAATTACTTTTTCTCCATTTTCTTTGGTTACTATATGACGTATATACCCATTTTCTTTTTTTATTTCATACGTTGCTTTCTTTTTATTGTTTCTAAGAAATAAATCATCCGATAAACGATTAAAACCGTCTTTTTTTAATACACTAAAATAATTACTGCCCCCTAATTGAACATTCAGAGCACCCATCCCCCTATCTTTACAACCAATATTTATATACTTTCTATCGTCATAATAATTTTTATTTAAAGATTCTTTTCTTTTTTCTCAAAGCTTAGGTTTATTCTCAAGATTCCTGAGCCTATCTGATAGTGATACTTTTACAGTGATTTACCTATTTAGCAGATCTCTATTTTTTGCGTTCAAAAATCTGATATTCGAAAGTATAACCCTCTAATGCTGTTTCTGGCTTTTCTGAGGATACTTGTACAAAATCCTGTTCATATTTCGGGAAATAGGTATCCCCATTAAAAGAATGATTAATTTTTGTAATATATAAACGATCTGCAATAGCCATCGATAGGCGGAAAATTTGCTCCCCTCCTATAATCATAATTTCCGGAACATCACCAGCAAGGACGAGGGCTTCCTCTAAACTTGTTGCTGTTTCAATCCCTTCTGCATGATAGCTTTCGTCTCGAGAAATTACGATATTTCGACGACCAGGTAGTGGTCTGCCAATCGATTCAAATGTTTTACGACCCATAATCATCGGCTTGCCCATTGTTTTATTTTTAAAATATTGTAAATCTCCAGGTAAATGCCATGGCATACCATTTTCATAACCAATCACATAATTCGTATCATGTGCCACAATTAAAGAAATCATCTTGTCCCTCCAAATACTTTCATTCATCTTATTATAAACAAATTTCACTGTGACAATTAGCATATTTCTGCTCATTCATAAATTTTTCGATATTAAATCCTAGTAAAATTATATGAATAGTTTATAATAGAATCATCGAATATAAAAAAAGGATGGATGATGATGACAAAACTAACAAATGAGGCGATTCACTACATTGAAGCAAATGACTCTACTATTCCGTATTATAATTTAACACCTGCTGAGGCTCGTGCTATTCGAACAGTGCCAAAATGGGAGTCAACACAGGCTCCACAGCTTGCTTCGATTACGGATAGAAAAATAACTGTACGTGATGGTGCAAAAATAAATGTTCGTATTTATAAACCTTCTTTTGACAAAATACTCCCAGTCATTGTTTATTATCATGGGGGTGGCTGGGTATTCGGCAATTTAGAATCTTCTGATGCAGGGTGCCAGCTATTGGCGAAAAAAGCTGAGGCTATTGTTGTGTCAGTTGATTATCGTCTAGCGCCAGAATATCCATTTCCTATTCCGCTTCACGATGCCTATGACAGTTTAGTATGGGTTTACGAAAACATTCTGCAATTTGGTGGGGATGCAACAAGGTTAAGCGTAGCTGGTGATAGCGCAGGTGGAAACTTAGCAACGGTTGTAGCCTATTTAGCTGCTACATTAAATGGCCCAGTAATCCAAGCACAGGCACTTATTTACCCAGTCGTGAATATAGATTTTACAACAGCATCCTACAGTGCTTATGGAGAACATTATGGTTTAGACAAACAAGGGATGCAATGGTTTGCAGGACATTACACAGATGGACAAAACTATAAAGATCCACTTGTCTCCCCGCTTCAGATTGAGGATGTAAGTGTTTTGCCAAAAACAATTATTATTGCCGCAGAAGCGGATGTTCTCTATGATGAGGGTCTTGCTTATGCACAAAAACTTGCCGATGCAGGCATAACCGTTGAGCATATCAACATGACTGGATTAATCCATAGCTATTTTAGCAAAATGAACTTTTTTGAAGAAGCGACAATACAAACAGCTGAAAAAATCGCTTGTTTCATGAAATAAGTTTGTCTATTCGCATAAAAGAGTGCGATAATAGAGCAAAATGCTTTTTAAAGGATGACAACATGACACAAACGATTGCTTTACAAATTAAAAAACCCTTTGCTGATCAATTAAAAAAAGGCTATCCTCTTATTTCAAAGGATGCTGTTGACGCTAGTCAGCTTCCTAAAGAAGAAGGTGCCCTATTAAGACTACTGGACAGCCACCAACGCTTTCTTGGCATAGGCTACTATGGCATCCAAAATAAAGGCATTGGTTGGATGCTAACAACAGATGTCAACGAAAAAATAGACAAAGCTTTTTTAATTAGAAAATTTACAAAGGCACTTGCAAATCGTCAGAACTTCTTCGATGATCCTAATACAACAGCCTTTCGTATTTTTAATGGTGAAGGTGATGGTATAGGTGGTATCACCATTGACTATTTCGATTCT
>Ga0213821_1000912_pt1 | contig 15492 bp, 32 predicted proteins | sample MC6MC0909MG_FD_179894 | JGI IMG/M metagenome (GOLD analysis project Ga0213821, IMG submission 179894) | Enriched soil aggregate microbial communities from Iowa State University, Ames, United States - MC6-MC0909-MG | ecosystem: Environmental > Terrestrial > Soil > Unclassified | place: USA: Iowa...
AATGTAATGAAATAATCGAAGTTGTTTGGTAGTAAATAATCGATCTCTGTACATTCGTACAGAGATTTTTTATTTTTTGAATATTCCGGGTTGAAAATTATCTTAACTGTTGTTACAATGTATTCAATTTAATAAATCTATTTGCAATCTCTTTCAATCTCTACTTACTTTCTGTAGAACTGATTAAGAAGAGAATAAAATTTTATACTTCTCTAGCCTTTGCTGCCTGAGATAATAAGTTAAAACTATAATCCAAACGTTGATTTAAATATTTTTCTTTTCTTGTATTACATTTTTGTCTTACTTTGTCTAGTATGTGAAGAAATATTTTAAATGCTTGTGAGGTTTATCTGTTAGAACAGTCTGTGAGATTCTAGTCTGTGAGACACGATAAATCGTAGTTGGGAGACTTAAATTGGGAGACTTTCGAGAGATATTCCGGGAAGCTCACAAAATATTGAACTCATACCAAAACAAACCTAGACAATCGTTGTCCTGTTACTCTAGCCATGTGATTAAGTATTGTTTGTTTATTTGTGTAGCAACGTTACTACACAAATGCGTTAAGTGTTTTATCGACGGATTAAGACCCTTAACCAACAGAAACTTTGGTCTAGCGCAAACCAACGTTACTGTAAAATCCTTTAGTGAATAGCCGACGGGTGATTTTGCTTCAGGTATAGAAAGAGTGTTATCGACGGATAGCACTTTTTTTATTTATATTTACAACTTTTAAAAGTCGAAGCAGCTTTGTTTTAGTCCAAGCAGCTTCGACTATTTTGTATTTCCTAATATCTAACGATACTTTTCTGATTTTTCCAAAAATAAAGCAACTTTAATTGGAATTTAAATATGGGCTAATCCACTTTATAAAAGAACTTAAATTTCCTTCATATTCAGGGAAAGTATTTACTGTAAATTTTAAAGCTGCAAAAGTCAGCATACTTCTTGCAAGCATAAATTTATTTTTATCTGTGTCCATATTAAAGGATGCTTGAACAGGCTCTATAGAGAAACCTGTATCATTTTCAATTATACTACTCAATGCCGTATAGTTATGAGCACCCTTAGATAAAAAGCTATATAGTTGCGCAAATAGTTTTCTATCTTTTCCCTCCCCTTCTGTTTCTAGTATTTTTGCTAGCATATTAATACTTTTAGGGCCGTTATTAAGAGAATACCACTTTGGTATATAATTTCCCTTGTTTTGATTTTGCAGTTTATTATACTCAGTAAGTATTTCTTGTAAATCCGATTTTTCTAACTCGATTTTGTGATATTGAATTGCTGATTCAAGGCTCTGTTTATCAATGGTATCTGAATATTTTTTTAAAGCGTATTCGCCTTCTTCAATCAGTTGTTTATGATATCCAACTTTATATGCTTTAGCTCTATCTTCTAATAAAGAATCTTTTTGAAGAATATACATAAAAGCTAAATATGCTTCTACAAGCCCTCGATAATTTAATACCACAGGACCAGATAAACCATTTTCACTTGCTACTTTAACTCCTACACTCAATTCAATAATTTTTCGATATAAAGCTGTAATTACAATATCCGATGTATTATTTAGTTTTTTTTCTGCATTGAAATCTTCTAATTGTTTAGTCGCAAAATTAATTGATTCATTTAAAACTTCATACTGTTTCATAACTACATCAACGTCCTTTATTAAAATATATAAAACATCCTTTATTTTGCATCTTTAGGCAACATCATCAAAAACTCCCCATCACTCCCCAACCTTCCTAAATTTTCAAAACCAAATTGCTTAAAGTAATCTACATTTTTCTCTGATTCTGTCCATAATGAACCTGGAACATTAGTCGCTTTCTGAAGCTCTTTGAAAGCTGCCATTAACTTTCTACCTTCACCTTTCTGGAAGGAATGTATATGTAATAAATCTATAATATAAGGAGAATCGTAGAATTTTAAAAATTTTTTATCCGTTGTATGAAAAGCAACATGCATTATAGCTTTTAAATTTTTAGATGCCACACCTATAGATGGCTCAGCTGGATTAAAACTAGGAAATAAGTAAAATTTCATTGTTCCTTGTGTGATTACGCTTTTAAGAAACTTCTTTTGAGTATGATTTAGGGAATGGTCTTGTAGCCCTTCTTGTAAATCTTTCATTATCATTGTTGACATAAAAGCAGCTGAGTGTTGATCCAATTTATCTAAATCAGCCTTTATATTGAAATGTGAAGTTGTTGAACGTGACATATTGAAATCCCTCCAGTATTTTCATTTATCAACTTATATTCATTATACAAAAAATTCAGTTGAAATTTACCTTTATGTGAATATATTACCTCTATTCTTAATATTCTTATCCTTATAACGGATGATAATTATTATTTATCCATTAGAATTTTTCATTTATTGATAAAAAAAAAACATACTTATTCATTTTAAAAATAAAATTTAAAAAAAGATTAGTTTGAATAAGTTGATAAAAAAAATGATAAAAAGAAAAAGGCAATTTAATAGTTAAAAATTTATAAGACATATATATATATAGATTTAAAAAAATGTTTGCAAACCCTTGATACATCTGAGGTCATGAGTGTTTATTCTAAGAATAAATAGATTATAAACAAAAGTGATTAAAGTAAATAAAGTTGTATACAGCACAATATAAATTATCTACAGAAAGTGTTTTTTATAAAAAAAGTTATACACAAGATGAAATAAATTTAGTTTTCAAAGCAATCTTTATCCACACTATTAAATGGATTATAATTTTAACAAAAAAAGAAGTATCAGCTCATTTTTTTCTGATAACTTCTTTTATGGTTTTTATTGGATTAAACCGTGTGTGTTTTATTCTTAGAAGAATAATAGGGAACGACAAATAGCCTTTTTTCGAAATCTTTTTTTCGAAAAGAGGCTACTTTAAAGGAATTGCTCAGGTACAACTAGATCTTCATTTCTGAACGTATTAGCAATAAGTATACGTAAGGGTTTTTCATCTTTAAGGGCTATCCTAGTCTGAATACGTAATGTTTTTCTAAAGAAGGCCCCTAAAACCTTTACTTTTGAAGCGCTTTTTTCAACTGTATTAACACTTGTGTCTAATACATCAGCAATGACCATTTTCACAAGCTTCTCAGCGTTTTGGTTAGCTAAAATTGCACGATACATAGGAGAAGTTAGTTCTTGTTGGCAAGCAAATTGTAAATCATTTAATTCTACATTTGTATACTTTATGCTGCTGGATCGTAGTAAAGATGAAAGTGTATTTCTAACAGTAGCATTGAATTGTTCATAGGCTTCATCTCGTTTTCTCTCAGTGAATGCATCTTCAGAAAACTTCAATTCAAATATTCCATTATTTTCATTCTTAACTTCGATTAAGCTATCCTTACCATACAATACAAGCTTTAACCATTTTCTAAACGCATATTTAGATTGTTTTAACTTTGCAATGATTGTCTCTTTCTTACGCTTTAGTATAGTGCCACGTCTTTCTGACCAATTTCTATAAAGTCCGTTTACTAAATCTAGTAAACCAAGTAATCCACGAACATCACGAGATTTTATGAAATCCCTTAATAAACTGTTGTTAAATATTGAATTTGGAATACGAAAGTAACCGCTAACCTCATTATCTTCAGCATTTGGTATATGTGCAGCAACAATAGGTAGTTTAATATATGTACGCTCTCCAATTCTTTCAATGACTAATAACCCTATTTCGAATAGCCTGTGAAAGCCATTATGAATAGAGCTGTAAGGTAAGTTCATTTTTTTACATACTGCCTTTAAATTTAAATCTGCTTCTTGAATTAGTCCAGCATCATCACAAATAGAACGCATCAATATATAACTTACTAATGATGAAGCAGTAAGTTTTTTAGTTTGTTCATGATCCTGTTCATATTCATACATTTTTAAATATTTTTGTTCATCATCAAAAAACTGAATACCATCTAATACTCTCATTATTGGTTTCCGCCTTCCTCGAAGGAACAAAAAAAGTACCTGAATCGCATATGAAACCGATACAGGTACGTGATATGTACTAATTTACTTTAAACCTCTAAAAAAACATAACAAATTTCATCAAAGTGCTTGAAAAATACATTTAAACAATTATAATGTATTATAGAACATACACATGTTCCAGCATAACTTTGTGATGAAACGTCATTTGAAGGTTCAGTAAAAGCTGTATCGTAGGGCTAATACGATATGGCGAATGTAAAGTGCGACCAACACTTTATCATTCACTTAACTTTTAAGTGACTTTTTTCATTTCCGTTCAACATTTGTCTTTAATGATAAAACTAATCTAGTAATTTAGCAAGATTTTTTTTTGGAAATATATTTATACTAACTAACCACAAAACTATTTAAATTACAAAGAGTTGTTATAATATCAATCATTTTTGATATTTTTGCAACTCTTTTTCCTTTACCAAATTGGGATGATTAAGGAGTGAGTTAGTAAATAAAATTATCTAAATATAATAATTTCATTAGTTTAATACTTTATTTTCTTGACAATTCGGACAAATCACTTCTTCTATTTCAATTGTGAACTCATAAATTGGTCCTGTATATTTACATTTGCTACATTTTAATTCTACTATATCTTTTTCAAAAGTTGTTTTCTCTGACATTTTCAAAACCTCTCTTTCTTTCTCATTACATATTATCCGACATCACTTCATATAAAATTGAAAAACCCAAAAAGCCAATAAGGGCTATTTTCCCTCAAAATCACGATTGTAAATAGTATGAGTTGCATTATTAGAATGATCCAATTTTAAAATAGATTGTACTCTACCTTCTTTAAAATTAATTAAGATACAATCATATTTTTTAGATATTTCATCATAATGGATGGTTGAATCAGCAAGAACAACAGTGTATTTGGCTTTATCTTTAAATGACTCAATAAATTCTGTAGTTTTTATTTTTTCTACTACATTCAACTGAGCTGTTTGATTATCTGACAAGGAATCTATTAATAACTTTTTAAATAAATTTTGTGATTCATTATCATTCCCATCACTAATTAGAATAAGTGGTATACCTGGAGACAATAAAGTTTGTGCTAAAGATATGAAATCAAAGCCATTTTCATTGAAGTTCATTATGGATTTTTCAATGTAAATACGTCCATTTTCATCTTCAACAAAGTTTATATAATCCAAAGCATTTAATTGTAATCGAGTCCTTACAAAGCTAGGGATTACTGATTGATATTTCCTTGAAATTTTCACTGTTTTTATTAACATAAGAACCTCTCTTTGACCTCGTATAAAACGCCATTTACAGCGCATTTAAGAGCTTTTATTTAATTCCGGTATAAACTGTTGTGATTCCAAAAATGATTGCATCTTGAACGTAATAACGACATTAGATTGTTTTATATCCTGCCTGTGGTATAATACTTTACTGACAAACCGTTAAAAGGGTAACCAATTCTTAGCTGTAGCGTCGTCAAACGCTACGGCTTTATTACTATCATCTAAAGTTTTGACTATATGTCATAAACTTTTTGCTCACATTGTTCAGTTACTCTTCTCCAATTTCACCCATATATTAATTCCAAAAAAACAGCTACTCATTGATAACCCCATTACCACTAATGTAGATTCTTTATCGATATTTTCGGATAAAGGAAATGTAGATTCTGATATAAACATATTTGCACATACATAACAAAAATATATACTTGCTATAAAAGACCATGCCATAAGTATAAAAATAATGGATAATAAAAACTTCTTATTTACTCGTAACATTAATGTCACTTCCTTTTTGTTCTGGTGCTACATACATAATTCTTCCTCTATTTCTGCCAAGTCTACTTCTTCTGCATATTTTTTGAAATCTTCTAATGGAATGTTTGAAGCTTTTATTAAGTCGTAAGCATCCATATTGTTTTCTTTTATACGTGCTGCTGCATATGCAATCCCTTGAACAAAACCTTCATATTGTTTCCCTTTCATAAATATCCCCCCTTTGCTTCGCATTTTCTTTCAGACACGTTCCTTAAAGTAATTCAGTAATTAATCAAAAATGCGGCTTTCTGAAATCTTTCTGTACATAGCTATAACTTTTCTGTTTTGATTTTCCCACTCTTGATCTCTAAGGAGAGGTATCGAATATTCTTTTTCCATAGCCGTCATTAACTCTGCTAACTGTTGATCTTTAACATCATTTGCAAGCTTAGAATGTATGATGTTTTCATAGATTTGATTGATATTTTTCAGTTCCAATTTATTACCCCCAAATGCACATTTTCTTGCAAACAACTCTTAAAATGGTACTGATTCATTGGTTTTTGGAGAACTAGTAAGGTATCTAGTAGTGTGCTTTAAATGCTTTTTTCGTTTCTTTATTGTAATTTTCAGCATCTACATTTGAAATGCATTTTAATAAATTAAAATATTGGTAACTATTCCATAGATTCAATGCAAGTTTTCAGCATCAACTTTAGCCATTGACCACTTGATTAAAGTTTCTTTTAAATACCTTTCTGCTCACTTACAAAATAAATTCCACTCATTCTAATTCTCCCCTGTAGTTATATTGCTTTGCCACATCTAATAATTCCCTTTCTAGATTACCTTCAAATAAAGTAACTGTACTACTGGTAAGGAACACTGTAGTATCTGAAACAAGGTCAATTACTTTAACTATATTATTAACATTTTGTGCATCTTCGAGTGCCAAGTACACTTTAAATGGTCCTACGGTATGACGGTCTGTATATAGTTCACCTTCACTAATAAGCAATGTAAAAACACCTCCTGTCCTATTTACTCAAAGTGTACATTAAAATATCACTTATCTTCCATTCGCTTATCTGCATAGCCAAACGAAATAAATAAATCGTCAGCTAAATTTACAACATCATCATAGCTTTCAACTAAGCATTGTCCGTCACAAAATGCTTCATAACCTTCTTTATCAACGTTTTTATGCATGTTAGAAAGATATTCAAATAATTCATTGAGTTTTTCAGCTTGCTTTTTATTAAGTCGCTTTCCATATAAATCGAATGGCATAGTTCCTCACCTTCTTATTCAACAAAATTGTTCCTATCTTCATCGGTTAAAGATTAAATATAGTAAACAAACAAGAATTATAGTTGCAGTAGCAGCAAGTCCATTTAGCTTTAATCTCATACAATCAACCTTTCTTCTTTTCTTCTCCATATAATGGTTCTTCTGCTGAACAAGATTGTTCAAAATGTTCATTATCCATATCCAACATCCTCACCATTTTTAAACCTTCTAACATCTTCTACAAATTCCTCAAAAGAATGAAATTCATCATTGTCTATACGAACACCAATGGCATCTGCAAACTCGATACTTGACGTATCAATCCCTTGTTTCTTTACCCATTCATACAATTCAGCTTGTAATGTTAAACGCTTGGCATTAGCTTTTGAGTGGTCTATAAACGCCTTTTCGACTTTTTTAGTTACTCTCATTTTTTCACCTTCCATCCTACACAATTTCTTTTAGATTATTAGTACTCTTTATTAGAAAATGGGCATTTTTCGCAAGTTTCAAGCGCTTCTTCCTTCGCAATGATTCTTAGCGTAGTCAAATAGAATCCGTTCTCATGGCTACATTCTATTGAAATATGCCCTTGAACGGAATGTTCTTGCTGAATCCAAAGCTTTCCGCATTTTCCTTCGAACTTCAATGGTCTTTTCATATCTAAAATTCTTCTCGCATTTTAATAAATGCATTCCCTAAATCAAAAGGCGGTATATAAAGAGGGTTTTTCTTACACATTAAACGTTTATGTGCTTTGGCAATCGCTCTCTTTCTTAATGATTTCATTTCTACCCACTCCTCTATATTTACAATGAAATTGAATTATTAATTATCGCGTTTATATTTCTACTACTTTGAAAATCCCTTTTGGTATTGATTTTTCTAGCTGTATTAACGCTTGGTTAGCTTCTTCCTCAGTTGTATAAGTTACTTCTTCATCATGGTTCTCGATATCACAACTTGTTATAATCTGATTTGTTTTTGACCTTAATGCAAACACATTACTTTTCTTCTTACTTACGATTTGTTTTTCATTTACAATTTCCATTACTTTTCTCCACCTTCTTGATTCAAGTCGTAAAATGTAACACTAACATGCCTATTTTGCTCAAATTGTGCAGTAGTTTTGACGAAGTGTTCAGTAACTTTGAGCTAATCTAATTCCTCTAATTCATTAATCGAATGAACAAACGCTACTTCATCACAACCATATAAACCAGAGGTATTAATATTGTTGTATTCCACTACCTTTAGTCCTTTTTCTGTTTCAGCTATATCAATCACAAAGGCTTTTGCTAATGGGAATTTATCTACTATTTGTTCAGCGTATTTAATAATTTCAGGAGAAGGTTTAGAATAAACATCTATCTTGTCACCTACTTTGTAACTTGAGCCTGTAACTACTTTTTGATTCACCACAAAGAAACGATATTCCGCTTTAATTCTTTGTAAGGGGGCAATCATTAAAGTTTGTCCTATATAAGGACTACCTTCTCTATTTTCTCGTTCCTGCCAATCCAAAAAGTCCTTTTTAGTAACAGTCATACCAGTAAAAAGTTTGGTATTACCAGTTGGGCGAATAAAAAATTCTTCTGCTATCGGATGTAATGTTGAAAGTTCACCTATGATGAATTCATTATTTAAAAGCTCATTTCCAAGCTTTCTTTGAAAGATTTCAAATTCAAATTGTTCAGTCATAAATGAACCAGGTTTTAACTCCATATTTTTTGCTATTTCTGCAAAAGCTTTAGAGCCATAAATCATTACATGTTCATTCGAAATAAATGACTGTATTACTTGTTCAGAATTATCTAATGGTATCTTTTTTTCTTTATCAATAACAGATAGAGAACTATTTTTATTTACTCTGACAAGTAAATATTCTACGGAACACTTCTCTAATGCATTGGAAATTCGAATAACATTTGAAGCGTTGTTCAAAAACTCTTGCACTAACCATTTCATCATTTGTTCACCCTTCTTTAATCGTGTATCTATCTGTTATATTCTCCTTTTAAGTAACTGCACATTTTCTTTCGATTAAGCCTCATATTGTGCAGTACAATTTATTCTTGATTACTTTCAAACAAATCTCTGCAAGTACTTTTGAATAAATCTATCGTGATGCAAAAGTCTTTGAATGATTCAGAAGCATAAAAACACTCTCCATGATTTACTTCTGCTGCTATATTCTCAAATAGTTCTTTCATTTCTTCTCTTGGACTCATTAACAACATTCCTTTCTGTACATTTTTGTTCTGTCATGACCTTTAATATTCATTAAATAAGTGTTTGTTTGTACTCCAGTGATTTTAAAAGCACTTCTTCCCTACTAAATGAATAAATATAAATCTTGCCGTTTTCTTCTATAGGTTTGTTTATTTGCCCAATGAAAATATCATTAGAAATTTCCACATGATAATATTGCCCTTCTTTTTCAATAACGGTTACTTCTTTAATATCAACTTTCGCATTCTTCCTTTTTTGAAAGTGCGCCATATAAGCTTTTTTATCCTTCATTATTTTCTCCTTTTTTGCTTTGAATTCGATTTCTTCTTGAACTCGAAAACTGTACCTCCATTAAGAGATGCCCCGATAGCCATAACATTCCATTCTTCTTTTAGTTTCTCCATATTTGCCACACTCTCTTTCCGACTGGAATTTTTTAATGTTCGTCTTTTGCGATGGTTTATCAGCTGATAACTACATGCATTATTCGGATTCTTCTTCCATTGCCATCTTTTCTGCTTGATATATCATTTCACTTTCCATATCAAGACCATTCAACTCTAAAAAATTTTGTCGTTGTACGTATAATTCTTTTTCTTGGTCTGTCATCTTAATTCATCCTCTCTTTAGCTGAACAATATGTTTCTGAAACGATCTTAATTGTGTAGTAATTTATAAAATGCTATCCTCATGTATCATCACAAACTGTTTCTTCTATATTTTTAAGTAATTGAGTTTCAATTAAAGAAATATCGGATGTATCTAGCTCCCCATATTCTGCTAGTTCCAATATAGAAATACTGCTCTGGCGCAGTGCATCAGCATTAATTCCTTGACTCATTAACCATAGTTCTACTTCTTCAGATAATTTTTTTGTTTTTAATGCATTTGCATTAATTTTGATTATTTTTTTTATGATATGTTTAGGTATCTTCATAGCTATTCACTCCTGAACATTTTTTAATTTATTCATTTTGTTAACAAATGATTTTATCTAAATTATCACTAATCCATATGCAAACATTATCTCCAACAACAGTATCACTCCAGCCCCATTTATTAGCGTCGTCTTTAATGTGTTGTGGTAAAAGGTTATAAATAACATTTATTTGTTCATTACTTGGTTTTTTGCCTATAATATCGACATAACAATCGTTAATAGTATTTTCCATTTTTATCTCTTCCTTATTTCTTAGTATTTGTTTCCTCATTTTATAAATTAAAATAATTTCATCTTATGGAACTCTCTCCATCCTTCATTTATTTATATTAGATAAAGATTTTCAGGATTTAATAATAAAATCTGACCAAAGAAATCTACTGTACATGTGTATTTACCTGAAGGATATAACTTCATTTCTGTGATTTCACCAATTTTTGTTAATATTGAACTGTGATACGAAGATAAGTATTGATAGGTTTCGGATTTTTGATCTGCTGGTAATTGAATCTTTACTTTTTGACCAATATAAGGAATTGTTTCCTCAAATTCATGCTGCTTAATATCTTCTTGGCAATCTTCATCGAATAATGATATTTGTTTCCTCGTTTATAAATCATCCTCCCTAAATCATTTAATTTCACTATATCCTTCGAAATAATACTCTGTTTTTGTAAGTACTGTTAAAGCTTCTAGCGCATTTTCATATACATATGGAATTGTAACCAACCACTTTTTCGAACGTACATTAGGTAAATAGGCGAGATTTGTGAAATTTACTCTACAAGCTGTTGTGTTATTTCCTTTGATTGGAGTAATAGATATTTCAACATTAGCCTTAAAAAAAGGATGGTTTGGAACGGTTGCTTGTAACATATATCAATTGCCTCCCTCTTTCAAAACTTTACTTTCGCTTTACCTTTTACCCTTTTACTCCAAATTTTAAACAAATTGCTATGTTAGAGAGGTCATAAAAAAACGCAACATCAGCTGCGTTTAATTTTCCTTGCTATTTCTTCCAGGGATTTGAGGTTTTAAAGTACTTAACTTTTTTGAATATGAATCTATGGTGATTGTTGAGGAAACTTCAATTACATGATGTCTTGACAATCTTATATCTTCAGTTCCCTTTATAACTTCAGTAGCTATATAAGCTGGATAATGAATGATTGGTATTTTCATAGATGAGTTACCCATCCTTTCAATCTAGGCAAAATTGAGCCAAAACACTACATAAACTTATTTTCAACAATTAATCTCATTGCTGTACGTTCTTCTCCTTCTATGAAAATGTCAGCAAATGCTGGACTACAGGTAAGATCCTTCCCAGATGGTGCTACAAATCCTCTTGCAATAGCAACAGCTTTCATTGCTTGATTAAGTGCTCCGGCCCCAACAGCTTGCATTTCAGCTTTACCTTTAGCTCTCATAGCAGCTACTAACGCACCTGCAACTGAATTTGGATTTGATTTAGATGATACTTTTAAAATATTATTCATTTTCATTCCTCCATTTTTATAGTGTTAGTTTCGAATCTATTTTATATTTTATAGAGAATACTAAAATTGAAACTGACACTTAAATGGATTAGTGTATTAAGATTTGTTTTTTGGGGTATACTGATAGCAAAGAGAACGGCTATGTTAAAATAAAGAAAAACAGGGGGATTTATGGCTTATATAAAAGAAGATTTTGCTGTTCAACAAAATGATATTAATGTTACAGTTTCATATTTTGATACAATTAGATATTATAAGAATCAATTGGACGAGGCTATTAAGCGTTTGGCATTGCTTCAGGAGGAAATTGTTTATGTACCAGAATCCTTCAAAGAACATTTAGTACATGGGATTGATGAACAACAGAAATATATAGATTACTTGAAACGTTCGTTTGAAAATTATAAGGAAATGGTTGTATTACAAGGTGGTTTAAATCATGCAGAGAACATTAAAGAATAATAGAATATCCTTGCATACAAATGACGGTAAATTATGGGATGGTTATTTTTTAGAACAGAATGATGATTTGAAGTGGACCAATTTTTAGATCCTCTATCTCGATTTTTATTTTCTAACATTAGAAAAACACTCCTACAAAACGAACGTTTGTTTGTTAATATAATGGAACTAATGTTCTTGTTTGGCAAGTGGTAAATTTATGGTTTTTATTAACTAAGCTTAGGGTTTACAAAGATAAATCAAAAAATTTAAATAAAAAACAAGATAGCCATTATCTATCTTGTTTTTTATTTCCTTCTCGATATAAACATATTTACAGCATCTTTAATTCGTCCAACAGGGGTTTTAACTTCATCCATGATCTGTGATAAAAGAGCACCCCAAGAGTAATGTTCACCATCACTGTCCTTATTAGCAGTTCTTAATAGATTTCTTAACTCTCTCATTTGATGTTCTGTAAGAGACTTAGAGAGATGCTGCTTAACATAGTTATTAACAAAATTAATATTATTCATACTAGCTTTGATTAAAAGAGCACAAACCCTTGCTCGACTAACATCCATAGCATAAGCCAAGGCTCTTATAACCTCGTAATCGTCTGCTTTTAATCTAGTACTAATTCTATCTGTATCCTCATTTTCTCTTTTCGAAATTTGAGGATTATCTATTCTTCCTCTATAGATTGTGTTGTTAATAAGTATTTCTTTCTTGAAATATTGTGAGAGCTGCGAGATTGTGTCGTAGTCTTTAATAGCGTATAAGATCATTTCCTCAGCTAAATCTTTAAGGTATACATCAGTAAGATATGTCAATCTGTTTAATGAGCTAATTGTTTCCAATGTCAAATATGGTTTAACGTCCTTCTTCTTATCTGATCTTTGCTTACGCTTTTTATCCTCTACCCCGTTCATGTAGCTGCCTCCCCCTGACAATTTAGATTATGGATACCGTCTTTCCGTCCTAAGGTTATTGCCATTGTACGAACAGGGAAGGGGATATATGATTAAAAAATTTATTTATTGTAAATACTAGTAGTAACAATAAGTAAATTGATAAGGGGAGTATTGAGGAATGGCAAAAAACAATTTAGCTGAAGAATTAAAAAAGCAATCAGAAAAATATGGATTTCCGACAGTGAAGGTAAATAAACCAAAAAAAAATAGAGTCAAGTCTACTAAATAGTGGACAGACTCTATTTTTACTTTATCAGTGATTTCTTTGCAATTTACAAATATCTTTTTCAGGGTTATTTTCTTGTATATTAATTAATTACTGATGAACTATCGGAGATTATTTTAAGAGGTGTATAAGTTTTACCAGTTCTCATTTCGTCAGTAAAAGAGAATTCTTGTAAACTAATGCTTGATTTTAAGAGTTCAATCAGAGCATATATATATATCTTTGTATCTTCAATATCTGCAAGTTTTTCTAAGTTTAGAATAATAGAATTTACATAGTAGTCATTGCCTTCTAATTGTGGATTTATCTTGTTTAATATTCCTAAACACACTTCTTTATTAAAAAAATTATAATTATTGTTTTGATAGTGATGCTCCATATAATCTATAACGCTTTTCACTGTTATGGCAGTTTTTATATTTGTAGTTAATGGAACAGTGATGTCAAAATTAAACTGTAATTCATCAGTTTCTAAACGAGCGTTCTTCTTAAAATGTTGAATTGTATAATCAAAATCACAATAGTTACCTATTAAATTCACTATACAAAACTCTGAGAAAAGTTCAAGAGATGGTAAATTACTAGAATTTGCTGTAACGATCATTAGGGAACCAGTATATTGAGTCAAAAAGACCTCTGTAATCTCAAGATTTGTACCTTTCAAACGTTGGTATTCATCAAGTATCAGTAATTGATCAGAGGATTTGTGATTACTGATAGCATTCGAAAACTGCTCTTTCATTTCCTTAGTGATTTCTAATGGTTCTAAATAAGTTACATCTGAGAATTCATAAGAAGCAGTTTCCTTTGCAAGGACCGTTTTACCTGCACCACACTGTCCAGTTATAAAAACTGGAATGTTAGAAAATAAAAATTCTCGAAGTAAGGTTACTAATTTTAACCGTTGGACCATTGAAGATGGCCGTTGCTTTTCAAAGCTACTCAATGTAATTTTCTTTCGTTGAATTATTAATTCATCTAGTTCTTTATTTACAGGATTTAAGATTTTTTCTAAAAGCTGCTTTTTAGTTTTGGTTTGATGTATACGAGCATTAATCTCTTCAAGCGTAGTTGGTATAACCATATTATCATTTCCCTTCTGTCAGGTTTAATTCAATGTTAATCTTTATAGCTCATAGCTAAACTGACACGTTTTGAAAATAAAAAACTACGGATATCTATCTCTCCGTAGTTTTTTTGGGCTTTAAGCTTCTTTCTTTTAAGTCCCACTCCAATTTAAATAGTACATATGATTAATTTGTTTTTATACTCCAAACCGAAAAAAAAAGAGCAGCGATTGCGACCCTTTTTTTAGCAAAATATTGTGGAATGCACTTTAAAACCTATTAAATAAATTAAATACCATAGAAGTAGTCATCTAACCCTTGTGCTGCTATAGGTCCAGCGACAAGATACATAGCAGCTTGATATACATACTTATAACTTTTGTAATGTGCAGGAGTAATGCCATATTTAACCTCTAATTGCTTACCTACATATTTGCCGAGCCCGTAAGTAGTTGCAACGATAGTGCCGCCTGCAGCAACCAAACTAGTTATTATCGCTGTGAGATCCTTTAGAGGACCCGAGCTTGCACGATATACACCATCATTATCTTTCAAAAGTTTATTAAACTCCTGCTCAAACTGAATCTCTTGTTCTTTAGTTAGATTGTTTTCATTTGCGAATTGTGAGGAAATCTCATTTACCAATAAGGAGAGCTCGCTGCTATTTAAACTTGATGACTCCTCGATAACTTTTGTTGGAAGTTCGCTTGCGTTAGCAGAACTAAAAGGTACTGCCGATAAGAACAACGTTGCTGACATTAGAACTACAATTTTATTCTTTATGTTTTTCTTCATGGTAACCACATCCTTTAGTTAGATTTTTTAACCAAAAAAAACAGGAAGCAAATCTTGTAATTTGATTTTTAAGTTTATCTCCTCCAATTTAAATTTACATTTAATAGTATAAATGGAATTATCAGTAAAGTCTAATTAAATGGTCCGATTGTTTTGTAAAACTCTTCTTGTTATTTATTTGGAATCTGAAATCTGCTTCTTTATCTTTTCTATTTCTTCTTTTAGTTTTTTGTTTTCGACTTTTAATTCCCTTACTTGAGGTATAGTTAATAATAAACTTGCTAGTG
>Ga0213821_1000917_pt1 | contig 15361 bp, 8 predicted proteins | sample MC6MC0909MG_FD_179894 | JGI IMG/M metagenome (GOLD analysis project Ga0213821, IMG submission 179894) | Enriched soil aggregate microbial communities from Iowa State University, Ames, United States - MC6-MC0909-MG | ecosystem: Environmental > Terrestrial > Soil > Unclassified | place: USA: Iowa...
GCCCGTACAAGGGCACGATCGAAACCAAGAACGAGGCGTACAACCTCGTCGACATCAACGCCAGCACCATCGCGCCGTTCATGTTCGGCGCCCCGCGCCCTGCCCTGGCCTCGGTCACCAAGCCGGTCTCGGCCGAAGTGCGCCTGGCCGCCGGCGACGTGCTGAACGTGCTGATCGCCGATACCGCCCCAGAAGGCTCCGCCCTGTTCGCCCCCCTGGCGTCTGGCGGCACCCAGCTTAAAACGCGTATCGACTCGCAGGGCATGCTGTCGCTGCCCTACGTTGGCCGCCAGTTCGTTGCGGGCATGACCCTCAACGAAGTCGAGAACATGATCCGCCGCCAGCTGAAAGGCATTACCACCGACGTGCAAACCCACGTTGAGCTGGTCGGTGACCTTTCCGGCTCGGTGCTGGTAGCTGGTGCAGTGAAGACCCCGGGGCGCTTCAGCACCCTGCAAGGTCCGCTGACACTGCTGGATGCCGTCAACCAGGCCGGTGGCCCGGTCATGGAACCGCACCTGGTTAACGTGACCGTGCGCAACGGCAAACAGGTGCAGCAGTTCAACTACGAAGACATTCTGGCGGGCAACAACATGGTGCTGCGCCCGAACTCTGAAGTGGTGCTGGACCGTGCGCGTCAGCGATTTGTAGCGATGGGTGCGGTGGGTGAGCCAGGCCTGAAGGACCTGCCTAGCCAGAACACCAGCCTGCTGGATGCACTGGGTAGCGTAGGTGGGCTGCGCGAGCAGAATGCGAACCCGGAAGGTGTGTTTGTGTTCCGGATGGCTGATGCGGCCAATGGAAAGCCGACTGTGCTGCGGTTGGACATGCGTGATCCGGCGGCGATTTTCTATGCTCGCCAAATTGCAGTTAAGCCGGATGACACGATTTATGTCACCAATGCGGCTGTGTACGAATGGCAAAAGGTCATCTCGCCTATCGTACAGACCATGTTGCTGGGTAAAGCGACCGGCGTTTATAACTGATCTGCAATCATGAGCCAAGCTTACAGATGCTTGGCTCATGACCGTTAACCAAAATCGCGCTAGCGACAAAGTCGTGTAGCAGATATCAGTAAAATATAAGCGCCGAGATTGGCGCTTTTGTATTACGACTTCAAACATTCAGGACGAAAGATGCGCTTCCAGAAAGCTTTATTCATGTCGAACTTTGGTGTTGACATGGGCCTACCAGAGTTCCGAGTAGGCTCGTACGCCAATTACCTTCTGCCTTTCAGCAAGGCATTCGAAAAAGCCACTGGGGGCGAGAGTAAATTCCTGCTGGGCGCTCACACTCTGGACTTGCTCACCCGCAAGAGCAAGATCACAGAAATCAACAATAAAAACAGTTTTGTGATTAAAGGTCGAGATGCCAGCCTCTTCGGCCTGGGCGACGACTTCCTGCTGGAATGCTACAACGACCAATTCCAAGACAACCAAGAAAAATATACACAATACTTTTCAAACCTCTTCGGCGGTTGGCAGCCAGATGTAATCTTCTGTTGGGAATTCCCTACAAACTTTTTCAGAAAATTATTCCCCAACGCCTTGGTGCTGGACATAATGCCAGGTGCATTCATGCGCCCGCCTTATCCAAAAACAATTAGCGTAGACCCCGTCGGCCTATACAAGAACTCGTTCTTGAAAAACAACGACCCCTTACAGGACGTCGCTGAACTGGGTGACCTGACTGAATTTTTGAAAGTCCGCGACCTCTACACCAACTATTTCAACCACGACACCGACGTCAAAGAAGTCATACTTAACCTTGTTGATCCTGACCGAAAATTCGACAAGTACTGGCTCGTACCACTCCAAATATCCAACTACTTCGGTTTCTATGAAAACTGCAAGTACAAGGATCAATTTGAGTTCCTGATGGACGTCTTGAACAAGGCGCCTAAAAACGTTGGGGTTATCGCAACCCAATACATCGGCAGCCTCATCTCAGAAAAGACTCTCAACAATCGAAATCTTGGCTACGTCCGCAGTCTGCACAAAAACTTCCTTTACAGCACAGAACTGGAAAAGCTCGACAATATCTCTCAATACATCACCCCTTGGGTGGAGAGTGTTGTAACCGTTTCCAGCACACTTGGCTATCAAGCCCTTCTGCACGACAGGAAATTAGTTTCGCCATCCAACTCTCACTTGTCCTACATCTCGTCGGAGATGGAGGAAGGTTCGCCGAAAATATCTGAAGACCTCATAGCTTCGATTTTCTGCCGTCAGAATATACTCGTTGAACGTTTTTTGAACGACACGAACTATTTTAAAGCGATGTTGGAAGGGTTGGATTCCCGTCAGAGTGACTCGGTAGTTGACGTTCTTTCAGCTTTCCCTAAACCTGATGATTTGTACAAAGACTTTTTGGCACTTTCCCCCTTTAGCGGCGCGGACAACCAAATCAAGAAGATCGGCGGTGTGATTAGCAGCAAGAAAAATTCGCTTCGCGGCCTGCTTGACCGTCTTGAAAACTATGAGATCGTCTCCTTCGATATTTTCGATACTCTTTTGAGACGAACCGTTTTCAAGCCAGAGGACGCATTCGTTCTCATTCAAAAAAAGCTGGAAGCCGAACACAGTGGCTTACTGCCCCCAATTTTTGTAAAGCGCTTCCCTGAACTTCGGGTAGGTTTCGAGCGACAACTTCGCAAAGAATACGACCTCTTCCACCACACCACGAATGTGTATGAAGAGCGGAACGAAGAGTTCTACATGATCCAAGTATATGAACGTATGCTTGCCTCATTCGGACTTGAGCAAGCACTTGCTCAAAAACTGCTCGACATTGAGCAATCGGTTGAGTTTTCGATCCTCGAAGCGCGATCACTCGGCAAAGCGCTCTACGATGTGGCTATAGCCAAAGGTAAGCGTGTTCTGCTGATTTCAGACTTTACGCATACTGAGTCTTTCGTTAGCGCTGCACTTCAGCAGGCGGGGTACACCGGTTACGAAAAACTTTACGTCTCCTCTGAAGTCGGTTTGAAGAAGCACTCTGGCTTCCTCTTCAAACATGTGCTTTCCGACCTCGGCATTCAAGCTGAAAATATCCTGCATATCGGCGACAACGCGACTGGCGACTTTACTCAGGCACTGAATAATGCGATTTTCCCAACAAAAATCGCTTCCACGCGAGAGCGCGTCACTCACATCCTGAAGAATCGCAGTATTGACCTCAATGTCTTTGAGCAAAGCTTCTATTTGCGCACAATGATCAATCTGTATGCAGAAGAATACTTTGATGCTCTTCTCACTGCGGGTGACAAGCCTGTTGATAGCGCAAAAGAGCGTCGCGATCTTTTTTCCACACCAAGCGAATTCGGCTTCCTTGCACTTGGGCCTGTCATATATGAATTCACAAAGTGGATTCTGGACAATGCTCTGGCGCAAAAATGCAAAAAAATCCTCTTCTTCGCTCGCGACTGCTACCTCCCTTATGAAATCGCGAAGAAACTGGTCAACGGTGTTAAGAAGTACCAGGACCTAGAGCCGGTCTATCTCGCCGTCTCAAGAAAAGCACTGACCTGCCTCAATCTGCACGAGCCAGATGACTGCTTCAAAGTCCGAATTGATGATTTCTCGCGCCAAAAAACTCTGGCCGACTTGCTTTCCAGTCGCTTCAGAATCGACCCAACCCGCGTGACAGCTCTACAGCTTGATAAGTGGGGCATTGCGAGCGTAGAGATCTTTGTGAAGGAGACCACGCTGGGCGCTATCTACGGCTTGGTACATGAGTACTTGAAGGAAGATTGGCAAGCCTGGAACGAGGTGAATGGCACCTCAAAGGAGGCCTTCCGCACCTACTTGTCCGACAATGCGCTTAGCTCCACGGATAATGTTGTAGCGGTCGACTTTGGGTACAAAGGCTCTGCGCACTCGGTTGTATCGGAATACTTCTCCGGAAAATTCATCCCCCTGTTCTTCATGACCTACAATGGAGAAATGGGCAATGACCCCTACCCGGATGCTCAAGCCTATCTGTTCAGCAACATGAATGTCAGGTTCAAAACGTGCACACCACTCATTTCGCACAATCTCATCATTGAGACACTAATCAACGAACCCCTTGGTAGCTTGAGCGCCTATAAGCTTGTTGACGGAACCGTTGAACTCGAACGAGAAGAGCTCGATAGCGATACTCACAAGACTAAGATTCGCGCCATTCACAATGGCGTCCTGAATTTTAGCGATCTTTGGATCAAGAAAATTGAGAATCTAAGCTACCCCGTCAAACTGGAAAGCAACTCATCCACCTACCTGCTCTCCATGTTCCTATCGCGCCCTCAAGCAAATGAGCTCGATATTCTAAAAGGGCTGATTTTCGACAATGCTTTTGCCGGCGCAGAAAACTCTTACATTCTCTCCCCTCACGGCGTGAATGAAAAAGATATTTGGAAGGAAGGCATTGCACTCATCAAGAAGAATGCGAAACCTGTAAGCAGCATCGCAACAGCTGCTAGTAACGTAAAAAATATTACAAGTGCAATTGTTAAGGCAGCAACGCCTACTCCCAAGCCTGCTAGCCCCGCGCCTAAGGCAGCAGCATCCAAGCCAGCAGCGAAGGCGCCTGCGCAGCCATCTAACCAAGCGAAAGTGGCCGCTCAGCCAGCCAATAAGGTGACAGCGCCTGTGCAACCTAGGCCAGCACCTGCCCCTGTAGCCTTTGTCTATAATGGACAGCGAACCTATAAGGCTGTGAAGTCTCTGCATAGAAATCAGTTTCTCCATGCACTGTCGTCTATCGCCTTCCCTGACCAAAAACTCCCAGTAGAGGCAGCTCTAGTTAATCTTGTCCCGTCGAAGGGCAAAAACTATGTTGCTATTCAGTTCCTCAAGGACAATGGCGGACTTTGGAAATCCAAGCTTTCGCTGATGGATAAATTGTATCTGGCAACCTCGAATCTCGGAATCAAGTAGTTGGCATCATGTGCGCAGTCTAACGGCTGCGCACGCACTGAAATGCGCGCCAATCCGACCATTGCCACTTGTCAGCCTACTGGTAAGAAGTATCGAAGATGATCAAGATTACACCAACTATTGAATGCTCCAACTCCGCCCCCTTCGTCCTTTTCGGCGGCATCAACGTCCTCGAGTCCGAGGACCTTGCCCTGAAGGCCTGTGAAGAATACGTGCGCGTCACTCAGAAGCTGGGCATCCCCTACGTCTTCAAAGCCAGCTTCGACAAGGCCAACCGCTCCTCCATCCACTCCTACCGTGGCCCTGGCATGGAAGAAGGCCTGCGCATCTTCGAAAAGGTGAAGGCCCAATTCGGCGTGCCGATCATCACCGACGTGCATGAAATCTACCAATGCGCCCCGGTCGCCGAAGTGGTCGACGTGCTGCAACTGCCCGCCTTCCTGGCTCGCCAGACCGACCTGGTGGTCGCCCTGGCCAAGACCGGCAAGCCGGTCAACATCAAGAAGCCGCAGTTCCTCAGCCCTTCGCAGATGCAGAACATCGTGCACAAGTTCAAGGAAGCCGGTAACGACCAGCTGATCCTCTGCGACCGCGGCACCTGCATGGGCTACGACAACCTGGTGGTCGACATGCTGGGCTTTGGCGTGATGAAACGCACCTGCGACAACCTGCCGATCATCTTCGACGTCACCCACGCCCTGCAGAACCGCGACCCGTCGGGCGCTGCCTCCGGTGGCCGCCGCGAACAGGTCGTCGACCTGGCACGCGCAGGCATGGCCGTTGGCCTGGCTGGCCTGTTCCTGGAAGCGCACCCCAACCCGGACCAAGCCAAGTGCGACGGCCCAAGCGCCCTGCCGCTGGACAAGCTAGAGCCGTTCCTGGCGCAGATCAAGGCACTGGACGACCTGATCAAGGGCTTCCCGCCCCTGGCCATTTCGTAAGCCTCGGTAACAAGGATTGTGAGCATGGCACCTTCTGAACAAAGAGTCGCGATCGTCATTCCGGCCCGCTACGGCTCAACTCGCTTGCCGGGCAAGCCGTTGGCCGATATCGCCGGCAAACCGATGGTGCAGCACGTGTACGAGCGCGCGCTGCAGGTTGCCAACGCACAAGTGGTGGTCATTGCCACTGACGACGAGCGCGTCGCCGAAGCCGTACGCGGTTTTGGTGGCGTGTGCGTGATGACGTCCCCGGACCACCCGTCCGGCACCGATCGCCTTGCCGAAGTCATGGCCCAGGTTGATGCAGACATCTACATCAACCTGCAAGGTGACGAGCCACTGGTGCGCCCGTCGGATATCGAAGCCCTGGCCGCTGGCATGCTGGCGGATGCCAGCGTCAATGTCGGCACCCTGTGCCACCCGATCGATGCGCATGAAGCGGGCAACCCCAACACCGTCAAAGTGGTGCTGGCAGGCAATGGCAACGCGCTGTACTTCAGCCGCTCGCCTATCCCCTACCCGCGCGATAGCGAAGTGGCCACCTACCTCAAGCACGTGGGTGTGTATGCATATCGCCGCGAAGTTCTGGCCGAATACGCCAGCCTGCCGCAACCGATGATGGAGCACGCCGAAAAGCTCGAGCAGCTGCGCTTGATGGCTGCCGGCTACTGCATTCGTGCGTACGTGGTCGAGCCAACCGGCCCGGGTGTGGATACGCCTGAATGCCTGGAGCAGGTGCGCGCGTTGATGACCGGCCAAGCGCCGGTGGCAAAGCCAACGCTAGCCGACATCCGCCTGGTGATTACCGACGTCGATGGCGTGCTGACCGATGGCGGCATCTACTATGACGCCACCGGCGAATGCCTCAAGCGCTTCCATGTGCGTGATGGCATGGGCATGCGCTTGCTGGAAGAGAACGGCGTACGGGTGGCGGTGCTGTCCGGGCGGGATTCGGCAACACTGCGCAAGCGTGTGGCCGACCTGGGTGTGACCCTTTGCCAGTTTGGCGTGAAGGACAAGCTTGCAGCCTGCAATCAGCTGATGGCTGAGGCTGGGGTGACGCTTGAGCAGACCGCTTGCATCGGTGATGACTGCATCGACCTGCCCGCGTTCGCGGCCTGTGGGATGTCGTTTGCGGTGGCGGATGCGCCGGTCTATGTAAAGGCCGCCGCTACGCAGACCCTGACTTCGGCCGGTGGTACCGGGGCGTTCCGTGAAGTCGCCGATGCCATTCTCTTTGCCCAAGGCAAAGAGGCGGTGCTGGGTAGTGCTGCGGGATACGCCAAGGTGATGGCGAAGATGGCGCAGTAATCTATTAATTTACCGCGAGCAAAGAGCTGAATAGTTAAAATAACCATTCAGCTCTGATCAATACCTATCCAGCGATTGCGGTATCGTGGACAGCAACACCCTTATGGAAAAAATGTAAATCGAAACTCAATGCCCGAGCGTTATCAAAGCCCTCATTCAAATTTCGCAGGAGTTGAGAGCTTTCTTTTTCTTGAACCAGAGTTTGCGGAGTGCTTGCCTGGTATCCTAATACTTTTGCCAGCCTATTGATCTCATCGATATATGGATTATGCCGAGGGTTAAGCATGCCACTGATCTTAACCTTCCGGTAAGCCTCCTCCTCACGCCCAAGCTTCAGAAGAGCATTGCAATGCGTCATGTGAAAAAGGCTGTACTGCGGCTTTAAGCTTGTTGCAAACTCGGCAGCAACAACTGCTTGATTATAAAGCTTGAGCCTGAATTCACACGAAGAAAGAAGGTTCCAAGCATGAGGACACTCTCGCTCCCTCTCAAGCAATTCCAGCAGTTTCTCCTTCGCAATGGAAACTTGACCAAGCTTATAGCTGCATACGGCATACATAAATGTCAGAAGCAAGGAACTCGAAATCAACGGCATGTTGCGCTCTAGATCACCCAGAACGGCCCTCCAATTCCGCGCCAAGTAGTCGTTATTCACTCTATGAACAACTTCATACACTTCGCGAGATACAACTGTTTTCTTCAATGCAGGATTGGTAACAGCCTTACGCTCGATCAACTCGCGCAAGACAGGCACTAACTGCCGCCTGTAGTTTAGACTATTTGCAACATCATGCTCTGCGTAAGGCACGCAATAAACATCGACATCCGCAAAAGCCTCAGCTAATAAATACGCGCCAATAGTATCTGGGGTATCCATTTCGCCATAAACAAGCGAAATTTTCGGGGGCGCCCTCAACACCCGAAGATCTGGATAGAGCGATTGAAACTGATTCCGCGTTACCTCTGTTCTACCTCCGGGCACGCCTAGCAATGGCTCAACAGAAAAGGCGATTACGTGATCAGCTTGAGACAGAGACCCAAATAGGATCGCGCCATAAGCCCCCATACTGACGCCAAAGAATATTGTCTCTTCAATACCTAAGCTTGCCCGTATCTCAGAAATTTTTCGAGCAACCCCACGCGGTCCACCTTCGATCCCAATGATGCCGGTTCTATACCAATGCGTCATAGGACTATTTAGAAACAAGCAGTTGCAATCCAACTTCTGCGCAACCTTCCAAAAAGTAAACTTTGGGTGCCTGGTATCAAGAGAGGAACATACGACCAACAACCGCTTGGAAGTGGGGTGCTTCAATAACTGATAGTAGCCACTCGACTCAATAATTTCCATACCGCACCGCGCTTCCCTAATTAAATACCAAGACTCTTCAAAATGGATCATAGCAAAACTGCCAAAAACAATCAGCAAGCTTGATCAAGCCTCAACGTTCCATTGAACTGGAGCTCAGCACTCGGGCAGTCAAGATCACAGCAGAGAAGGCCCCCGCGCTCTCAAAATGGATCCAATCATTGGTATGGGCTAAGTGTCTCCGAATTTTTAGATAGGCATTCGACGTGCAAAGCCTAGCTCGGATAGGGTTAGGCTGATAAGGTAGCAAGAGGTAGCGACAGCATATGAATTAGCATGCTTTTTGCAGGGTACAAATTTTCGTCAATTTTGTGACAGTGGTGAGGAATGGGCTTCATGACAGAAGAAAAAAATGAAGGCAACTCCATTGAAGACTCCTTTCGTGATTGCAAAGTAGTTTCATATAGTGATTATTGTACAGCTGTAATGCGCGGAGCGCACTTACCTACGCTCATTGCGTTTTCATCCGTAAATACGCCACGGGGAAAATTTAAACCCTTTAAAGTAATAGCCGAGTGTTCCTGCAACCTAATATTCGTTAATGACAGTGCCAATAACTGGTATCTAAAGGGCGTAGAAGGATTCGGCGACGATTTCAAGACCTCCGCTAAAAATATAATCAACCTCGCTCGAACTATTGGCAACGGCAAAGCCATCACGTTTGGCACGTCAATGGGCGCTTATGGCGCGTTGTTATATGCTGCGGCCGGCAACGCTGACTTCTCTCTGTCTTTTGGGCCAGAAGTGTTGCTTGATATGCCTGGAAGCAGAAGCGAACAGCACAAAGCAAAGGATGCACAACTGCCTTACAGCGACTTTTCTGAGTTGATCGATCGCTCTGAAACCATGCACTATGTATTTACTAGTGAGTGCGATGAAGTTGATATGATCAACGCGCTAGCGCTGAACAAAATCAAGAAAGTTAAAGCTGTTTCAGTTCGCGGCGTTGAGCACCCAGGTATTCAGGTTTTTGCCGAAAAGGAAGGCGTTGCCGAGTTCATCGATAGAGCCCTTTTAGATCCTTCGTCGATCATACAATTTGATCAAAGAGGTGAAATACTTGGGAATGAGGAACTCGTCAAAGACCTGTGGATTGCTTACGGCCTTAAAAAAGATAAGAACTTTAGAAGTTATTTAGGCTATCTCGAAAGCCAAAAATGGAAATCCCACACAAGCTCCGCTTTTATGCATCGACTTGGGGAAGCATATTATCGAAACAACGACCAAGCAAACGCAATCGAGTGCCTGAAAGAAGCAATAAGGCTTGATGAACTGCAATATGAATCATACAACCTTTTGGGAGTGATCCAGCGGCGGAAACGCTTACACTCTGAAGCCGAAAACAATCTGCGGAGATCGTTGAGCATCTCTCCTCGTAATGCTTTCGCTCACCACAACCTCGGAATGCTTCTTCTAGAAATGCACCAAATCAAAGAAGCAGTGATAAGCTTTGAAAAGGCGGTAAAAATCAACAAAGGCAACACAGCTTTTGCAAAAAGTCTCGCAGAGGCGAAAGAAAAGCTAATAGCTATGCTATAAAAAAATTGGGTGCCTGTTATCTCTCAGCAGGCACCACATTTTTTTGCACTCAGAATTGATTCGCTTTAGAACTCTTCAACAAAAAACTACTTTTTCAATCAAAAATCTCGACAACACCTACCACCGCGCCCTCAGCATTTGTCACTGCTAATGCCCGAATTTTGTTATCCCGCATATAAGCTTCAGCCTCTGATAGCTGCGCATCATCTTGGATAGTTCGAGGCTTAGCGGTCATGAACTGATCAACAGAGGCGTGGATGATGCCTTCATTCTCAAGCAGCGCACGGCGCAAGTCGCCATCGGTGACGATGCCAACCAATCTGTTGTCGTCCATTACGACTGTAAGACCAAGACGGCTCTGGGTCATCACCAACAAGCAATCATGGAAGCTGGTAGCAGGCGTAACCACCGGTGCTGGCGAGTGCATGACGTCGCAAACGCGGGTCAGGAGTTTGCGGCCCAGGCTGCCGCCGGGGTGGTAGCGGGCGAAGTCCATTGGCTTGAACTGGATGGCTTCGATCAGCGCTACGGCCAATGCATCGCCCATGGCCATGGTTGCCAGGGTGGAGGTGGTCGGTGCCAGGTTGTTCGGGCAGACCTCGCGCTCGACCGAGATGTCCAGCCAGATATCGGCGTGCTTGGCCAGGGTGGACTTGCCGTTGCCGGTCATGGCAATGATCTTGTTGCCGAACGACTTCAAGCTTGGGATCAGCTTGATCAGCTCTTCGGTTTCGCCGCTGTAGCTGATAAGGATGAGCACGTCGATCGGCTTGAGCATGCCCAGGTCGCCGTGGAAGGCTTCGGCGGGGTGCAGGAAGAAGCTTGGGGTGCCGGTGGAGGCGAAGGTGGCAACCATCTTCTGGCCGATCAGGCCGGACTTGCCCATGCCGCAGACCACGGTACGGCCTTGGCAGCCGAGGATCAGCTCGACGGCGCTCTGAAACTCGCCGTTGAGGCGGTCGGCCAGCTGGGTGACAGCCTGGGCCTGGGCAATTAAAGCTTCTTTGGCGATGCTGAGGTGATTCATGTTCGTCCCTGACGACTGCAGTTATTGCGAAGCGGCGCATGGTAAGGTTTTTGTCACATTAATCAAAGCGCGATAGGCGGGGGATTGCGGGCTATCTGACTGATGGGTCGCGGTTTTTTTGATTTGAGGCAACTGCACCGCGCTCTGCGGGGCAATCTGCTCCGATGGAGCTGGATTATTGATTGGCCCTACTGCGGATTCAGATTCTTCCTACAGGATTGGGCTGGAGGTATCAGACCCAGGGAAATACCCTACAAAGTCTGTCGACAGGCGTCTGATTGTTCCTGGAAAGCTAGCCCTCTAGGCTTTCGGGGTCGCTGAGGGTTCAGCGATCGGGTGTGGAAACCTGGCAATAACATATGGCTCCTGTCGTTATGACAGCTTTGCGCGGGAGGCCCTTGGGCCTACCGGGTTCGCCATATGCCTGGTTTTCCACCCCGCGTACAGCTGTCACCCCAATGTGTGGAAACTGAGGGGCGGCACATGATCAATATGGTGCCAATTATGAAAAAGATCGTCCCCGACCCACCCCATACTTTCGAACTGCCGCCCGGCAAATCCCTCTCCCGCGCCATCGGTGAAAACATGGTGCCGATGGAATTCGTGTTGATGAATGTCACCCATTACCTGATGTTTGCCTACAGCGACAGCCGGCGTGCCCTTGAGCGAATCGAGGATGAAGAAACGCGGCAGTTGCTGGAGCATGGGTTGCGGGCGATGCAGATTGCCTGGGGGCAGGCGGATGCGCTGGCGCTGGCGATGGAGCGGTCGTCGGGGGTGCACTGAGGGCTGGGTGGTGTGGGGCTTTTGGGGGTGTGAGATCGAGCGCCGCCCGCGCGGCGCATCGCGGGCAAGCCCGCTCCTACATTTGTTGCAACGTGCCATGGCCTGTGAGGCCATAGTTGCCAGCCTTGTTGGCATGACCCAATTTTTCGGCTGGCGCTGCCGACGCCCCATCTGTCTTCAGTCATGCGCCAAGGCGGACAACCATGGCCTGACTGGAACGGCGCGTTGCAACAAATGTAGGAGCGGCGGTGCGGCGATCCGACTTGCCCGCGATGCGCCGCGCGGGCGGCGCTCGATCTCAAGGGCACTGAAGATACAAAGGCGAGCGCCGCTCGATCTCTAGGGCGCTGAAGATACCAAGGCGAGCGCCGCTCGATCTCACCATCACCAACAGCTCAAGCCATGCACCCCGCGAACACCGCCACCCCCCACATCCCCCAAGTAAATCAACAAGTTGTTGTAACTTTTCGTTGTACGCAGGACGCACATGACGCAGCATAGCCGCCCTTCACAGCTTTGAATGGACGACGGCTGCTGCCTGATTGGATGTCATGAAAACCCCTCCTAGCCCGCCTGCGCCGAGCAAGACGCTCTTCCGCTGGCAACGGGCCCCTCTACAAAACAACCTTCACGCGCTGATGCCCCAGTGGGGCGGACAGGCGCTGGAGATCAGCAGCCAGGACCTGGCGTCGAATGCCTCGTTCGTCAACTACGTACGCCACCATCGCTTCACCGACCCCAACACCGGTAAACCGGTAGAAGTGGTGGAAAAATCAATTCGCAAAGTCGCCTTCCTCGGTAGCCAGGAGGCGCGGTTCCACCGCGCCGAGGGCATGCTGGCGGGGAGCACGCGGTTCCGTTACCCGTCCTGCCTTGGGGTGATCGAAACGCCCTGGGAGAGTTTGATCTTCACCGAGTTCGTGTGTGGCAAGCCGCCGCGCATGCAGGCGATTGCGCGGCAGTTGGCATCAGGTATCGCTGAGCTTGAAGACCTCAGTCACGCCTGGCTGCAGGCACAACCGCTCGGCAAGGCGCCGCTGCTGTGGAGCATGGATTTCTTCCGGCCGTGGTTCCTGCTGCGCCCGCGCTTCAATTTCGACCGGTGCCTGCCGGGGCTTGCGCAGTTGGGGCGGGAAGATGCGCAGTTTGCTGGGTTGGCCGAGCGCTTCGAGGCGTTTGTGCCGCTGATGCGCAAGCTGGCCGGCGAGGCACGGCGCAGCCCGCGGTGCTTCAGCCATATGGATTACCTGCGCAAGAACCTGTTCGTGAACAAGGGGCAACTGCACCTGATCGACTGGAGCGAGGTGAAGGTCGGGCGGGTTGGCTTCGATGGCGGGGCTTACCTGGGTAGCCTCTTCCGGCGCAAGGATATGGGCGTTTTTCTGGCCGCACAGAGCGAGTTTGTCGAGACTTATCGCGAGGCGCTGGCAGAGCGGTTTGATGAGGGGCAGGCGCTGGGGAATCTGCGTTATGTGTTCTTGCTGACTGCGTTGTTCCATTGCCTGCGGCCGGAGACGGTCGAGGAGTATCGCGAGCGCGAGCGGATGGGGATGTTGCGGGAGAAGTATGAGTATTTGCTGGCGGCATGCCTTGAGGGGTGAGGCGCGTTCGGTATCGAGCGGCGCCCGCGAAGGGCTTGCCTCAAGACCTTCAGCGCCCTTGAGATCGAGCGCCGCCCGCGAAGGGCTTGCCTCAAGATCTTCAGCGCCCTTGAGATCGAGCGCCGCCCGCGCGGCGCTTCGCGGGGCAAGCCCGCTCCCACATTTGTTGCAACGTGCCATGGCCTGATAGGCCATAGTTGCCAGCCTTGTTGGCATGACGCGATGTTTCGGCTGGCGCTGCCGGCGCCCCGCCTGTCTTCAGCCATGCGCCAAGGCGGACAACCATGGCCTGACTGGAACGGCACGTTGCAACAAATGTGGGAGCGGGCTTGCCCGCGATGCGCCGCGCGGGCGGCGCTCGATCTTGAGGGCGCTGCAACTCTACCGCCTAGCCATAGCGAATGTACCGCCAACCACCCTTGGCCCCGCCTACCCCTCAGCCAAGACGCGAATTGATATCAACGTGATGCCATTCATCGCCAATTCCGCATAATGTCTAATTTCTTTATACGAATTCGCTGTAGGAGGCGTCCTACAAATGTGAATTTGTATTAATATTCGCGTCCTAAATTTTTGGATCCTCAAGGGCACGCAAGCCCTTGTCATCTTCTTTGAATGGAATGCCGCTCCACGTTTATGGATGACGCGTCGCCTCGCCCACGTTTGCTGGTCCTGTCCAAGGGTGCCCAGCGCATCGCTACCCTGCCTGCCTTGTTGCCCGACTACGTGCTGCACAACGGTGCTGTGCGCGATGTCGCGACCACTGATTGGGTGATGGCCTGGGGCCGCAAGCCCAGTGCGCTTAAAGCCATTGCCGAGGCACGCAAGGCGGGCAAGCGGGTGCTTACGCTGGAAGACGGCTTTGTCCGGTCGGTAGGGCTGGGGGCCGATGAGCCGCCGCTGTCGCTGATCGTCGACGATGTGGGCGTTTACTACGACGCCAGCCAGCCCTCGCGCCTCGAGCAACTCATCGCCACGCCACTGGACGCCGAACAAAGCGCCCGCGCCCAGGCGCTGCGCAGCCAGTGGCAGCAACAGCGCATCTCCAAATACAACGACGCACGTTTCGAGCGGCCAGCGCTGCCCGAAGACTGCGTGTTGGTGGCCGACCAGACCTGCGCCGACGCCTCCTTGCAGGGCGCCACGGCACAGGACTTCAACGCCATGCTGGATGCAGCACTGGCGCGCTACCCGCACAGCACCATCGTGCTCAAGGTGCACCCCGATGTGGTGGCCGGGCGCAAGGCCGGGCATTACGACCTGGCGGCGCTGGCCAGCAACCCGCGGGTACGGGTGCTTGCGCAAAATGTGCACCCGGCCGACCTGCTGCCGCGCATGCGTGCGGTGTACGTGATGACTTCGCAGCTGGGCTTCGACGCGCTGCTGTGGGGGGTGCCGGTGCACACCTGGGGCATGCCGTTCTACGCCGGCTGGGGCCTGACCGATGACCGCCTGCCAGCCCCTGCGCGGCGCCAGCCGGTGCCGCTGGCGCAGCTTGTTCACGCAAGCCTGGTGGCGTACCCGCGCTATGTCTGCCCCGAACGCGGCACGCCGTGCACGCCCGAAGTGCTGATCCACTGGCTGGGCTTGCAACGCCGCCACCGCAGTGTGCTGCCCGGTGCCGTACAGATGCTTGGTTTCAGCCGCTGGAAAGAGCCGCTGGCCGACCTGTTCTTCAATGGCGCGGCCATCCGTTTCGTCAAGGCCGAGCAACCGCTGACCCGAGATTTGCCGGTGGTGTCGTGGGGCTGCAAGCACGACGAAGACCTGCACAACCACCCCCACCCCATCAACCGCGTCGAAGACGGCTTCCTGCGCTCGGTCGGCCTGGGTGCCGGCAAGGCGCGGCCGCTGTCGTGGGTGGTGGA
>Ga0213821_1000922_pt1 | contig 15304 bp, 15 predicted proteins | sample MC6MC0909MG_FD_179894 | JGI IMG/M metagenome (GOLD analysis project Ga0213821, IMG submission 179894) | Enriched soil aggregate microbial communities from Iowa State University, Ames, United States - MC6-MC0909-MG | ecosystem: Environmental > Terrestrial > Soil > Unclassified | place: USA: Iowa...
CTTTTACCCTGTGCCTTTAAATCTTTTAAAATATCAATAATCGTTTTTTCCGTTGCGGCATCGACTCCAGCAAATGGTTCATCTAAAAAATAGATATCTGCGTTTTGAGCAAGTGCACGTGCTAAAAATACCCGTTGCTGCTGTCCACCAGAAAGTTGACCAATGGAACGATCAGCGAAGTCCTCCATCCCTACACTTGCAAGAGCTTGCTGCGCCAAAATTTTATCCTTTTTAGATGGTCTTCTAAATAATCCCGTATGACCATAACGTCCCATCAGCACAATATCCAGTGCATTTGTAGGGAAATCCCAATCTACTGCATTGCGCTGAGGAACATAGCCAACCACTAAGCTTTTCGGCTCAAAAACCTTACCGAGTATTTCAACTCTCCCTACCTTATTTGGTAGTTGATTTAAGATTGCCTTTAAAAAGGTTGACTTTCCCGCTCCATTCGGACCAATAATTGCAGACAAATGGCCAGTTGGAACTGAAACACTAGCATTTTCTAAAACTGTTTTTTTATCATAAGCTACTGAAAGATTTTCTACTGTTAATGCATACATATTTTTCACCTACTTTAATGCATCGACAATTGTGTCGATGTTATGTTGATACATACCGATATATGTACCTTCCTTTGTTCCTTCTGCTCCCATTGCATCCGAGAATAATTCTCCTCCAATAACAATGTCGTGCCCTTTTTCTTTGGCCCCTTCAATTACTGCTTTCATGGCTTTATCGGAGACACTCGATTCGATAAAAATGGCTTTAATTTTATTGGCTACTAAAAAATTCACCATTTCCTGTACATCCTTTACACCATATTCGGAATCAGTGCTTAGTCCCTGCAAACCTCGCACATCAAATCCCTGGCTTCTTCCAAAATAATTAAAAGCATCATGTGCTGTTACTAAAATACGTTGTTTTTCCGGAATTTCATTTACTCTATTCTTTGCATATACTTGTAATTCATCAAGCTGTTTTAAATACTCTTTCTCATTTGCTACAAAATCATCTTTAAATTCTGGATATTCCTCCTGAAGCTTAGTACCAATCGCCTGAACGACTCCCTTCCAAAGCTCGATATCAAACCAAATATGAGGATCATGTAACATAGCATCATCATCACTTGCTAGTAAATCTGACTTATTTAATGTTTCTCCAACGGCAAGTACGGATTTGCTTTTTGACATCTGCTCAAAAATATCCAACATTTGTCCCTCTAAATGTAAGCCATTATAAAAAATAACTTCTGCCTTATCCAGTTTCGATAAATCGCTTTGCGTTGCTTTGTATAAATGTGGATCAACACCCGGTCCCATTAATGCTGAAACCTGTAAGTGACCCCCGCTGATTGCTTTAATGGCATCCGCAATTTGCCCGGTTGTTGCTACAACAACCCCTTCCCTATCCTCTTTAGTTGTATCAGCAGAACAACCAAAAAGTAGAAGTGAGAGTGAAAAAACAACTACACCCAAAAACCGTTTCATGTATAAATACCTCTTCTTTCTTTATATTCAGACATGATGATCCTTGCTATAGATTATTTGAAGCGGACATTAACATGTTTCCACTACTTCGTTATGTCCGCTTAAGCAGCTGCTGTCATATAGTAGTATCATCGATGCCTTATTTATAATAATTTTCTTATAAGCCGACGCCAGCCTATCCAGAAAACAATTATCATTATTCCCGCACCAACAGACTCTGTTAGTTCCCATAAAAGTGTAAGAATTAGTAAAATGCTCAACGGAAGGATCGTCAGCTTTAAATCATCTAACTCTTTCATTCAGTCACTCTTCTTTCTCGAACGATATTTTGTTTCCCTTAGGAAAAATATATGCTTAATATAAAAAAAATTCAACTCTTTTATGAAAATTTCTTTTAAAAAATTTTTTTGCCATGATAAATAACTAACACTAGATGAATGCCCAACACAAAAAACACCACTATTTTTTCACATGAATAGTGGTGTTTATGTTGTTGAAAAATTATGTTATCCAAGAAAATAAGTTATTCCATGCAAAGTATTTCTCTGTGGCAAAAATGAAGCCAATGTTTGCTCAGGTATCTTGCCACTTGGTCTTAGTTCTTTAGTGCAGGAAGCAGCTTGTGGTACGCATTTCCTCAAGCTATCATTTTATATCTTTTAAGTATGACAGTTATTCTATTCCGTACAAGTAGCATTCCATCTAGCACAAAACTAGTCAATCCTGAACATTTTCTCATCAGTTCAGCAAGCCCCTCTAAAAATCCAGATTTTGTTATGTATTCGACAAAACAAAATCCCTATATCAGAAATAATTTACGATTTGTATTTGATGATATTGGATATTCAAGTGAACCTCCTCTTTTTTTATACTATAGTCTTTATTCTAAGCATACTCACTCTATTTTTGGTTTGCCGATAAACTCATATGCATAAATATGCGTTTTGGTTAGCTCGATTATATCTCGAATAAGTGCCTCTTCTGGTTTTTCAAATCCACTTGTAATCCATTGCAGCATCAATCCATAAAATCCATAGGACGTATAGTGCTTAAACATATCCATATTAACTGGTTGATTGTTAATTGTTTCAAATTTAAATTGTTCCATATAAATTTTTGTAATAGTTAGAGGCATTCTTGTATGCAAACTTGGAATTGTATCATCTAGGGTTAATAATTCAAAAAATTTACGATTTTGATAGATATAATAAATAATATTAAAAGAAGGTGCCTTAAGCTTAGTTGTATAAACTTTTTCTCCAAATAGATAGGGTTCGCCAACTGCTACCTCAAGTCCATCAAGCATCATTTCTAATAAATTGTCAGCCAGCTCAAATTTATCCTGAAAATGTATATAAAACGTACTACGATTATAGCCAGCACGCTCAACAATATCTTTTACAGTTATAGATTGAAAGCCATATTTTTGAATTAATTCAATCAAAGCCTCATAAAAATGACGTCGTGTTCGTTCCTGTCTTTGTGTCCATTTTGTCAAAATATCGTCTCCTTTTTTAGACACTTCTCTCTATTTTGTCTACTAGCTAGACAGTTGTAGTTATTTTGATGATTGTTTCCTTATTGTAGCGTTTTACAATAAAAGTACACAGCGATTTGCAAAGTGTGTAAGAAATTATTTATTAGGGGTGTTTACTATGGGAAAATTACAAGATAAAGTAGCCATCATTACTGGCGGAGCATCTGGTATTGGTGCAGCAACTGCTAAATTGTTTGTAGCAGAAGGAGCAAAAGTCGTACTCGTAGACCTAAATGAGGAAAAAGGAAACGAATTTGTAGCACAATTACAGGCTACAGGTGCAGATGCTATTTTCGTAAAGGCAAACGTGACGAATGAGGAAGAAGTTGCGAAAATTTATCAAACAACAATTGATACTTTTGGACAAGTGAATGTCCTATTCAATAATGCAGGAATTGGTCGTGTCACTCCAACAGAGGAACTAGCCTACAGTGAATGGCGCAATACTGTAAACGTAGATTTAGACGGTGTATTTCTAATGGCACAGGCAGCTATTAAAGAAATGTTAAAAGGACATGGTGGAACAATCGTTAATACAGCTTCCATGTATGGCTGGGTTGGCTCACCCGGCTCAGCTGCCTATAATGCGGCAAAAGGTGGAGTCATAAACTTGACACGCTCATTAGCACTTGAATTTGCGACTCGTGGCATCCGTATTAATGCACTATGCCCAGGTTTCATCGATACACCGATTATTCCTGAGGAAAGTAAGGAGCCATTACGTCAAATAACACCTATGCAACGATTAGGTCAGCCAGAGGAAATGGCGAAAGCTGTCCTGTTTATGGCTTGTGATGACTCTACATTTATGACAGGTAATACGTTAACAGTCGATGGTGGTTATACAGCTCAATAAGCCACAGCATCAATATTCGCTACCCTTCTTGGGATAGCGAATATTTTTTGCCTTAAGCTCCCCCGTACTTTACTTGATATCTTTCCATGACACGACTAAAGAATGATGCTAACACTTGTTGGAAGAGCATTCCAAATACAACGGGCATAACCGTTTTAGCTGGAAAATAGGTGGTAGCAATCACAACCCCAACAGCAATATTGCGCATCCCGCCTGTGAAAACAAACATCGTGATTATCCTACTATCTTTCCAAAGATAATGTCCCAGCACTAAACATAGAACATATCCCGAAACTGCTAGTAAAAAGACGACCAAAATGATACTGAAAAGCGCCCAACTAATTGTTTTCATATAAGGTGCAATCACACTACTATTAATCATAACAATGCTAAATAAGCACAGTTTCGAAAAAGGGGCTAATTTTTTCCCTAGTGTCACAGCAATTTTCCCTTTCGTTAACTCATTACACACAACACCAGCAAGGGATGGTACAACAATCATCCAAAGTAAATCTAACATCAATCCAGCAGTATCTATTTCAATTGATTGCCCCACAACAATATGTAATAATGCAGGAATGACGATAGGTGATAGAACTGTATCAATTAAAATAATAGCAAGACATAACGGAAGATGCCCTCTACACATGCTCACCCAAATAAAGCTTGTAACCCCTGTTGGAATCGCAACCGCTAAGACAAAGCCAATTGTTAGGAAATGCTCATGAAAGATGATTGTGGATACAATGTAAGCCCAAATTGGCATAAGTATATGTAGAAAGGCAATGGCTATAAAAATGACTGCTGGATACTTTTTTAAGCTTTTCATCCCTTCTATATTCATACTTAAGCTACCCACAAATGTCATAAAGGCAAATATCCATGGCACTAAAAATAACAGCTGGTGCCCAATATTTTCAAATAGCACGCCTATGATTAAGCTAAGTGGCGTTAAAATAGGCATCCATTTTTGTAGGTATTGATTGAATCGATGTAGCATTTAAAAGCTCCTCCTCTCATACTGTAATCCCTTGTCTCACTACCTCTTTCAACTTTGAAATTAAGACTAGAAAAATTTGCAGTTTTTATCCATTTCCTGCAAACTATTAGTATATCTAGCTAGAAGGGATGAAAAAGACTAATGAAAAAATTAGTGTATACCTTACTATTTTCACTTCTTGTTATTGCAAGTGGGGACAAGGTACAGGCTGCAGGCTTTAAGGATGTGCCTGAGGATCATTTTGCCTATGATGCTATTTTATGGGCTGAGGAATACGATATTGTAAATGGCTATTCAGATGGCACTTTTAAGCCTAATGAAACGATTACTGAGCAACAATTCGCCAAATTATTGTCTAATTTTTATGAACTGGAAACACCCCATGATGAATTAAAAAAACAAACCCCTGCTGCCAACTGGTCAGATGAATATTACAACCGACTGGCAAGCTATGGTGTGCCATTAAACGGCTATTTAGATAATAATATTCGGGCAGCTTCCATCAAGCGGGGCGTGGTTGCTCAAGCGATTACACATTTGGCTAAAGGCAAAAGTGGATTAGATCAATCCATCCAGTTTTTACTTGATTATTACATTTCTACTGGTCAAAATCCACAGTATGAAAATCGTAATTTACAAAAGTTTTTCGGTGTAACAAATAAATTAACACGTGCTCAAGTCGTGATAATACTTCATCGAATGGATGAAAGAAATTTTTATGAAATTTCTCAGGATGCACAAGCTATTTTTGAAAATACTAGTAATGCTTCATTAAATGTACGTGCTAAAAACGGTCAAAATCAGCTTGATCCAACAATGCGGCTTACAACACCTACGAAAAGCGCCTGGGAAGGTACCTATTTCTATAGCTATAAATGGGGAAAAGGTGCGACTGATTTTAACCGCCGTGAAGCCATTATTTCCAATGCAACAAGCAACAGCTTTAACATTTTCATCACTGCGAATGATGGAACAGCTGCCGGAAGTGTCGATGGAACCGCGACAATTACTACAAGTAATAAAGCAGTAATGAACAAATCATCTGCTGGCAATCGCTGTGTTATCGAATTTGAGAGACTTACTAACGCCTTAAAAATAACCGAAGTGGATTGTCGGGCAGCACATGATGAAGACACTAATTTTTCTGGAACTTTAAAAAAGCAGTAACAATAAAAGCAACATTTTTGATCAAGGTGCCTATTTCATTCAGGCACCTTTGCTTTTACAATGTTTGATACCAATTCCTTGCAATCTCTATGAAATCACTAAGGTACGGCTGAATATGCTTATCTTTATGCCAAGCAATATCCGTGTAAATAGGCTTTATATTGAACGAAGATTGTAATTCGATTAACTGTCCATCCTCTAGTTCTTTCTCCACTACCATTTTGGGTAAAAATGTAATACCTAATCCTGCCATCACACATTGTTTAATCGCTTCAATACTTGCAAATTCAATCATTTGTAATGGCAGCAACCCCTCTTGCTGTAGTTGTGCTTCTAATTGATTGCGATAAGAGCACCCATTTTCAGTTAGAAGCATTGTCTCTGCTGATAATTGTTGCGCTGATAGTGTATGGCTTTTTATGCTAGTTGGTGCACTTACAAAGATTATTTGTTCCTGGATAAGTCGCTCACGATACAACATAGGTGTTTCCTTATAAGCATCAGAAATAAAGGCTACATCAAGATTTCCAGACTGTAATAGATCTTTGGCAACTTCAGTTGTATGGACCGGCTTAAAAATGATTTTTACTTGTGGATACGCTTTCTGATATTGCTGCAAAATGCTTGGAAGACGGTAAACACACTGACTTTCCTGTGCGCCAATTTTTAACACCACTTGTGCTTGTTCATTGGATACTGCCTTTTTCATTTCGCTATTTAACTCCAGCATTTTTTGGGCATACTGTTGTAATCGCTCGCCCTCATCCGTAAGAGTGACACGCTTGCCAAGCCTCTCAAAAAGAATTACTCCGAGCTCCTCTTCAAGTGATTTAATTTGTGCTGTAATACTTGACTGAGCATAATCAAGTAACTGTGCTGTCTGTGTAAAGCTTAATGTTTCTGCAGCCGTTAAAAACGTTTGTAGTTGTTTTAAATCCATTACAAACACCCCCCTAAATCGTTTTTTTCGATATATTTTATCGAAACATTCAGCTTTATCGATAATTAAATTAAGTTTACACTAGTTATAACCTGAAAGATAGAGGAGGATTTTTATGAACATTACTGCTTTTATCGGGAGCTCCAGAATCGCTAGTAATAGTGAACAGCTAGCTGATTATGTATTAGCAGATATTCCACATCAAAAAATAGATTTAAAAAATATAACGATTAAGCCCATTCACGATTTACGTCATGACGAAAACGGCTTTCAGTTTGTAGATGATGACTATGATCAAATTATTCAAGCATTTCTTACTAGTGATATTGTGATTTTCGCAACACCCATTTATTGGTACAGCATGTCAGGCATCATGAAAAATATGATAGATCGCTTAAGCCATGCCATTCGTGATGAACGTTTCCCACAGCTCAAGGAAAAGCTTCAGACGACAGAGGCAATCGTCCTTGCCGTTGGTGGCGATGCTCCCAATATTAAGGGGCTTCCGATGATTCAGCAATTCCATTTTATTTTCGATTTCCTGAAAATGCCTTTTTCTTCCTATATTATCGGGAATGGCAATAAGCCTGGAGAAATCGCAAACGATTCACAGGCTTTAGCCCAAGCAAAAATATTGAACCAGAAGTTAAAAAATCGTGCTTTATAATTTAACAACGACCCAAAAGCAACTAGCTTTTGGGTCGTTTTTTTATATCTAATGAAATAATTTAGTCCCACGTTCTATCAATGATGTTTCATATTAGTGTTAAAATAATAAAACTTATCTTCTTTTTCCTCTTTCATTAGTAATGGATCAGGAGCTTTATCTTTCACATAGTGATCAAAGAAAGCCAAAATATACCCATTCATTACTTGATGAAATTGATTAACGTCAATATTCCATGACAACAATGGAGAGAGGTAAGGGAAATCCGTAAAGGTATAATGATCTCCTGCTATAAAAGTAAGCATAAAAGTATCTCCCTTTATTCCCTCTTTATAGTGAAAATCTGCAAGATCCGTGATTTTATCATGATACTTTTGAAATTCCTCTGGGGTGATATTCGTGTATTGAATTTCTTCGTCTGATAAGTAAAGATAATCTTCATTTAAAATAAACATAAATGGTTGTTCAAATCCTGAGCTAGCCACTGGTTCATGCAATGGTCCATCTATGTTGATTCCTGCCGAAATCCTGCTATCATCCAACAATGCTTGGGCAGCTGTTGAACCTCCATATGAATGACCAAATATTCCAATTTTGCCCATATCTATCTTTCCAGTAAACAAGCTTTGAGGGTCATTACCATTTAACATTGTTAATTGATTGAGCACATAGCTCATATCTTTTGATCTCGTTTTTACATCTTTCTCATCTTCAATATTATATGAATAAGAATATGCGTCTGCTTGATTCATAACTTCCTGTCCATCTGGGAATTTTGTATAGGCTGCATCATTCGTATGGTCAACGCTGACAACAATATAGCCATGACTTGCCAATTCCTCCATTTGAGAAATACTTTGCATTCTAGTACTACCAAATCCGTGAGAAAATAATAGAACGGGATATTTATCTTCTTTATTGGATACCGCTATATCTTTTATACTATTAGTTTGACCGTATTTTAAATACTCAAATAGATAGCGCGGCACTGAAAAAATAAATTCCAGCGTGCCCGACCATTCTTCGTAAGGAAAGGATTCATATTGAATATCCTTTGAATTATTTTCCAATTCAGCTGGATACCATATTTGTATCATTAATTCCCGAGCTTTTTGTTTCGAGTCATGTCTGGAGTCATCTATTAAATGTCTTGAATTCATTCCAACTTCAAAAGGACCTGTAGGCTTTGGAAGTTGAAATACAGGCATGATAGTAACTAAACCAAGGCTACTGAACATATAAATAAGAATAAAAAATATGTATAAAAGCTTTTTGACCTTCCGTTTATTATTCACGCTTACAAGTGTAACTTTTTCTTCGTAAAATGGCTTTATGGTGAAAGCAGTTAAAAGAATAAATAATATATAGGTTAATCCCATTTGCCATCTGTAACCTTCAAACCCCAAATGAACAACCAAAAAAATTAGTGTGATAACATTAATTATCCTTTTTATTTTTGCATCGAATCTAAATAAAAAAGAAAAAAGCCAAAAAATATGAACTACAATTAAAATCCCTTCAAACAACCTCAATATTCTCAACTCCTATTCCCTTTTAGTTAAGTTAACTATACTTAACTGTTTTTTGCAAGTGTCTTTATGTAAAATTTTAAGGAATAGATAATTATTTCTTTTTGGATGTTATATATGTATATTCCCTTTTCCACTTATATCTTGATTTTCGTTCATTCAACGGTTGAATTCATAAATTTTATTGCTTTTTTGATTTATGGAAATGCTTGGCTTTTAGGCACATAAAAACGACCAATTATTCATGGTCGTTTGTAAATTCTAGCTCTTTTGGAGGCTGCCCTTTTTTATTCATTAAGCGCATGCGAATAGGTTCGATTTTAAGTGTTACCATTTCGTCTTGATTGCCAACAAAAATACTTGTAAAAAATTCTGCTATTTTATTTTTAATGCCTTCCTCGTGTACTTCTGTGAGTTTACCCTCTATTTCAACATACGTATCACCAAAGCCTCCGTTTTCGTAGCCATATAATATATGGGTATATGGATTTTTGCGAAGCTCTTCCATTTTCTCAGAATGTTTATTTGTCACCGTATATAACACAAAATCTTCATGTTGAAACGTCATATAGCGCGAGTAGGGTTTACCATTTTCCACCGTTGCCATTGTTCCTATTTTTTCACGATTCAAAACTTCTAAAATTTCTTCACGTACAGAAGTCATTTCATCCCATCCTTTCATCTACTTCATCTATTTTGCCCTCTCACGATAAAGATAAACCGTTTTTTTTGAAAAATGTGAAATGACTATCTTCGGACATATTGAAAATCCATTGCTATAATAATTTGATAGACAAAAGGAAATTCCGGATGAATGAGGGTTAAAAAATGAAACAAGCTTTTTTTATGCGCTGTTTGTTTTTCATAACAGGCATTATTGTGCTTTCTTTTGGTATTACACTAACTATTAAAGGTCAACTCTTTGGTGTTGGCTCTTGGGATGTACTACACATCGGCTTAACAAAATCAGTTGGGTTATCGATTGGCACTTGGTCCATCTTATTAGGACTTGCAATCTTAGCCTTTGATATGGCTATTACGAAAAAATTCCCATTACCAGGAACCTTTATCGATATGTTTTTAGCAGGCATTTTTATCGATATTTTTAACTACTGGCTGCCTGACATCGATGGTTTTTGGATGCAGCTCATTTCCTACCTAACAGGACTAGTCTTATTGGGCTGGGGCTGCGGTATGTATATGGTAGCAAATTTAGGCATTGGCCCTCGGGATACGCTTATGTTACTTATGGTTCATAAACTAGGCTGGAGTGTCACACGCTCCCGAACAACTATGGAAGTAACGGTTGCTGTGATTGGCTTTTTACTAGGTGGTCCCATTGGTATTGGTACTCTACTGATGGCTTTTGGACTCGGACCAATCGTACAATTTGCTTTAACCTTTAATGAAAAATTATTTATGAGATGGACTGGCGTGAAAAGCGCCGTAATATAAGCTTCAAGACAATGCAAAAAAGTGCATTGTCTTTTTTATTCAGTTGCAATATACAGTTCAACTATATATAATCAAACTATATAGTTGGACTGTATAAGAGGTGAACTTGTGAAAAAACATAAATTACTACCTTTATCTGAAACCATGCATTACATTCTACTCGCCTTACGTGAACCATTACATGGCTATGCAATGATGCAAAAAATCGAGGAAATGAGCGCTGGGAGTGTAAGAATTGCTGCAGGCACTATGTATGGTGCAATTGAAAATCTACTGAAATATCATTGGATTTCACCTGTTGAGACACAGGACACAAGACGTAAGGTTTACCAAACAACGGCTGAGGGGCTAAAAATATTAGCAGCCGAGCAACAAAGATTGCAGCGAATTTTATCTTTATATGAGGGGACTGATGAAAGTGAAAAAGTTTAAAATCTTTTTTGATATCGATAAGGAAGAGCAATGGTTAAATGATATGCTGTCCAAAGGATGGGTTTGTACAAAAATAAATTCTATTGGTTTTTATACATTTAAAAATACGACTGATCTTGAACAGGTTATCCGCATTGATTGTCAGCAAGATCTTCGGAAAGAAGACCGAATTAACTATAAACAGTTATATGAGGATTTTGGATGGCAAGCATTAAAAGAAAAATCATATGATGGTACTTTTTATTGGGTAAAAAGAAAAGATGGTAATGATCAATTATTTTCTGATAATGATTCCCAAATCGCAAAATATAAACGATTAATGAAGCATTCCAGCAATTGGGCGATACTCACTTTTATATGGTTTATGATTTTTTATAACAATGGCAACTTTTCTAAGTTTCTCCATATAAAAGATGCTTATTTTACGCCAGGTTTATGGGATAAAGAAGGTTTTGCTTTCCTTTTTGCTTTTTTATTTGAAACACCCTTTGCCCTTATGCGTTTTATCCCTCCATGGCTATTTTTAGTAGCCTTTGCTATGTACCTAGTCATGTATTTCCGTTATCGTAAATCTATACAGCAGTTTATACAATAAACTGCAAGGAGCCACTTACCGCATGTAAGATGGCTCCTCTTTTGCGCTATTCTCTTGGTTCAGCAGTATTTTGTCCTGTCGCTTCTATCACTTCAGGTGTATCATCCACTGTATCATCTTCTTGTTCATTTTCAGCAGCAGGCGGTGTGATTGTCACTAATGTATAATCATCCTCCTGTAAGATATCAAAAGAAAACTGCTGACGGATATCTCCAACATAGAGAGAAGTCCCAATCGCTAAATTAGTGACATCTACCTCGATAGATTCAGGAATTTCTGTTGGCTTCACCTTTATACGTACCTCACGATTAGGCTGTAAAAGAAATCCTCCATCAGCAACTCCTGCGGCATGTCCAACCACTGTCACTGGAATATCTACCTCAAGCTCCTCAGACATATTGATGGATTTAAAATCCACATGTTTTACATTGCCTTTAAGCGCACAGCGTTGCACTTCCGTTAATACCGCATTAATCTGCCTGCCATCCATATCTAAATGAAAGACACTTTTATTTCCGAACGTAGCTAGTATTTTGGCAAATGCTCTAGCATCCACAGTGATGGTTGTTGGCTCCATTTGATAGCCATAGACTACACCCGGAATAGCACCGTTCTGTCTAAGCTGCGTTAATGATGAGCGACTTCCTTTTTCACGTTTATTTGCTGTTAAAACCGTAGTCATCGTCAATTTCCCCTTTCATGGAAACTAGTCTCATAAAAGGTTTGCCTGTTGTTATGTTTTTTATACCAATATACATCTACATTCAGTCCCATTATCAAACTTCGAGGCGAAACAACTAAGTCTAACTAATTAAAAAGTCGAGAGACATCATGTCCTCGACTTACTGTTCATTATTACAACCTTCCAGCAGCTTCTAATGATACTGCTAGCATTTTAGCAAACTCACCTCGTGAAATCATCTGATTTGGTAATAAATTCATATTGTCATTTAAAGCTCCGATTGCATATAAGGTTTGCGTATGTTGCAAAGCTTCCTCCTGTAGATTGAAGCTATCTTGATAAGGTAAAGACACAAATTTTTCTTGAACAAAATCTACCGCATCCAAAGTTCGGCCTAGCATTAATATTGCCTGTTGTCGTGTAATTTTCCCATTAGGATCAAATAAATTCTGAGATTTTCCTTTGATAATTCCTAAAGAATGTAATGCTCCAACATAGCCCCCATACCAGGATTTCTTGGCATTAATATCTTTAAATTGGGTTGCTTGAACTGGCTGAAAACTGAAGGCACGAGCTAGTAATGCACTAAATTGTGCACGCGTTAAAGAATCATTAACGCCAAAATAATCTGCTGTTCTACCTTGGACAATACCCCGTTCTGCTAATGTCGAAATATACGAACTATACACCGAATTATCTGTATCTCGAAAGTAAATTGGCTGTGGATTTACAAATTTTAATTCCGCACTATTATGAATTGTGGCAATTATCCGATCTCCTAAGTCTCGATAAGCAACAGGCTCCATGACCCCTTTTTTAGCCACCTGTTTTAAAATTCCATCCTTTCCATTCTTGAAAATTTCAATTTCTAGGGGCTGGCGGTTATTGACGATAGTGGCTTTAATACTAAACGTATCGCCCTTTTCAGAGGCATTAATTTTGGCACCATAGGCAGAGTAAACGATCATATTGGATGTTTTCATATGTACATAATCCGTGGGCTCTTGATAGGCATGTGCTTGCAAAGGAGTTACCAATGAAATACTAAGTATTCCTACTAGTACTCCCGTTCTAATTTTTCCTTTCATATTGCTTCTCCTTTCCTTTCATCTAAAACTATCATACTGGAATCCACTTTGTAAAAATATAGTATTTTTAGCACATACTCCATCAGATCTCTAGTCCTAGAAATTTTCCAATCAAAAACTACACTTCAATTTACAAATGGTTGAAGTGTAGTGAGCATATATCTATAAAAGTGTTATTTTGTTATCTAATAGAATATGTAGCTCGTGTAGCTTTTTTATTTCATAATGCGGTTGAATTGTACTTGTATTGTCAATATGACGTATATTAAACCAGCATGTATCAATGCCTGCTTGTAATCCGCCTTTAATATCAGATGTTAATGAATCTCCAATGATTAATGTTTTACTCTTTTGTAATCCATCAATGCGTTCAAAAACGTAGTCAAAAAAGGCTGGCATAGGTTTCTGAAAGCCAGTTTGCTCTGAAATAAAGATACCTTTAAAAAATTGAGCAAGTTGTGCATCCTGTAATCGTTTATTTTGAGTGTCTGTTTTACCATTAGAAACAACATATAAATCATAATGATTAGCTAACTGCTCAATGACTTCATAGGCACCATCAACATAATGATGTGCCTCCTTCAAATATTTTTGAAAGATTGCTTCAAAATAGCTTCCATCAACATCATAGCCGAATTCCTTTAATGCAATGGAAAATCGCGTATTGTGGAGTGTATCTTTAGCCACCTCACCGCGTTCAAAAGCACGCCACATAGATTCATTTATTTCTTTATACCGTGCAACCAATGTTGGAGTTGCTGCGATATTTTCCTGCTTAAATAGATGATCAAGTGCTGCATTTTCAGCAATATCAAAATCTAATAAGGTGTCATCTACATCAAACAATAAAGTTTCATACTTTGTCATATTACATCCTACTTTCTTTGGTGCTATGTTACCATTTCGCTCTTTCTATCATAACGTTTTTCTAAAAAAATAACAGCAAAATCGTTTTTCTTTATCCAATATTTGGTTTAAAGAACAAAATCATTCACTAAGTGAAGGCGAAAATTATCCTAAAAATTGCCCTTTCGATAATTTCATATTTGAAAATAGCAACGAATATGAGACAATAGATTGCTAGAAAGGAAGATGTACGAATTATGACGACCTTACAAAAAATTACGGTTGCCTTTGATTCTTCAAATGGAATCGGTTACCATTTCAATAACAGTGACATTAATAGTGAGCAAAGCTCTCAGGTAAAATATTCTTGTTTTTTCGCTCCATCCTATATTCTATTATTTTAAAGAGCATTGGCCCCGCTCTCACCGTGATACACAGGTATTATTACAAAGTCTGTTTCTCCACCATTATCAGTAAGCTCTTTCCAATAGTAGACCTTATCAATAACCTCATGTAACAGCTTGTTTGTCTTAGCTGGATTAGCTTTAATATCCATAGAAAGCAGATACTGTATCTTATTTTTTTGCTCCTGTAGTTTATCTACTTCTTCCTTAACATCTGCTCCCTCCATACTCTTTAACTCCTGCTGTATAGCTTTCTGTTGCTCCTTTATTCTTTTTATCTCCGCAATAGCCTCTTCAGCCTCATAGATATCTGCTTTATATCCATCTTGTACCCTTTTCTTTTCTGCATCTAGCTTGATATGTTGTATAGTTAGTTCCTGCTGTTTTTTCTCTACAACAGATATTACATCTATCTCACCTGATGCTACAGCATTAATTCTATCATTTATGTCTGTTAGATTTTCTTTAAGCTTAGCAAACAAAGCCTCCTCAATCCTAGATGCCCTAACTCCATTGTTTTTACATCTAGGTTTAACTGACTCATTCCACTCAGTCCTAGCTCTTTGCCCTTTACTTGAATAGCAATTTAATACATAAAGATCCCTACTATCCTTAT
>Ga0213821_1000931_pt1 | contig 15201 bp, 16 predicted proteins | sample MC6MC0909MG_FD_179894 | JGI IMG/M metagenome (GOLD analysis project Ga0213821, IMG submission 179894) | Enriched soil aggregate microbial communities from Iowa State University, Ames, United States - MC6-MC0909-MG | ecosystem: Environmental > Terrestrial > Soil > Unclassified | place: USA: Iowa...
CACACGCCCTGATGGCGGAATTGGTAGACGCGGCGGATTCAAAATCCGTTTTCGAAAGGAGTGGGAGTTCGAGTCTCCCTCGGGGCACCAAAATCCGGAAAAAACCGACCTTATGGTCGGTTTTTTTATGCCTGCAGTATGACCAAGCAGCCTCTCGCCTGACGCTAGCCCGCCTGCCCCCTTGGCAAGATTGCCAACTCGCTCCTGCGCCCCACCGCCCTAACCTGGCTCCTCCCCTCTTGATCAAGGAGCCGCGATATGAAAAAGCGCCTGCCATTTGCCTTGGCCGCTACCGTCTCAACCCTGGCCTGCCCCTTGGCCAGTGCATCGTCATCCGTTCACGCCAGCACCGTTCATCACTACACAGGTAAATGCCTCAACGCGGCGCATCACGCTGCCCGGGACATGAACTGTGAGGTGTCCGCCGTTACCAGAATCGGTGAACAGCTGTTTTTTGCCAATGACAAACCCATCAAGGGAAACGAGACATCCTCGGTTTTCTCCATTGACCTGAATGCGCCTGAGGGCCTGCCCCCCTTGCCTTTGAAATTCGACCACCTCGAATACGCACGCGGCCCATTGATCGAAACGGCACAGAAGCTCGAAGGCCTGACGACGATCACACTCGAAGATACGCACTACGTAATCGCAAACAGTGCCTTCACTCGGGCGGAAAACCCTGCGTTCAACAAGATCCTGTACTGGCCCGTGGATAGGCCGGCTGACGCCAGGCAGCTTGGCGAGGTGCAGGCCATACGCAAGCAGATCAGCACTATCGTCCGCGAGCCCTTCTTCCAGGTCGAAGGCGCAGCCATGGGCCCTGACAGCTCGCTCTTGCTCGGTATTCGCCAGCAAGGCCGCGACTACTCGACGGCGTACCCAGTGTTCACCATCGTGCAGGCCCCAATCCGCTTGCAAGCGGGTGAATTGGTGATTGCTGGCGATTTCAGACTGGCCTACCAGTTCACCCCGCGCGTACAGGGCGACGACCGACCACTGGGCCTTTCCAGCCTGGAATACGACCCCTTCAACGAGCGCCTGCTGGCAACCACCAGCTATGAGCAGGGTGACAGGATTGGTGGCTATTTGTGGACGTTGCCGATGTCACTACTTGAGCCAGGCGGGCCCGGTACTGCACAACTGGTACTAAGGCAGGACGGCACGCCCTTGTGGTTCGATAACAAACCGGAAGGTGTTGTGGCATTGGATGCCAGGCACGTGTTGGTCGTTCATGATGACGACCGCGTTCAGGTCGCAAACTCCGCGCATGGCAAGGCCAAGAAGCCCAATGAATTTGCCTATAGCGTGATTGAATTGCCGTGAAGCCGACGCACCCTGGCATTTCAGTGCCGGCGTGGGGCACGACGTCGGCACTCTTACTCCAATGCAAAGGCCGACTACCTCATCATTGCTCACGCCTGAACAAACGGGTGCGCCGCAGCCGCAAAAAGCGAGGGTCGAAAATGTAGCACGGGCTGAAACATCAGAAAGGTCGCCCCGCGTTAATCCATTCCGTTACCTGCCTCAAGGTCAGCCGATACCTAGCGCAATTGTGCAGCGCCAGGGTATTCAGTTCAGCTTGCAACAAGGGCTGAAACTGCCTTTTCTCTTCAGCTGAAAGAGGTAGCCCGGCTACAACTGTACCCACAGTCAACCTGTCCCGCACTACAGCGCCAATTGCCTCGTTCAGCACCTCTCGATACTGCAGGCGAACTGGGTCAGGAACCCCCATTGCTTCGAGCATCACACCATACTTGCTGATTGACCTGCGGTAGATCCAAACAAACAGATCCGCTGCCATTGCCATGTCACGCTGCTCGTAAACGCCCATGATCGCCAGCGGATAGTCCTGCGGGCTCACGTCCAGAAACGACAGTGGCGAGCAGTTGTAGAGCATCAGGGGTATGTTCGCCGCCAGTCGGCTGGTGCGCTTGTTGCCATCTTCGAATGGCTGCAGGTACGCCAGGTTTATCCACAAGAAGAACGCCGCCTCGATGGGGTTCTTGATCTGCCGCGCCTTGTCGAGTATTTGCTCGAACATTTCCTCCAGCAGTGAGGGCACCTGGGTTGGGAAATAGGTTGTGCCACTGATGTTCACCACTGTCTGGCGAATACTGCCCAGCGCGTTACTGTCTGCCAGCAAGTCTTGCATCAGCAAGGCATGCAGGTTGCGGATTACGGCAGCGTTGAGCCCGTACTCCGGCACCGCATCGACCATGAACTCGATCGCGGCCTTGTGATTGAGCAGCATGACCGCATCCAGATCCCCCTCCGTCACACCACTTTTGAACAGCCTCTCGTTGTCGAGCAGCGTATAGCGGTTGCCTTCCAGCCGTGACGAAGACCAAGACAGGTCAATCAACAAGGGTTCCAGTACTTTGCGCGCATAAGTGCCGGCTGGCTGTTGGCCCCTCATCCGCCCTTCAACCTCAAGCGCTGCCGTCAAGCCGGGAGACAGCCAGCAAGTCTGGTTCGGCTGATAGTTGTGCCAAATAAAATTCTGAGAGTTCTGCAGGACAATCAGAGCCTCGGGTCGCGCGACATCGCCGAGCGCGTCAATGCGAGCTGGTCCACGGTCAAGCGTGTCATGGCGTCTCCGGATATAGCTCAATGCAGCTCAATGCAGCTCAATGCAGCTCAATGCAGCTCAATGCAGCTCAATGCAGCTCAAGGATCCGAACCTAGACGTCCCATCACTGCAAGCACTTTGCAACCCGCCAATTTGACGCCAGCCCAACGACCACGGGCGCTCCAGCCATGCCTGGAATCTATTGGCCATCATCAGGCCCCCTACCTAAGATGTCATTCATCAGATATATGCAGAAAGTATTGCCAGAGTGATGGCTCTTAGCCATATTTGCGCTCCCATTTTTTAACCCATGTGCAAATCATGAAGACAACTGTGCCCTGTCTGGCGGCAATGATGCTGCTGAGTGGGTGCAATGGAATGCCAACGTCGTACGTTTCAAACCCCGTCTACGATCAAGCGTTCGTAGTCACCTCGGGCGCGCCACTGCCCATGCTGCTGATGGCTACCGCCATTCAGTGGAACGAAGACTACGCCGTGACCGCCAAACACACCCCCTTCCTGCGCAACGTGGTCCACGAGGGCCTTGGTGACGTGGTGTTTTTCAAGCACAAGGCCACCCAGGTGCCGCTCTGGCGCCAGTACGTGCCAGGCGAGTCGGTGACGGCGGTCGGGTTCAACAGCCTGATGATGCCGGTGCAGGGCAAGGGCCACACACTGCAGTCCCTGGTGCGCCTGGAAGGCACGCCGGGCAGCGTGTTCTACTCGGTGCACGATGGCCCGATGGTCAAGGGCATGTCGGGTGGCCCGGTGTTTGCCGAAGACGGAAAGGTGGTCGGGATCAACGTCGCGTTTATCGCCAAGGAAGGGATCGATGCGCGCAATCGGCCAGACCTGGCGGACAAGGCGCGGGTCAGCGTGTTCATGTCGTTCAGTGAAATCGACAAGGAATGGCGCCGGTTCCAGTACCTGGCTCACAAAACCAAGCCCAATGCCGTGCCTGCTGGGGTGAAGGGTTATGTGGCGGTGGTTGCCAAGCCTTGAATCCGGGGTGGGCCAGGGGGTGCAATGCCTCTGCTGGCATGTGATGTTGCCCTAGGGCTCTTCGCGGTAACGCCGCGAAGAGCCGCGTACCATTGAGCTGATCACAAACTTCCAGTTACACCCTACGACGAACAGCACAGAACCTTGCCAGCCCCTCAGCGTCCGATCCTTCATGCCCACCCTTTCGAGGTACCCCCGCGTGAAAGAGATCATCGCCCGCAAGTACCGCCTGGTGGTCAAAACCTTCGGCTACATCGGCTGGTCGCTGTTCTGGCTGCTGATCTGGGATGTACTGGTCACCATCGACTTCATGCTGTTTTTCAACAGCAAATTCACCCTGCCCCTCATGCCACTGACATTGCTGGGTTCGGCATTGGTGGTGCTGGTGAGCTTTCGCAACAGCAGCGCCTACAACCGTTGGTGGGAGGCCCGCACGTTATGGGGCGCGCTGGTGAACAGTTCGCGCAGCTTTGCCCGGCAGACGCTGACACTGATCGACGACCCGGCTGATGGGCTGAACCCGACCAAAGCCACCTTGCTGCGCCGCCATATCGCTTACGTGAACTGCCTGGCAGCGCACCTGAAGGGCGAAAAATGCCCGGATGAGCTGATGGCGTTCATCCCGCCGGGGGAATTCGAGCGGCGCAACCGGTCGAACAACTTCGCCAACGATATCCTCAGCGGCTCGGCGGCCCTGCTGGCGCGTGAATACAAGGCCGGCCGGCTCGACAGCATTCGCCTGGCGCGGCTGGAGTCGACGCTGGTGGACCTGTCCAACGCCCAGGGCGGCATGGAGCGTATCGCCAATACGCCACTGCCCTACCCTTACGTCTACTTTCCGCGGCTGTTCATCTCGTTGTTCTGCCTGATCGTACCCATCGGGCTGGTGGAGTCGCTGGGTTGGTTCACCCCGCTGGCGTCGACCGTGGTGGGGTTCATGCTGCTGGCCATCGAGCGCATCGGCACCGACCTGCAGAGCCCGTTCCGCTTCAGTGAGCACCAGATCCAGATGGATACGATTTGCGAAACCATCGAACGCAACCTGGAGTCGATGCAGCGTGAAGCGCAATGTGGGGAGTTGATGGCAGACGCTGTCATGCCCGCACATAGCGCTGGCGCATCAGGTCACTGAACCCATCCACCAGCAGCACCAGCACCAGCATCGCAATGATCACGGTGCTGGCCTGCGCCTCCTGGAACAGGCTCAGCGTGGTGTAGAGCATCTGCCCCAGGCCACCGGCCCCCACGAAGCCAAGCACACTGGCCATGCGGATGTTGTTTTCCCAGCGGTACAGGCTGTAGGCCAACAACTGCGGCCACAGGTTGGGCAAAGTGCCGAAACAGAACGCAGCGACCTGCCCGCCGCCCTGCAGGCGGATAGCTGCAGCGGGCTCTGCCGGTGCGTTCTCCAACGCTTCGGCGAACAACCGCCCCAACACCCCAGACGTGTGCAATGCCAGCGCAAGCGTGCCGGCATTCGGGCCTAGCCCCGCCGCCAGCACCGTCAGCGCAGCCCAGACCAACTCCGGGATGGCGCGCAGGGCATTGAGCAGCAGGCGCGCGGCCGACTGCAGCGGCCAGCCGAATCGCCCCGCCGCGGGCAATGCCAGGAGCAGGCCCAGGGCCATGGCCAGCAACGTGCCCAAGCCCGACATCGCCAGGGTCTCCAGGGCACCGTGCGCCACTGCCTGCAAGTGCTCGGCAGACAAGTCAGGGTGCAAAAAGCGCCCTGCATACGCCCCCATCTGCCCCAGCCCGCCATCACGTATCAGCGCCTTCAGGTCCAGCTCCAGATAGCTGAACGCGGCGCACACTGCTGCGACGATGGCGCCAACTACTAGAAGATTGAGCACTCGATTCATGCCAACCTCCCCCGCAGAAAGCGGCTGAGCAGGTCAGCCAACACCACCAGGCCGAAGAAGGCCAGCAGGATACTCGCCACCTCGCCACCCGCGAACATGCGCATGGACAAGTCGATCTGCTGCCCGAGGCCGCCCGCCCCGACGAACCCCATTACCACTGAAGCGCGGATCGCGCATTCCCACCGGTACACGGTGTACGACACCACCTCCGCCATTGCACTTGGCAGAATGCCGTAAAAAAATGCCGTCAGCCGGCCGCTGCCCGCTTGCAGCAAGGCGTGCGCCGGGCGCTGGTCGACAGATTCGAAGATTTCCGCATAGACCTTGCCGAGCATGCCGCTGTAGGTGATGGCAATGGCCAGCACCCCAGCGGTCGGCCCCAGGCCCACAGCCCGTACGAACAGCAATGCCCAGACGATCTCCGGCACGCTGCGCAGGAAGATCAGCAAGCCACGCACCGGCATACGCAGCAGCCGCGACAACACACCGGCACGGCCACCGCGCGAGGCGGCTCGCAACGACAAAGCGCGGCTGGCCAACAAGCTTGTAGGTATGGCCAACAGCAACGCAAAGGCCATGCCGGCAGTGGCCACGGCCAAGGTCTGCAGCGTGGCCTCGTAGAGCAGCTTGAGGAATTCGGCATCATGCGCCGGTGGCCAGAAGGCGCTGGTGAAAGCGGCAATCTGTTGGCGGTTTTCCGCGTGCAGCAGTACGCCGGGGTTCAGCTCGCTCAACCGTACCCCTGGCCATAGCACGGCCAGGGCAAACAGGATGAGCATCAGCCGCGTGAATGCTACCGGGTCGCGAGTTTGCGCTTTCAACATCGGGGGATCTGCACGGCCAGGGTCGCCCCTTGCGCCGGTTGCGAAGCAAACTGCTCGTTGGCGTACAAAGCGTCCAGCATCGGGTCAGTCACAGCGTCGGCCGGGCAGTCGAACATCACCTGTCCCTCACGAATACCGATTACCCGCGGGAAATGCGCCAAGGCCAGCTCAACCGCGTGCAGGCTGGCCACCAGGGTGACCCCATTGGCCTGGGCATGGCGGTTGAGCAGCGCCAGGCTGTGGTCGGCCAGCACCGGGTCCATGGCCGACACCGGCTCGTCAGCCAGCAGTAACTCGGGGCGCTGGTATAGCACTCGGGCGATGCCGACCCGCTGCAACTGGCCGCCGGACAGTTGCCCGCACTGCACGAACAGCTTTTCCGCCAGCCCCAGCTCGGCCAAAACTTCCCGTGCGCCCGGCACATCGGTCGGATACACCAGGTTGAACACCCCCTGCAACGTGCCCCACTGCCCCAGGCGGCCCGCCAGCACCGCTGTCACTACCCGCTGGCGAGGCGGCAAGGGCGGCGCCTGATGAACCAGCCCGATCCGCGCGCGCAAGCGCTGGCGTGCCCTGGCAGACAGCGCCCAAGGCTGCTCGCCGAACAACTCCAGGCGCCCGGCGCTGGGCTGCACGGCCGTGGCCATCAGGTGCAACAGGCTGGACTTGCCCGCCCCGGAAGGGCCGATGATCGCCACCCGCTCACCCTTGGTAATACGCAAGGATACGGACTCCAGCGCGCGGACCTGGCCATGGCGCAGGCCGGCGTTGTGCAGGTCGATAGTCACTTGAGCAGGCCGGCCTCACGTGCTGCCTGCTCGGTGCCCTGGTAATTCTCGGGCTTGGTCTCGATGAAGCGGCTGGCGGCCTGCAGGTCGAGAATCGCTTTATGGTCGGGCTTGGCGGGGTCCAGATTGAGGAAGGCTTGCTTGATCTTCTCCTTCAGGGCTGGCTCCATGTTGCCGCGCACGGTCCAGTTGTAGTCGTAATATTCCGGCGTGGTGGCAAAGACCTTGACCTTGCTTGTATCGACCTTGCCAGCATCGACCAGCTTCTGCCACACGCTGGCATTGAGCACGCCACCGTCGACCTTGCCAGCCTGCACCCAGGCCACAGTAGCGTCGTGGGCACCGGAGTAGGCCACCCGGCTGAAATAGCCCTCAGGCTTGATGTTGTCCTCCTTGAGCATGAAATAGCGCGGCATCAGGCTGCCCGAGGTAGACGAGATGGAGCCAAAGGCGAACGACTTGCCCTTGAGGTCGGCCAGGCTCTTCACATCCGGGTTGGCGGTGATGAACTTGGAGGTGAACTTGGCATCCTGCTCACGCTGCACCAGCGGCGTGGCTTTCGGATCTTTCAAATGCACCTGGACGAAGGTGAACCCGCCCAGCCAGGCCATGTCCAGGCGGTCATTGGCCAAGGACTCGACCACCGCCGGGTAATCGGCAACCGGTACGAACTTCACCTCCATGCCCAGCTGCTGCGACAGGTACTTGCCCAGCGGCTCGAACTTGCGCAGCAACTCGGTCGGCGCTTCGTCGGGGATGGCACTGACCCGCAGGGTTTCAGCGGCCTGAGCGACAGCGGCGCAGCACGACAGGACCAGGCCGGCGGCGAGCGCCATTGGGCGTTTGAGCATGGGAAGACTCCGGTTCAATAGCGGGGAATGGGCGACGATCCGCGTCGCGCGTGGGAAGTATAAGGGCGCGTGGCACAAAGGCCAGCTTTGCTACAATCGCGCAACAATTTGATTCCCTGAGGTGCGTATGAGCGAGCCGATTCGCCTGACCCAGTACAGCCATGGTGCAGGCTGTGGCTGCAAGATCTCCCCCAAGGTACTGGACGTGATCCTGGCCGAGAGTGGTACACAGGCCTTGGACCCGAATCTGTGGGTCGGCAACGCTTCGCGTGATGATGCCGCCGTGTACGCTCTGGACGACGAGCGCGGGGTTGTTTCTACAACCGACTTCTTCATGCCGATCGTCGATGACCCCTACGATTTCGGCCGCATCGCCGCCACCAACGCCATCAGCGACATCTACGCCATGGGCGGCGACCCGCTGATGGCCATCGCCATCCTCGGTTGGCCGGTCAACGTGCTGCCACCGGAGGTCGCCCGCGAAGTGATCCGCGGTGGCCGCGCCGTGTGCGCCGAAGCCGGCATCCCGCTGGCGGGTGGTCACTCCATCGACGCCCCAGAGCCAATCTTCGGCCTGGCCGTCACCGGCGTGGTCAGCAAACGCCATCTCAAGCGCAATGACACCGCCACCGCGGGTTGCCGCCTGTACCTGACCAAACCCTTGGGTATCGGCATTCTTACCACCGCCGAGAAGAAAGCCAAACTGCGCGAGCAGGACCAAGGCCTGGCCCGGGACTGGATGTGCACCCTCAACACCCCCGGCAGCCGGTTCGGCAAGCTCGATGGGGTCAAGGCCATGACCGACGTGACCGGCTTCGGCCTGCTTGGCCACCTGGTCGAACTGGCCGAAGGCAGCGGCCTGACCGCACACCTGGACTATGCCGCCGTGCCTCGCCTGGCCAGCGTCGAGTACTACTTGGCGCAGGGTTGCATCCCCGGTGGCACCCTGCGCAACTTCGAAAGCTACGGGCACAAGATCGGCCCGCTCAGCGATGATCAGAAGCACCTGCTGTGCGATCCGCAGACCAGCGGTGGCTTGCTGGTGGCCGTCAGCGCCGAAGGTGAGGAGGAATTCCTCGCCGTGGCTGCCGAGCTGGGCCTCACGCTCTCGCCGATCGGCACATTGGCCGAGCGACAGCGCCACGCAGTCGAGGTGAGCTGATGCGCCCCGATTGCACCGATTTCCGCCAGCTGTTCCTCGACGACGCGCCCATGATGGACATGCGCGCGCCCATCGAATTTGCCAAGGGCGCCTTCCCCGGCGTGGTCAATCTGCCGTTGATGACTGACCAGGAGCGGCAGAAAGTAGGCACCTGCTACAAGCAGCTAGGCCAGGCCGCAGCCATCACCCTCGGCCACCAACTGGTCAGCGGTACCACCAAGCGTGAGCGCCTGCACGCCTGGGCCAGCTTCGCCCGGGCCAACCCCAACGGCTACCTCTACTGCTTTCGCGGTGGCTTGCGTTCACTGATCGTCCAGCAGTGGCTGCGCGATGAGGCCGGTATCGATTACCCGCGAATCAGCGGCGGTTACAAGGCGCTGCGCACCTTCCTGCTGGAGACCACCGAACAGGCTGTCGAACAGTGCCACTTCGTCCTGCTGGGCGGCCTGACCGGCACGGGCAAGACCGATGTGCTGCACCAGCTGAACAACGTGCTCGACCTTGAAGGCCATGCCAACCACCGCGGCTCCAGTTTCGGCAAGCGCGCCACCGCGCAGCCGGCGCAGATCGACTTCGAGAACAAGCTGGCCATCGATGTACTGAAAAAACGTGCCCGTGGCATTGAGCAGTTCGTGCTGGAAGATGAAGGCCGCATCGTTGGCAGCTGCACAGTGCCATTGGCGTTGTACCAAGGCATGCAGCAGTACCCGATGGTATGGCTGGAGGACAGCTTCGAGAACCGTGTGGAGCGCATCCTGCGCGATTACGTAATCAACCTGTGCGCCGAGTTCGTCACGCTGCACGGCGAGCAGCTTGGCCATCGGCTATTCGCCGAGCGCATGCTGCAGAGCATGGCCAATATCCAGAAGCGCCTGGGTGGCGAGCGGTTCCAGCGCCTGTCCCAGACCCTGCGCCAGGCACTGGACGAGCAGCAGCGGTGCGGTGCAATAGACCTGCACCGCGGGTGGATCGAGGGTTTGTTGAAGGAATATTACGACCCGATGTATGCCTACCAGCGTGACGCCAAGGCTGACCGGATCGAGTTTGCCGGGGATGCGCTAGAAGTGCGCGAGTACCTCACGGACCGGGCGCTGCGCGGTGCTCACCTGAAAAAATAGGGCCGCTTCGCGCCCCATCGCCGGCAAGCCAGCTCCTACAGGTACTGCGCCAGCCGTTGTAGGAGCGGGTTACCCGCGAAGAGGCCCGCCCAGGCAAACTCACTGCCCTGGGCTGAGCACCCGCTCCAGCTCCGCCGCCCGCTCACGGGTCATGTCCATCACGCACATGGCACCTTCAAGCTGGGCCATCGTCCCGCCACTCGCCTGCACGTGGAATTTGCAGTTGCCATCGCGGTAGGCGATCCACTGCCGCTGTACGTCGCGCAGGCTTTTCTGCGGCGCTGCTTCGAGCTTGGCCAGCAGTTGCTTGTAGACCCTGTTCAACTGCGCATCCTGCAGCTTGGTCTCGGCTTGAATACAGCCGCTCATCGCAACCGTGCTGGAAGCGTTGTCCATGCACTGGGTATATGTCGGCGAGTTATCCTCAGCCATCGCCATCGGTATGCCAAACGCCAGGGCCAGGCCCATCAGGTACTGCTTGTTCATCGCAACCCTCCTGGTGAACATCAAAACGCTTGCGGCTGCTCTGGCGGCATCAGCACCTTACCCGGCTCGAAGCGTAGAGATGGCATTTGTGTGGCGGCATACGCAGCCAGCGCAATGGCTGCTATCAGCGCCACGTCGAGCCAGCGCCAAGCTGGCATGTCCTGGGCGTTGCGCGCCTTGCAAACATGCCACGCCTGCCCCGCACAAAACACCACGATAGACGCCAACCACAGATAGAAACCGACCCCAAAGCCTGTGCGATCCTGGAAGTCGTAGCTGATGTTGTCCGGCAAACGTTCAATACCGAAGCTGCTGGCCGCCAGGTACAGCGCAGCCAAGCCAGCCACCAGTGACAGGCGCCGGAAGCGCCGATGGGCCAGGGTCGCCACCGCCAGCAACGGGTTGGCAAACCACTGAAACAAGCCGAATGGAATGCCCCACGGCCCGTACAGCAGCATCTGCAGGGCCGGCATGTGCCTGCCGGCGCTCATCAACGCGCCATCGAAACATAAGCCGAGCAGGTACAGGGCGAGGCTGAAGGTGAGGTAGAAAGCCGTCATGCAACCGGTGGCTCGAGCAGCAACCCGTATATACCAGAATCGGACAGCTCACCCGCCACGCACCAGCGCGCCCGCAGCGTGCCTTCAAGTACGAAGCCTTGGCGCTCAAGGGTACGCGCCGAACCTTGGTTGCGCGGGTCGATTTCACCTTCCAGGCGGCGCATGTGCAGGGTATGGGCGAGGTAGTCGATGAAGCATGTCAGCGCCTCGTCCATGTACCCCCTGCCCTGCACGGCGCTGGCCAGGCAGTAGCCGATTTCGCCACGGCGCGACACATCATCGATGTTGAACAGCTGGACCATGCCGATCAGGTCGCCGTTGTCACGGCGGTACATGCCCAGCTTGAGCTGTTCACCATTGGCATAGGCTTCGCGGTCGGCGGCCAGGGCGCTTTCGGCCTCGGCCAGGTCTTGCCACGGGGCGTGGTGCCAGTAACGCATGACCTCGGGGTCGGCCATGATCGTCAGCCATTGTTCGGCATCAGCATGGCGCATCGGCCGCAACTGCAGGCGCGGGCTGTCGAGGCAGAGGTCGCTGGGGAAACTGCGGGGTGGGGTCACGCCGGATCTCCTGTCCATTGCTGGGGAGGTGACAGTTTAACGTTAATTGCCCCCGTGAAGCATCCGCCAGTTTCCCAGACACTGTCTGCAGACACTAATCACAGCCGCTTTTCGTGGATTAAGGCGGCCTGGTATAAATGCCAGTTGCGCTTTTTTAGCAGTGGATCAATCGTTACCAGCCACTGCTCACTCAGGTGAGCTTTATGAGTCGACTCATGATGGGAGCACGTAATGAACTACACACCCTACGGCTTTGTACCGTACATTGAGCAAGATGCAACAGCACTCGCTTTCAATGGAGATCACCTGGACAAGCCAACCCAGCAATATTTGCTCGGCAACGGCCATCGCGGCTTCAGCCCAGCGATAATGAGATTTTGCTCACCTGATTTACAAAGTCCATTTTTGCAGGGCGGCGTGAATTGTTACTGTTACTGTTCTGGGGACCCAATAAATTTCAAAGACCCCAAAGGCCAGAATCGTAAGGCGTTGAAGCGTCTAAACTCGAACCCACCAAACCGCCATTCAGGTAATCCGAGGCCGGCTGAGTCTCAGACCCTGCTGCAGGGTGCACAACGCAGCTACGAATCTGCGCAAAATGCTGGAGGTCTTGCAAACGACGCGTTTGCATTATCGAATCAATTCGAGCAGAGTGCCGCGAACTCACGCTTATTGGCCGCAGTCTCACTAACTCCTGCATCACGGACTCAGCATATGCAAGCAGCGGCGCAGTCCTCGCAGCAAGCTTTACACCACCTAAATGTAGGGCTGCAGCAGCTAAACGTGCAGCGACGAGAATTACGTAACATGCGTCGTCAAAATTCTAAGAATCTTAAGCTATTGAAACACCACAAAGAGAATCTCCCTCCGCTAGCAACCGACGCTCCCCCGCCTCAAAATGTTACTACAGAAAATACATTACCATTAGAAGCCCAAGACGTTCGACAATGACGTCGGGCTGAACTGCAGTTTTTGACGGGTGTTGGGGCCGCGAGTTACGGCCCCGTCTTGGGTTAGTAGACGAAAGATGATATGGATGAGTCAGTATTTATAAGCGTGTCTGGTATTTCAGATGCCTATCTCGGCTCACGTACGCGAGGTGATAAGACCGTGTTACGAGGCATTCACGGCCAGACCGAAGTCTGCACGCGCACGGCTGCGATAACTGGAAAGGCCTCGCGAAACGGCGGGATTTTCCGGTCGCTAATTGCGGCGACGCTGAAACGCTATCTCTGAGGTAGGTGCTTGCCTATCAGACGGCATCCGACTGAATTCGTAGGATAATTCCCAATTCTTGGCAACCTGAAGCATTTGGTTTCAGGTTCAGAATTATCTTACAGCTGATGGACCTATCGCGGGCTGGCGACGTACGCTCAGGCCACCTCAGCCCCATCATCCGGCCAATGGGGCTCGTTGGCGCCTGGAGGCGTCAGTGGTGGCAGCCCATACGCCGCTCGCGCATCGTCGCAGCTGGGGTTGTGCACCCCCCCCTCCCACGATGCTTCGAATTCGCGGCAAGGGCTTGAGCGGTTGGCGTAGATGGTGCACGCCACCTCGGTGCCGATCTCGCCCTTGAGGCTGACACACCGGCAGGGCTTGGCATCGGTGCCGATCATGGCTACCCGAGTGGGGTTGATCTGCACCACCAGGTCGTCAGGCACAACGCCCCCGGCAGACTGGCATTCGCCCCAGAAGAAGGACACACGGAAATACCCGCAGCAGGCGCCGCAGTCAAGGCAAGGGTTATATTCGGACATGATGGCACGGAGGGAAGGTTATTGTTATCGGGGCAGGCCCGCGGCGCCATTTGTAATCGAAGCGAGGTCGGCTGAGAAGAGGGGCAGCGAAAAATAGTTCGCCGTCGATCCGGCAAGCAACAGGGGCCGTGTGACGGCCCCTGTTCAGCGCTATTTGCGGCTCAGGCCATCGGCCCGGAACATCTGCCGGATGCCGCGGATTGCCTGGCGAATCCGATCCTGGTTTTCGATCAGGGCAAAGCGCACGTGGTCGTCGCCGTAATCACCGAAACCGACACCAGGCGAAACACAGACCTTGGCTTCGGCCAGCAGCTTCTTGGCGAATTCCAACGACCCCAGGTGGGCGTACTGCTCAGGGATCTTCGCCCACACGTACATCGACGCCTTGGGGTTCTCGACCATCCAGCCCAGTTCGTGCAGCCCTTTCACCAGCAGATTGCGGCGCTGGCGATACTGCTCGGCAATGTCCCGTACGCACTGCTGGTCGCCTTCCAGCGCGGCAATGGCCGCCACCTGTAGCGGTGTGAAGGTGCCGTAGTCGTGGTAGCTCTTGATCCGCGCCAGGGCGCTGACCAGCTCGGGGTTACCGACCATGAAGCCGATCCGCCAGCCGGCCATGTTGTAACTCTTGGACAGCGTGAAGAACTCCACGGCGATGTCCTTGGCGCCCGGCACCTGCATGATCGACGGCGCTTTCCAGCCGTCGTAGACGATATCGGCGTAAGCCAGGTCGTGCACCACCAGCACGTCGTACTGCTTGGCCAGGGCCACCACGCGCTCGAAGAAGTCGAGCTCCACGCATTGCGCGGTCGGGTTGGACGGGAAGCCGAGGATCATCATCTTCGGCTTGGGGATCGACTCGCGGATCGCGCGCTCGAGTTCGTTGAAGAAGTCGACACCAGGTACCAGTGGTACCGAACGCACCTGGGCGCCGGCGATGACCGCGCCATAGATGTGGATCGGGTAGCTCGGGTTGGGCACCAGCACCGTGTCACCCTGGTCGAGCGTGGCCAGCATCAGGTGAGCCAGGCCTTCCTTGGAGCCGATGGTGACGATGGCTTCGCTTTCCGGGTCGATGTCGACCTCGTAGCGTTCCTTGTACCAATTCGAAATCGCGCGGCGCAGGCGCGGGATGCCGCGGGACGTGGAGTAGCCATGGGTGTCTTCACGCTGAGCGACTTGCACCAGTTTTTCGACGATGTGCGGCGGCGTGGCACCGTCTGGGTTGCCCATGCTCAGGTCGATGATGTCCTCGCCACGGCGGCGGGCGGCCATCTTGAGCTCGGCGGTGATGTTGAAGACGTAAGGGGGAAGACGATCGATGCGCGCAAAGCGGCGCGGCGAACCTGGGTTGGCCATGGTTTCCTCTGCAAGACGTAAGCGCCCGGAACCGTCCGAGCGACGCTGGCCGCTGCGGCGGCCGAGTCAGACAATAATGCCGCTCAAGATATCTTGTAAAGGAAAATATCCCGTTTTATTTCATGTTTTCAGGGCCTTATTTCGAATCCTTTCAGTTAACAGGACTGACAGTAATTAAGCCCATAAAAAAACCCCGGCACAAAGGCCGGGGTTTTTCTGTAACAGGCAGCTGTATCAGCGCGCGTAGGTCATCAGCACGTCCGCGGCAGTCTGGCTATCCACCGACATCATCACGCTCAGGGC
>Ga0213821_1000936_pt1 | contig 15120 bp, 19 predicted proteins | sample MC6MC0909MG_FD_179894 | JGI IMG/M metagenome (GOLD analysis project Ga0213821, IMG submission 179894) | Enriched soil aggregate microbial communities from Iowa State University, Ames, United States - MC6-MC0909-MG | ecosystem: Environmental > Terrestrial > Soil > Unclassified | place: USA: Iowa...
GAAATTCATATATTTAAGGATGTCGCAGGTGTTTTGGATCTACTAAAATCCCAGCTTGATTCTGAAACGATTGTATTAATAAAGGGACCAATGTCGAGTCGATCCATGATACAGTTTGCCAATCAATTGAAAGAAAAATAAAAAGCTAGATGAAATTTTGTATCAAAATGAAGCCTAAGCAATAAATAGGATTGTAGCCTCAAATATCTTCTGTGCGAAAGAAAATCGACAGTGAGGGACTCGTTGTTGCTGTTGCTATCTTTCGCACAGATAACTTGCCATTGGACGTGAAATTTGTCTCTTCGTTCCACTGGCGTTGGAAGCGGGTCATCACTCGCTCATAGAAATTATTCATATGACAAACTATGCGACAGTGTAATTTCTTATGTCCCTTGACCAATCATTCTATTAAGTACAGATGATCTTCTATCTAACATAAATACGAATCAATTGTGCACATATTCTCACCAATTCAGCAAGGTCTCCCCTAAAACAAAGATTTTCTTATATTTCGACAAAAATTTCACCTTCAAATATTACCTCAGTCATGTTTTTTAACGCTTAAAAAAAGAAGTACCCTCATGGAGGAATACTTCTTTATATAATTATTCTATAGTATGCAACCAAAGAAGTTTATAAGCTTTTGTCATAGCCTTTCACTCAAATTGAATTTGTTGTTAATTTGAAAAAACACGTTTAGCCGTAATATAATGCTTATCATAATAATCAACGAACATTACTCTAGTAATAATTCCATTTGAATTAGGAATCATAATACGATAATCTCCTGCATATATGCCTACCATTGAAGGTGTTTGAGATCCCGGGGTACTATTAAAGAATACTAAATCACCTTTCTTTAAATTTGCACGTGAAACCGTAGTTCCTAATTTCATTTGCTCTTTTAAATTGGTTGTACCAAGATTTACACCACTTTTACGATAAACATACTCGACAAATCCAGGGCCAGTAAAACGGAGACTTTTTTCATTAATCGTTGAACTCATCGTCACTTTATCTTTATAGCTATAAGCGTTTTCGACAACTTTATCACCCTTTGTTGCAGGGTTAGCGGAAAGTAGGGTAGGTAATACTCTACGGGCTGTTACATAATTCTCTGTATAATAGGGTTTGCTGCTTAAATCTGAAATTACGATGTTCTGTTTAGAATCAGCCATGTGAATGATTTTATTATCCCCAATATACATCCCTACATGATCAGGATCTGTACCAGTTTTTTTACTTTTAAAGAATAATAAATCACCCTTTTGTAGTTGATTTTTAGCTACATATGTTCCTTGCTTCATCATATAATCTTCATTGTACGTTGCAAGATCGACACCATTTTTCTCAAAAATGTACATCAAAAATGAAGCACAGGAAAATTTATATGGATATGTAGGCTTGTATACCGTATTGCTGTATGTTGCCTTTCCAATTAAACTTTTACCAGTTTGAATTAGTTGCTCTGCCTTTGCAGCAACAGCCTGTTGATTGTTGAGATTATTAATAGTAGCAGCTTCGACCTCTATTGGCTGAACAGCTGGCTGTACCATTCCTAATGTAGTAAAACCTATTGATAATGCTAATGTAGTGCTTAAAAATCGTTTATTCATGTTGTTAGTTACCTCCTAAAGCTAATGCTAGGATTAATCCTATTTTGGCTCGCCATTGGAATTAATCGTAGCATGAAAAAGCAAGGCTTCTTTGAGGTAAATGTTACCACGCATTGCTGGAAATTGCCCTAATAGCTTGATATAAAAGGCTTCATCGCCTGAGTTTACAGTTTCGTTACAATTGTTTCAATAGGATGTATTGATCTTCATTCAGCAATTGTTTTTTGTATCGAAAGCATAGCTACAGCAACAATTACGCCAATGCGAAGTTGATTTTAATTTAGCATCAATTGAAATGTACCAATATAGAAAGCAGCCAATTGTAAACTGGCTGCTCGAAAGGTTATAATTGTTGAATCATTTCTACACGATTACCGAAGGGATCTCTAAATTCAAAGCGCTCAAAATTTGGGATTGGAATGGATTCAATTATTTCTATGGAGTGCGCTGTTAATCTAGCCTTCCAAAATGCTATATCCTCAACTTGGTAGGCAATATGAGACTTAGTAGTAAAGCGATTAAAGCCTTCCTCTGTTCCAACATGCACCTCCATTTTTCCTACTTGCAACCAAAATCCACCTCTTCCTTTTAAGGAATTAGGTTTTTCAATCTCTTTCAACCCTAAAACCTGACAATAAAAATCCCTGCCTTGTGTTTCAGCCCCTTGTGGTATGGTAATCTGAACATGATGCAAGCCAATAATCATTTTTTATCCCACCTTCACATGTAATAATTTTATCTTCATTCAGCAGAAGTCTCCCACCTCTACAGGTCGTGAGATGAATGCGGTTTTGGTTTCTTTTCAGTGGGTGTCCAACCACCTACTGAAAAAGAGGAACTCAGTCTAAGAACGCCACATCCTGTGGCAGCGACTGAGTGACCAACATCATATTGCTGCCGCTCCGTTAGCACTACGCTTTCGCACAAAAAACATCTGTTGGCCCAAAGTCCCCAGCGGATGTCACGGATTTTCAAAGGAATGATTAAAAGGATGTTAGCCTAAAATCTTCGCATCATGCGAAAACGGCTAACTGACCTGCATCGTGCAGGCCTAGGCACAATTTAAAATCCGGACACACTGTTTATCTGTGCGAAAGCGAAGCGACAGCAACATTTACGCCAAGGCGAAATTGATCTATAATGACTAATTCTAGAATGATTTAATAAACCCTTTTAAATTGGAGTCGAAAGGGATTTTTTGCACATCCAGTAAATATAATCAAAGCGTATGCCCATAGCAGCCACGAGGCAAAATAGCGATCCATGTCTGCTGATAAATTGGTGAATATTTTATCAAAATATAGTAGCACAATAGCATCTATTAGCATACCAGGCAGTGCAATATAAATGGCTGCTTGTAATCGTCTTATGCCTGTGCAATTTTTTATTGAATAAATAGGGATTGTCACCGTCCAAATTACCGGAACGACAAATAGATATGTACACAAAATAATTAAAGGGTGCTCAAGCGTAAAAAAGAATTGACCTGCGAGCCTAAAAACCGCGCTTGCTGCTAGCCAAATAAAAAATCCCCAGAGCAAAAAGAATGGCATTGTTTTACCTCCTGAAAAATTATTTTCCTAGCTGATAAAGTGTAACGATAATTTTTTCAAGTTCTTCATAAAACTGATCGATCGGAAAGTCCTCTAGCACCATGACCTGTAAAGCCAAACCATCCATTAGCGCATTAAAGAAAATGCTCCAACTCTCCAACGAGACACCTTCTATTGGTGACTTTTCCCATAGCTTTGACATAGCCTTGAATAGACTTTCATTTTCAGATTTTAAGATATCAGCAATTTGCTGTTTTATGGAGGAATTATTAAAGCCGATAACAATCAAGGTGAAAAATAGTTTATGATAAAATACATTATTTTCGTAACGGCTCTTAGCTGATTGAAGTGCAATTTGAATAAATTCTTTGCTTACTACTGAAAGCTCACGCCAGGAATCTTCACAAATGCTTTGAATAATTTCAAGTAAAATTTGCTCTTTCGTTTTAAAATGATAATAAATGGTGCCTTGTGTCACACCAGCTTGCTCTGCAACAGCCTTCAATGTGAATTTTTCAATACCATTGTTGACTAAACATTGCTTGGCTGCTGTTAATAGCTCTGCTTTTGCTATACCAGTTGGTTTTGCCATTAAAATTCCTCCTAGCTTAATTAGTTAGTTGGATAACTAACTCTAAAATATCAAAAAATTTATTGATTGACAAGTGGAAAGAACATTAAAAGTGACGGATAGGTTCGCCAAAATGACAGTTAAATCTACACATTGGATTGTCATTGTATCGGGCAAGGGCAATGAGTGTATCTGTCCTTTTCTCATGATAGCTAATATATTTTTTTATTTGTCTCCCTTTATCATCCCACCCAACAGTGAGCACCTGGTCCACTACTTGATTATAGATAAAAAAATTAATTTGTTTTTTCATTTTCTGGCTCTAAATAAATAACAATATTTGCATTTTGAAAGGTATTTTTAATCTTTTCTTCTATACGATCACATAGATCATGAACTGTTTCAATGCTATTTTGCGATTCTACTACTAAATGAAAATCGATATACTCCTCAGCACCTGAGCGCCTTGTTCTGAAATCATGATACTCAATATATTCATCTTTAAATGATTCAATTATTAACTTAATTTCTTCTTCTTCTTCTTTTGATAAACTTGCATCTAATAGTGGAGGAAATGCTTCTTCCATCATAATATAAAATGCTAGTACTATACCGATTATTTGGTCTAAAATATAACAACCAGTTAAATGAACAATTAATAAACTTAAGGCAACTCCTAACGAGGTATAAACATCTGTAAGTAAATGGAGTGCATTCGAATTATTGCTACAGAGTTAGTATTCTTAGCTGTTCTGTACACAATTCTTGACACAAAAATATTAACTAATGCACCAAAAAAACATGACAAGTATTCCTAGTGGAAGTTTAATAGGTGGGGGTGTAATAATTTTATGAACACATTCGTAAATAATCCAAGTACCTGCAACAAAAATTAAAAGTGTTTCAATTGTCCCTGAAATATATTCAACCTTACCATGTCCATAGGGTATTCTTTATCTGCTGGTTTATTTGAAATTCGTATAGAGAAAAATGCAATTAAAGAGGCTAGTAAGTCAAGAAATGAGTGGATTGCCTCCGATAAAATGGGAACCGAACCTGTAAAAAGTCCAACAATGATTTTTAGAATAACCACAAGAGAATTGCTATTAACTGATAAAAAAGCAACCTTTGATGAATGCATAATAATTCACTCCCAATAAAATATAAACTTATGATGACAGGTCAATATCGTGTAGGTCTATGGCAAGGTTTTTGCCTACATACTAGTAAATTAGGGAGTGGAAAAAGAGTTGCACAAAGAAAATATAAAAAGCCACTCATTTTGAGTGACTTATCCCATGATAAGAGCAGCAATTTTTGGAAAACCTAAATCATCTTTATCATTAAAATGACTGTAAATCATCTAATGATTTTAAACATTCAAAATGGTCTCATACCTGGGAAAAACGGAGTTCCGACTGGGAAAAATGGGTTCCCAAAAAACGGACTCTCAATCTCAATTGGGAAAAACTCGATCTCCGATGGAAAAAACGGGCTTACACCTGGAAAGAATTGTCTTCCGACTGGAGAAAACGGACTCATACCTGGAAAGAATTGTCTTCCAACTGGAGAAAACGGGCTCACACCTGGAAAGAATTGTCTTCCAACTGGAGAAAACGGACTCATACCTGGAAAAAATGGTCTCATACCTGGGGAAAATTGGCGTCCTTGGTTAAAACGCATTGGATTTACCATTTTTTTAAACTCCCTTCAATTGATATAGTATAGGCTATGTACAATTAATGAAGTGGCTTAGACTAAGACACAAGTTGTTTGCAAATTGCCCCCTTTACAGATACTCTTCAATTGGCATCTGGAACAAATATTATTATCTTAATGGAATGTTATGTAAATCAAAAATGTATGATTTAAAAATTCTTATTCAATGGTGTAGTCCTTTATAAATCATCTGTGGAGGGCAAAGCACACAGAGAGCGTCCAGTGCCTTTCTATAACTGGTTAGAGTATCGAGATACACAATAATAACCCAAAAAATGTTCAGTATAGTATTAGCCTGATTCCCAATACTAAACCTGTTTCAAAAATATTTATAAGGAGGCTTTTGTTAATGAGATTTCTTACATGGGGTGTAATTGGAGCTGTTATTTTGGGTGTAGCTAGAGGAATGCAAAATGGTAATCTTCAACAGTTCACAAAAAATATTTCGAATAAATTAAATCTGCAGAATGCTCAACAAATGATGCAGCCAATACAACAAATGGCACAACCATTGCAACAAATGACTCAGCCTTTGCAACAAGCGAAGCAACCTCAACAGCAAACAAACCAATCGTCACAACAAATGACTCAGCCATTACAAGCTGTTGCTAATAATTTAACTGGTAATTCTTCAAAATCATAAGTAAGTTGGGTGTAGCATGGGTATTACCAATGACTGTGACAGAAACAGCTTTTGCACAAGGTTTAAACAAAGCGCTATGTTAAGGGCATGCTTACAGGTCCGGTAACTATATTAAATTAGTCCTTTGTGCGTGATGATATTTCACGAAAAGATGTAACCTATCAGATTGCAATTGCCCTTCGTCAGGAAGTAGAGGTATTAGAGGCTGCAGGAATTTCTATTATACAGGTTGACGAGCCAGCTTTACGAGAGGGGCTGCCACTTCGTAAAAAAAACTGGGGAGCATATTTGGAATGGACAGTAAATGCCTTTAAACTTGCCACTTCCAGTGTGAGAGATGAAACGCAAATTCATACACATATGTGCTACTGTGAATTTAATGATTTTATTGAACCAATTAGTGCATTGGACGCTGATGTTATTTCAATTGAAACATCACGTAGTCATGGAGAGCTAATTTCCTCCCTAAAAGTCAACCCGTATGCAAAAGGCATTTTCTTAGGGGTATATGATATTCATAGTCCTCGTGTACAAGTTTTAAAACACAATCAATTCTGGGTAAATCCCGACTGTGGTTTAAAAACAAGAAAGGAACCAGAAACGGTCGCTGCTCTGGCGTATATGGTTGCAGCGACAAAAACCCTTCGTCAGCAGGTACAACAAGCTGCATTGCAATTAAAAACTTGACTTCCCTGCGAGGTCAAGTTTTTCCATTCACAAAGTTATTTATTTGCCCTCATTAAGCGTAACTGCATGAATGCCCTCAATAAAGGTATTTAATAAGATTGAAAAGCTTTTATTGATATCAAGGGGCATACCAAATCCTCCCATCTGTTCAATGGAGGTGAATCCATGTAGAATACTTCGTAATCCTCTGACCATATGAATCGCCATTTCTTCTTGCAAATTATAGGCATCTAGCACTTGAAGGACAAGTTGTACAACAGATCTTTGGGCCTGCTGTAATTCTTGATCTTTAGCATCAGGAAAGCGAGTGCTAGCATCATATAATCCGGGATGCTCTCGAACAAATTGCATATATGCTTTACTAATTGCACGAATGGCATCATCACCTGAACGTCCAACTGCAGCTTGAAGCATATATTCATTAAGTTTTTTTACTCCTTGAATGGCTAACTTCTGCCTCAATTCATGTAATCCATCAAGATGGTTATACAAGGAAGGCGGTCGCACGTCCAATTTTTCTGCTAATAGTCCGATTGAAAGTTGGTCCAAGCCTTGTTCATCTACTATTTCTACTGCCTTTTGTAAAATAATCGGTAAATCTAACTTTATACGACGAGACATTTTATTTTCATCTCCTATTTTGTTTGTAAAGACTTCTTTCTGCTTCTGCTATTGCTATTTTTAAAAGTCTCTGTGGTTGTTCCAACATCTTTCCATGTCCCACAGCAAGTAAGCCTGGATTAAAATCACTTAATTTTCGTGCACTTTCAAGAGCAGTGCTTTTATCCCATGTAGCTAGGGCAGGGAACGGAAAAAATGGATTCATCATACCAGATACTACTAGCTTTCCTCTAGTTATAAGCGCATCTCCAGCAATTAAACTTCTATTACGTGTGTCGTATAGAGTGATGGAACCAGGTGTATGACCTGGTGTTGCAATTACTTCTAAGGAGCCAACACGATCACCTTCCTCCAGTAATAAATCTGGTTTGGTTTTAATACTTTTTGGAAGGCCACCTCGAATGGGTGTGTTTTTTTCATTTGGAAGTAAGGTATTATTTCCCTCTAATAGAAGCGCATCTCTGGAAGAAATAAATACCTGACTAGTTGGTAGTAATTCTTTTAATGTATCTAGTGCTCCTATATGATCACTATGTGCATGGGTAATGATAATTCTTGTAATCGGTTTTCCGATTTTTTTCGCTGCATTGATTATACTTTTTGCACTATAAGGCAGTGCTGTATCTATAAGGGTAAGCTCGCTTTCTTCTTCTACAAAATAACAATTAACAGGAAATATTCTTGGCATAAATGACAATTGAAACACCGTACCAATATTCGTAACTTTCATTTTGACAATACCTCCTCCAAAAACTAATTGTATTTCAATTTTAACTAATCATATTAGTTTTTGCAATATTTCACCTTTAAAGAAAAAGAAAACAAATCAACGCCTAAGTTTTATTTGCAATTAAGTACGAAATTTAAATTTCCATATTAAAATTAAAAGAAATAGTGTGCAAGTAACGCCACTGACACTATTAGTGAATATTAAAATCTATTGGAGGTGTTTTTTGTTTTTTTGTGGGTAATGAGATCCTATTAGAAGTCTTTAATATGGGGCGTTATTTTTGCTTGCTAAGTGAAATAGTAGTATGACTGCCTATTATGTCATATTTTTAATCCACATAAAGGTAGCTGGAGAATAACCATTCGTTTTCTCCAGCTACTTTTTTTGTTAGGCTGCTTTCTTACTGCTTTTCTTTTTATCTTTTTTGTTAGCAGCTTTCTTTTCAATTTTTTTCTCAGCTTTTTTCTTTGCTAACTTTTTCTCAAGTTTCTTTTTGTCAGCTTTTTTCTTTGTTTTTTTCTCAGCTACAGCTTCCTCATTTTTGTTTTTCTTCATTTTTTTTGCCATGTTTAATGCACTCCTCTTATTTGTATTGACTCCTTGTAAAAAGATGTCTATATACATAGGGTATATTAAACATAAATGGAATGCAAATATATTTAATGTAAAATATTTACAATCAACTGTTTTTATGTATAGTTTATGAGATTTTTAATGATAAAACGTCCAAAATAGTAAAATTTCGGACGCTTTTTTCTTGTATGCAATCACATGCAAGCTATTCAGCAAGACGTAATTAATAAAAGTTTAAATTTGAAATAGATGACGAGTAAGGTAAGTAGCTCTATACATTAGGTAAAACGAGGCTTCTTTGATTAATTTATAAAAAATAGTTCATTCTTCATCTCCAAAAAGATTCAAATTATACTTTTCTGATAGAGATTTAATATGATCCCATGATTTATCTAGTTCACGTAAAGTATTTTCATACTCTTCTTTAGCATTTTGTATAGGAACTTGATTAATTGTATCGACTAAATTGGTAGTTGAAGTGTAATGATAGAGTTTTTTGGTTTTAAAATCATCTATCGCATCATAGACTTCTTTTTCCTCTGGCGAGCTTGTTTTAGGATTGAAATCAATTTTAATATCTGAATAATTTGTTGCATCTTCATAGAATACTAGCTGTTGGGCAAGAGTTTCTTTTATTTCATCACTAGAATTTAGAAATGAGTGAGATTGTGACTTATGTAAATTAATCAAACTAATAATATTATTCTCTTCTATGTTTTTATATTCCCATTCTACTTGAATATAGTCTTTTAAATTAGCAATAAATTGATCATCAAAACCTGTATCATTTTCTTTACTACAAGCAGATAAAACTAAGATAATGAGTAAACAAATTAATAGTAGTATTCTGATTTTATTACATTTCATATGTATTCCTCCCGAAACATGTATTTCCACATATGGTAACATAGTCTTAAAATCAAAAAAAGTTTGTTTTTAACTTCTTTCAGTGAAGTCTCACACCTCAATAGGCATTTGTAAATTACCTTGTTGAGCTAAAGGGGAGCTTTAGTTTTTAATTTGGAATAATAATAGAAATGGGAACAAGGAAATATAATTAAATTCCGAGAGTAAGAGATTATATTACTTTTGTTAGATTTTTTAACATTCGTTGGTAGAACATTTGATTACAGTATATAATACTAAGATTATGTTTTTTTAAAATACGAGGGGGAGAATAATGAGAAAATTTTTTATTGTGTTACTAGCAGCATTTGTATTTGCAGTAGTAAATCCAACAAAATCAGAAGCAAAAGTGATGTATGATGGAGCAGAGGTTGTAAAAGACCAAACAGGAAAAATGACCTTTAAAAAAGACATCAAGGTATATAGAAAAAATTCAGATGGTACGTTTGATTCGTTAGTGGTAAAGCGAAATAACTTCTTTAAAACGTATGATATTGAAAAATATGATGGAAAAACATTCTACCAGATGGGGCAATATCGGGTACAAGCAACAGATTTGGTAGTTTTCAAAGAAGTGCCAATAAAAATTCGTTCATCTTTCTATAACAATCCAACTTATATCATTATTAATCGTGATGGTATTTATGGTGCCGGATCTTATGGAACGTGGTTCAAAGGAAGCGATGGGAATATTTCTATTACAAATAATGGACAACTACTTTCATATTGCTCTGGCGGTGAGTGTTTTCAGTATCCTGGTACAGACATTAAAATCGCTGAGACAATGTCGAGAAAAAGAGATGTACTTTTTGAGTTAACAAAAGATGCAGGTGGGAAAAGTACTCCATTAAATGGAGCTAAATCTGAAACAATGCATAAAAAGGGGAGTATTGTAATTTCATGGGGTGAGGAAATTAATGGCTATCTATTTGTAGGCGTGGATGTAAATAACGCTCACGGTGCGAATGTTTGGATTCCGGTGAATTCATTAAAGCCAGTTGGAGATAAGTGATAGATTATGAATTATATATAGCTCTTTTATTTATTTTATGGTTGGTTGACATGCGAATAGGATGTTTGTCGATGTGTAGGGCTTGAGGTAGAGAGTAGAATAACTGCTAGGAGTAATGTGAAATACCAGTTTAGTCAAGTATGTGGTACCAAAATTAATGCATAAGGAGTAAATATTTTGAATACATGAAGCAACAATTTTTAATGTGGGGATGATGTTGCCTTTACTATAAAATATGCACACAAACCTTTATGGTATAATAATAAACGGAATAATAAGATAGAGGTACAAATCGGATTTTTTGATTTGTTTAAAAGGGAAGTTCGGTGGGAATCCGACGCTGTCCCGCAACTGTAAATGGGAGCGCCTTTCAATGGACCACTGTTACGTATTGTAATGGGAAGGTGAAAGGTGTGATGAACATAAGCCAGGAGACCTGCCTTAATCTAGTACAACCAAAAAACCTACGAGGATAGGGGGAAAATACCTATTTGGTTGTCTATTATAAACGTTGATATATCAAGGGTTTAGCGTACATATTGAATATAAAAAGGTTAGTGTGCAAGTAACGCCACTTTTCTTTTAAATTTTGACACCGATGAGTCGATGTGATAGTATCAGTATATCTAATGGTGTCATAATTAAGTGTCATAAGTGGTGTTGGAAAGAGGGATGAAAATGACAGTATATGGATATGCTCGTGTTTCAACAATTGGTCAAGACCTAGAAGCACAAATACAGGCATTAGAAAAACAGGGCGCAGAGAAAATCTATCAAGAGAAATTCACAGGCACTATCACTGATAGACCACAATTAAATGAACTATTAAGCGTTCTTAACACTCATGGTTACTAAGCTAGACCGTTTTGCTCGTTCTGCATCACAAGGTAGTGAATTGGTAAAAGAGCTTATTGCGAAAGGTGTAAAGGTACATATTTTAAATATGGGCTTAATGGATAATACACCTGCTTCAAAACTTATTCGTAACATTTTCTTTGCGTTCGCAGAGTTCGAGCGTGACATGATTGTTGAACGTACACAGGAAGGTAAAGCGATAGCAAAACAGAATCCAAACTATCGTGAAGGTCGTAAACCTACATATACAAAGGCGCAACTTGACCATGCTATGAAGCTGAAAGAGACTCATTCATTCTCGCAGGTTGAAGAAGCTACAGGAATTAGCATGAGTACATTAAAGCGTGAAGCAAAGAAACGTAAAGCACAGGAATCAATGTAGTTACCTATACGTAACCTTCGGGATTTGTTCCTTGATTTATACGGCTTTAAGCCACTTCATTATTGTTTAAAGGAAGGCTGTAAAATATTGATTTTATGTGAGCTGTCGTGAACTGTGATGAGGCTGTCAGATGGCTTGTTCAGGGTCGCAGGAGAGCTGTGACAAGCCTTTACAGCTCGAGTTGACACATTGATCAGTGAAGGTCAAAGGTGTGTCAGGTAGACGTTTCAAGCATCACATGGCAAGGCTTGGGTAGGGGGTGTTTTCCGACATTTTGATGATGATGAATGAAGAATTGGGGGTACCTACTACACTCACACCAAAAGGAAAAAGAAGTGAAATGATAACAACCTTGTGAAGCTAAAGTGTATTGGAATCACTGATGATGAAATCAACAAAATAATGGAAGGTTTTACTCTTTTGATTGTATTGACGTGAATGAACCTTTGGGTTAAACGATATAAACTACATGTTTATATCGTTTTTTTATTATCTTCAACATATTATCATATTACTTTTATGGGTATATTTTACTATAAATATGATGTTTTTTAAAGTCTTATAATAATATTTATTTACTGATAAGGTTAATCTATAGGGTGCTGACAAGGAGGAATATTTATGATTATTTTAGAACAATTAGTAAGTGTAAAGTGGCAAAGAGGAAACAAGATACATTTCACTTCTTTAGGATATGAATTTACTTTTTATGGGGACACTTTCACTGTAAAGTTAAATGAATTAAAAAAACAATCTACCGTATTAGTAAAAGCTCAATGTGATTTTTGTATGCAAGCTATTCTAAGAAAATACGGTTTATTAAATGCATCTATTCATCATTACTGTAGTAAAAAGTGTGAGATAAATCATAGAAAAGAAGCTGCTGAGAAGAAGAAAATTATTGTTAATTGTAGAGTATGTAATAAAGAGATACCAATTACTAAAAGTAAAGTAGGCAAAAAAAAATGTTGTTCTAAAAGATGTGCCAATAAATATCAATCTAGCAAAGAAATGCAAAAAATAAGAGCTGCTAGAAGTATTGAAATAAAGACTGAATGTATGGTTTGTGGAGAACCAATTGGGATTCCTCCTCACAGATTTAAAGGAGATAAGAAACACTCTTGTAGCAATGAATGTAGAGCAATTTCTTATAGAAGAAAGAAGAAATTAGATGAAGAAATACTGGAAGATGTAGTTGAATTATTCATATCTAAAGATTGTACTTATGTAGATACTCCTAATCTTAACAAACGAAAATTGATTAACTTTCTTTGTAACAAACATATTAATGAGGGCGTGCAAAATAGAACATGGCAAAATATTGTTAATGTCGTTTCTCCTTGTAAATACTGTATAAAGGAAGAAAGAATGGCTGCGTTGAAAATGTTAAATAAAGTAGATGTTTATTTAGAAGTGTTGAATGGAGATAGAAGATCATTCCCTGACAATTTTGTTATAAATTTAACTGATAATGAACTAAGGGATATTTTACAATATTACAGGTCTTTATGTGAAAAAGACGGGGTTTTTGAACTTGATATGATTAAAACAAGTGTAATGAAAAACTATAAAATCGCTTCATTTGTACAATATTTATCTAAAATTAAAATAAGTGAATTATTATATGATGGGAAGTATATGCCATGGGAAATAAATATATGCCCGCCTAGTTATTGGGAAAATACAGGGAATATTCATTTAGCGAGAAATTGGCTAATCAACAAGTTAATTCAAGAAAATGAAATTAGTAGTATAGATGACATAGTTAATTTGAAATCGCATAGATATTTTAAAAAATATGGTTTAGATGGTTTATTATATTCAAAATATAGTGCAACAGTATTTTATTTTTGGAATGAATACTTTAATGGAAGGTATAAAGAGTGGGAATATGCTCAAACAAAGCGAAACTATTGGACAAGCAGTGAAAATAGACGGGAGGCACTTAAGTATTTAATTGAAGAAAAATTGAAGATTAAGAAGGATGAAATACCTGGAAAATTTACCTATGGTTTATTAGTTAAAGAGTATCATAAATTTTCATTGATATGTGATAGTTACTATAATAGCGATTTATTTAAATGGATAGATGAGGTATACCCTTTAGAATTTACTAGAGAACAATTTACAGATTTAATTGCAAATGATGGTACGATAGTAGATTCTAGAATCGAACGTGATATACACAACCTTTTATTAAAAAATAATGTTAATGCTATGTATATTCAAAATAAACAGGATGTGGAAAATTCATTTATTAATGATGACTATGGTGAACGATATGTTCCTGATTGGATAATTGATGACAATATTATTGTAGAATACTACGGTTGGTTTATGAAGGATTATGAGAAGAAAGGAAATGACACAACTAAGATTTATAATGCCAAGCTTAGAAGGAAAAATGAATATTATAAACTACTAGATGGATACTTATTGATAGATTTATATCCAAGTGACATTGAGAAAGAATATAAAGGACTACTGGAGAAATTTAAGAAACTTGGGATTGAACTAAGTTTATAATCTTTAAGTTTAGCTTTAAGAGGAAAACGTTTATTTATAGGGCTTTTCTGTATGTTCAATCAATATAGATAGCCCCTTAAAATCATTCTTTTACAGTAGACCTGTTGAGGTGTGCCAGAGCCATCTGAGAAGCTATAAAGTTCGTTCGCAGCGCTGTTGTGACTGTCAGAATAGCGTAAGTCATGTTTCTATAGAACGTTTTAAGGAGCATTTAAACTTGTTTTGGAGCGTGAAGGTCTAATGTAAGGGTGGGGCGTACGTTAACAAGGATTTGGTAAAGGTCTATGGATGGTAACGTGTTCCGAGTACAAGCATGAAAGGGGCTATGTTTTTTTGAAACGACTTATTCATTATTCAAAATAATAATGTAGTAAAACAGGGGTTTACCTGCTACAATTGAGGACAAGAATTGCATGAATTTAACGGATTTTTCTGTTTTGATAAATTGAGTAAAACCCTTATGTATCAATGGTTGGCGAGCGTACTGTATGACATCACATCTAAGCCACCAGCGACTATAGAGTGGGAATAATACGAACTGTCAAACAAATGCCCGAAAACCCTTGGAAATCAATGGTTTTCGGGCACTTGAATTATTACGTTGCACGGTCCTGCAACACGAAGGGCAAAAATAATATTGAAACCATAATATAATTTATTCAAGAATAACATTCCGAAAGGAGGTTTTTGTATGTTTATTGAAGATTTACAGCAACAAAAGATAGA
>Ga0213821_1000944_pt1 | contig 15035 bp, 12 predicted proteins | sample MC6MC0909MG_FD_179894 | JGI IMG/M metagenome (GOLD analysis project Ga0213821, IMG submission 179894) | Enriched soil aggregate microbial communities from Iowa State University, Ames, United States - MC6-MC0909-MG | ecosystem: Environmental > Terrestrial > Soil > Unclassified | place: USA: Iowa...
CGCAGTTCGACAACGGCCTGGGCGTGGCGCTGATGTATTCCGGCATGGACGGCGAACAATGGCGCGACGGCAGCGACGACCGCTACAACGACGTGGCATTGAAATGGCGCTTTGCGCTGACGCCGACATCCGAGATCTACGGCAAGTTCGCGCATTACGACGTCAAATCCATGACGCCCGGCGGCCTGACGGTCGCGCAGTATCGGGACGATCCCTTCCAGAACACGCACCCGACCGATTACTGGAAAGGGCAGCGGGATCAGGTCGATATCGGCTATCTGAACTCGATATCCGACACGCAGGAGTTCGAGGCGCGCGTCTATCACTACGACAGCTCGCGCCAGAGTTCGCTGATCAATCCGGCCGCGAACCGCAACGACTACCAGCCGCGCAACAACCAGGTCCTGGGCATAGAACCGCGTTACACGCAGCGCATCGAATGGGGGCCGACGGCGCACGACGTGACGATCGGCTACCGGTACATCCACGAAACCGGCCAGGACCGGCGCTATTCCGAGTCGCTGACGACCGGGCAGCGTGTGGGCGTGCGGCAGGTCTTCGACAACGAGACCGAGGCGCACTCCGTGTACCTGGACGATCGCATTGCCTACGGCAACTGGCGCATCACGCCGGGCGTGCGCTACGAGCGCATCGACACGCACCGCCAGCCGAGCGGCACCGCCAACGACACGCCGTTCGACATGCGCAACAGCCGCGGGCTGCCGTCGCTGAACGTCGCGTACCTGGTCAGTGACGCACTGACGCTCTACACCAACTACAACACCTCGTTCGGCGCGGTCCAGTACACGCAGCTGAACTCGATGTCGGCGACAAATCCGCTGAACCCCGAGATTGCGAAGACGGTCGAGGCGGGCCTGCGCTACACCGGCGAGCAACTGCACACGGAGTTCACCGTGTTCGACCTGCGTTTCGACAATCAGATCCTGTCGATTCCCGGCACGAACCCAGCCGTCTTCCGCAACCTGGGCGCCACGACGCACAACGGCGTCGAGTTCGCCATCGACTACGACTTTGACCGCTCCGGCCCGCTTGCCGGCCTGAACGTCTACGCCAACTACACGTACGTGCGCGCCATTCAGAAATCCGGCGAGTTCGAAGGCAACGACGTGCCGTTCTATTCGCGCCAGACCGGCACGGTGGGCGGCCGGTACACGCGCAACAACTGGACGTTCAACCTGTTCACGACGGCGCAGAGCGGTCAGTACTCGGATACCGCCAACACGGGGCCTGAGAATGCGGATGCGACCGACGGCCGTGTGCCGGGCTTCAGCGTCTGGAACACGCAACTGGCGTACAAGATCCCGCAATGGCGCGGCAGCGAGTTGGCGGTGGGGGTGAACAACCTGTTTGATCGCCGCTATTACACGCGCAACGTCGACACCAACGGCGGCCGCATGGTGGGCGCGCCGCGCATGGTCTACCTGCAAGCGCGACTGGCGTATTGATGCCTCGGCGCGTCTGGCTGGCCTGCCATCGCTGGGTCGCGCTCGTTCTGGGCGGGATTCTGATCCTGTCCGGGTTGACGGGCGGCTTGCTGGTGGTGGCGCGGCCGCTGGACCGGCTTTTGCATCCGGCTTATTTCGTTGCGGAAAGCCGGGCTGGTGACGCTGCTGTACCGCTGGAAAGCGTGCGGCGCAGTTTGGCGAAGACGTTCGGCCCGGATGCGTCGTTGACGTTCGATCCGCCCGATAAGGCGGGTGGCACGTTGCAGGTACCGGTGCGCGGCGGCTGGCGCGGCACTGTCTATCTGGATCCGTCGACTGGCCGGGAGCAGGGGAGGCGGGCGGAGAACGAAGGCGTTGTCGCGGTTCTCTATCAGTTGCACAGCGCGTTGATGCTGAGACAGATGGGCAAGGCGGTGCTGGCTTGGGTCGCGTTGGCTTATTTGGTGTTGATGGTGTCTGGGCTGGTGATCTGGTGGCCGCGCAAATGGCCGCCGTCGCTGCGCATGGTGTTGGATAAGGGAACGTTGCGGGCGTTGTTCGATGTGCATCGCCAGGGCGGGGCGATTCTGGCGGGGTTCTTGGCGGTGTCGGTGGCGACGGGGGCTTACCTGGCTTGGCGTCCGATCGGAGGGTGGATCACGGTGGCCAGCGGGCAGGCTCGCGTGGTTGCGCCGAAGCTGCCGGGGCTGGCAGTTGGGATGGCGCCGGTGGTGCCGGGAATGTCTCAGTCGCCGGCCGGGATGCCGCTGATGCAGGCTGGAATGCTTCAGCCGCCGACCCTAGACGCGCTTGCCGCCGCAGCGCGAGCGACGTTTCCGGACGGCGAGGTTGGTTTCATTCTCTACACCCCGCGCCTTGATCGGCCCCTGGCCATCCGCATGCGCGTCCCCGACGATCCGCATCCCAACGGCCGGTCCACCGTGTGGCTAGACCCACGTGACGGCCGTGTCCTGGCTGCACATCGCTGGAACGAATTGGATCCCGGCACGCGGATCAACTCGGTGATCTATCCGTTGCATACCGGGGAACTTGGCGGGCCCGCAGGTGAGGCTATCGTGGCGGTGCTGGGGCTGGGGTTGGGCGCGCTGGGGGGTAGCGGGTTGTGGCTGTGGTGGCGGAGGAGGTCATTGCGGCGGCAGCGGATGCCTGCGGGCCTTGGTGTCTGACACTGGCCTCGTGGGGGTAGTCTCCGTAGGTCGCCCGACGCCGCGGTCACCGTGGGCACGATCGCCCACGATTGCGGTCCGGAGCCTTCGCTCCGGACTGGCCTAGGCGGCCCCCCCCTTCGTCATCTTCGTCCGCCTTCGGCTCCCTTCAGATTCCCTCGGGCGCATCGACGGCGCTCGCGCCCACGGTGACCGCGACGCCGTGCTGCTAGGGTCTTTGGTTTGGGGCGCTGTAAGACCTGTGGTCAGAGGAGGGGATTTACGGGGCCGCCGATTGCTGCCGCCCGGGCGGCGGCAATCGGCATCGGGCCGGTGGGACGTCGTGGGAGTGTGCGCTTGCGCGCTGGCGGGGAGCGGATATCGGACCTTGGTGTCTGACACCTGAATCAGTCTTACGGATCGGTCGCCGACCTCGGTGTCTGACACCTGCCGCAAGTTTGCGGAGCCGCCTGGCGACAGCCTCCAGGACGTCGGACGCCTTCAACTAAACACCGTGGACTCGATCGCCATTCGCATCGATCACCGGCTCGCCATCTTCCTTGCTGAAGGCGCCTTGTTGCGATGAGGGCAGAATTTCCAGGACCGCTTCCGACGGCCGGCAGAGTCGGGTGCCCAGCGGCGTTACCACGATGGGGCGGTTGATGAGGATCGGGTGTTGGAGCATGAAACCGATCAGTTGCTCATCCGTCCATGTTGGGTCCGACAATCCCAGTTCGTCGTAGGGCGTGCCCTTTTGCCGAAGCACGTCACGCACCGGCACCCCCATGGCGGCGATCAACGACTTCAGCGTTTCGGCGTTCGGAGGCGTCTTCAGGTACTCGACGATGATGGGTTCTTCGCCGCTGTTGCGGATCAGCGCAAGGACATTGCGGGAAGTCCCGCAAGCAGGGTTGTGATAGATCGTGATCGAACTCATGGCATGTCCCGATGGGTGCTGAATAAATATCCATGCCGCCGGCAACCGCGAATGCGCTTTGCCAAGCAGCGTCAGTGGCGCTCGGCGCCGGCTTCGTACCAGCCCTTGCTTTGATTCACGATGCGCACGACAAGCAGCATGACGGGCACCTCGATCAGCACGCCGACCACGGTGGCCAGCGCCGCGCCGGACTGGAAGCCGAACAGGCTGATGGCGGCCGCGACGGCGAGTTCAAAGAAGTTGGACGCGCCGATCAGCGCCGACGGGCACGCAATGCTGTGCTTTTCGCCGACGCGGCGATTAAGCCAATAAGCCAGGCCGGAATTGAAGAACACCTGGATGAGAATGGGCACGGCCAGCATTGCGATCACCAGGGGCTGGCCGATGATGGCTTCGCCTTGAAACGCGAACAGCAGCACCAGCGTCAGCAGCAGGGCGGCCATCGACAACGGACCGATCCGCGCCAACGCGGCATCGAACGCCGCCTGACCGCGCCGCAGCAACGCGCGGCGCCACACCTGCGCCAGGATGACCGGCACCACGATGTACAGCCCCACGGAAACTAGCAACGTGTCCCACGGCACGCTGATGGCCGACAGGCCGAGCAGCAGTCCGACCACCGGCGCGAAGGCAAACACCATGATCGTGTCGTTCAGCGCCACCTGAGACAGCGTGAAAACCGGATCCCCGCCCGTCAGCCGGCTCCAGACGAACACCATTGCCGTGCACGGGGCGGCGGCAAGCAGGATCAGGCCGGCGATGTAGCTGTCGAGCTGGTCCGGCGGGAGCCATGCGGCGAAAACGTGGCGGATGAACAGCCAGCCGAGAAAGGCCATCGAGAACGGCTTGACGGCCCAATTGATGAACAGCGTCACGCCGATGCCGCGCCAGTGCTGTTTCACCTGACCCAGCGCGGCAAAGTCTACCTTCAGCAGCATCGGGATGATCATCACCCAGATGAGGATGCCGACCGGCAGATTGACCTGCGCGACTTCCATGCGACCGATGGCCTGGAATACGCCAGGGGCCGCCTGGCCCAAGGCCACGCCCAGCACGATGCAGAGAACGACCCACAGGGTGAGATAGCGCTCGAAGACGTTCATCGGCGGGCGCTGGGGCGGCGCGAGTGCGGCGGGTGCGGGGGAAGGCATCGGCGTTTTTTCAGGGAAGGTGGGGGGGTGGTCTGCCGGCGCGAAGGCCCCGGATCAGGAGAGACGCAAAGCCGGAAGCCGTCGGTGGGTCAGCAGGACGTGCAGCCTTCACTGTCAGTGACAACGCACGGCGCACCTGCGCAGCAGTGTTCGGTCAGATACCCGAGCAGACCGTTCATGCGGGAAAAGTCGGCGCGGTAGATGAGGTTGCGGCCTTGCTGTTCGATCGTGACCAGCCCGGCATGCGCCAACTCTTTCAGATGGAATGACAACGTATTGCGCGCCACGGCGAGCTGGTCGGCAAGCACGCTGGGAGTCAGGCCTTCAGGACCGGCAACGACCAGGGCGCGGAACACGCGCAGGCGTTGAGCATGGGCCAAGGCGGCAAGGGCGAGGACGGCATGATCTTCGTTCATGCGGCGAATAGTACAACGATTGTTGAAGTGTTGAATAGTCGCTGGGGAAGATGGCGATTTTGGGAGGGCGCGAGCTAGACGTCTGCGTTGACGGATCGGTCGCAGAACCCGGTGTCTGACACCCTTTGACGGATTGGTCGCCGAACTAGGTGTCTGACACCCTCTGAGAGGTCGCTGCAAGTTGGCGTTCATCTCCCCAGGGTGTCAGACACCTGCCCACACCTGCCGCATCTCCCCAGGGTGTCAGGCACCTGCCCACACCTGCCGCATCTTCCCAGGGTGTCAGACACCTGCCGCAAGCCACCGACCACCGATCAACGCTGGGATTCACCCGCCGCGCTTTCGTCCAGCAGCCAGTCCCGGAATGCCGCGACCGCGGGAATGGCCAGCTTATCCGGCGACGCCAGAAAAAAGTATCCCGCGCCGGTACTGAACTCCTCATCTAGCGCCGGCGCCAGCACGCCTTGCCGCAGCTCATCCTCCACCAGAAAGGTCGGCAACAACCCAACGCCCAAGCCCGAAGCGACCGCCTGGATCAGGTGCGTGGTCAGTTCGAACTGAGCGCCCCAGCGCATCGAGCTCACGGGCAGACCGTGGGCCTCGAACCAGCGTTGCCACACGGCCGGACGGGCCGCGACTTGCAGCAGCACGTGCTGGACCAGGTCGGCCGGTTTGCGGATGTTCTGGCGCGCGGCGATCTCGGGGCTGATGACGGGGATGACCTGTTCATTCATCAGCCGATGCGGGACCAATCCCGGCCAGTCGCCGTCGCCGACGGCGATCACGGCGTCGATGCCGGCCAGATCCAGGTCGAAACGCGTCACGCGGGAATGCAGGTGAACCAGAATGCCGGGATGGCGGGCATAGAAGCGGTGCAGCCTGGGCATCAACCACTTCGCCGTAAACGTGGGCAAGGCGGCCAAATGGAAGGCGCCACGGCCGGTGCGGTGTGAAATGGCCTGAAGCGACGCGCTGCGGATGCGCTGCAGGGCGGCAGCCAGTTCTTTCTGGTAGCCCCGGCCCGCCTCGGTCAGTACGATCCGACGCTTCTCACGGCGAAAAAGCGCCACTTCAAGAAGCTCTTCCAGCGCCTGCACCTGCCGGCTGACCGCGCTTTGCGTGAGCGCCAGTTCGGCCGCGGCCCGCGTAAAGCTCAGATGGCGGGCGCTGGCTTCGAAGGCCAGCAGCAGGGACATGGAAGGGGTCAGGCGGCGCGGGTTCATTCAATTCGTGCATGAAATACGTGACCCGAAATATAGCGGACTTGGCCAGGACCGCACAGTTATCGTCACTGCACGCAACTCCAAGGCGGGACAGTTCATTCATAAAGCGAATGATCTATCCAACAATTTTCCGTTTTTCCGAAACGGGCATTCGCAAGAGAATGATGTCTACAGCGCGCACCTTGCGATCCATCAGGCGCGAGGCGGCGCGATGCGGTCAACATTGGCCGGCCGGAATCCGGTTCTGGCCGATCAAGCTTTTTTCGTACGGAGGTAAAGATGGATTTGGGTATCAAAGACAAGACGGCGCTGGTGTTGGGCGGCGGCGGTGGCCTGGGCAGCGCCATTGCACAGTCGCTGGCGCGCGAAGGAGCCAAGGTCGTCGTGGCCGATTTGAACCTGGACGCCGCGACGGCCACTGCCGACGGCATCAAGGCCCAGGGCCAGTCAGCCGTCGCGCTGCAATGGGATCTGCGCGCGTTGGATGCCTTTGACAGTCAGGTGGCGTGGATCGAGGCCAACGTCGGTTCCGTCGATATCCTGGTCAACAACACCGGCGGTCCGCCGCCCACGCCGTCTTTCGGGCAGCAGGCCGATCTTTGGCGCGAGCATTTCGAAGGCATGGTGCTGTCGGTCATCAAGCTGACCGATCGCATCCTGCCCGGCATGCGCGAACGGCAGTGGGGCCGCATCATCACCAGCACCTCGTCGGGCGTGATTGCGCCGATTCCGAATCTGGGCATCTCCAACGCGCTGCGCATGTCGCTGGTGGGGTGGTCGAAGACGCTGGCGCGTGAAGTGGGCAAGGACGGCATCACGTCGAACATCGTGCTGCCGGGCCGCATCGCGACGGCGCGCATCACGTTCCTGGACGAAGCGCGGGCAAAGCGCGAAGGGCGCAGCGTTGAAGACGTCAGCCGCGAGAGCACCGGCGCCATTCCCGTGGGCCGCTATGGTGATCCGCAAGAATACGGCGACGCGGTTGCGTTCCTGGCCAGCGCACGGGCCAGCTACATCACAGGTTCGACGATCCGCGTGGACGGCGGCCTCATCGCAAGCATTTAAGGCCCAACGCCTGCCTCAACCAAATCATTGGAAAAACTGACCATGAAACTGACTGCAGATGCGAAGGGCGTATTCCCCATCGCCCCGACGCCGTTCTTTGATGATGGCTCCGTCGACCATGCGTCGATCGACCGGATGATGGAGTTCTACCTGAAGTGCGGCTCGACCGGCCTGACCGTCTTGGGCCAACTGGGCGAAGCGCCCAAACTCGACTTCACGGAATCCCTGGAAATCGCCTCGCAGGTGATCGGCAAATCGCAGGGGATTCCCATCGTGGTGGGTGTGTCGGCGCCCGGGTTCGCTTCCATGCGTTCGCTCACCCGCGAAGTGATGGACCGCGGCGCGGCCGGCGTAATGATTGCGCCGCCCAACACCCTGCGCACCGACGATCAGATCGTCAACTACTACCACCAGGCGGTGGAGGCCATTGGGGACGACGTGCCGTTCGTGCTGCAGGACTATCCGCTGACGTTCTCCGTGCAGATGGCTCCCTCGGTCATCCGGCGGATCGTGACCGATCTGGCTTCGTGCGTCATGCTCAAGCACGAAGATTGGCCGGGCCTGGAGAAGATCTCGGCGCTGCGCCGCTTCGAAGCCGAAGGCGCCATGCGGCATATCTCGATTCTGTGCGGCAACAACGGCCTGTTCCTGGACTACGAAATGGCGCGCGGCGCTGACGGCGCCAACACCGGGTACTGCTTTCCGGACATGCTGTGCGACTTCGTCAAATGGGTAGGCGAGGGCAGGACCGAAGAGGCCCATGACCTGTTCGATGCGCACCTGCCGCTGCTGCGCTACGAGCAGCAGCCGGGCGTCGGCCTGGCCGTGCGCAAGTACGTGATGATGCGCCGGGGCATCCTGACCAGCGCGGCGCAGCGCCGACCGGGCAGTGCGCTGACCGCGCAGGCGCGGACCGAGGTCGACCATCTTTTGTCGCGCCTGGGCAAGCGCGACGCCCGGGCGCGGGATCTGGTCTAGGGCGTTGGCCGCAGCCGTTCCGCCGCCTCCGCGATCCGTTGAGCGAGGAGGGCGGCGATCGGCTGCCGGCTGTCGGACGGGCGCTCGACCAGACCGATTTCCCGGTAGAACGTGGCGTCGCCCAGGTCTTTGGCGACGACGCCTCTGGGCAGCGTCAGCGCCTTGCTGAGCGGCAGCAGCGCAACGCCCACGCCCCGCCGCACCAGCTGGGCGATGGCTTGCAGCTCGTCCAGTTCGATGGACTCTTTGACCGACTCCCGCGAGCCGCTGGCGCAAGCGTGCAAGCGTCTTCGCGACGTCTGCGGGACACGTGAGCAAGGATCGCAGCCGCGGGGGCCTTTTTTTGCAAGCGAACCCGCGGCCTACATTACGGGTGCGACGTTCCGTGTGAACGGCGGCCTGATTTCGGCGCTTCACGCGCCAGTTCTGATTTCACCAGGGAGAAACCCATGACTGTTTCCGACGAGGTTCAATTCAAGGCGCTGTCTGGCGTCACAACGGCAACATTGACCACGATTCTGCTCAAGAAAGGGCTGCGCAACGTCTGGATCCGCGGCGCGTTTCCGTTGGCTCAAGGCCTCGAACGCATCGTCGGCCGCGCGTTCACCGTGCGCTTCGTGCCCGCCCGCGAGGACTTGGCCACGCCGGAATCATGGTCCTCGCCGAAGTCCAGCCGCGGCGCCATCGAGCAGATGCCCTCGGGCTGCATCGCGGTGGTCGACGCCATGGGCGTGAAGGACGCCGGCATTTGGGGCGACATCCTGTGCGCCCGCATGGCGAAGCGGGGCGTGGCGGGCCTGGTGACCGACGGCGTCGTGCGCGACCTGGCCGGAGTGCTGGGAACCAAGCTGCCCGTCTGGGCGAGCGGTGCGGCCGCGCCGCCTTCGGTAGCCGGCCTGACCTTTGTGGATTGGCAGCAGCCCGTCGCCTGCGGCGGCGTGGCCATTTTTCCGGATGACGTAATCGTCGCCGATCAGGATGGCGCGGTCGTCATTCCGGCCGCGCTGCTGGCCGACGTGGTGGATGCCGCCGTCGAGCAGGAACGCTTCGAAGGCTGGATCATGGACGAGGTCAACAATGGCGCCGTGCTGCCGGGCCTGTACCCGCCGAACGAAGCCAACAAGGCGAAGTACGAGGCGTCCAAGAAGCGCTGACGTTTTGGGGATGTAATCAAGGCGATGCCGGCAAACCTGGCATCGCCTTTTTTGTTCTGGTTTTACGAGCGTTCAGGCCCGTGCGGGCTTGCCAATAGTGGCCACGAAGGCTCGTGCGATCCGGGCGCCGGCCTCGTCCGCGTCGGCCGCAAAGCGGGCCCGGTCCTCGGACGCCTGCGTTTCCAGCCATCCCGGCGCAATGCGATTGACCCGCTCGAGATTGCCGCGCGTCCAGTCGTGAACGACGTCGGCGCTGGCTTCGAAGTGGAATTGCATGCCGTATGTCGCCCGTCCCACGCGGAAACACTGATTCTGGACAGTTTCGGATTGGGCCAGAAGGAGGGCGGTCTCGGGCAGCGTGTACGTGTCGACGTGCCACTGAAAACTGGTGAAGCCGTCCTGCACCTCGGCAAACAGCGGATCCGCGCGCCCATCGTTGGTCACGGACAGCGGCGTCCAGGAGAACTCCCGCGCCACGCCCAGCAGGTTGTCGGCGCCATAGGCACGGGCCAGCACCTGCGCACCCAGGCATATGCCCAGCACGGACTTGCCGGCGTCGCCGAATTCGCGCATCAGCGCGGCAAGCTTGGGCAGGTAGGGATAAAGATCATCGTCGCGCGCGCTGGGCCAGCCGCCGGGGACGATCAGGGCGTCGAAGTCGTCCAGCGCAATGTCGCCGAGGCCGTCGCGATAGACGCGGAACCAGGTGATGTCGGCCTGGGCTTCGTTCAGCGCGCTCAGCAGAAGGCCAAGCTGCGTGTTCTCCATGGTTTCGATGATTGCGACGCGCGGGGTCATTGGGGTACTGGATTGGATGAGTCGGGGAGCCTTTGGCGGGCATCTTATCTGATGGCGGCCGGAGGACGGGGCGGAAACGGCTATTTCGAACTTTACATAATACACATTATGCGTATTTAAGGCATGTTTGGGGGTGGTGCCTACACAGTGACGCAACAACAAAAAATTGGTAGTTGAAGGATGTGAAATCCACGTTGAACGACCATCGCTGCCGACCGGTTCGCCCGTTGACGGGTGTGCCGACCCTCAGTTGCGCGCTTGTCACGGCCATTTCTCCTTTGGAGCAAGTGGCTTGGCAGCGGATCCGACAGCTCATCAAAAAATTTTTGGTTCGAATCGCCTTCGAATAAACAATCGCCCCTATACGGGTTGTGTCCTTTGGATCCCCAAAGGGCGGCTCATAACCTGGAATGTCCATGACGACCAACCATCTCCGACTTGCTCACCCCTTTACTCCCCCCTTTTCGGCGGGAATTGTTGCTGTAGCAGCTCTTCTGTTTGCTGTGTTCCTCCGGGGGGCCGAGGGCCAACCTTTTCGAGAGGTTCTGACCCAATTTTTAGGCTACGAAGTTCGTGCGACGTTAGAGCACTTGGCATCGGCGATTGCGTGTCCTATCTTGATTGCACTTCCGTTCTGGCCCTTCACGGGGACGACAGATTCATACTCAAACGCTCATCCATCAAGTGCTGGTTTCCGGGATGCTGCGCGCGCTTGGTTTGACCACGGGCAGCATCTGGTCGCGCTCGGAGCGGTCGGATACCTCGCCTGCTGCTTTGTTTGGGAATGGACTCAGGCCTACGTCGGCACTCTCGAAATGGCGCCTCGAGGCTTCCTACAATGGGAGCAGGTTGCTGCAGACATCTTCGGTGCTGTCGTCGGCGTGATGCTTGTTCGAAGGTTCTGCCGCAACTGCCGCTAGGAGACGCCGGCGGGCGTTTGCTCCCTGGCCGCTCCAGGCTCAAGCCCCATCCTGAACCGCCTGGAATACGTAATTCTCCGTAGCGATTCAGGGCTTCCTCTTGACGATTCCCAATTGAACGAATCCTGCCGCCCTGCAAGTCCGACGTGCTTCCGAACCACTCGCGGGGCGGCCGGCGGCCCGACTTGCACGCCGCATGAACGACGTGCAGCGGTCCGGTTTTACTAAACCCTTCCGCCATTCCCGGTTCATCGATTTCACTATTAAGATCACCAACTTATCCTGCGATCCGATTGCATCCACGCTCAACTCCCACTGCGCATTGCAATGTCCGGAGTACGAATCCACGTTCGGTGCGCCCCTCGCTGAGGCTCCGTATATGACCACAACCTACTTTGGTTTGCCCATCGTGAAAGACCGTCTGGTTCGATTGGAAGACATTCGTCGTCTTCCATTCTTCTCGTTCTGGGAGGAAAGCAGTCGCGGATCGGCGTTATGCGAAGGTGATGACGGAGAGCTCTTCGTGTACCTGCACGACTGGGAAAGTTTCTCGGACATGTTTATCAAGTCAGGCAAGCATCGTCACAGCGGTTAACCCCCCTCTTACACGCTTCGAACCCTCTCCGACTCCGACCATTTGAGAATTGAACGTTACGTTATAACATTCGATTTCATAACAAGACGGCCATGTCCCTTCGTTGGAATTCGGCCGTCAGATGCGCCCGGCCAGGCATCCAGGGGGATCGCCGCAAACGCCCGCGCATTCATTCGGAGAAGTTCATGCGTTCTGACCTGTCGGGCGCCACTGCCCGCAGCAACCGCCGGCAGCGGACCTGCCTTGCCCTGATTTCGCTTGCCATCGCCCCACTGCCGGCCTTCTCGGCCGAAACGGTGGAAGCGGCGGAGTCGGTGGAAGATTCGACTCAGAAGCTCGAAACCATCACCGTCATCGGCACGCGCGAACGCCCTTACCGCGCCATTGTGGCGCCCACTGCCAACAAGAGCGACACGCTGGTCAAGGAGACGCCTTTTTCCATCCAGACCGTCACACGGGAATTGATGGAGGACCGCGGCGTCACCACCTTGGGCGGCGCGGTCAGCACGGTGCCGGGCGTGACCAGCCAGGTCGGCTGGGGCGGCAGCAACGACCGCTTTCGCCTGCGGGGCTTTGCGACATCCGCGAATCTGAAGAACGGGTTTAGGCGCAGTGTCTTCGCACCGGTCGACGAACTGGTGAACATCGAACAGATCGAGGTGCTGAAAGGCCCCGCATCGGCGCTGTATGGCCGCTTCGAACCCGGTGGCGTCGTCAACATCGTGACCAAGAAGCCGCTGGACAAGGCGCAGACGGACATCGACTTCACGGCGGGCCGGTACGACTTCTACCGCGCCACCATCGACAGCACCGGCCCGTTGGGCGAGACACTGGGCTACCGCCTGACCGGCTCACTGCAAAGCAATCACAGCTTCCGCGATTTCGTGGACAACCAGACGCAGTTCGTGTCGCCTGTGTTCCAGTGGACGCCCTCTTCCCGCACCACGGTCACGGCGGAATTCGAGTTCGGGCACAAGGAGGCGGCATTCGACCGGGGCTTCGGCAACAGCCCGTTGTTCCTGGACGTGCCGATTCACTACAACTACGGCGAACGGAATGCGAAGCTGAAGAACGACAGCGCGCTGGCCAGCCTGGTGCTCGATCACAAGTTCGAGAGCGGATGGGACCTGCGCGCGGGTGTGCAGGGGTCCTGGGCGCGCTCCGATGCGCATTGGTATGCCTATGGATTTCCGCCGGTCAGCGGGGCCGGCACCAGCGATCCCATCGTCAATCGGCGGTTCCAGCGCAGCATCGACACGCAGAAGGACACGTCGGTGCTGGCCGAGGCGTCACGGCGGTTCACCACCGGGCCGGTCGGCCATCGCGTCCTGATCGGCGCGGACTACAACTACGACGACTGGGACTTCACGGCCGATGCCTACATGAACCGCCTGGGATTTCCCGTCAACCTGCCGATCAGCCTGTGGAATCCGGTGCATGGCGTGCAGACCGGACCGCTGCAGCATTACGATTCGTCGCGCTACACGAGCCACAACGTCGGCTTGTACGCGCAGGACGAAATGTCGTTCGGCAAGCAGTGGCGCTTGCTCCTGGGCTTGCGCCATGACCGTGCGCGCACGACCGGCGAAGCCGAGTATCTGGCAACGGACGGCGCGCTCAAGCGCTCGGACGATGCGTGGTCCCCGCGGATGGGCCTGACCTGGACGCCACGCGAGGAAGTGTCCTTGTACGGAAGCTGGTCCAGGTCCTTCCTGACCGAGCCCGGCGGCGGAATGCTGCGCAGTGGCAGCCTGCCCGAGCCATCGCGCGGCGAGCAGTTTGAAGTGGGCGCCAAGTTCAGCCTGCTGGACGGCCGCCTGGAGCCCACGATCGCGCTTTTCGACATCCGCCGCACCAATGGCGTGGTGAGCGACCCGGAGGATTTCAACTACGTGATCCAGGTGGGCGAGCAGCGCAGCCGCGGCTGGGAGCTCGACGTGCCTTACACCATCACGCCGCAGTGGCGTCTGTTGGCAAGCTATACGCATCTGACGGCGGAGATCACCGAGGACAGCGACCCTGCCATCCAGGGCAATCTGGTCGCCAACGCGCCGCGCCGTTCGGCCAGCCTTTGGACGACCTACGACCTCGAGGGCTGGGCCCGCGGACTGCGGCTCGGCCTGGGCGCCACCTATGTGGGCGCGCGCCAGGCCAACACCGCCAACAGCTTTGAACTGCCCTCCTACACCCGCTGGGATGCCAACGCGATCTACCGCTTTGGGCCGGCCGATCGCTACCGGCTGCAATTGACGGTCCAGAATCTGACCAACAAGCGTTACTACGAATCGGGCGGCGCCTTCGTGCCCACCTATCCCGGCGCGCCGCGCACGGTCATGGTGTCGTTCGGGGTCCGGCTCTGATGGCATTGCTTGCACAAGGCCTGGTGGCCGGCTACGACGGCCGGCCGCTGCTGGGTCCTTACGCGTTGAATGCGCCGCGCGGAGACTTCGTGTGTCTGATCGGGGCCAACGGCGCGGGAAAGTCGACGCTGATCCGCACGCTATGCGGCATGCAGCCCGCGCTGGCGGGAGACATCCTGCTGGACGGCCAGCCGCTGGCGGCGCAGTCGAGCCGCGAACGCGCGCGCCTTTTGGCGGTGGTGCTGACCGATCGCGTCGACACGATGCTGATGACGGGCTACGAGCTGGCGTGCCTGGGCCGTTATCCGCACATCGGCTGGGGCGGCAGGCTGCGCCACGCGGACCACGACATCGTGCAGACCGCCCTGTTGCAGGCGGGCGCGATGCCGCTGGCGGCCAGGCTGGTGTCGCACCTGTCCGACGGCGAGCGCCAGCGGATCATGATCGCGCGCGCGCTGGCGCAGCAGCCCAGGCTGCTGGTGCTGGACGAGGCCACCGCCTTTCTGGACCTGCCGCGCCGGATCGAACTGATGCAGTTGCTCCAGGACCTGGCGCATCAGCAGCAGTTGAGCATCGTGCTTTCCACGCATGACCTGGAACTTGCGTTGCGGTATGCCGATGCGTTGTGGCTCATCGACGGCAAGCGCCGCCTGCACACCGGCGCGCCCGAAGACCTGGCGCTGAACGGCGCGCTGTCGGCAGCATTTTCCGCCGATGGCCTGGCGTTCGATCTGGACCGGGGCGAATTGCGCGTGGGCCGTGGCGGCGGGAATCCGATACGCGTGAACGGCAGCGGCGTGCGGCGCGTGTGGGCGCAACGCGCCCTG
>Ga0213821_1000945_pt1 | contig 15029 bp, 9 predicted proteins | sample MC6MC0909MG_FD_179894 | JGI IMG/M metagenome (GOLD analysis project Ga0213821, IMG submission 179894) | Enriched soil aggregate microbial communities from Iowa State University, Ames, United States - MC6-MC0909-MG | ecosystem: Environmental > Terrestrial > Soil > Unclassified | place: USA: Iowa...
ACTGAAGAGGATTTCTTCGGACATGACTCCCATTTTTCCGAGGGCCAAAGCATCTTGTACCTGCGAATCCCAAAAGACCTAGAACTAATCGACAAAACCAATATAAACCTGAATTATGTCGAGTAAATAGGCTCTGTTAAAGGTAAATGTTGATATTTGATACCTCTCAAAATTCTTGATAAAAATAACACAGGAACAAATATTCGGGTGGGTATCAAGGTGAACAAGGCGTATAGCAACCGTTGATTGTATGTTCATAGAATATTCCCTACGGAAATCTGCTGAAATTATAGGGGTTACTTGGGTTACGCTTTTTTATTGGAGACACAAACTGTTAAACGCCTTAAAACAAATGGATTTTGAGAATTTTGAAGGTATCGTTGTAATCGACGAGACCCATTTCCTGTACTCTCAAAAGAGACAGCGGAGTATTGACCGTAAACCTCGTAAGCGTGGCGGTAAATCCAAGCACAGAGGTATTAGCCACGAATAGGTTTGTGTTCTCGTTGCCAGAGACCGAACAAAAGCAACCATCTCCAAAATTGCTTGTATGGGGCGAATAATTTTAATATACAAGGAAAGGGAGGGCTGTGGAATGAGAGTTACATTAGAATTAATACGAATTATTTTGATATTTGGTCTTTTAGGGGGTATATTTTATTCCGTTTTAAACTATGTTTACAAATCATTAGGCGTAACCCAATATGAATGGTTAGGTTCTTTGGCTATTTTGTTATTGTTGTTTATTACTTATAGGAACAAATGGCAATTTAAAGGTTGGTACAATGGAAAAGGAAAAGAAAAGCTACCCCAACAAGTTACTAATTTCTTAACATCAATCTCTGTACTATTATTAATTTTGCCTCCCATTGTCAATTACCTTTTACGGTAAATCACGAAAGGTTGGGGAAACCTGCTAAATGTGGGTTTCCCTTGAATTTTTGCAGGAAAATCAACATTAAAATTTAACAGAGCCAAAAAATAAATAAGATAGGATAATGGTGTCAGTACATAACATGGACAAATGTCTGTGTGTACTTGACACCTTTAGTTTGTTACAAGAGACATTAAGGTACTGATGTTATTTTACATTTGCTTCTATTTTATTTTGTTTGTGATAGAGTGGAAATATATTCAGTACCATTTCAAAATGAATATTATGTTATAAAATTATTATATATCTATCTTGATCTTAGGGGGATTTACATTGGCAGTCGGTGAATTATGCAGAATACTAATCGTAGACGATGAAATATTAATTAGGCAGGGGATTAAGCACTATATTGATTGGGAGCAGGAAGGGTTTTTAATCGTAGGTGAAGCATCGAATGGTCAAGAAGCGCTTGAAATAATAGAGGCTGCCAAACCGCATATTATTATGACGGATATCGTGATGCCCATAATGGATGGGGAAGAATTAACGAAAATTGTAAAAGAAAGATATCCACAAATTGAAATTATTATTCTGAGCAGTTTTGGAGAATTTGACTATGTACGGTCCACCTTCCAAAGTGGTGTTGTTGATTATATCTTAAAGCCAAAGCTTGATGCACAAGGACTTTTAAAAGTCTTAAAGACTGCCGCCAGCAAAATTCCGGCATTACAGAATATCGAAAAAGAGGGATGCGCTCAGCTCTCAATCGACCAAATAATCAATAAGTTAATTGCTGGTTATGAGGTCAATTATGAGTTAGATTCACTTTCCAACTTGTTCCCATATAGCCATTATTTATTATTGGGACTTGACTTAAAGAGACATCCATCTAAAGATAGTGCCGAATTTACAACAGCGCTTAAAGAAAAAGTGGAACAGGAAATTGATTTTATTTTGGGAGAGACAGCGTACTATTCTTTTATATTCGATCAAAATGTAATCGTATACATTCTAAATATGAACAGGGAGAAAAGGGAAGACGTTATACCCTTTGCTAAACAATTAGCTGAATGCGAGCATGGTATTGGATTCGTCCTGACAGAGGAATTTGAAGATTTCTCACAGATAGGAAGTATCTATAAAACAAGTCTTCTAAAGCTATTAAGCTATCGATTTTATCTCTCTTATCAACCATTATTATTAAAACAGGATTTGCCTGAGCAGCCTCCAACCTGTAACAGCTTTAATTTGGACTGGTTTACTAGTGAATTGAAGCGAAAACACTTTAATTCGGCTTTCCAGTATTTGCAGGATCATGTTACTACATTATCAAGGTGTTATACGACCGATATTTCTGAATATAAAGCTTTTTTTGGGAACATAATTTTTAACATCACGATTCTTCTTGGAAATATGGATTATGATGTGAAGGAATTGGAAGGCAGTAAGTATACGTATTTTAATTCTATTGATGAAGCATGTACAGCAGAAGAGACAGTCCAACTATTGAAATGTTTTATCGAAGAGGTAAATAAATGCTTAATGGCGCAGCCAAATCAGCTTGATAATATAAATATGAGGAAGCTGCTGGAGTATATTATGGACCATTATGCAGAGCCGCTTACCCTGACAGAGGTAGCGAAACATTTCCACTTTAATCCTTCCTATTTATCAAGTTATTTTTCGACTCATAATAAGGAAGGGTTTATTGAATATTTAAATAAAATCAGGATTGAGGAAGCAACTAAACTGTTAATTCACGAAGACATAAGTATCTCCGAAATCAGCGGGATGGTTGGTTATTCGGATCACAGTTATTTCTGTAAGGTTTTTAAGAAAATAAAGGGATTATCTCCGAGTCAATATAAAAGAAAACAAATTTAAGATAAGAGTTGGTACAGATATGAAATTAATTCCTGATCGCTTTAAGCATAACGGCTTGTTTATAGTCATGTTCTTCATTACAGTCATGATCATTATTACAGTTTCCGTCACCATCACCTGGACGACCATTCGCATGTCAGAACAATTTTTTATCGAAAAGTTTAGCATTACCAACTCTAAAGTGATGAGTCAGGTAAAAGGAAGTTTTGAGTCGCTAAATTATTCAGTCGTCATCGCATCAAATAAACTCCTTCAAAGCGGAAATATAAAACAAATGCTGACAGAAGAGGCATCCAATACAGAGAAAATGAGCTCTATTTATAGTATGACTCAGCAGATGAAGCATGTTAAATCTATATTAGATGCCTATGAAATCGAAATTGTTGTTGCGGGAAGAAATGGAGTTAATTATGTAACTGAACGTAATTTCTGGCCGATATCAGATGAAGAACTGAAAATGAGTGCCATTACCGAGAATACATTGAAGGAACCAAAAAGGCTCATGTATCAATATGATCAACGTAGGAATAAGACCACAGGACTAGAGGGGAGCAATGTGATTGTTGCTTCCAAAGCATTCATGGACCGGATATCTGGGAGTGTTTACGGATCTATGTATTTTGCTATCAAAGAAAGCGAATTTAGAAAACTGTATTCAAGTTATACAAATCCCGGGAATGATGTGTTCATATTGGACAAGAATGGTTCCATTGTTTCAAGCAATCAAGCTAAACTGATTGGGAAAAAAGCAGAAAATCTTCTTAGCTATACGGCAAAACTAAATGACAATCCCCATAAATACATCATTGATAACTTTAGGGGTAAAGATCAGATTATTTTTATGGAATATCTACCATCCTTTGATATGTATCTGTTCAATGTGATTGACAAACAGAAAGCAGTCGGCGATTTAATTAACAAAAAGCAAATTGTCCTTATCTGTATTGCAATCGTTTTTGCTGCACTGATTATTGTGTTTCTCGCATCAAGGAGATTGACGAATTCCTTATCAAGGTTGGTAAAGCAAATTGCCAATGCCCCGAAGTATGACTTTGATAAGTATGTTTCTGAAACGGGTACTTATGAAACAAGACAAATCGGAAATGCCTTTAACACCATGCTCGATGAGCTTCATGATTATGTAGATAAACTGGTGATAGCGCAAAAGCAGCAGCGTAATGCAGAACTAGCTGCCCTGCAGCAGCAAATTAACCCCCACTTCCTTTATAATACCTTAACCTCCATTAAATTCATGGTACAACAGGGCGGGAAAGAAGATGCGGAAGCTACCATCAATGCGTTGATATCGTTGTTGCAAAATACAATTGGCAATGTCAATGAAACTGTTACGGTGAAGCAGGAAGTAGATACTTTAAAAAATTATGTATTTATTAATCAAAAGCGATACGGAGATCGTATAAAAGTGAACTATTTCGTAGCACCTGATTGTGTCGACCTCCCAATCCCAAAACTAATCCTTCAGCCATTTATAGAGAATTCATTCTTTCATGGTTTTAATCGTAAGCCTGAGGGATATATTAATGTTCTTATTTGGCAGGAGAGTGAAAACCTGATTTGTGAAGTGGTGGATAATGGTGATGGAATGGAAGTCTCTTCAGATAGTAAATTTCCTAGTACAAAGCGGAAACAGCAACATTTTTCAGGTATCGGTGTTCGAAATGTAAATGAACGTATCCAGCTTATTTATGGTGACCCATATGGTGTAATCATATCAAGTGAACTTGGTGAGGGGACAAAGGTTCGAATCGAACTTCCCAATAAGAATATATAAAAATTTTCACAAAATCTAAAAATAATCCAAACCAAACAATTGGAAGCGCCTTCAACTTATAAAAATATTACAATCAATTAAAAATATCGTCCTAACTGTTACATTCTAGCAGGTGATAACATAATACTTGTAAGTCGGGCAGCGCTTACAAAAATAATATAAATACTTGGGGGAATATCAATGAAAAAAATACTAGCACTCTTTTTGGTTAGTATCTTAATGCTAACTGCCTGTTCTTCTGGATCAAAAGAGAAAGATACTTCCAGCAAGGCAAAAGATACAAAAGAAATAACGGTTTGGGCATGGGACCCGAATTTTAATATTAAGGCAATGAATCTAGCAAAAGACGCCTATAAATCAGAAAATCCAGATCTTAAGATCAAGATCGTTGAAAATGCCCAAGATGATATCGTTCAAAAGCTTAACACCAGCCTAAGCTCAGGTACCACTAAAGGGTTACCGAACATCGTATTAATTGAAGATTATCGTGCGCAAAGTTTCTTAAAAGCCTATCCGGACATGTTCCAAGAACTAACGGATTCTTTTAATGCAGACGATTTTGCACAGTATAAAATGGCTCCAACCAGCCTAGATGGTAAGAACTATGGAATTCCGTTCGATACAGGTGCAGCTGGATTGTATGTTCGAACAGATTACTTAGAAAAAGCAGGATATAAAGTAGAGGATTTACAAAATATCGATTGGAACAAGTACATTGAGATTGGGAAAAAGGTACATGAAGCAACAGGCAAACCAATGCTTACACTGGATCCGAAGGATCTAGGTCTTATTCGGATGATGATTCAATCAAGCGGTTCTTGGTATTTGAAAAAGGATGGCACAACACCTGACCTAGCAAACAACGCTGCACTTAAGGAAGCATTCAAAACGTACAAAGAATTATTAGATGCTAATTTAGTGAAACCTGTTTCTGACTGGAGTCAGTTTTTAGCAGGCTTCAATAAAGGTGATGTTGCCACTGTTCCAACAGGTAACTGGATTACACCTTCCATCAAGGCCGAAGCATCACAATCAGGCAAGTGGGCAGTTGTTCCAATGCCAAAACAATCCGGTATTGAAGGTTCTGTGAATGCAACCAACTTAGGCGGAAGTTCTTGGTATGTACTTAACGTACCAGGCAAAGATAAAGCAGCTGACTTCCTTGCAAAGACCTTCGGTTCCAACGCTGATTTCTATCAAACCTTAAATAAGGAAATGGGTGCTATCGGTACGTACAAACCAGCAGCAGCAGGAGAAGCTTATAAAGCTGCAGACGATTTCTTTGGCGGCCAGAAAGTGGTTGAAGATTTCTCTAAATGGACAGAAAAGATTCCTCAAGTAAACTATGGGATGCACACGTATGCGATTGAAGACATTTTAGCAGTCGGAATGCAAGACTACCTAAAAGGTAAAAATCTAGACAAAGTGTTAGATGATGCCCAAAAGCAAGCAGAAGAACAAATTAAATAACATTACGAGTTAAAAAGGAACACATCAAATCAATATTTATAAGAAAATAAGCCTCGGAATTTCGCCGGCTTCTCCCATTCGGTTTAACGGAGAAATCTGATGTGTCAGGCGAAGTTCTGAGGCTCTTTTCTTTTACTAACAATGTGTGGAGTTGACAATTGTGATAACAGCTAAAGTAAAACATAGCCAGAGTCTGCAAACCGCAAAATCAGGCCGGAAAATTCGAGCAAAAAACGCTGCCATTGGCTGGTCCTTTGTTCTAGTCGCTGCCTTGATGATCTGTGTATTTTATTTCTACCCAATGATTCAGGCGCTTATTATGTCTTTTCAAACAGGGAATGGTGCAAATCTATCATTTACCGGCTTCGATAATTATGTGCGTTTATTTAAGGATCCAACCTTCCTCACTACAGTAAAAAATACGGTGATCTATTTAATTATTCAAGTGCCAATAATGATTTTGCTAGCTCTGTTTCTTTCTGTTTTATTAAACAATAAATCGTTGAAGCTAAAGGGATTATTTCGAACTGCTATTTTTTTACCATGCGTAACCTCTCTTGTTGCCTATTCCGTCATCTTTAAATATTTGTTTGGTCAAGATGGCATTATTAATATCATGTTAATGAAGGTTTCACTTATTTCGGAGCCTATTCAATGGCTTACAGATCCTTTTTGGGCCAAAATTGCGATTATTATAGCTATCACTTGGCGCTGGACTGGTTATAACATGATATTCTATTTATCCGCTCTGCAAAATGTTGATGAATCCATCTATGAAGCAGCAAAAATCGATGGTGCGTCACCGGTTCAACAATTTTTCAAAATCACGATCCCAATGTTGAAGCCGATTATTTTATTTACCTCAATTACCTCAACGATTGGTACGCTTCAGCTATTTGATGAAGTTATGAATATTACAAAGGGTGGGCCTGGAAATGCGACGATGACGATTTCTCAGTACATTTACAATTTATCGTTTAAATATACCCCTGATTTTGGCTATGCCGCCACTGTTTCTTATGCCATCGTCATTATGATCGTTATCTTCTCTATCATTCAGTTTAAAGTAGCAGGTGATAAAAATGAGTAACCTTAAACGAATATTCAGCTATACAGTCCTTATCATTGCATCCATTGTTTCCATTTTTCCATTTCTATGGATGATAGTAAGCTCGACAAATAAATCTATTGATGTGACGAAGGGGAAGTTATTGCCGGGCAGTCATTTTATCGAAAACCTTCATAATCTGCTGGACACGGTTGATCTTGTACCTGCATTAATAAATTCAGCGAAGATCTCGATTATCACAACCATTCTTGGTTTGCTGATTGCCTCATTAGCTGGCTATGGATTTGAAATTTTTAGAAGTAAGTCTAAGGACTTTGTGTTCAACTTCTTGCTGCTTTCCATGATGATTCCTTTTGCAGCATTAATGGTACCGTTATTTAGAATGTTTGGAAACATTTCCCAAAAATTGCCGATGATTGGGATTGATACACTGTCAGCAGTCATATTACCGACGGTTACAACTGCTTTTCTTATCTTTTTCTTTAGACAAAGCACAAAGATGTTCCCAAAGGAAATTCTAGAAGCAGGAAGAATTGATGGCTTATCGGAGTTAGGCTTATTCCTCCGGATTTATGTTCCCACAATGAAAACAACCTATGCAGCAGGGGCTATCATAACGTTCATGGCCAGCTGGAATAGTTATTTGTGGCCGCTTGTTATTTTGCAATCACCTGAGAAGCAGACAATTCCCCTGCTTATCTCCAACCTCGGATCAAGCTACTCACCCGACTTTGGAATGAATATGACAGCCATTGTGATTGCAACCCTGCCAGTTGCGCTCATTTTCTTCATAATGCAAAAGCATTTTGTTGCTGGTATGATGGGTTCCGTGAAATAGTTCGGTTGAAAAAGTAATTAGAAAGGTGGTCCAAGAGATTATGACAAAGCTTCCAAGTATTAATTGGCTATCGGACGTAAATGTATTTGCTGTAAATCGTCTTCCTGCCCATTCCGATCACGTTTATTACCAGACGATGGAGGAGGCAAAAAGTGCTGCTCCAATGAGGTTACGACATGAATTGAACGGTAATTGGAAATTTACCTATAGCGCTAATCCAGACAATCGTCCGAAACAATTTTTTCAGCTTGATTTCAATTGCTCAGGCTGGGGGGATATCTCTGTACCAGGGCATATTCAGCTTCAGGGGTATGGGAAATCACAATATGTTAACACCATGTACCCATGGGATGGTCATAATGAAATCAGACCGCCAGAGATTCCAAAGGATCATAATCCTGTTGGAAGCTATGTGAAAATGTTTACTGTTCCAGCACATATGAAACATAAACCATTATATATTTCCTTCCAAGGCGTAGAGACTGCTTTTTATGTATGGTTAAACGGTGAGTTCGTCGGCTACAGTGAGGACTCCTTCACTCCGGCCGAGTTTGAGCTTACTCCATTTCTCATAGATGGGGAGAATAAGCTGGCCGTTGAGGTTTATCAACGGAGCACGGGCAGCTGGCTTGAGGACCAAGATTTCTGGCGCTTTTCTGGTATTTTCAGGGATGTCTATCTCTACACGGTACCGGAGATTCATGTCTTTGATGCACATGTTCGTGCAGAACTGGACGCCTCTTATAAGCAAGGAACTCTACAAGCAGACCTTAAATTTTTACCAGCTGATTCAGTCCCTTCAAAAATCATGGCTGAGTTGTTCGATGCTAAAGGAAGGTTAATAGCGAAAAAGGATGCTGTTCTAGGTGATGGAATATGCACATTTTCGATTCCAGTCGATACTCCAGAATTATGGAGTGCCGAAAATCCTAATTTGTATAAGCTATTTATTCATGTTTATAACGAGTCCTGTAGTTTGGTAGAGGTTATTCCTCAAAAGGTTGGATTTAGAAGATTTGAGCTTGTTGATAAGGTTATGCGCCTCAATGGTGAACGTATCGTTTTTAAGGGTGTAAACCGTCATGAATTCAATTGCCGAAGAGGCCGCGCGATTACGAAAGAAGACATGCTTTGGGATATTAAAACACTGAAACAGAATAACATCAACGCAGTCCGTACTTCGCATTATCCGAACCAGAGCTATTGGTACGATTTATGTGATGAATATGGCATATATGTCATCGATGAAATGAATTTGGAAACACATGGGTCGTGGCAAAAGATGGGCGCGGTCGAGCCCTCCTGGAACATTCCGGGCAATAAGCCGGAATGGCAGGATATTGTCATGGACAGAGCTATTTCGATGTATGAGCGGGATAAGAACCATCCGTCCATTTTGATTTGGTCATGTGGGAACGAATCATACGCAGGCGAAGTGATTCTAAACGTTTCTAAATATTTTAAAGAAGTGGACCCTAGCCGTCTTGTTCATTACGAGGGCGTATTCCATAACCGTGACTATAACGAAACCAGTGATATGGAAAGCCGGATGTATGCGAAGCCTGCTGATATTGAAAAATATTTAAGCGAGAATCCGGAGAAACCGTACATCAGCTGCGAGTATATGCATGCAATGGGCAATTCACTGGGCGGCATGTATAAATACACGGATTTAGAGCGGAAATATCCGATGTATCAAGGCGGCTTTATCTGGGATTATATCGATCAATCGATGATAAAGAAGGACCGATATGGAAAAGAATTTTTAGCATACGGCGGCGACTTCGATGACCGTCCGACGGATTACGGCTTCTGTACGAATGGCATTGTGTATGCAAATCGAGAGTTATCGCCAAAAATGCAGGAAGTCAAATACCTGTATCAAAACTTCAAGCTGGAGCCGGATCAAACTGGCGTGACGGTGATAAACGACAGTCTTTTCACCGATACCTCCGATTATGATATGGAATACATTCTGTTTCGGGAGGGCAAGGAATTGGCTCGTGGCATCATTAATATGACGGTTGCGCCTATGAGTGAGGGAAGAGCGGAATTTGAGCTGCCTGCTGATATTGTTAGAGATTCGGGCGAGTATTGTATTCATGCCTTCTTTAAATTGAAGGAGAACACACTTTGGGCAGATGCCGGATATGAAATTGCCTTTGGACAGTACGTGTTTCAGGTAAAAGGGACAGAAAAGCCCGCACCAATTCCTGGAACTTTAAGAGTGGCAGAAGGTGATGTAAATATTGGTGTCCATGGCCGCGATTTCTCCATCATGTTCTCGAAACAAGCCGGAAGCTTAGTATCGATGAATTATGCTGGAAAAGAAATAATTGCTCTTCCTCCTGCACCATTGTTCTGGAGAGCGACAACGGATAATGACCGCGGCTTTTCTCAAGACTTCCATTCGGGGGTTTGGTATGCTGCCAGCCTTGCACGGAAATGTGTTGGGGTTGAGGTGAAGGAAGGTGATGAACAGGTTTGCGTCACTTTTACCTATAAATTAGCCATTAGCTCGGAAGTGGAAGTGAAGATCAATTACACTGTCTTATCCGATGGAAGCGTTCGTGTTAAATCGGTTTATCATGGAGCCGCGAATCTTCCGCAGATGCCGATTTTTGCCGTGTCCTTCAAGGTTCCAGCTGATTATGACCATCTGGAATGGTATGCGATGGGACCGGAAGAGAATTATTCCGATCGCTGTAAGGGAGCAAGACTAGGTCTCTTTAAAAACCAAGTTTCCGATAATTTATCTGGTTACGTGATGCCGCAAGAGTCAGGCAATCGAACCGGAGTGAGACGGGTTAGTCTGACGAACCTTGACGGCCAGGGAATTAGGATTTCTACTGTTGCTGAGCCGCTTGAATGCAATTTTTCACCTTATACAGCATTCGAGCTTGAAAATGCAGGGCATCATTACGAGCTGCCAAATGTCCACTATACGGTCGTAACGATTGCAGGCAAGCAGATGGGCGTCGGCGGGGATGACAGCTGGGGTGCGCCTGTTCACGATGAACACCTCATTCATGCAGACCAGGATATGGAATTTGAGTTTATGATTCAGCGGATTTAAGTAGTTCAAACCGATAATGACTAGTAAAGAGTTCGAACTGGACTCTTTACTAGATTAGTATGTTATTAAAATAGAATAAACCTTACCTTAGTATAGTATTTTGAAAAAGGTTGATAAATGCTTCATTGATACATTGACCATTTTTGAAAGATTTTAGAGTGAAACTCTGTATTTAGGGGGTGATGACATGATCTGAATAATTACATTACTGTTCCCGTAATGCCCGGAATTATGGACAACAGCCAAGGAAATGAATGATTTAGAATCATCCACCTTTGAGTAAACATCGAATTCCTTAACTGTCTGGAAATGTACCTTAAACCTATTGAAGGGAAGGAATTGCTTTATGTTACTAAAGACGTTTGGCAGAAAAATATTTGCATATTGCATGATCGTATTACTCATTATGGGGGTAGTTTCACCCGCCATATCTAAAAAGACTTTTGCAGAGGAAAATTCTGTTGAAGTCAATTCTAATATAGAGACTATCAAATTAGACCCAAGCTATCAGCATGAGCCACTTGATGGATGGGGAACGGCACTGGTCTGGTTTGCAAATGTTACAGGGGGTTGGCCAGATGAACTTAGAAATCAGCTTGCTGATGATCTCTTCGGGGAAGATGGGTTGAATTTTAATATTGCCCGCTATAATATTGGCGGTGGTGATTCACCAGAGACTAAGCCATATATGCGTAAAGGCGGGGCTGTTCCTGGCTACTGGAATCGGCCGGCAGAATTTGGTCCTCCAGAAGGAAATCCAGAAGGTTGGAAGGAACAGGAAAATTGGTGGGATCCAGAAAATCCAGATCACTGGAATTGGAATGCGGATGCAAATCAACGGTGGTGGCTTGAGGCTGCTAAAGAAAGAGGAGCAGATACTTTTGAAGCTTTCTCCAATTCTGCTCCCTATTTTATGACTAAAAGTGGCTATGTTTCAGGGAACACTAAGCCTGGGGAGGAAAATTTGAAGGCTGACCAGTTCGGAAACTTTGCTGCTTATTTGACTACAGTGGTTGATCATTTGCAGAAAGATTTAGATATTGAATTTAAAACACTTTCACCAACAAATGAACCTTCAGGTTTTTGGGAGGCAAAAGGCAGACAGGAAGGTTCTAACTGGCCAGTCCCAGCTCAAATGAAAATGATTAATGAAGTGAAGAAGCAATTAGATCAAAAACAGCTTAATACAGTTGTTTCGGCAATGGATGAGTCAACTCCTCCAGGGTTTAGAGAAAACTGGGAGCAATATAATGCAGAAACTCGTGCAAACATCGGGCAATTAAATGTTCATACGTACTGGCCTGAGCAGCAAGTTGGTGTACGGGATATAGCTAAGATATCTGGGAAAAGGCTGTGGATGTCAGAAGTAGATTTAAGTCCTGGCGGGCTTGGTCAAAATCACACAGATATTCGCACAGGTCTTGGCCTATCCGAGCGAATTACCACTGATATTCAAAAGCTTGAACCAGAGGCTTGGGTGCTTTGGCAAGCGATTGAAGATGAAGTGAATATGAATCCAGACCACGAAAATGGAAATTGGGGATTGATTCAGGTTGATTTTGACCCGCAGGATTTTAGTAAGGTGAAAATATATAAAAATAAAAAATATTATGCCATGGGGAATTACAGTAAGTTTATCCGACCAGGTTCCCAAGTGATCAATTCCAACAGCAGCAGTACATTGGCGGCAATTAATAAAGAGGATGAATCCGTCGTCATTGTTTATACCAATAGCACGAAAGAGGAAAAAGCACTGAACTTTGATTTATCAGGATTTAGCAATGTAAAAGAAGCGGCTGAAGCAGTTCCATATGTAACCTCATCATCGAAAAATATTGCGAAAGGGTCGTCAAGTAAAATTGCTGATAAGAAGTTATCTGTTAAGGTAGAACCGCAATCAATTACTACTTTTGTAGTCTCAAACGTATCAGGAGTGAACGCAAAACAAAGCGTTGTTGATTCTAAGGAAGACTACCAATTTATCAACAAAAACAGTGAGAAAGTGCTGGATATAGCCCAGGATAATCAATCTGTGGTACAAAAAACGAAAGTTCATGAAAAACAGAGTCAGAGCTGGAAACTTCAAAAAGTGACAAATGGTAACAGTAACAAGGAGATTTATAAAATTGTACACCCTGCCAGTGGAAACGTACTTGGTGCTGCAAATGGTTCTGCTGTTTTACAAGCAGATGAAGATAAGTCTAGTCAAAAATGGATTCTATCAACCTATGGAAATGGAGAATTCACGTTTGTTAACCTTCAGGATGGGAAATTATTGGAGATAGGCGGACAATCAAAAAATGAGGATGCTCAGGCAACTGTTTGGCTTCCGAATGCAGGGAATAATCAAGTTTGGAAGCTTGTTAAGGCTGGTATCACCAAAGTTGAACCAGTTGAGGTAACTGTACCAAAGAAGAAAACTCCACCTGCTCTCCCTAAAGAGGTACCAGTAGTTTATGGAGATGGTGACAGAGTTTTCAAGACAGTTGTTTGGGATGAAATTGACCCAGCTCTTTATGATCGTGAAAATGTCTTTACTGTTGAAGGAACAGTAGAAGGTACAGACTTAAAAGCCATTGCGACCGTCACTGTTTCTAAAATCGAAAGTATAGAACCTGTAAAAATAAAGACAATACCAGGTCAGGCCCCTCTTTTACCAACAGAAGTAACCGCAAAATTAGCAAATGGAACAAATGGCAAAGTGGCTGTTATCTGGGATGAAATCGATCCTGTACAATACGCTGATTATGGGAAATTTACAGTGAGAGGGAAAAACCCAAAAAGTCCTGTTAAGGCAATTGCTTATGTTCAAGTAACAAAGCCGGCATTACAAAACTTTGCCTTAAACAAATCAGGAAATGAATTCCCGATAGCAGATGCATCCTTCACGGGTATGTACGACAAGGCAGCTAATATTAACGACGGTGTGATTTCTAGTGCCCGTTGGACGAACTGGGACCCAAACAGTTGGAGAGCGGAGGATTGGGTTGCGATTGATTTTGGAAAAGAGGAGACTGTTTCAAAAGTGGATTTCCATTTTTATGACGATGGCAGCAAGACAAGGCCTGCAGAATCATTTATTCTGCAATATTGGGATGGCGGTACTTGGGTAGATATTAATGGAACGCAAACCGATGTTAAAGCTAAAAAAGAGATCAGTCTTACGTTTGAGCCAATCACTACTTCGAAAATAAGGGCTGTTATGCAGGCGATGCCAAATACTTGTATTGCTATATCTGAATTAATGGTATGGGGAGTTGAAAAGACATCAGTTCCTAGTGTTGGCGAAGATGCATCGCTAGAAAGTATCTTAATAAATGGGCAATCGCTTAAAGCTTTTAAAGGAGATACTTTTGACTATCAAGTTGAAATGAACGGCCGGGTGCATAAGGAATTAAATATGGAGGCAGTTACAAGCGATATTTTTGCTGATGCTCAAATCAAGCTGCCGGATTCCCTGCCTGGTAAAGCCATTATTACCGTAACATCTGAAGATCGTAAACATAAGGAAACCTATACGATAGAATTTGTTAATGAAGATGGGATCTTATTAAAAAAATAAATAAATAGTATTAACGCCAAAATGGGGGGCTTTTGATAAGCCCCCTGTTTAAAATTGATATCCAATTTGGAAAAAGGTGAAGTTTTATGCCAATTCATACAAATCTAGAAAAACAGCAATTTCATTTAACGAATGGTCAGGTAAGCTATATTTTTCATGTGATGAAAAATGGGCACTTGGGCCATCTCTATTATGGCAAAGCATTAAGGCATCGAAGTGATTTTTCCCATTTGCAAACGTATTATGTAGCAACACCCGCAAGCTGTCATGTTTATGAGGATGATCCTGCATTTAGTTTGGAAACGCTGCGTCAGGAATACCCTGCTTACGGAAACTCAGATTTCCGGGAACCTGCAATTTCTGTGGGAAAAGACAATGCACTAAATGTTCCTGATTTTAAATATGATTCTTTTAGAATCCTAGAAGGGAAGCCACGGCTTGAGGGTCTCCCCGCAACTTATACT
>Ga0213821_1000947_pt1 | contig 14992 bp, 16 predicted proteins | sample MC6MC0909MG_FD_179894 | JGI IMG/M metagenome (GOLD analysis project Ga0213821, IMG submission 179894) | Enriched soil aggregate microbial communities from Iowa State University, Ames, United States - MC6-MC0909-MG | ecosystem: Environmental > Terrestrial > Soil > Unclassified | place: USA: Iowa...
AGTGCGGGTGAATTCATTTCTTTTTGCGGCAGGCAGCTTGGCATCACTTAATAAATCGGCCATGATCATCATCGAGGTAAGTGGGGTTTTGAGCTGATGAGATATATCGGAAATCGCATTGGTGAGCTGGATTTTATCCTGCTGCAAAAGCGAACCCTGTTCTGATAGCATGATGGTCACTTTATAAATATTATTTTTTAGAATGCTTAGCTCACCTTCGTAATTATCACGCACATCGAGTGAATAATCACCACCGCTTATTTGACGCAAATATCCGGACAGCTTTTCGATTTCGCGATATCTCCAATTCGTAAATATTAAACAACATCCAATGAGTAAGACAGAAACGATGAAAACAAGCACCATTGCAGCCAGCGAAAGAAATGCTGATGCCAAGAGGCCAGCTAGACTAATCATGCTCATCGTTAGTATGAGTATACGCACCTCGCGATTACGCAGCATGCTAATCACCAACCTTATAGCCTAATCCGCGAACGGTTTTGATAATTTGTGGATTTTGCGGATGATCCTCTAACTTTTCCCTCAGCCTTTTTATGTAAACCGTTAAGGTATTATCATTTACAAAGTCCCCAGCCACATCCCAAATCTTTTCCAGTAGTTGATTACGTGAGAGGACCTGTCCGATATGGTTCGCGAAGATTAGAAATAATCGATATTCTAAGGCAGTTAACAGAATTTCTTCGTCATTTTTATAAACCTTTCCTTCGAGCGTATTAATGCTGACATTCTGTATTTCAATAATGATTTTTGATTGCGGCTGCTTTTGGTATCTTCGCAAGACCGTTTTGATCCTGGAGATAAGCTCGCGAACCCGAAAAGGTTTGGTTATGTAATCATCTGCTCCCATGTCAAGTCCCATCACGACATTGACCTCATCGTCAATCGCTGTTAAAAATATAACAGGAAGATCTCTCCGTTCCTTCACAAGCTTACATAATTCATAGCCGCTTCCATCTGGCAGGGATAAATCAAATAAACATAAAGCAATTTGATCCAATTCTTCTGCTAACACCTTTTTAGCAGAAGCGGCGTCATAGCATAGAATCGTAGAAAACTGATCCTGCTGCAGCGAATATTCAAGTCCAGATGCAATCGTTTTATCATCTTCCACAAGCAAAATTTTCATCTTATCCTTCCCGCCCTTCACTCTCCCATTATAACAGCATAAAAAGGTGCCAGGCACCATGTGAATTTTTCACATGGTGCCTGACACCCTTTACAAGTTTATCACAATGTAATGGAGGAAAATCTCCAGTGTTTTATTTTACAACACCTTATTGGTATCTTGGCTCCTCTGGTACATTTTTGAGGCCCGCTTTATTACCGGCAAGCTTTTCGGGATTTGAATTGTTTGTCAATAGATGGTAGGCATCCCACTGTGACATTAAAGGTTGAATCTGGTGTTCAGGTACAATGATTCCCTTTTTTTCTAAGTGTTTAAAGATACTTTCAGCCATTCTTTTCTACCCCTTTCATGATTTCATTACGATGTGCCTGATGAAAAAATAATGAGGTTCTCTGGTTTATTATACCATTTTAAATAAATAAATGTAAGCGTTTCCAGAAAATTCGGGCTTTTTAATTAAACTCTGAGTCGATATGCTATTTCATCAACCTTTAAAGGGTATACCTAAAGCCAAAGGAATATCAGAGGATAGTACGGCTAAAACTATGGGAGGTTACACTTGAAAATAAGGCGGTGTTTGTATGTCTGATTTTACGGAATCAATCGATTATGAAACGGGCACAACGATTCAGACTTTCAACATTATTGAAGCGAATGAAAATGCTGAAGGCTATGAGGTACATTTGGATATCGATTTAGACAGTGGATATGCACTAGAAGGCGTTAAGTTGAATATCACCAACGAGGATTTTGCTGCTTACGAAACAAATGATATTCAAGAAGTGGTCAAATATGCTTTAGGATTCTTTGATCAAACCAAAGGAGCTATTGAATTAAAAATTGAAGAAAAGAATATGCAAACAAAGCAATTAAAAAATACTGTTACAAGAAATCAAACAGAACAAACATTAAAAGAAAAATACAATATTGATGATGACAGAGCATGGGAAGATGACCGCCTTTAGTGGAGGCATCTTCCTTCTCTTAAGGATACAAATATAATATTTTTCCCGTATACTACTCGTCGACAAATTGCTTGTAGTGAAAAGGATTTTGGTTAAGTCCCCTCAACCTCTCAAATCCCATTTTTTATATAATGGCAACCCCGCTTTATGCCGCGTTACTACTGTTAACTCTAACCGGTAGATATTTTGCTGAAACTGCTGCTTCTCTAATCTCCCCTTAAGTTACTACATCTGCAAATTTTCCAACGTAGATTTGTTTACATTCTCATGCACGGTTTGCAAATGATAGGCCTTTAGCAGTGAGGGCATTTCGGAGCTGCTCCAATGCTTTTGGGCCCATACCATGTAACTTCAAGATTTCCACTTCACTAACTTTGGCGATTTGCTCCAGCTGCGAATATCCAGCTGCTAAAAGTGCCCGTTGTGCCGGCTTTGCTAATCCAGCAGGAAGGTCGCTTTCGGTTAATTGTTTGTTTTCTGTCATAAGGAATTCTCCCTTCATTGATTTTATTGACCGGTCTCGGACTTTTAACATATTGACTCCTTTGTTATAACTGTTATACTATAAATATAACACATAACACAAAAGGAGTGTGGAGTATGTGTATATTACACTTGACCTTGAATCAGAAGAACCAATTTATACACAATTAAAGTACCAGATCATTGCCGGTATCGCAAAAAAAGAACTAAGCCCTGGCGAGGCACTACCCTCTGTACGGTCACTGGCAGCGGATCTAAGTATTAATCTTCATACCGTTAACAAAGCCTATCAGCAATTGAAACAAGAAGGATTTATTTTGATTCATCGGCAAAAAGGGGTAGTTGTCAATCCCGATGGCGTTCCTAAAGCAAATGAAGCCTACTGGTCTGAATTGGAATCCAAACTCCATCCATTGATTGCTGAAGCAGTTTGCCGCGATGTTCAAGAAAAAGATTTTTTACAGCTTTGCAGTCGAATATTCGCAAATTTTAACATGAAGGGTGATAAATCATGACTTCCAACATTTTATTATTTCTTATTGCGATGATGATTCCGATCTTTATTCCGCTAATTTTTATCCCTTTTTGGACACGAAAAACAGAAAGTTTCGGTGTATCGATCCCTGAAGAGGCTTACCATCGGCCTGATATAAAAAAAATGCGCCAAAAATATGCCTGGACGAATGCAATTCTGGCTATCATCATTACAGCAGTCTTTTGGTTTACAGCTGCAGGTCGCGATGAAAACTTCACCGCAGTCTTGTTTTCCATCTTGATTTTTGCCTTTATAGCTGCTAGTTTTGCCGTCTATCTTATTTTCCATAAGCAAATGAAGGAACTAAAAAATAATAATCAAAATTGGACGCGAAAGCCTCAGTTAGTCACGATTGATACCGGGTTTCGAAATCAAAAGCTGGCACACTCTAATTACTGGTTTATCATCCCATTTTTGATTTCGATTTTATCCATCGTCATTACTCTTACAAATTACCAGCTTATTCCTGATAGATATCCGATGCAATATAACTTTAGTGGCGAGGTCACCACCTGGGCAAATAAATCTTATCGTACAGTGCTGCTTATGCCGATCATGCAAGTCTATCTGACACTACTGTTTTTATTCCTCAATACCATTATTTCTAAAGCCAAACAGCAAGTGTCCGCTGCTAATCCGGAAGAATCCATTCGGCAAAATATCGTGTTCAGAAAGAGATGGTCGCTGTTCACTATCATCATGGGTACAGGCTTGATCACTATATTCATGCTGCACCAGCTATCATTAATGTATCAAATTAATCATCAGCTATTAATGATTGCTCCGCTTGTCTTTACCATTGGTATTGTTGTAGTATCTATTATTCTATCGATAACAACTGGTCAGGGCGGAAGTCGTATTGCTGTAAAAACTGGCGGTGAAAACGGCACAGTTATTGATCGTGATGATGACCGTTATTGGAAGCTTGGCATGTTCTATTTTAACAAGAATGACCCAGCGATATTTTTAGAAAAACGGTTCGGAATCGGCTGGACAAATAACTGGGCCCACCCGCTTTCATGGATTATTCTGCTTGCGATTCTCTTACTCGCTTTCGGTCTGCCTAAATTATTGGGATAAGCTAAATGTATAAATAAACAGGGATGGCAGTCATCCCTGTTTATTGTTGAAAAATAAAATTAGTTTTGGATTAATCTTGCAGTCCATCGAAACACTATTTTATTCATTTGGCCCAAAAACTCGGTTGCGGATATCTGGGGCACCGGAGTTCCGTTTTTCTATTCGCTTTGCTAAAGTATCTCTCATACCCGGCGCAAGCAATTCACAACCAGCAAGTTCTTGCATTTCTATAAAATTCTGCTGCTTACCATGGAGAATTTGATTACATTTTTGGATGGTCCAATGCGGATATGGACGATCAAGTATGGTAAATGTTTGCCCCTCTTCAATATACCCTTCTTGTAAAACACGGAAATACCAGCCGGTTTTTCCTGTATTCTGTAATAACAACGCTAAGTTTTTAATTTTAAAACGGCGCGCCGGCTTCCAGCACGGCTGTCTTGGCTGAGAAACTTGAATAATCGCCTCACCAATTTGAAAGGTATCACCAATGGAAACCGTTTCCTCCGTTGCATGTTCCATAACCAAATTTTCACCCATGCCACCAGCTGATATATCCGATATATCTAATTCATTTCTCCAGTATGTATAATTTTCAATTGAATAGGCGAAAACGGCTTTTTCAGGCCCGCCATGGTGTTCCAAATCTGCTACTCCATCACCTGTTAAACCTGTTTTGCCAACCCAGATTGGTCCTTCAACAGGCTCTTTAAAAATGGCACTTGTCCATTCCCGCTCCATGGGATTTGCAGCCTCTTTACTTCCTATTGTTTTGGGTAAACCAACGAAAACTTTATTAAGAATCGTGTTCACTTTTTTCACTCCTTTGAATTATACTTTTCTGTACTTTTGACCGCATTTTTCATCCATTTCATATCGATTGGTTGATTTAAAACCCCTGCATAAATTATTAAATTCGGCAACGATGAAAAACATCCCTTCTTAACATCATACCTTTAGCATATTCAAATTGGGAAGATATTTATTTGGTCAAATTTATTTATGAATTCGCAATCGGTACATACCTGAAAACACATTGGAATATCCAACCATGCGTTTTAGGGTGTCGTCCTTTTTTATCGTCAGCTGTTCAAATTATTTGTGTGCAGCGCAATGGCCTCCATCGTTTCTTTCACATTTTCTTCATCATTCATTTCATTTCTAGCATGAAGCAGGACGGGGCGGACTGATTCCACAGAACGTCCAAAGCTGTACATCCATTCATAGCGAGGGACCATCCATGTATGAAAATGGTGAGTGGTATCTTCGTTATAAAAATAATAAACATGTTCGATTCCTAATACTTCTCGTTGCGCTTTTCTAATTTTTGTTAGAACGTTGATATAATCAATCTTCTCTAACTCGGTTAATTCATCAAAACAGGTAATATGACGCTTTGACGCCAAAATGATTAATCCCTTTATTGGGTAAGCGACGTCTTGATGGGCATGGAAATGCTCTGTTTCGATGACAACCCCTCCATCTGGTTCAATCAATCCATTTGTTAAAGCACAACTCAAGCATTCAACCTCTACTGTGTTTCCATTAGATAAGGTTATTTTTCTCACTTAAGATCCCCCTAAATTCTACTAGTCTGGTTTTAATATTAAACCATTGTGCCAATATAAAAATCCCTATTCGAGTTCCTTATGAATATTTGTGTAGTTTCGATACAAAATACAGATTAGATTCATATGTTTTTATCGTTAAATGAAGGCTTTCTTTTTCCTATCCTTTGCTGATTGGAAATGACAATGGCTGGCGAACAAGGAGAAACTAGGTGAATGAGTATGAAAACGATTAATAAAGAAAAGATCTTTTTGTTCATAAAAATTTTATTTCCAATGATTTTATTAGGTCTCGCAGGATATGAAATAAAAAAATTTACTGGAAACATGAATATTCAGCTGTTTCGCCATGAAGTTAGTCAATTGCATTTGGCTAAGATGGTCTTAATTTTTATCATTACCTTTTGCGCCATTTTCCCTATGTTTTTCTATGATGTGTATTTAACAAAAATATTAGGCTTTAAAGTACCGTTAAAAGAGCTTGTGAAAAAGTCTTTCATTGCGAATACCTTTTCAAACTTAATTGGGTTTGGAGGTCTTGTTGGCGCTACGCTGAGAGCCTATTTCTATCATGAAGCTGAAGCCAACAAAAAAATACTAGTGAAGAAAATTGCTTCTGTCTCACTGTTTTATCTGACCGGTATCTCTTTGCTTTCCTGGATCGTTCTTGTCGGTTATCGGAGCTCACCTCTTTTTCATGAAAAAAGATGGCTTTTCTGGGCCGTAGCAGCTATAAGTTTGTATCTGCCGATTTTTATCACAATCTATATTATTCAACGCAAAAAAGCGACAGAATCAATGATCGAGTTTGGAATAGCGATCAAACTGATCATCGTTTCTTTGTTTGAATGGATTGCCATTTTCCTTGCTATCTGGTTATTATGTATGATTTTAAGAATCCCGATTGATGTTAAGGAGCTTGTACCGGTTTTTATTGTTGCTTCATGTGCCGGAATTATTAGTATGATTCCTGGGGGGTTCGGGTCCTTTGACTTACTTTTCATCTGGGGTACTCATGTTTTAGGTGTCCCGGGGGAGAAAGTTGTTGTCCTACTGCTATTTTATCGTATCGGCTATTTTATTCTTCCCTTTTTAGTCGGATTAGTTTTATTTATCAAGGATTTTTGGAACAGGTGGAATCAATCGTGGAACAATGTTCCAGATGCCATCCTAGTAAGGACTAGCCATATAATTTTAACCTTTTTGGTCTTTCTGTCAGGGCTTGTTTTGCTTCTTTCGGCAGCTGTCCCAGGAATTATCGGAAGGCTAAAGATTGCTCAAGAATTTTTATCCTTTCCAATCATGAATATCTCGCATCAGCTCTCCGTTGCAACTGGTTTTATCCTGCTCGGGTTATCCCGAGGTATCCAGTACAAAGAGAAGCGGGCATACAACCTAACAATTGTTGTTTTAATTCTTGCTGCCATATTCACCTTCCTAAAGGGGTTTGATTATGAGGAGGCATTGTATATTTTAATTGTTGTCGTGCTCTTGAGAGTTTCAAAAAAGCGATTTTACAGAGAGCGTTTCGTTTTAAGCTGGGGTAAAACCATTTTTGATATAGGTATGTTTGTCGTAATTACCCTTATGTTTTTATTAATCGGATATTTCAATTTGCCTTCCTCCGAAATTAAAGTGAATCCAAAGCTTTCACCATATCTGATTAAAGACTCTCGTGATTTATTTAAAAGTGCATTAATCGGTTTGTTCATCGCTATGGTCCTTTTTTTCATCGGCTATTTATTTAGACGGGATAAAAAATGGGAGCTGAAAACATCCATTACTCAGGAAGAAAAAATCATGGAACATTTGGATCATTATAATGGAACGGTCCTAACTCATTTAATCTTTTTACATGATAAATATATCTATTGGAATAAAGAGGAAAACGTTATGTTTGCCTATCAAGTATATGCAGACAAGCTTGTGGTCCTCGGTGACCCTGTTGGAGACCGGGACGAATTGCCACTTGCCATAGGAGAATTCCGAGAATCAGCGGATCTTCATGGGTATACTCCTGTTTTTTACGAGGTCAGCGAGAAAATGCTTCCTTTTCTTCATGAAAACGGTTATGACTTTTTCAAGCTCGGCGAAGAGGCTTTTGTTGAATTAGACAGCTTTTCATTAAGTGGAAAAAAAATGAAAGGAGCTAGGGCAGTAAAAAACAGGTTTGAACGAGAGAATTATCAGTTTGAAATTGTAAAGCCTCCCTTTCCTGCAGATTTCATGAAGGTAATTAAGGAAATTTCTGATGAATGGCTTCAAGGAAGAACGGAAAAAGGTTTTTCGCTTGGTTTTTTTGATGTAGACTACCTCAATAAGGCTGAAATAGCCGTTATTAGAGCAAATGGATCGAAAATTCTTGGATTTGCCAGCATAATGCCAGTCTATAATCAAAACCAAACGATATCGTTGGATTTGATGCGCTTTGGAAAGGATGCGCCAAACGGAACGATGGACTTTGTTTTTCTATCATTATTCGAATGGGCAAAAGAACAAGGATATCAATACTTTAATATCGGGATGGCACCTTTATCTAATGTAGGACTGTCAAAGTTTTCGTTTTTAAGTGAAAAAGTTGCTTCTCAAATATTTTTGCACGGACAATTTCTCTATTCATTTCAAGGTTTAAGAAAATTCAAAGATAAATATGCTGACATGTGGCTTCCAAAATATTTAGCTTACCGAAAAAAAACTTCCTTGCCTATTACGATGGCACAAATTACTTTATTGATAGGCAAGAAAAGAAAAAATAGAGACGGATAAATACAAAAAAAGATTGGCTTTTATTGAGCCAATCTTTTTTGCGGATGAAACTTATAGCAATTTGATAAAATGCCAACAATTACATTCAATTTTTTGGAAGGTGTCCTGTATCGTGATGTTAAGCTGCTTTTTGTTCAACAGCAGCAGAATCATCAAGGCTATGGCCTTCCCATTTTGTAATAACAATAGCCGCCAAGGAGTTTCCAACAATGTTTACACAAGTACGTGCCATGTCTAGAATCCGGTCAATACCGGCAATAAATGCTAGTCCCTCAGCAGGTATCCCTACAGTACCTAATGTGGCAAGAAGAACTACAAACGATACGCCTGGAACTCCGGCAATCCCCTTGGAGGTTAGCATCAATACAAAAACTAATGTAATTTGCTGTCCGATACTCATAGGAATTCCATACATTTGTGCAATGAACATTGCCGCAATTGCCTGGTATAAGGTCGATCCATCAAGATTAAAGGAATAACCTGTTGGAATGACAAAAGAAGTAATCGACTTTGGACAGCCGAGCTTCTCCATCTTCTCCATAATTTTTGGAAGGACAGTTTCTGAACTCGCTGTCGTATAGCCCAAAATTAGTTCGTCTTTTAAATATCGGAGCAGCTTGAAAATGTTAAACCCTACAATTTTCGCCGTTAAACCTAAAACCACTAAAATGAAAAAGATCATCGCCCCGTATACAACAAGAACCAGTTTTCCAAGTGGAATTAACGAGGAGATACCAAATTTCGAAACAGTCACACCAATCAAAGCAAAAACACCGAGCGGGGCTAATTTCATTATCTGGTTTGTTACATAGAACATCGCATCTGCAGTTCCTTTGAAGAAATTGAGAATTGGCAGGCCTTTCTCTCCGATCGCTGCTACTCCAAGTCCAAACATAACGGAGAAGAAAATGATCGCAAGCATATCTCCATTTGCTAATGACTGAATGATGTTAGTAGGAACAATGTTCACCACTGTATCAATCATCGAATGTACCTCAGTTTTTTCAGCTGTACTTACATAACTGTTAATATCCGTCTTTGTTAAATGGGTACGATCGACTCCAACACCTGGTTGAAATACGTTCGCAGCAAGCAGTCCAACAATGATGGCGATTGTCGTAATGATTTCAAAATAAAGGAGGGTTTTGCCTCCAAGCTTTCCCAAAGACTTCATATCGCCAACGCCTGCAACACCAACAATAAGACTTGAGACAACGATTGGAACAACAATCATTTTAATTAAGCGAATAAATATATCACCTATTGGCTGGAGGTAACTTGCCACTTGTGGATTACCATAAAAAACCGCACCGACAATAATACCGAGAGCCAGTCCAATGAATATCTGCCATGCTAAACTAATCTTCTTCATGAACATTTCCCCTTTTATATATAAAGTTGAAAAAAAACGAATAATCAATATAAATTCTTCAATCTTTTTTAGCCAAATCGATCTTTCTCCATTTCACATTAACTATTAATATTTATTATTCTAAAAATAACAAATTTCGTGAAAATCACTTTCATTTCTATCAATGCGTTTTTAGGAAATTAGACCTATCATGACTTTAATTCTATTGAATCAAACCTTTGATTCGTTTAGTTATTTTTTTAGAATAACATGTAAAACTAAAAAATAAAAGAATTTTTGAGGATCGTCTACCGCTTTGAATACAGAGCTAGGAGTCAAAAGTGAGAGAAATTGGGCTAAAATACTGTGCTTTTATAGCTTGAAATTCCTGCTAGGATTCCACCTGTTTTTGCATCGTACGCCTATTAATCTTCGATTTTTTCGGCGTTCCGCCCATTTTCCATACAAAAAAAACCTTGCCGGCGAAATTGGCAAGGTTTACTATTTGCTTATGCTTTATTCTACATTTTCGATCCGATTCCTACATATTTCCTTACGGCTTTCCTCCATACCAAAAACCCATATTCCATAGTCGATAATGTCAGTCCCATCAAGGCAAATAAACACGAACCGGGATACATTTCATATGTAGAAGAAGGCTGAACTTTTTCAATAGATTCATTCTTTTTATTTTCCAATTTCCGTTCGATTTCTTTCCTAGAAATCTCCTGCTTCTCTATAGACACTTCTGTCTTCTCAGGAATTTCCTCGATTTCAAAAGATGCCTCTTCCTGGGGTACGTTTTCTCCAAAAGGTACATCTTCCCCATCTTGATTCTCAAAAGAAGTATGGGCTGTTTTAAGGTTATCCTGCTTTTCAATAACGATGTCCGCCTCTTCAGGCATTTTCGTCATTGATTTCATGGCCTCGGTTATCACCTTAGCGATTTCATTCTTTGAAAAAACCTTTATCGAAATCCAACCGCGTGGATCTACCTCGAAACCATGTTTTTCAATGGTTTCTTCTGACATATACTTACCGTTCACATAGCCATTGCCACTTGGATGTAATTGCGTTGCCAACACTTGCCCCTTTTGGAGACTTTCAGGATAAATAAAGCTTACTCTTCCATTACTAATTTTCTTTTCCTTCAGCTTAAATGAATGAAAAATAGCCTTTTTTTCCTCAAAAGATAACACTTCAATGACTCCCTTCCAAATATTCTTTATACAGGTGCATCTATATAAAAATATGAAAATCCGACATTGATTCGAAGGCACCTTCAAAAAGCTCCAGGTTGGATGATCCCCTATCCATATCCAAGTTTAAATTTTCCATTGTTACCTTTATTATAACAAATACAATACAAGCTGGATTGATATGAAGGCATTTTCTTTTTTACAAGATTCATTAATCGACTTGGCAGGACTAACATAAGGGAAATTTTTACATCAATGTTATAATCATTTTAATTTAGCCCAATCCTAGCCAATTTAGTAAAATTTATTTTATAATAAAAAGCATCAACATTTTCCAAAAGACTGTAAGTTTTAAAAAAACATTTATTTTTAGGGGGTGTTTAAACATGGGAAATCTGTCTAGATTGTCAGGTACTCCAGCAACTCATGCAAAGCCAAGTATTGGAAAGGCGATACTTTGCATGGGGCGGACATTCATTTAAAAAATCGCCCAGGTAAGCTTTACTATCATTTCTAATATATGGCTTTGCACCTTATTTTCTAAAATTAAAAATAAGGGGCTGGCAAACCATGAAATATGTAAATGCACATAACATATTACCTGAAAAGCTGATTTCAGAAATTCAAAAATATGTTCAAGGGGAAACCCTCTACATTCCGAAACAAGAAAAAACCTATCATAAATGGGGCAGTCGTTCGGGAGGAAGAAAGCTAATTGATGAGCGAAATGCCTCAATTAAAAGAGCCTTCAAAAGCGGCAGCTCTATTAATCAATTAGCAGATGAATATTTCCTTTCAATTGAAACAATCAAAAAAATTGTATATTCTTAAAGAAAACTCGCTGATTGGCAAGCCGTTAGGTCAAGACAGAGGCGTAGTTGCACTTATGACTGATAGGAAAGTTTAACTTTCCTATCGGCCATAAAAAACACTGATGGCTTTGGCCATCAGTGTTTTCTTATGTATAAATTGTTTCTAAGTTATCTTCACCATTTTATTAATCAAATAATTTTTCTAAAATATACAGAGAAATAACTTTTAGTGAGGTGGCTTACAATGACTGAAAAATTCATTAATAATGAACAATTAAATTTTATAAAAAAACAAGTGACTTTAATAAAGGATAGCTACAAAAAGAATACTGATCCGTCCGTTATACATGCAGTAAGAGAACTTGCAAATGCCAAAATTATAGAGCACTTTCCAGATTTGACTGGTGATCAAACGGAATTGCTAGACCTTTCAAACTGGAAAACGGATCAAGAATTTGACCAATATCTTCAACATCTATCCAGCTTTCTGGTACCCTTTCCTACTCTGACCGACCAACAGATAAAAAAATTGTTTCGAAAAACCAAAAAATTAAAAGTACCTGATTTATCGAAAGTCAATTTCAATCAAATGACCTACCTAAGCTGGACGGATATTAGTACCAATAAAAAATTTATTGTATACGAATTAAATAAGATAATGGTCGGAATCGAATGTAAATTTTCGTTGGTAAGTAAGGATAATTTCTGTTCCTTCTGTAATCGTTCTGGTCAAGTTGCTTTTATATCCACAGTAACCAAAGCAAAAAAGTCAAAAAACCCAGATTACTACAAAGCAATTGGGAACTACATCTGTTTTGACAGCTCTGAGTGTAATAAAAAAATAACAAACGTGGATTATTTGACAACGTTTATTAAAGACTCCTTAGGAGAAAATGCTTGAACCTCTCACGACTCAAGTCGTAAGAGGCATACCTGCAGGGCAGTTGATCCTCAGCTTGTTCTTTTTCGTTCCTCTCAACGTCTTGAAGAGAGGGTCCTTCTGCTCGTTAATGCAGGATCATTTTAGGAAAAGGCGCCTACATTGTCCTTAATATAATCGGCAATTTCCAGATACTTTTTTAAGCGAAACTCTTTTGAGTTTGTTACATACATAGCGGCAATCATCATAAGTGTGCGCTTATCCGCTTTCCATTTTAATGCTGAATATAACTGCGAGTAGATATCCTTATAAGCTCCAATGCTTTCTTTCATTGATCTTTCTTGCATCTGTCCATTCATCACCTTTCACTATACTTCTTGTCTTTAATACGGTGTATGGCAAAGTTTGGTTTCAAGAGAATACTTTTCTTATGCATCTTTCACCTTTGGAGGGAGATATCCCCAGGTAAATAAAACAAGTTGCACGAAAAGTATGAATATATTATTCTATATATACATAGAAATTCTATATACGTAGAATACTTATACACAGGGAGAACTGATGATGGAAGATGAGCAATTAAAAATTTTTGATAGCAAGCGAAATCCTATTGGGGTTGCAACTAGAGAAGAAGTACATCGAATCGGACTTTGGCATGAATCCTTCCACTGCTGGATCGTTAGCCGCGAAGAAGAAATCGATTATCTATATCTTCAGCTTCGTTGTCAACTGAAAAAAGACCATCCAAATCTTTTTGATATTACGTCAGCAGGACATTTATTAGCCCATGAAACGGTCAAGGATGGCATTAGGGAGATCAAAGAAGAATTAGGAATTGATGTTGCCTTTACTGAGCTAATACCATTAGGGATCATTAATTATTGTGTCAATCATGAAAACTTAATTGATAAGGAACTGGCACACACATTTTTATATAAGAAGAATCTAGCATTTGATGAGTTTACCTTACAAAAGGAAGAAGTTTCAGGCATCGTTAAAGTAAAATTTGCCGATTTTACTGATCTTTGGTCAGGGGATATACAAGAAATAAATATGAAAGGTTTTGAAATAAATAATAAGGGCGAAAAACTAGTTATCGACAGGATGGCTAGTAAAAATCAATTTGTCCCGCACGAACTTTCTTTTTACAAAACGATTATCCAGTTGATTAAAGAAAAACTAAATGATAACATCTAACGAGCTTTCAGTAACTTCCTTGGCGAACAGGATCTGACACTGTTCGCCATTGTTAGCTTCTAATGGAAAAAAGCAGATAAGTTCAATAAGAAAAGGAGTTGGCAATACAACTCCTAATTTTAGTAAATTGAACCTAGCATCATGCTGGGCTCTAAGGGCATATAAGTTAATCTCTATTTCGACTAAATTTTAGTTTCATATTAAACTAACCTAGATTAAGCGTTTTGCCTGTTTCAACTAATGATTTTGTATTACTAAGTATCATCCACCATGCCGCATCGCTGTTCTCGTAGTGAGGATCACCTTCCTGCCATCGGTCATGAATTAAGGTTAACTTCGTACACGTACCAACGGGCTCAAGCAAATAGGAAATTCTAGATTCATATTCCTGATTGTCATCTTTCGTGTAGGATTTTCCAGCAAAGTGGGTAAAACGGAGTACTTGATTTGGTACATGTTCTAATACATTCCCATAAACATGAACCGTATCATCACCATCAGCCCCCGGCCCAACGTATTCCAAAAGATCGCCTACTTGAAAGCTGGATCGGATAACGCTTCCATAATAAATCTGCTTTGTTCCTTCGGGCGAGATTAATGCCCTCCATACTTCTTCTGGTGTCCCGCCAATATAAAATACATACTTAAGATCCTTCATAAACTTATTCCTCCTATTTTGGTTCTTCCTCTACATCATAAACAAACTTCACTGACATATACGGTCAGTGAAGTTTATTGTTTTGATAATGTTTAATTAATTCTAAAGTGACAGTTACCATTCTCTCTTTTAAAAATGAAGGTTCCAGGATATTGATTGCCTTTCCATAAGGAAGAAGATAGTAAGGTACATAAGTATTTATCGATTGCTCATCTATCTTGAAATGAGCATGATTTTCCGAACGGCAGGTAAGTGCATGCCCAAATAACCAATGCTGACATAAATCATCGAGGGCATGCGCATGTCCTTCAATATGAATGGAGATCAGTTGGTCAGGCTGGTCTAAATCAG